>Ga0335069_10013978_pt1 | contig 11258 bp, 11 predicted proteins | sample Lox_Sample_11_FD_206714 | JGI IMG/M metagenome (GOLD analysis project Ga0335069, IMG submission 206714) | Soil microbial communities from Loxahatchee National Wildlife Refuge, Florida, United States - Lox_Sample_1.1 | ecosystem: Environmental > Terrestrial > Soil > Wetlands | place: USA... | reverse complement strand
AGCCTCGGTCTCGGCACCTGCTGGATCGGCTTCTCGAAGTTCCTCAACCAGAGCCCCGAGTGGTGCGCCCGCCTCGGCGTCGAACCGCCGTACGAGTTGAGCGAGGCGATCACCGTCGGCTACCCGGTCGGCGAGCCAACGCGACTAGTCGCACGCGACACCCACGAAATCGCCTGGTTCGAAGCCGGCCGGAAAGAAATCCTCTACTAAGCGGAGGCTGCGATGGCTTTGCTGTCCAAACAGGAACGACGTCACTTTCCGGATTGGGACGATCCGACCCAATGCATCTTTCACCGCGTCGCGATCGATCTCGACAAGTGCGACGGCTGCAAACTCTGCACGCTCGTCTGCCCCGCCAACGTGCTCGAACTGTACCGTGAGAGCGGCAAGAAGAAGGCGCGCGTGAAGGCGAGTCAGCGCGGCTGCATCAGTTGTAACAACTGTCGGGCAATCTGCGCCAACGGCGCGATCGGCGCCACCCGCGCCAACGATTTTGTCGGCTACTACCGCCAGCTCGGCCGCAGCGAGTTCGCGATGCCCCGACGATTCTGAGGACAACGCGACGAGCGCGAGAGGAGGCATCGTGAAGGCGTATCGAATGACGCAGTGGCAAGCGCCCGCCGAGTTTTGCGAGGTCGAGATTCGCGAGCCGGGACCGGGAGAGGTGCTCGTCAAGGTCGGCGGTGCTGGCGTCTGCCACTCGGACTTGCACGTCCTGGCATCCCCCGCCGGCGCGTTGCCCTACGCGCTGCCATTCACGCTCGGTCACGAAAACGCCGGCTGGGTCGAACGCCTCGGCCCGGGTGTCGACGGCGTGCAGCCCGGCGAGCCGGTGATCGTGTACAGCGTGTGGGGATGCGGGCGCTGCCCCGCGTGCCGCGTCGGCGCCGAGAACTACTGCGAACGGGCGCCGCTCTTCTCGGGCGGCGGCCTCGGGCGCGACGGCGGAATGGCGAGCCACATGCTCGTGCCGTCGGTGCGCTTCCTGTGTCCGCTCGGTGATCTCGACCCACGTCAAGCTGCGCCGCTGACGGATGCCGGCTTGACGACCTACCACGCGATCAAGCGCTCGCTGGCGTTGCTGCGCCCGGGATCAACCGCGGTCGTCATCGGAGCCGGCGGTCTCGGGCAGATGGCGATTCAACTTCTCAAAGCGTTGGCCCCTGCGCGCGTCATTGCCGTGGATCTCGCAGCCGACAAGCTCGCCGCTGCGCAATCGGCTGGTGCAGACGCCACCGTTGGCGCCGGCGATCGCGCCAGCGAGCAGATTCGTGACCTGACCCGCGGCGCGGGCGCAGAGTTGGTGCTCGACATCGTCGGTGTCGACGCGACGATGCAGCTTGGGGTGAGCGTGGCGCGGCGGTTGGGCCATTTGACCGTGGTCGGAATTGGCGGTGGGTCGCTGCCGTTCAGCTACCTCGGCATACCCACCGAGCTGTCAGTCGCTTCGACATTTTACGGCAGTATCCCGGAGTTGGCCGAGGTGGCGACGTTGGCGCAAGCGGGAACCATCCGTCCGCACGTCGAGTTGTTTGCGCTCGAACAAGCACCTGAAGTGTACCGCCGCCTGCACGCAGGAAGCATTCGAGGACGCGCGGTCATCACTCCGAACGGATGATCGCAGGTTGCCATGGGAAGGATCCGCGCATGACGATCCAGGACATCGACTTCGAGCTCTCCGACGACGAACGAACCATCCGTGACCTTGTGCACCGATTCGCGGAGGATGTGATGCGACCCGCAGGGCAAGCGCTGGACCGGCTGCCGGCCGACGCGGTCGTGCGCCACTCGCTGCTGCGCGACGTGCACGAGAAGTGGGACAAGCTCGGCGTCCGCCTCCTCACCAACACCGAGTCGTCGTTGACGCCGCTCCAGCGCGCCCGATTGGTCAGCGTGACCACCGAAGAGCTGGGCTGGGGCGACTCCGGGCTCGCGATCAGTCTCGGTGCCGCCGAGTTCCCCGCGATGCTGGCGCAGGGCTCGCAGAACCCGGCGCTGACCGCGGCGTTTCCGGTTGACCGCATCGGCTGTTGGGCGATCACCGAGCCGGACCACGGCAGCGACGTGCTCGACATGAGCGGCGCAGAGGACCGGCCGTGGCGCCAGAAGCCCAACTGCGTCGCGCGGCGCGACGGTGATTCCTACGTCATCGACGGGCAGAAGGCGGCGTGGGTCTCGAACGGGCCGATTGCCGATTCGGCCGCTTTGTACACCGCGGTCGACAACGGCGGCGGCGCGACGGGTCGCGGCGTGTTGCTCGTCGACCTGCACAGCCCGGGGGTCTCGCGCGGCAAGCCGCTCGAAAAGCTCGGGCAACGGCCGCTGCCGCAGGGCGAGGTGTTCTTCGACGCGGTTCGCGTGCCGGCTGCGCACCTGGTGATTCCGCCCGAGATGTATCCGATGGGCATCGAGCTGACGCTGTGCACCGCCAACGGCTATATGGGCGCGACGTTCGTCGGTTGCGCACGCGCCGCGTTTGAGATGGCGGTCGACTACGCCAAGCAGCGGGTGCAGGGCGGTGTGCCGATCATGCAGCATCAGGCGGTGAAGCTGAAGTTGTTCGAGATGTTCCGCAAGATCGAAGCCGCGCGCTCACTCAACCGACGGGTGACGCTGTACAACATCATGAACAACCCGATGACCGGCGCCGCCGGTGGCTTCCCGGCCGTTCACTACGCAATCGCTTCGAAGGTGACCTCGACGCAGACGGCGTTCGAAGTCGCCAGCGACGCGCTGCAGATCTTCGGCGGCAACGGTTTGAGTCAGGAGTATCCCATCGAAAAGCTCCTGCGCGATGCTCGCGCCTCGCTCATCGAAGACGGCGCCAACGAGGTGCTCGGGTTGCATGCGGCGGAGCGGTTGTGAAACGCAGCCTGATCGCGGGGCCTCCGTGCCATCCGCCATCGGCTTGATGTGAAAAATGGCTTCACCACAGAGACTCAGTGGTGAAGCTTCTTCGTCTCCTTGGGGCTAGAGCTGCCATCCGCGCTTCGTCAGAGATCGAAGTAGATCCCCCGCACCCAACGCGCGCCGCGAAAGCGGGTGCGCGCATGCAGCATGCGGCGATTGTCGTACAGCACGTAGTCGCCCGGTCGCAGCAGAAACCGATACTGATGGTGGGGATCACGCACCAGGCGCGCAAAGCGGTCGTAGGCGCGGTACCAATCTTCCATCTGCTCGAACGGCACCTGGTGCGGCGCCATGGTGAAGTAGGAGTAGCGCACGCGAAACGAGTCGCCTTCGCCGGTAAGAATCGGCGAGATGACGACGCGCTCGAACGCTTGCTGCTTACGATGGAAGCGTACGGGCACCGTGCGCAGCAGCTCCGCCGCGTGCGCGTCGAGGCTGGTCAAGTACGCCGCGGCCGCCGCCGCGTCGACTAGTGCGCTCTCACCGCCATCGTCGGCCGCCCGAATCGCCTGCAGCAACTGGTAGCGCGGCGGGGTCTCGAGGAATGGCTGATCGGTATGCGGATCGACCGCGGCGTCAGTGTAGCCGAGCTGGTCGGTGTTCTCGTTGGTGGTGTTGTCGGTGCGGAGGTCTTCGATCCGCCCGAAGTGCGTCGGGACGACTCGCAGGCCGCGCGCTGCGAACGCCGCGATGACGGCTTCGGTTTCATCCTCGGGCGCAACCGTGGCGCCTTCGGCACGCCGCACGACCGCGGCCCCATGCGCAGCCAAACCGACAAGCGTTGCGGCGATCTCCTCGCCGATGCCCCCGCTCGCGCGATGAATTTCGAGATCGGCAACGTTTGACGGCGGCGGGCGGTCGAGCCGATCGCGGGCGTAGGCGTGCTGATCGAGCCACGCAAGCTTGTATCGACTGGTGCGGTGATCGTGCGCCCAGGTGACGAGCAGCGCGTCGCCGTCGATGCGTGCTGCGGTGATGCGAAGATCCTCCGGCAGCTCCGACGAGTCGACGAGCCGCTCGCTGGTCTGCGGGTGGCGATCGAGATCACAGTTGTGTCGCAGCCAGCGAAAATGAAAATCGGCGCAGCCTCGCGCGCCGCCGAAATGAACGCGCAACCAGCCGTCGTGGATGGTCACGCTCGGAATGTCGTCAGGCATCCCGCGGTCCTCGATTCGGGTGGACACGCCCGCCGAGATACAGACCGGCGAGCATGAAGGCAACGAACACGACAACCGGCCGCGCTCCCGTCACCAACGAGACGATTGCCGGTCCCGGACAGTAGCCGGACAGTCCCCAGCCCACTCCGAATACCGCTGCGCCGATCAATAGACGGCCATCGATCGTTTTCTTCTCCGGAAGCGCGAAATGATCATCAAGCACGGCCGTGCGACGACGGAGGATGCGTGGGAACAACGTCGCCGACACCAAGACGGCTCCGCCCATGACGAACGCGAGTGTCGGGTCCCACGCACCGGCGACGTCGAGAAAGCCGATGACCTTGGTCGGCTGAGTCATCCCGGAGATTCCCAGTCCGATCGCGAACACCGTTCCGCACACGAAGGCGCTCACGTACCTCATCACACGTACCCCGCGAGAAGGTGGTTGAAGAGATAAACCGCCAGGGCACCGGTAGTCATGAACGTCACCGTTGCCACCAGCGAGCGGGCCGAGCGTCGCGCGAGCCCGCACACGCCGTGACCGCTGGTGCAGCCGCTGCCGACCCGCGTGCCCACACCGACCAACAATCCGCCGATCGCCAACACCGGGAGTGAACGCGGATGGGCCGTGCCGATGGCGGAGGGGTTGCCAACCATCAGCACGGCGCCACCCGCAAGGAGACCCAGCACAAAGCTGAGCCGCCATGCAACGTCACCTCGTTGCGGCGACAACAATCCGGCTACAATGCCACTGATTCCCGCGATCCGGCCGTTGAACAGCAGGAGGCCGCTGGCGGTACCGCCGATAAGCGCCCCACCGAACAGCGCCGTCCCGATCGAGAGTAATCCCATGCGCGACTCAGCTCCCTAGAGCTTTCTTCACCGCGCGCGCGAGCGCGTCAATCTCCTCGTGCGTGTTGTAGAGCGCCAGCGATGGGCGCACGGTGCTGGTCACGCCGAAGCGCTCCATCGTCGGCTGCGCGCAGTGATGTCCCGCCCGCACCGCGATACCTTCCTGGTCGAGAAACCCGCCCAGCTCTTCGGCACTGATGCCGTCGGCGACGAAGGACACGACGCCCGCCTTTTCAGGTGCGGTGCCGATCAAGTGCACGCCCGGGATTCGACGCAAGCAGTCGGTGGCGTAGTGCAGCAGTTCCTGTTCGTGGCGGGCGACGTTTTCCATGCCGATCTGGTCCAAGTAGTCGACGGCGGCGCCCAACCCGACGGCGGGGCCGAGCGTCGCGGTGCCGGCCTCGAAGCGCGCCGGCGGATCGGCGAACGTGCTGCGCTCGAAGGTGACGTGTTGAATCATGTTGCCGCCGCCTTGCCACGGCGGCATCTCGTCGAGCAGCGCCTTCTTGCCGTACACGACCCCCACGCCGCTGGGCGCGAACACTTTGTGTCCCGAGAAGACATAAAAGTCGGCGTCGAGCGCCTGCACGTTCACGGGAAAGTGCGAGACCGCCTGCGCGCCGTCGATGAGCACGCGCGCGCCGTACCGATGTGCGGCCTGAATCATCTCGCCGACCGGCAGCACGGTACCGAGTGCGTTCGAGACGTGGGTGATGGCCACCAAGCGGGTATGCGCATTGAGCAGCTTGCCGTAGTCACTCAACAGCACCTCACCCCGATCAGTCACGGGCACGACGCGCAACACTGCGCCAACGGCCTCGGCTAAGAACTGCCACGGCACGATGTTGGAGTGATGCTCGATCGTCGTGAGCACGATCTCGTCGTCTTTGCCGATGAATTTGCGACCCCAACTATTGGCGACCAAGTTGACGCCTTCGGTGGTACCGCGGACAAAGACGATCTCACTCGCTGATCCCGCGCCGATGAAACGCTGCACCTTCTCGCGCGCACCTTCGTACGCATCGGTCGAACGCGCCGCCAACGTGTGCGCCGCGCGATGCACGTTCGAGTATTCGTGTTCGTAGTAGTGCACCAGTCGCTCGATAACGGCACGCGGCTTTTGCGTAGTGGCGGCGTTGTCGAGCCAAATCAGCGGGCGACCGTGCACGCGTTCTTGCAGAATTGGAAAATCGCGCCGGATGTCGCGCACGTCGAAGACACGGCGCGGCAGCAGCGGGGTTGCGGGAGTCGGGGCCGGCGCTGCGGGCGGCGTCAAGAAGTAGTAAGGCGACTCACTCGCAATCGCATGGGCCGGCGGCGCGGGTGAGTTGAACAAGCGCGGCAACCCGGCGTCGAGGTTCGGTGTGCGCAGCGACAGCGCGTCGAAACTCGGCAGTAGGCCGGCGCCGACTGCACTTGGCGCCACGGCCCCGGGGGCGGTCGGCGGCTCTGGAACCGAGACACGCGAGATCGCAGCAAACGGGGCCACGGCTGCGGAAGTGGGGATGACGACATCCGGTGCGATGGCCTCGGGGATCGGTCGCGATTGGGTCGCGCTGCTGGGAGTTGGTGCGGCGGCGGCGGTGGTTGCCGCCGCCGTCGCACCGGGAATCACCGCACCCGGCGTCGGCACCGTCGGGATCGCCGCGGGAGGAGTTGACGCCTCAGGAATCGGTGTTCCCATCGCGGCGAAAAGGTCCGCCGCGATCCGATCGATCGCCGCGCTGTCAATGTCACTGGGGAGTCCGAGCGCTTCGACTCCCTGGGCGATCAATGCTTCAGCCGTCGCGACCGGCACGACGGCAACGGGATCATTCGTAGTCATGGTAGTTGCCGACTTCGACGTTCTCGAGCACCGCGAGGGCGTCTTCCGTGAGCACCGCCGCGGAGAAGTACAACGTGATTAAGTACGAAGCGGTCGAGTTGTTGTCGATGCCCATGAACCGCACCGACAGTCCGGGCAGTTGTTCGCCCGGCAACCCGACCTGGTGCAGCCCGACGACGCCTTGCTTCGCCTCACCCACACGCAGCAACAGAATGTTGGTGAGGCCGGCGGAGTGATCGGTGCCGGTGCGGTTGACCAACAGTTTGTCGGACGGGACGATCGGCACGCCGCGCCAGGTGAGGAAGGGCGAACCGAACAGTTGTACGGTTGGAGGCGGCACGCCACGGCGCGTCGCTTCGCGCCCGAAGGCGGCGATGGCACGCGGGTGGGCGAGGAAGAACGCCGGCTCTTTCCAGACGTGGGCCAGCAAATCGTCGAGATCGTCGGGTGTCGGCGGACCCGAGCGCGTGCGAATGCGGTGGGACGGTGCCGCCGCGTGCAGCAGACCGAACTCGGGGTTGTTGATGATCTCCAGCTCTTCGCGCTCCTTCATGCCCTCGATCGTCAACCGAAGCTGCTCGCGCAGTTGATCGTAGAGGTTGTTGTAGAGGTCCGTGACGCGCGTGTGCAGCCGAATCACGGTCTGCATCACGTTCAACTGGTACTCGCGCGGCGAGTCGTCGTAATCGACGAACGTGCGTTGCAACTCGGGCTCGCCTTCGCGATACGACGCGATGTCGATCCCCGCCTCGCCGTACTCGTTGTGCTTCACGCCCGCGGCTTCATGCTGTTGGACGAGCTGCTCGAAGGACGCACGCAGTTCGGGCGACGAATCGAGCAGCTTGCGGAACTGGGCGCGATCGAGCGTGAGAAAGGTCGCGCTGGTCAGCGTCTCGGCCGTGGTGGTGTGGCGCCAGTCGTTGAGCAGCGCGGTTTCGCCGAAGTAGTCGCCGTCGCCGTACAATGCCAAGCGCAGCTTCTGGCCGTGTGCGTCGGTGGTGGTGATCTCCACCTTGCCTTTGACGACGATGTAGAACTTCGCGCCCGGATCGCCTTCGTTGTAGAGGGTCTCGTTGGCGTTGTGGCGTTCGTCGAACAACAGCCCGGCGATGGCTTCAAGGAGTTTGTCGTCGGCGCCGCGCAGCAGCGGCAGGGCGCGCAGCGCGGCCGGGTCGATTTGCGCGCTCTCGCCTTCGATGCCCGCGACGATCCGATCGCCCTGCGTCAGCACGATGCGTCTCCGGTTGACTTGGTAGGCGCCGCCTTCGACGTTCACCCACGGTAGCAAGTGGAGTAACCAGCGCGGCGAGACCGATAGCATCTGCGGAACGGTCTTGCTCGGATTCGACAGCGTGCGTGCCGCTCGCACGCTGAGGGTTTGACTGGCCAGTGTCGGTTGTGAGTCTGCCATTTTTGGATTCTCCTTTTTCCAAGGTTGGTATCTGATCCGCCTCGGTCTGCTTCAGATTCCGGACCCGCCCTCGAAGATATCGTCGCGAGCGGGGGCTTGATTGATGCGACTGCCCGGCGGCACGCCGTGCGTCAGCCACACGTTGCCGCCGATGCTGGAGCCGCGGCCGATGGTGATGCGGCCGAGGATCGTCGCGCCGGCGTAGATGGTCACGTCGTCTTCAACGATCGGATGCCGCGGGATGCCTTTGATCGATCGGCCGTTCGCGTCGGTTGGAAAACGCTTCGCACCCAAGGTGACACCTTGGTACAGGCGGACGCGCTCGCCGATCACGCTCGTCTCGCCGATGACCACGCCGGTGCCGTGATCGATGAAGAAGCTGCCGCCGATTTGCGCACCCGGATGGATATCGATGCCGGTCTCGCTGTGGGCGATCTCCGTGATGATGCGCGGGATGAGCGGCACACCGAGCGCATAGAGTTCGTGCGCGATGCGATGATAGGTGATGGCGGCGATCCCGGGATAGCAGAACACGGCTTCGTCCGGGCTGGTTGCCGCCGGATCCCCGTCGTAGGCGGCTTGGGCGTCACTCCCGAGCAACGCGCGAATCGCCGGCAGCCGAAATGCGAACTCGCGCGTCACCTCGACCGCTCGTCGCTCGAACCCGCTCACGTCCGCAGGCCCGTTGGCGGCGAACAGCAAGCCTCGCCGCACTTGTTCCTGCAGCGCCGGCAGCACCGTGCTCAGTCGCTCGCCGATGTACGAATGGACCCGGCGGTCGCTCAGTTCGCGCGGGCCGAAGTGGATGGGAAACAGTGCGGCCCGGAGATCCTCGACGATACGATCGAGCGCTTCGCGCGACGGCAGCAAAGATCGGCCACCATGCGGGCGGCGGCCGGTAAGAGGTTCCGCGTTGGCCGCGGTCAGCGAATCGACGACGGGGCCAAACTCCCACACGGGATTGGTTGATGGGGTCTTAATTGCCAAGTTGCTCATAGCGCGGCTCCTTGTGGGTCGAAGATGCCTTCGAACAGAATCGTGCTCAGGTAGCGTTCGCCCGAATCGGGCAACACAGTGACGATGGTCTTGCCGGCATGCTCCGGTCGCTTGGCGAGCCGAACGGCGACGGCGGCTGCGGCGCCGCTCGAGATACCCGAGATGATCCCTTCTTCGCGCGCCAGGCGGCGGGCGTAGGCGATCGACTCTTCGTTCGAGACTTGCTCGACCGCGTCGACCAGCGACAGGTCGAGCACTTCCGGAACGAAGCCGGCGCCGATGCCCTGGATCTTATGCGGCCCGGGCTTGAGCGGTTCGCCCGCCCGCTTTTGCGTGAGCACCGGGCTCGCCGTCGGCTCAACCGCGACCGAGAGGATCGACTTGCCGCGTAGGTTCTTGATGTAGCGTGAGACGCCGGTAATGGTCCCGCCGGTACCAACGCCGGAGACCAAGATGTCGATCTTGCCGGCGGTATCGTCCCAAATCTCCGGGCCGGTGGTCTTCTCGTGAATTGCCGGGTTGGCTGGATTGGCGAACTGCTGCAGGAGCACGTAGCGCCCGGGATCCGATGCCGCGATCTGCTCGGCCTTCGTGACCGCGCCGCTCATGCCGCGCGCGCCCTCGGTGAGCACGAGCGTTGCGCCGTACGCGACCAAGAGTTTGCGCCGCTCGATGCTCATGGTGTCGGGCATCGTCAAGGTCAGCGGATAGCCGCGTGCGGCAGCGACGAAGGCGAGGGCAATGCCGGTGTTGCCGCTGGTCGGCTCGATCAAATGCTTGCCCGGGCCGAGGAGCCCGCGGCGTTCGGCGTCCCACACCATCGCGGCGCCGATGCGGCATTTGACCGAGTATGCGGGATTGCGCCCTTCGATCTTGGCCAGGATCGTCGCCGGCGCCCCATCGTGGACGCGGTTGAGGCGCACCAGCGGGGTGCGCCCGATTGAGTGCGCGTTGTCTTCGAACCACTGTGACATAGAAACCTCCCTTGTTTCAGAATGTGATCAGCACCGGCCGCCTTGATCGCGCCGGCGGACGATGGGTCCTCCGGGAGTCGAACCCGGCTCGACTGGTTTTGCGGACCGCGCCATCCCACGATGGTAGGACCCCAACCCGCATCCGGCTCGCGGCGATTGCCTTGCCGGAGGAGCCCCGCGACGCGCGGCGACCGCGGCGCTGCCACGCCTGATGTGCGGTCGCCGCGCGTCGCGGGGATTGGTCGGCACGTAGTTTCATCGCCACCACAGCGCCCAGATGCCGCAGCCGAGCGCGCTCCACAGTCCGAGCGCGGCCAGCGTGGCGAAGACGAAACCGATGAACGGCATTCCGGGCGCGCGATCGCTCCACGGCCACTCGTGCGGCTCGCGTGCTTCCGCCAGGCGCAACGCGCCGGCGGGTGGACCACCGGCGGCCATGACGAGATCAATTTGAGCCATCGTGTGATCCTGCCTCGGGCCCGAGCGCATCCTTCGGAGTTACGCTTCCATGAGCGGTCAAGCCGACGAGACCGTTTCGGCGGACCTCGTCGAACCAGCGTCGCAGGTTCGTGCGCCCAAGATGAAAATTGGCGGCCACCGCGTGCAGGCTCTCGCCGTCGGCGAGGGCCAAGACGGCGCGCGCACGGCGCGCCAGCGCTTGCGGACGACGCGTCAACGTCAGCAGTTGCGCGCGAACGCTCGAATGCAGCGGTGGACCGAGAGGCGGGCCAGGTTGCCGCCAATAGGTTCGCGGGATCGGCTCGAGCCGGAGAATCTGGCGCAACGCCTCGTGGCTAATGGTGCGCACCACCCCGCGACGAATCAGATGGTTGCGCAGCTTCATCAGCGACCAAGTCGAATAGGCCTCCCCCAACTCTCGAGGATCGCTGCCGGCGCAGCGGCGGATCTCCGCGTGGGTCGCGGCGTGGAAAACCCGGTTGCGTGACTTGCCGAGATTGCCGTGACGCAGGCCGGCTAAGCCGCGTTGATCAAACCGCACGAGCCAACGCGCCACCGTGTCGCGGTGCACGCCGAGACGCTGGGCGATGTTGCGCACGGAGTCGCCGTCGGCGCGCGCCAAGATCAGACGAGCGCGGCGCGCCAAGCCGCTGGACGGCCGATCGGCGAGCCGT
>Ga0335069_10013977_pt1 | contig 11258 bp, 6 predicted proteins | sample Lox_Sample_11_FD_206714 | JGI IMG/M metagenome (GOLD analysis project Ga0335069, IMG submission 206714) | Soil microbial communities from Loxahatchee National Wildlife Refuge, Florida, United States - Lox_Sample_1.1 | ecosystem: Environmental > Terrestrial > Soil > Wetlands | place: USA: Florida... | reverse complement strand
GGCAGGATGCTAAGAATCGCTAGCTATGGAATACGTTGCACGACAACAGCATTGCCCGATAAATAGATATTATGTCAAGTAAGCCGCTCTGTGCCGCGTATTATGTTGTACAACGGCATATTTAGGTACCTCACATCTCGCCGATAATTCATTGGCTGACCCGTTGCCCACTGCCCCTGCGGTTTCTAGGCGCCGGGTCTCAGATGTAAATGTGTCGTAACGATTGCATCGGATGAATCAGCTCAATCTGGGCTGGAAGACTGGTCGGCCGCGAGCCGGCCAGCGATGCCACTCCCCCACCGGGGGACTGAGCCAGTCATCGCAGTGTTCGGATGTTCGTTATCACGTTGCGTTACAACGGATTACCAATAATGCAGAAACGCCGATAATTCTACGCTTCGGGTTGCCGCTCACTGGTTTTCCAGCCCGGGCGTCCGCTCATCCGCAGCTTTCTTGTTCTCGTTGCAGCCGGATGAGCCGAGGCAGCGCCTCGAAATCTTTGTCACGCCCCGCCGCCTCCTTCGATGCGATGACGTCGTCAAGGCTGGCGACCAGAACGCGCACACCGTCGATCGTCATCGCGGTCGCGCCAACCCGCAACGCATCGAAGCCGTCGATAAACCCGGAAGGGGCGAACGTCAGGTCGAGATCCCCGAAACGCGTCATCAAGTTCAGCACGCTCATCCCCTGCAACGACTCCGCCGAGGCGCTAAACGGCAGTGCCTCGGTCCCAGCAGCGCGGATTTTGGCTTCAAGATCGGTGAGCGCCGCAGCGAGATTCGCCAGGTTGGGCTTCGGCCGCGCCGGCACAATGTCGACGTCGATCGTGGCGATTCCCGACCCCTGCAGGAGGCCGGCATAGCCGCCGATCAACACGTAGTCGACATGGTGGCGGGCGAGCACCTCCAGGATGGCCGCCGGGTCGAATTCAGGCACGTCTTGCCGCGCGAGCCAGTCGTGCCTGCTCGGCTTGCATGTGTTCCCGCTCCGCCGGGCTGCGCCGCTGCTCCTGCTCCCACAACACATCGTCATGATCGTCGTATGGCACCACCCGTGTAGACAGCGACAGATCCACGGCCGCAAGGATTTTCGCCATCGTAGGGTGCGTCGGCTGACGCGCCCCCGCCTCAATCTTGGCGATGGTGCTATACGGCACACCGGCTTTGGCCGCTAACTGACGCTGTGTCAAACCCGTCTTCGCGCGCACTACGCGCAGGACGCTCCCCGCCCACGCATCGATGCTGCGCTGCGTACGAGGACTGATCACCGCCACACCACTATGCTACCTTATGAGGGCGCACCCTCACGATGAATCAACTGGCGCGAGGTCACGAGGGGCCGGGTCGCTGGTTCGATCCCAGCCGGGACCACCAGGTCAACGCGTTTTCGGACGTTCCTGCACAACACCTGCACAACACCTGCACAACAGCAGGGTCAAAACTAACCTGGTTTGCGGTCCCGTGCTCGTTCCTCGAAAAGGATCTAGGGACATGGGATCTGAAGACGACTTTGAAGAGGATTGAACCTATCGACCGGTGGGCATGCAGTCCCCACCCAGAGCGGCGCTGCACGGCGCACAGGAAGAACGGCGATCGGTGCAAGAACCCGGCCCGCCGCGGCACTAACGTTTGCGACTTCCACGGCCGCCAAAGCGCCGCAAGTGAAACGCAAAGCGCGGCAGCGCATCGAGGAAGCCGCCGAACGGATGGCGTGCGAACTTCTGAAGATGGCGACCGACGACAACGTCGCCGATTCGGTCAAACTGGCAGCGATTCGAGATGCTCTCGACAGGGCCGGCCTGGCGGCGAAGAACGCCGTTGAGGTAGAACTCGGACCGCCCAAGCCGTATGAAGTAATCCTGGAGACGATCGAAGCCGGCTCGCGCGCCGAATACCGACGAGGCCACCTACTCCCCGGACACCGCCGGCTTCCTGGGCCTTGGCGACCCCCCGGTTCCAAGCAGGGCACGATGAAGACCTACCTGTCCCTGGGCATCTTCTACGCGCGTCTGTGGCCGGTGGTCGCCGAGGAAACCTGAACCCCGGGCCGCGGCGTCGTCCGCCCGACCCGAGGAGTTCACACGGCGGAAACCCGTGATCGCCGTGTGACTGCGTAGCCTGCCTCCATCCTCGAACACATTGATCCCTTCATCGGCACCGCCGCGACGCAGCTACCGTCGCCGCGGGACCTCGCTGCGACCTGGTGGTGGCCGAAGCCGCAGGTGGGCAACACCCACCCCGGAGCGGTCTCCCCCTTCGGCATGGTGTCCGCCTGCGCGTACTCCGGTGCCTACCCGACCGGTTACGGCCGGTACCCCAAGATCACCGAGGGACTGCCGCCGGAGATCTTCGCGGAGACCCAGGCGTCGGGGTTCACGCACTTCCAGCAGTCCGGCACCGGGGCGATCCGCAAGTACTACAACTACGCTCGCGTGACGCCGATGCTGGACCCGCTGGACAACCTCGGGACGGCGTGGGCGCTCCACGCCGAGACGTCGTCGCCCGGGTACTACGCGGCGACCCTCGACAACGGCATCCGGTGCGAGATCACCGTGGGGGACAAGGTGGCGGTTCACCGCTACACGTTCCCCGAGCACCGCAACGCCCGCGTCGTGCTCGACCTGTCGTGCGGCGGCCTGGTGATCGAGCACGGTCGGACGGTGCCGCTGCGCGCGCAGGTCGAGAACCTCGGCCGCGGCAAGGCGCAGGGCACCGTGGTGATGGAGGGGGTGCCGCTCTCGGTCGCCGTCGAGGTCGAGGCCCCCGGTTGGCGCCAGATGCTCTGGCACGACAAGCGACTGATCGAGGGGGGCACCCGGCTCGACTTCGACTACATCCGCCCGACCACCCTGCGGCCGTTCGGGCTGTTGTTCATGGGGCCGGCCCAGGCGGGGACCGTGATCGAGGTCCGGATCGGGTTCTCCCTGCGCGGCACCGAGCAGGCAACCGACAACCTGCGCACCGAGTGCGATAGCGGCAAGCACGCCTTCGACGTCGTCCGCGCCCGGACCCGGAAGAAGTGGAAGGAACACCTCGACCTGATCCAGGTCGAAGGTGGCTCCGAGGCGCGCCGTCAGGTCTTCGGGACCGCGCTCTACCACTCCCTGATCAAGCCCTGTTTCGGTGACGACGAGTCCCCGTTCTGGCCCAACAGTGGGCCGTTCGCGTTCGACGTCTGCACCATGTGGGACATCTACAAGACCCAGATCCCGCTGCTCATGGCGATCGTGCCGGAACGGGCCGCGGACCTCCTGGAGTCGTTGATCCGGGTCTGCGAGGAAGAGGGCAACTTCCCGGTCGGCTACCGGATGGCCCGCGGGGCGGACCGGTTCTTCCGGCAGGCGAGCGCGTTGGCCCACACCGCCCTTGCCGACGCGCAGGAACTGAACCTGCGGGAGATCGACTGGAGTTGGGCCCTGGTCCACATGGTCGACGACCTGCGGCGGATGTACGGCGAGGACTTCATCGAGAAGGGCATCGTCCACCCCATCACCCACACCCTCGACCTCGCCTACGCCCACTACTGCACCGCCAAGGTCGCCCGCGCGGTCGGGGACACCCGGCTCGCCGCGGAGTCCGAGGAGCGCAGCGCGGGTTGGGTGAACGCGTTCGACGCCTCGAACGGCCTGTTGAAGGACTCGGAGTATTACGAGGGTGGTAAGTGGAACTACTCGTTCCGGTTGATGCACGACATGGCCAGCCGGATCGCTCTCGCCGGCGGGGACGAGGCCTTCGTCGGCATGCTCGACGCCTTCTTCGGCTACTGCGCCGAACCGGTGACCCAGCCGGGCATCGAACCGAAGCCCGCCGAGATGGAGATCGGCTACGCGCTCAACCGGTTCGAGGGATTGAACAACGAACCGGACATGGAGGCCCCGTGGGCCTACCACTATGCCGGCCGACCCGACCGGACGGCCGAGGTGGTGCACGCGGCGCTGACGTGGCAGTTCAGCACCGGCCCCGGTGGCCTACCCGGTAACGACGACAGCGGCGGCCTGTCCGCCTGGTACGTGTGGGCGTCGCTGGGGCTCTTCCCGGTGGCCGGCCAAGGTCTCTTCTTGGTGAACACTCCGGCTTTCGAGCGTTCCCGCTTACTGATCCGGGGCAAAGAGTTGACCATCACTACCAGCGGATTCGTCGAGCAGCCGATCGGGTCCGACGGCATCGACTCGACTCCGTCGGTGCAGTACGTGCAAGCCGCAACGTTCAACGGCACACCCCTTCAGGGAACCCACATCTCTGCCACGGAGTTGCACGCAGCAGGAACGCTGCACATCGAGCTGGGTCCGGAACCCAGTTCGTGGGGCCGGTCGGAGAGACCGCCGTCGGCCCGAGGCCCTGTCCCGACGACCCAGGGGCCACCATGAACCGTCCTCTTCGTCGTCTCGTCATCATCGTCCGAGCCGACCCGGTCATCTGCGGCCACAGCGGCGAGGCCCGTAACCTCGCCGAGGTCGCGCTGAAGCGCGGGTTCGGCGACGTTCGACTGTTGACGTGGCCGATTCCCCTATTGGAAGGTGCGGGACTCCCGCTGAAACCCTTGGATCGCCTGCAAGAGTACAGTCCAGGCATCACCGTCGAGCGGCCCGAACCGGTCGGTGACTACCGCGTCCCAGACGGTCGCTACATGGCCGGCCTCACCGGGCGCCTGGTGGAACTGCTCACCGACGGTGTTCCGACGACCTGCCTGTCGATGTACCTGATGCCGCACACCACGGTGGTCGGGGACGCGGTGACCGCCGCCGCCACTGCAGGTCTCGACACGGATGTCACCACGATCGCGAAGGCGGTCGGGTCGGATGTCACGAATGTGATTCGTAACTGCCTGCTCGACGGGGCGGTCGGTGCCGCGATCGCGTTGATGGCCCGCTACCTCGGCAGCGACCGGGTCGTCGCCGTGTCGGAATACACGAAGGACGAGATCGTCGCCGCGGCAACCGAACTCGACGAACGCGCCGGGACCCGGTTCGCGCAGGAATGCCGCGATCGGATCGAGATCAGCTACCCGGCGATCGACACCGGGGCGTTCCTCGACCTCGACGAGGACGCCGTCGAGGCGGCCCTGGCCAGTCGAGGGCTCGAGCGCAACGGCTACGTCCTGTTCCTGTCCCGGATCGCCCGGGCCAAGGGTGTGGACGACCTGATCCACGCCTACCGCGATTCCGCTGCGGCGGAGAAGGTCAAGCTCGTCGTCGCCGGCACCGGACCGCAACTGCAGGAGTACAAGGACCTGGCGGCGCGGGACGACCGCATCGTCTTCCTGAGTGACGTGGACGACGACGAGAAGCCGCTGCTGATGCGCGGCTGCGCGGCCTACGCCCTGCCGACGCGGCCGGAACCGGAGTTCGTCGAGACCTTCGGGATCGCCCTGACCGAGAAGATGCTCGCGGGCGGTGGCCCCGTCATCACCTGCCTGACCGGTGGGACCGGGGAAGCGGTGGGCGACACCGCGTTCATCGTGCCGCACAGCGACCGGGCGGCGCTCGCGGAAACCATCGACCGGGCGATCTCGTTGCCGGAGTCCGAGCGACACGCGATGGAGATGAGAGCGCGGCAGCACGCTCTGACCTTCGATCGGTTCCGGGTCTTCGACGACATGTTCGGGACGAGCCAGGCGCCGGGGTACATCGGGCCGGCCGAGTTGGCGGCCACCGGCACCTGAACCGGCCCCTCCACCGTCGAGCGGTACCACGGCCGCCCCGGCGTGCCCCAGGATCAGGCGTGGATCGAGTCGTTCTCCGGCCACATCAAGGCCGAGTGGCCGCAATTGCAGACCATCGCCGAGCCATCGCTGCTGGAAGCCGAACTTGCAAGAGTACGAACGGAATACAATTCCGTGGGGCTGCACGAAGCGATCGGATACGTGACTCCCGACCACGAGCACACCGGTCGCGGCGAAGCCATCCGGCAAGCCCGCCGGGACGGACTCGAGCGCGCCCGGCAACAGCGACTCGACTATCAAAAACAGCTCTTATTTCGCAGGCCTCGACGCACCGTTCCGGGTTGATCGCCTCGATGGAGGCGGGGTTGTCCTCCGCGAACGTTAAGGAGGAACATGATTAGGGTTCTGAAATCGGCGGCACTGCTGTTGCGAATTGAGTGACAAATTGTATTGTCATCTCGCGATCTATTCGGCAAACGATGCCCGCTCGATCGCGTCCGCTTTGTGGCTTGCTGCTGACGGTTTGGACCGGATCGAGGGCCGCTCCAACTAGCCATCACCTTCGAAGTCCACACGAGGCGCGCCGTGTCCGCCCGAGCCGGGTTTGTAACGAGCTCGGGCTTGTCGCAGAGCACCACGGCTATGGGCAGGTCCTGGTCGGGGAGGTCTCGCCCATCGCCGGGACAGCGAACACAGCCTGGGCGGTGTGGGGCCAGTATTCCTTATATTCGAACACCACATGGGCCAAGAGGTAGCAGTAGTCGGCGGCGACGGGGAACGTAAAAGGTATGTACTGAGTAACACCGGGTTCGATAAAGACAAAGTTCCACTCCGGTGGCACGAGGTTTCGCTTCCGCACCTCGTGCGGAAAGACGACGCGGCCCGCTCTCTCGTCAAAAGTGAAGGGTTCGTCCTTGATCCCCCGCACGCGGAGGGTGATCTCTTTGAACTGGTGCAGGACCTTGCCGACGTTCTCAGCCGAGACGGTAATCGTCGCCAAATGGTTGCTGTTCCTCATCCCGTGGAATTGGCAGTCCAACTTTAGCTCGATGTGCGGGGCGTTCCGACGGTAACGCTCGTCGCTACGCTCTTTCTGTTCGGCTTGTTCTTTGTCTTTCTTTTCTTGTTGCGCGGCGTCGAACCGTCGATCTTCTGCCCTTAGCCTGCTGCTGATCCACAGGCCAATGAGTGCGACAACGACGGGCGTCGCCAGTGATGCGATGAGCTTTGCGACTTCCAAGCTATTCCAGTGGTCCATCCGTTGATTGTGGGCGATGTCGCTCGCAATGCACAATCGCCGTTTGGCCGTATTCGATACCGGCACACGACATCGGTCAGTCATAGAGAACCAGCACGCACGAACACGTCACCAGTCTGGCCACAAGGTGCTGGCTTAGTGAGCCTTAGGCTATTGTCAGAGTCATTTACTAGTGCGCGGAGGGCCAGCCGCTGTTGACGGAGCGCCGTTCGGTCGTTACTGCTTGGTGCAGTTGTTGGCCACGCCGGCATAGCAGTCCCGCAACGCAGCAGAGTGATCGCGCACCTGCGCGATGTGCTCGGCGAGCGGACCTACGAATCGCTCGCCACTGCCGGGGAAACATGACCACCGCCGCCATTGTGACATTCGCATACGACCAAATCGACCAGGTCCGAACAGAACTCGAACGCCATCGGTGAAGTCCGTTGGGACGGAGTCGTCACACCTTGCACAGCGACCGCACTTTGCGCGTTGTGGGCCGGATTCCCGAGGGCTCTACAGAGTCGAGACCACCGACCCGAAGACGGGTTCTTCACACCGCAGCCCGAGGAGGAACCCGAGGCGCGTCGGAGGGCGGTCGCCAGATAACGGGGACGGCTGGCGCTCGTCCCGCTCTGGCCGGGGCGTGGGTGGCCGGTCGGTGTGGGCATGGAGCGGGCGCGATCCAGTGGATACGGTACGGTTAGCGGCCGGCCGCAGTACGCTCATGCGATCGCAGAACGTCATACGCCAATTGCGCGATCTAATGTCCGCTCCGGCTGGGGCAGCGGTGCGACAGCCAGCACCGCCTTGCCGTCGATCCGGTCGATGCGCAGTCGATAACTCATATTCACTGTGGCGAGTTCTTCAGCAGCTCCCGCTGCCGGTCGAGCGCCTGACTGGCCCGTTGCATCGTTTCGGCGCCCAGCTGTTGTTCCTCAGTGAGGCTTGCCTTTTGCTTATCGAGCCTGTCGCTGAGGTTGACGAATTGTTGTCTGACGTTGTTGTCGGTGATGGCGTCAATGAGGCTTCGCAGGTGGAATCGGAAATCGTTGAGCCGCTTCAGTTGCTGATCTTGAGCCGAGGCTATGTCAGCGCCGATCGCGGCGATCAATGTCGCGGTGGGCAGTGTTTCGACGGGGTCGGCGGCGGCATCGGCAGTGAAGTCGGCACCGTCGACGTCCGGGGCCACGATTACGGTTCCGACTGGCAACTTCTTGGCCAGTGCCTGCCCCGCGAGATCGAGCTGCGGATTGGCCTTGGCCAGTTGCTTTCCAATGTTGGTGTAGTTCAGGCCCGGCTTAGTGATTACGTACAGTTTGCGGGTCAGGTCGTCCAGCGTCTGTTCGCCTTGGAATCGGTACACGCGCATGGGTTCTCCTTTGTGCAGAGTTCAAATCAAACGGTTGAGCGCGAGCCAAGGTGTCATGGGCAAGTTTTGGCCATTGATGTGGATCTGGCCGTTCGTGATGTTTCCCAGCACCGTCCACGCAGGCTGGTTCACCGCAACATCCTGCTTCACCCACGCGTCAACCGCGAGATCTTCGTGCGGACCGCTCATCTGGTTGGCGTCGAAGACCAGAGTGGACACGGTGGTCAGCAGAATGCCCTTTTGGGAGCGTCCCGGTCGTCCCATCGCTATTGGAACGTGGTTACCGCCGATCCTCTCCTGGCAGATGTTGTCGGAGAATGTGCATCGAGTCCCCCACGGAGTCGCGTTTTCGTCAACCAGCACCGAGGCGATCGGCGCTTGTGATGCTTTTACGTCGAGGGTGTTTCCGCGGATGCCGAGCAGGCTGTCTGTCTGTGCGGGTAGCAAGCGAATGGCGGTGGTGTCGGATCGCCAGTACGGCTCGTCAGCGATGATGACGAGCCTTGCGGTTCTGTTCCACAGCGCCTGGGGTCGGCCTCCGCTGCCGATGTAGAGCGGGCGCCACGCCAGGGGGTCTCCGAGTTCGAGTTGGCGCACGACGTTTCCGGCGATGTCCAGGCTCGAGAACCCGGAAGTCGAAAAGATGCCCGCGGCGGTTAATCCTGCGCCGCCGCGCTCATCGATCACATTGCCGGCGATCCTGGCCGCCGAGCATCCGATGACCGCGATGCCGAAACCGAACTCGGCATTGTCCTCGTCGGGAACTGTGATCGTGTTGTCGACGATGTCTGCGGTTTGCGTGCCGCAGACCAGGATCCCCGCCGTAACCGGCAACGGATCGGCGGCCACAAGGCCAATCGGTGGTGGCGCCACCGTCGACACGCTGTTGCCGGCCAACTTGACGACCTCACCGCTGGCCTGGTACGAAATGGCGACTCCAACAACGCATTCGGTCAGCTGGTTGTTGCAGATGGCGGTATCCCCGAGGTCAGTGTCGGCGAAAACGCCGGCGTAGCAGCGTCGCACCGCGTTGTCGTGGATGCGGGTGTCTCGCACCTTGTCGCTGCGGCCTCGCCTCATCGCGATGCCGAACGGCGGCGGGGAGGGTGGGTTGGGGGCGGGGACGCCGGGGAATCCGGTGACAGTGTTGGCGTCGACGGTGACGTTGTCGGTCGACACTTCGATGCCGGTTGTGGCGAAAAAAACGCGGTTGCGGCGGATAACCCCGCGCCCTAGCACCAGCCGGCCGCCGATGCCGATGCCGACGCCCGCGCGGGTACGCAACGCAATGACGGTCGAGTCCTCGATGGCCAGATCGTCGGCAAAGATGTTGTCGGGCCAGCTCAAGGGGATCCCGGAGGTGGTGCCCAGGATCGCGTTGTCCCGCAGGGCCAGGTCGATCGCAAACAGTTGCTGGCGCCCCTCGGCGTCGCCGGGGGGTGGCATCGCGGCGATCCCAGCACCCGCGGCAAGCAGGCAGCGCTGAATCGAGGGTCGCACCAGCAGTCCGCCGAGACGGATCGCGTCCCCGTGTGTGGGCTGTGGGTGTCCCCTCAATGCGAAGCCCAGCGCGTCGATGTTCTCGAAAACCGTGAGGCTGTCGAGGGTGAGCGCGGTGGTGTCCGAGACGTCGATCGCCGTGGCGTTTGGACGTTTCCCGAAGGTGAGCACCGTGAGGTCGCGGACCTCCACACCAACGGAGTCGGAAATGGAAAGCGCCGGCCCGTCTATGTCGGCACGCAGCACCGTGCCCACGCCGGAGCCGTGGATGCGCACCGAGAAGGCGCCCTCGACGGTCACACCGGCATCCAGGGGAAAGGTGCCGATCCCGATACACACGGTGCCGCCGTGGGCGGCGACCGCCTTGTTGACGGCGTCTTGGATGGTCAGTGCGCCCGATGCATGGGACTGCTCGGTGACGCAGAAGTCGCAGCCGCAACCGCCCCCGGTGGCGGGGGGCCACAGCACCCGGCAGTCGTGTAGGACTGCCGGTGGGGTGCCGGGTGTGACGATGCCCAACCGCATGAAGTGGTGCAGATTCCCGCGCGGCGGTTCACTGTCCAGGCGGTGGTAGAGGTCGCCGAGGGTGGTCCGGGCAGCGAACACCCAAAAGTCACCGACGCGCACGCTGCCGCTCGCGTCGGGCCCGAACGTGATCGTGATTCCGTCTTCGAGCGGAATCGGTGTACCGGGTGTGGTGCTTTGCAGGACGGGGTCGCCCGCTTTGGCAGTGTCCCATCGGCGAATTCGGGGGTGCCTGTCGGGCTTGATCAGAAAACCGGAGAGGTTCTTGTCCACGATGATCTCGCCGGTCTCGTGGGTCACCTTGGTGATCGTGGCCAGCTGGCCGCCCTGCGGGGCGTCGTACATGCCGAATTCCACGGCGTCGTCCAGCAATTCGATGTTGGCGCCGGCCTCGAACCGCGTGAACGCGTCGCGGCCGGTGGAGTTGACCGTGATCTTCGAGCCAGATCCTGCTGCGGTGATGTTCTTGACCGTGGCGACCAGGCTGGCGTTGTCGCGTGACCACTTGAACTTCGCCTGGCCCAGCGTGCCTTTTTCATGGATTTCCACGCGGTAGAGCCGATTCTCCAGCCCGATGTAGCCGGCTTTGGCGGGCACGGTGCACGCCCCCCCGGCGGGTGCCGGTTGGCAGGTGACGGTAAGCCGGGCGCTACTGGGCGTGACCAGGTCATCCCAGCCGGGCCAGTCGGCGTCGCAGTCGGCCGGCGATGGCGGTGGTTTGTCGGACTGGAGGGCCTTCACCTGCCAGACGGTCTGCAGCCGGGTAGTGGTGTCGGGGCCGCCCAAGGCCGGCTCACGCAGGTCGTCGTCTTCATAGACGGTGACCTCGCGCCGCAACGCGTCGAGATAAACGAGCACCGGGTCTTTGCCCTCGGGGAGCTTGGTGTAGCCGAACGGCTGTTTGCTCAATGGGAGCGGCGCGGCCCAATACTGGTGTCCGAGGTGCGGATTCAGCAGTGGTGG
>Ga0335069_10013976_pt1 | contig 11259 bp, 10 predicted proteins | sample Lox_Sample_11_FD_206714 | JGI IMG/M metagenome (GOLD analysis project Ga0335069, IMG submission 206714) | Soil microbial communities from Loxahatchee National Wildlife Refuge, Florida, United States - Lox_Sample_1.1 | ecosystem: Environmental > Terrestrial > Soil > Wetlands | place: USA... | reverse complement strand
GGAAATCTCCTCTGGGGGCAGAGCGGCGTCAAGATGACAAACCACTCGGTGCAGGGGCCGGTCTACCTCGCTCATCCGTCCGGAGACTTTATCGTCGCCTGGCTTCGGAACCCGTGGCAGACGGAACGACCCGGGCCGAATCTTTGAGCGCAACGGCTGAGCGGAGGCGGCGTCAGCCTCTGGCCGATGTACGGCATTCCTCACCTCCCCTCAGTCGGCTCCGGACAGGCATAGCCGGACATCTGCGACGATCGGCGGAGAGGGGCGATCCTTAGCTGGGAGGAAGGGAGGAACGGTACGGACCATGTCTATGCGCAGAGGCTTGACTCAACCGGTGCACGCCAGTGGCTTTCAACGGGGGTCCCTGTATTGGCGGTCGGGATCACCACCATACGGCTCCCACAGATAATCGAAAATGACAAGGGGGGCGCGTTCGTAATGTGGGAAGATGCGCGCAACTCGGCGGGTGACCCGACGAACTCCGACATCTACGCGCAGGGGCTGGCCTCGGACGGTTCGCTCGCCTGGCAGGTAGGCGGTTATCCGGTAACCGTGGCCTCCGGTTCCCAGAATTTCTCCACATGTTTCAAGCGCGGCATCGCGCTCGTGGACACAAACGGAATCGCAATTGCCGCCTGGGATGACGGGAGGGACGGAGTCCCGCACAGCGAAGCAGATCCCGGCCAGATATACGCGCAGCGGATCGTTTTCCCCCCGAAACTCCTGACTGGAATCGGCGCAGTCCTGGGATCTACACCGGGATCATTCCGGCTCGATCAGAACTATCCGAATCCGTTCAACCCAACCACGACGATCGGCTACAGGCTTCCGGCTTGGGAGCAGGTCTCGCTTGAGGTATTCAACGTACTCGGGCAGAGGGCTGCAATCCTCTTCGACGAGGACCAATCTCCCGGGGAGCACAAGGTGGTGTTTGACGGCACCCGTTTCGCGTCGGGCGTGTACTTCTACCGCCTGCGCGCCGGGAACTACGTGCAGACACGCAAATTTGTCAGGCTCAAGTGAGTATCAGTTGAAGCCGGCGACGGCCGCAAACCGGGTGGGGCCGGCTATTTTAAAAGATACAGCCGCCTCGACATCTGTATGCCTCCCGACCTGAACCTGCAGAAGCACGTTCCGCTTCCCAGTTGTATTCCGTCAAAACGGGCCTCGTAACTCCCCGCGTCATGTTCCTCTCGTACGAGAACGGCGACCTTCTGGCACGGTGCGTTGAACACGCTCAAGTCCACGAAGGCCCGCCGTGGCAGCTCGTATCGGATCGTGGTGCAGGGGTTGAGTGGATTGGGTTAGTTCTGCAGGAGAATGAACTGCTGCGGCAACGAGGCTGAAGGTTGCACACCGGCTATAACGGTATTGAACATGGCTGTCTGGCTGAACTGTCCCCAGGCGGCCACCGAATGTGCCTTGACTTTCCGGAGATGATCGAATCCCTGAAGGGGACTCAACGCAGCCTCCTAGAAGTGTCGTTTAAGAGAAAGGCGTTTATGCAACTCCTGACAAGAACTCGTTCACTCCCCAGAATCTTTCTCTTGAGGTGCCATCTATGTCGGTTATGAGCAGTTCATTGCTCGGTATTGAGCACAAATCTCGTTCTCCTCTGCTAGGCCCCCCGATTTGACCATTCGCAGGTGGCATGGCAATTGCCACCCACTTCCCCAATGCGAATACCGCATTCCGGAGGCCTTGTGCGCAGTGTAATTTCATTCTTGACGAATCGTACTTCAACCGTAAGCTGCCAACCCCAGCCTCCAGCTGTCCCCCACTATCCCTTTGCTCTGCCATTTGTTGATTGGCAACTTTCCTTTCCTCCCTGCGGCAATGCCCGCAGTGCCAGAGACGAAGGAAGAATGCAGCAATCCCTCGTGCGAGCAATCTGACACTTGGAAGGAAGATAGCAGTTCAAGTCGAGAACCATATATCGTTCAGCGTCATGTCAGGTTACAGCGTCCTGCGAATGTCTTCTCGCGCAACGGACTAGAGAGATCTAGGAGAAAACGTCTCACCTTGTCCTTGAAGAGTCTTTGACCGGAGGGATGAAATGGTGCCGCCAAAAGGGGCTTTGATGAACGCAGACTTGAGAGGTATTACTGTGCCAGGCGATCACACCGCAGTAGCCGTTGGTGCTATCGGCACCCCCTACCCGGTTAGCGAGTTGATTGAAGAGTTGAATGAAAAGAAATGGAATCTGGGAAATGGTCCAAGTATTTCTAGTAACACTCCTGATGTTCAATTGAATGGAGCGGCTTCGGCAAATAATCACTGCTGGGCAGTGGGCTTCTTTCATGATACTTACGTTTCCAGAAATCTGGTGCTGGCCAAAAGTGGAACCGTTTGGCAAATCATCCCCTGCCCCAATGAGGGAGATGTTACTGTAGTAAACGGCATCACCGAAGTAAATGAAGTCGAAAACAAACTTACGAGCATATCGGCGGTTACCGTCAAGGATATTTGGGCTGTGGGTGTTTATGGTCTAGCTGACGACATTACAAATCATCCAACTGCATTTCATTGGGACGGAGCTGCGTGGACGTCGATTCCAATTGATGCTCCAACCAATTCTGTTGGGGATGTGAATTCCGTTCTTAACAGCATTTCAATGGTTGAACATGATGATGGATGGGCCGTTGGCTATGGATGGGATTATTTCTTAGACCCTTTAACAGGGACAAGCGTGGGGTATAAAAGAGAACTTTTCGAACATTGGAATGGAAAGAAATGGGAACTAGTGTTGGGGTCTGATTCACACAAGATCTCAAGACAGCTAAATGGGGTTTCTTCAATCAACAAAGATGATGCGTGGGCTGTTGGTGCCACGTACGATTCCGCCAATCGGATACATTCTCTGATCCAACATTGGGATGGCACACACTGGAAGGTCGATCAGTTTAGTGTCCGTGATTTCACCTTAAATGGCGTATATGCTGTGTCCTCAGATGATGTGTGGGCTGTTGGAACATGTGTCGCTGGTGGCGCTGGAGGATTGACCTTGCATTGGGATGGAGTTAGGTGGAGGCGAATCCCTAATGCATATGGCAGCATCCCTCATTGCTCACTTAATGCTATTAGCGGTAATTCGTCCAACAATATATGGGCTGTTGGTAGTATTTGGGGTAATACTATTGCGCAATTGTGGGATGGCACCAAATGGAAAGGCTATCAGACAGAGTAACTGATAATAAAGCGCGCACAACAACGAGCCGCCGCATTCCAGTAAATTCACAACGTCAGAGGTTTCGGATCTCCGTAACAAGCAACTTATGGCAGTTAGTGTGCCTTAGGGAAGGGAGCAATAAATGCCATTCGATACTGAACCATGGGTCATTCGAGATACTGTTTCAAACGCGCTTGAGTCAAACCAAACCCCCGACGGTGGTGCCGCTGCCGACTGCTGGGCATCAATCAATCCCAAGAACCCGAACCAGGTCGTTGTCGCCGCTAGGCAGGTGCCACTACCATCCAGTTTTCAGAGTTCTGCTCTCCGTTTCCGGGTCCAATTCCATTGTAATCCTTTGGACCCCTTCAACGGAAAGCAATAGAGGAACGGAATACTTGCGCCGGGCTAATTGCCATTTTGATATGTATCATACGGATGGAGGCAACATGTCTCGTTTCCAAACAATGGGCTTGCGCATCACTCACCGAGGTCAAGAAAACGAACGATCGAATGATGAGCTGGATTGGGTCCCACAAAGAGTAGTTATTTCAATTATCATCTCCCTAGTGATTGGATTGCTTGGAGTCGGCTGCGGGACAGATTGTAACGTGACTACTCAGAGTCAGGTGAGTGCGTACCAAACGGCACGTATAATAGATACGACAGGAAGGATTGTAATTGACGCTCACTGTCCAGATGGTGTGCAAATGATTGGAGGGGGATTTAGCCTTGATGATACAACTGGATTCGCTGCTAACAAGGAACTGCTAATTCTCGAAGCTAATTATCCAGCGGACCTCAAGACGTGGAGAGTAATTCTGTTTAATCCCGATCTAGGCCATGGTCTGAAAAACAACTATGGTACAGGAGTAGTTGTGGAGTGCTATGGGATCCATAATCCCGATCTTCATCTGGGCATGAAAATCGACTCAGTCGGCCCACATGACAGTGGGAATGATATTAGCGCTGGTATTTATAGAGATTTTACCGTCGACTGTCCTGCACCAAAGGGAAGCGTTGTGACCTCTGGCGGATTCAAAATGGAGCCCGATCCGAGTGTCGATGAATCGAGCTTTGAGTGGGAACATCCCATTTGGGGGTCCTATCCATCTCTCCAAGACGGATATCCAATCGGGTGGTCAACTCATTATGGCGACCTTAGTGTTCACCGAAACAGAATATTCACCTACGTTCTTTACTCGAGGGGCGAAGTTCTGTTGAATAAAACAGGATCGGGTTCCACCTTTCTGCCCGTTCTTGAATCGGGCCCAACAAAGATCCTGGACGCTGCTACTGCCAATGTAGGATCGGACTTTCGGACCGTTGAACCGCAGTGTGATCAGGGTTTCTTTTGTCCGGGAGGGGGATGGTACAACGTATGGGGTGGGGATGCCAATAATCCCGGCGGACTGGGTGCAGCGGAGGAACCTCACTCTCCATTTCTTCATAGCAGAGCATATTCTCAGGCCAGTGGAAAACTATGTTGGTTCGGTGGTTGGTCATTTGAAGGCAATGCAACGTTTAATAATCATGAATCTTCGGCCGGGTCAACGTCTGCTCATATGCAATCACTAGCAGTTCAAATTAAGAATCTACCGCCATCCATGGAGGTGCATATCACATCGCCCGCGGGAGGTTCCTATATCAACCAGCAAGTAATTAAGCAACCGTCTCCGGGAATCCCTAATCCTCCTCTGTCGAACCAGGTGACATTTGATGGGTATGCAATTGATTATGATGGAACAAGAATTGATCAAACGAACTTTCCAGGTAACTTCCATTGGCAGATTACGGGCGCGACAAATTACACGGGAGACCCTTACAATACGCAAATCCGCCTTAATGATGGTATAGCTGAACCCGGAAGACTTCGATACGAAGTTCTATTGACCGTTGACAGCAAAAACAAACCCGGCAAGAAGGCAAATGCAGGGACATTCATCTACTGGGTGAACCCTGTGGTTGTGCCGTAGAGAAATGAATTGTCACTTGAGAGTTGTCTGAATATCTCAGGGATGAGGCATACCGCGTGTTGAGTCTCTTCTGCATGTTGTCCTGCATGCAGCAAGTGCCATGGTGCATTCGGATCGATTGAGGGAATCGTGGCGGATGACTGCAGTCCGATCCGAACTTCAACGAGCGTGGTTGTGTTGAAGCATGCATCTTCTATCTTCCGAAGATCCATTATCGGCTTCTTTAAGTACGCGGGGCCTGGCATCTCTGCCCGGCCCCTCGATTCAGTTCAGTCTCGCCCTCTGAATGTAAATCGTCAGAGCGATGCTTCGAACGTCTTCGTTTTGCCAGGGAATGAAATTGATTTCCCCAGTAATCTGGACAGCTTCGGAAACGCATGATTTCATGAGTACGACTGTTTAATGTCAGATTCTCCCGATTGGGGCGGCCGCGCCCCGAGTGAGGCATTCATACCCCACTTTGTTTTCCCACCATCGCTGGCGTGCCACGTGATGAGTCCATTGGGCAAACCGCCATGCGGGGACTGGCATGCGTCTTGCACTGACAGTCCGTAACCGAGAACAGCAGTTCACCGTCTGATCGTTGAACTGGTCATTTCGCATGGAGGGGTTGCGGTAATCCCCGGAAGCCACCCGTTGCCCCGTAGGGCGCAGAACAGTCTGGTCAGCAACCCCGGAAGTGAAATACTCCACAAGTATCAAGATGCACGAACTCTCACAACATGAGGCGACTGGATCTGAGTTTGCCGCTCAGGTGTCGAATCTCATACCTCCTGCTGACACCAGGCCGATGAGGTTCACGCTTTGTCTGACGAGACAATGCAACCTCTCATGCACGTATTGCTACGTGGGAAAAGAGCAGGAGAGCATGCCTCTCCCCGTTGCCGCTGCTGCAATTGACTTCATGTTTTCATACGCGGCAGACGAGGATCGTATTGAGGTAGGGTTCTTCGGGGGGGAGGCGCTCCTTGAATTCGATTTGTTGAAAGCCTCAACTGCGTTGATCGAGAGCCATCCTGGCTGCGTTCGGAAGAAGGTCAGCCTGGCAGTAGTGACGAACGGGACGATCTTTTCTGACGAGATCGCGGACTTTCTCGTTGAGCACAATGTAGGTTTCTGCCTGAGCTGCGACGGTCCCCCCGAGGTTCAGGACGTGCACCGACGTTTCATTTCCGGCGCCGGCACTTCGAATTTTGTCGAGCGGACCATCAATGAAGCAACGCGGCGATTTCGTTGCATCCTGGTCAACGCAGTCTACCGCCCCGAGACGGTGCAGTACCTTCCGGAAGTGGTTCGATATTTCGCATCGCTAAACCTGAAGCGGATATACCTGAATCCGGATTTCACAGCGCCGTGGACTGAGGCCGATGCGCAGAAGCTGGCAGCCGTCTACGACGAGGTGGCGGGCCAGTACATTGATTTCTATCTCCGTAAGGACCCTCATTACATCAGTTTGATTGACGGCAAGATCGCCGTAATTCTGAGAGGAGGGTATCAACAGGGTGAACGGTGCGGCATGGGACGAAGGGAGATGGCATTTACGCCTGATGGGAGCATTTACTCTTGCGAGCGGCTCATCGGCGCACCCGGCAGCGACAAACACAGAATCGGTAATCTCAGAAGCGGCCTGGATTTTTCCAGACAGGCGTGCTGCATATCATCTGGTCCACCCGTTAATGCGGAGTGCCTTGACTGTGGATGCAAGGAGTACTGCATGAACTGGTGTGGATGCTCTAATTTCTTCATGACCGGACTCTACAACCGGGTAGGCCCCTTCCTTTGCGCTTCCGAGAAAGCATCGATCCGGGCCGCGTTCCGGGCATTCACCGTGCTGGAAAACAGGCTGGGTCCTACATTTATGGAACACATTGCGGGATCCGGCTACGTCCAAACGTAATGTGTGAGGGAGGGAAGACATCATGCCAGCTGCACGGGCGCCTCCGTTTCGTACCTGAGCGAGCTAATCCACGACAACCCACTCACTCATCTCTGCCGAGAACGACAATGAGCACCTTTGAAATGCAATCGCTCCCTGACATGGTGCAATATCTCCGGTGGACACACGGTGGTCATATTGACTTTTTCCTTGCCAACGCATCTGCAATCGAGAGCTTTATCACCCAGAACCGCCTTACTCCGGTAGAGCCAGCTCACTACGCCATGTCGCTGCAAATCAACACAAAAGCACAAACGGCTGCCGCGGTGACGGACCCGTCGGGTTACTTCGGAGGAATGCTTCTTGCCCACCTGCACTTCAAGGGAGGCGTCTATCTGCTGACGCAACAGCAGTGGAATAGTTTCTGCGGCCAGACTATGCAGACATATCGTGAGAGGCTCAGCAAGGTCAATTCGGTATCATTCGAAAGCCTCTTGGCATTCGGCGAGGCTGCAGAACGTGTGCTGTAATCCGCTTAACCCCACGCATAGAGAGTAAATCTGAAGGAGGGCCCAATGTCAGCAAGCGTTCGGAAACGCAAAGTCCCGAGGATTGACACAGTCCCGTTGCCTGAGCTGATCGCGAAGGGGAGACTTACCAGGGTCGCCGGCAAGTACTATCTGACCGCCCGCGGGAAGAAGCAGGTGATCCCCTCGGGTTACCTTCTCCCGGAGTTGCAGGCAAAGGCCCTCGTTGGCAGGGACGTCGCCGTAGCCTATTCCCGCAAGAATCCATCCGTGATCGTGGCTCTTGGGCAATGGTCGGGACTTGATCCCAGCCGACCAGTCTTCACCAAGTGCGTGATGTGCTATTACGCCCCCGACCGCTATATCAATCACGTCCACGATATAGTTCGAGGAGGCATAATCATTGACGGGATGAAGACCGGTCTCATGAGTAAACGACTTGGCCGAATTCTTCTGGGAAACCTGAAACGATGAACGTAGACGTCCGGCACCTTATCGTGGAGGTCACTGAACACTGCAACAACAATTGCGCTCACTGCTACAACTTCTGGCGGGGAAGCGGTCAAAAGAGGGAGAACCTGCGACCGCTTCCCCGTGCTGATATCCGGACACTCGTGGGAAAGGTGCTACTTGATGCCCCTGTGGAGCAGGTGGCCCTGAGTGGAGGAGAACCGCTCCTGCGGCCGGACCTGCCGGATATCGCCTCAGACCTTGCCGATATGGGCTTGAATGTGGTCGTGATCACGAACGGCTCCCTCCTCGACCGGCAGCGATTCAAGAGGTTCCCCCCGGGGTGCCTGTTCGAAATCACCCTGTTCAGTCCCGATCCCGATATCCACGATTCTATGGCCGGACGCAAGCGATACGAGGCTCTGGTCAGGAATCTCGCGGTGTTGTCGGGTGCCGGTCTTTCTCTTGTCGTTGCATCTGTCATCACAAGCAGGAACGCGCACGACGTCGGGCGGACCATCCAGCTTGCCATCGCGCTGGGAGCTCAGGCTGTTCTCCTGAACCGAGTGAACCTCGGGCGAAGGATGTATCTCCACTCACCTGAATTGGTACCATCTGCGTTCCAGGTGCAGGAAGCACTTTCCGCGGCCGACGCGGCGGCGGCAAAGTATGGGATCACGGTCCTTGTGTCCGTGCCGATTCCTCCCTGCGTGGCCAAACCCGGTGATTATCCGAACCTCCATTTCGGCTGGTGCCCTCGGGGTCGGGGTGATGCTTACTACGCGATTGATACGAGGGGAAAGGTCAGACCCTGCAATCACTCTTCGCTGATTCTGGGCGACCTCAGGAAGTCCTCATTCGGCCAGATTGTCGCTGGAACCCCTGCTCGTTCGTTCTGGATGCCCGTTCCCCCCGAATGTCAGGCATGCACCCTGCCCCTAAAAGAACTCTGCCGTGGCGGGTGCCCCGCGGCATCTGATGAATGCTTCGGCGATCGACTCCATGTTGACCCGTTCGTGCGACTCTCCCTTCTGCGTCGTGACAGAGGAGGCCTCCTCGAACCAAGACGCGCAGAAAGGAAATTGGCGGGACCCGTGCCCCGGGCTTGAAACGATCAGCACTCTCAGGTTGCGTTCACTCGTGATCTCCCTTAGCGGGGAAAAGAGACCTCTCTCCGGAAAGACGCGCCCCCCTCAAATAGCAAGTTTTTCCTCTCCCGGCGGTCGTGGGACGTTGGAGCTATCTCACACGCCTTTTTTGACCCTCGAATCTCAGGCCTCAGGGATTATCATTTTGGCCGTCAGACCGCAATAATATGTTGACTTTCGCAAAGAGCCCGGCTATATTCGTGAAGGTTCTCGCTTCCTCTTGCTTCTTCTGCGACAACGGAGGCGTGTATCCTCCTCCACGCTTTTCCTCCGTGCTAGCCGGTTGCCCATCTCGCCAAGGGCCATCCGATGAACCGGGTAGTAGTCCTGTCTCGGCAAGCCGACTTCTCAGACTCCCTCTGCAGCGAGTTACGCGCCCAAACGGATTGTGAAATCACTGCTGCTACAGACGCCAGTTTCAATCCCGGCGATTCCGCGGTCTATCCTCATCAATTCATTATTGTTGACGCTCATACACTTCAGGAAGAGCTCGGCGCGACCCTGTTGAAACTCTCCCGTGCGCTCCCGGACGCGGACATCATCACGCTCACGCAAACACAAGAGTCGGCAGATGCGGTTCGCTGCGCCCCGTTTGGCGTTCTGGAGTTCCTGCAGAGGCCGATAGGCTCTTTGCAGATGAGACAGTCGGCGAAACACATACTGGAGGGGATTCGTTCATTCAATGCGGCCCAAGCGGTTCACCTTCAATTGCTAAAGGAGATGAGGGGGAACAACATTGTGGCGAAGAGCAGGCCGATGCGAAGAATTGTCGAAAACCTTCCGCGGCTTGCGAGCTCGAACGCGACAGTGCTCATCGAAGGGGAGACCGGCACAGGAAAAGATCTGTTGGCCCGGGCCATTCACTATCTGGGCTCCCGTTCCGGGAAGCCGTTCGCCACAGTTGACTGCGGCGCAATCCCTGAATCGCTTGTTGAAAACGAACTGTTCGGCCACATTCGAGGCGCATACACCGGTGCGTCAGAGAACTGGCAGGGTCTGCTGCGCGAAGCAAGGGGAGGAACGCTTTACATTGACGAGATTGAAGCGCTTCCTCTTCAGATGCAGACCCGGTTTCTTCACCTGCTCCAGACAGGTGAATACCGGCCCCTCGGACAGATCGCCTATCAAACGCTCGACGCCAGGGTAATAGCCAGCACGAACGTCGATCTCGTGGATTGCGTGCGGAGGAAGCAATTCCGCGAAGATCTCTACCACCGCCTGAATGTAATCCATCTCGTCATACCTCCCCTGAGGGACCGGAAGGCCGATATCCCGCCGCTGGTGTTGCACTTCGCGCGGAACCATGCCTTTGAACTCAAACCGACGCAGATGATGTGTGAAGAGAAATTGTCTGAGTGGATGAAGTGCGACTGGCCTGGAAACGTGCGCGAGCTTGAAAACAGGGTGCTGGAATGGCTTATCAAAGGTAGCATGGAGCAGCCATCGCAAATAACTTCCCCTCCTTCGTCCGCGGCGTATTTCCCGATGACGCTGAGCAGCGTACGGGATGAGGCGCTGGATCGGAGCGAACGATCGTATCTGAGAGATCTCCTGAAATTCACCGGGGGGAACATCTCCCGCGCCGCCAGGCTAGCCGATGTTGACCGGAAAAACCTCTCGCTTCTCCTGAGAAAGCGAGGCATCAATCCGGGTGAATTCCGTCCCCGGTAGAGCCGCCCTTCTGTGGTGGCCGCACCACGCCTGAGGCATTTACACCCCATATCTATCCTCTCCTGCCGTCCACTGCCTCTATTGTGCATTTCTTCGTGCATTGTCATCCGACGCAATTGGCATGTGTTTTGCCGACCCGGATGGATATCGGTTCCGGTTTCTATGAATGATCACGGTGACAGTTCCTGCCGCGTGGAGGAGGTCGCTGCAGAGATTAGAATGTACATTCGCCTCCACCCGCAGGCGAAAGACACTGTGGAAGGAATTGCCAGGTGGTGGGTCGGAGAGGAAACCGAGATTGTGCGGCCCGCCCTTGATCTTCTGGTCCGCAAAGGACTCTGCAGGAAAGCAAGAGATCTCTATTCCTCGTCGGATAGCAGATAAGCAACTCACCGTGCTCCACCATCTGCCAGGAAGAATCCTTCAATATCAAAGATGAACG
>Ga0335069_10013975_pt1 | contig 11259 bp, 12 predicted proteins | sample Lox_Sample_11_FD_206714 | JGI IMG/M metagenome (GOLD analysis project Ga0335069, IMG submission 206714) | Soil microbial communities from Loxahatchee National Wildlife Refuge, Florida, United States - Lox_Sample_1.1 | ecosystem: Environmental > Terrestrial > Soil > Wetlands | place: USA... | reverse complement strand
AAGCAGGTACTCGGCGAAGCGGGCTCGGTTGCGGACTATGAATCCGTACGCAAGCGCCTGCTGTCGTCCTGGTACGGCATGGACTTCCAGCACGGCGTGAAGTTCGATCTCACGATCTCGACGGGCGACACGTTCGCAGCTGCTACAGTGTCTTCGCTTCTGTCGGCAGCGATCATCTACAAAAGGATGAGCGGCAACGACACTGAAAAAGCGGCTCTGTCGAATACAGACATCAGTTCGAGTTCAGGACAGCTTACAGTCCATTTTGCTGCGACAGACAACGACTTTAATAATCTGCTGAATTCCCAGCTTTTCCAGAGTGTTGTCCACTAGCACGACTGTTGTGCAGAAACAAAAGAGTCTTTCAGTCCGGTGGAAGCAGTTCAACGTGGAATGCGGCTTTGCCACCGGGGGGCAAAACAATATCGAGACGCCCCTCCTGTCTTTCGTGGAGCGTTGGGCCGGTTATCTTGACCTGCCGCCCGTCAGCAGCGGCATATTGCACTGTCACCGGCCCTGAGCCGCGCACCTGGAAGCGATAGTGAAAGATCGCATCCGCGGCCAGGCTGTTCGCTCCAAAGCTGGCGCTTGGATAATCCACTTCCAGTTCCGTAATCGTTGCACCGGTCCGGTTCTCGACTGTGGCCTCGATGCGGTAGGAATGGCATCCCGCCGCAAGCATGGCGACTGAAAGGCAGCCGACTGCGATTGACGGCCACAAGGCGAGCGACGCGAGATTCCTCATTGGGACCGGCCGCCATCCCCGTGGGCGTTGCGAGACTCGCGCTCTGCGAGCCTTTTTTCCACCCGATCGAGGCGCTTAAGAAGTTCGGGTAAACGCTGGAAGATCGCAACCGCCCGCAGCCAGATGCGGTTATCAAATCCCGGCGAGCCCGAGATCATCTTCCCCGCTGGCACGTCGTGACTGACTGCCGACTGCGCGGTGAGAATCACGCCGTCGCCTACGCTGCAGTGTCCGGCGATTCCCACCTGGCCGGCGAGAATCACGTTGTTTCCGATCACCGATGAACCGGCCAATCCGGTTTGCGCGCAAATCAGTGTGTCGCTGCCGACTCGAGAGCCATGGCCGATCTGAGCGAGGTTGTCGACTTTTGTCCCGTCGCCAATTTCCGTAGCGCCTACCGTTGCGCGATCGATGCATGCGTTGGCCTGAACATCCACGCGGTTACCCAACCGCACAGGACCCGATTGCGGGATCTTCTCCCACTGGCCCAGATCGTTCTTCGCAAATCCAAAGCCGTCGGCTCCAACGATCGCGCCGTTCTCGAGCGTCACGTGGTCGCCGAATATGCAGCCCTCGCGTACAACCGCATGGGCATGCGCAAAGAAGTGGCTGCCGGCTTTCACTCCCGGATAGAGCACAACGTGAGGAAGCAGTGTTGCATGCGGTCCAAGGCGAACGTCCGGACCGATCACAACGTAGGCCCCGATATGCGCCCCCTCTCCGATCTCGGCAGACGGATCGATGACCGCTGTCGGATGGATCTCGGCCGAATAGCGCGGCGGCTGATAGAAGAGGCCCAGGGCACGCGAAAACGCATGATAGGGATTTCTGATCCTTAGAGTAGCGGCCTCGATGTCGGGAAACTCTGGCTCGACCAGCACAGCGGCAGCTTTGGTCTTGCGAGCTAGACCCCCATACTTGGGATTAGCGACAAAGGTGACCTCGGTGGGACCAGCCTCTTCAATCCCTCTCACACCCGTGATTTCGAGGCCAGCGTCGCCGCGTAATTCCGCGCCGAGCTGCTCGGCCAACTCGCCTAGTCTCATCGATTGGATTGTAGCGGAATCGGCACGAATTGAACGAGTTGAGCCAGACAGAGCTATTCCCGGTCGGGCTCACTCGGGAAGAGCTCTGGTGCCTGTATTGATTCGGCTCTCCGTTTTCGGCTCGCCGCACCAATCAGACTGACGACTTCGAGAGTCTGGATGGCCAGTCGCGGAACATAGATCCGTTGCGTGTTGGATCGAGTATCCGGTGGCGTGAGAAGCAGCCCTGCGCCCTCGACCAGAGATCGATCGTTTGCCGCCAGGCCTTCCAACTCTTCCCCATCCATTAATGTCATCCTGAGCCAAAGGCCTGCCGTTCGTGGCCTTACTGCAAACCTCTTCTGCATCAAGCGCTCTGGATTTGACATCTCGCCTGGAGGGAAATCACGAACATAACAAACCCATTTGACGGCATCCCAGGCGATGGTCAGCACCTTTCCGGCCAGGTCGAGCACCTCGAGAGAAGGGGTGTCCTGACCGAAAACTGCTCCTGCGTAGCCCGCATACCACTCGCGGGAAAACTTCCGCACAATCACCGGCTTACGAGAGGAGCTCATCGCTTGGATTGTCGCATGGAGCTGCAGGCAGAGCGTGCGGAAAGTCGCACAAGTGGTGCTTTACGCCCTGTTCAAGAAGCTTTGAATGTGTTAAGGTACTGCTTTGCAGACTCTTGGTTGAGCGGCATAAGCGCAACAGCATCAGAGACTTGGAAGCGTTTTGCAGTGCGGAAGCAGGAACGGAATGCCCGACTATATTTACCTTCTTGAGAACCGGCTCTCAGCCGATCAACAGAATGCTCTGCGTCACCTGCGTGATGCTGCGCGCGAAACGGGAATGCTGCTGTTCCTTACCGGAGACGCGGTTCGCGATCTGACCAGCGGCCACGCGGTGCGCGATCTTGAAGTTGCGGTTCAGGGTAATGCGCTTAAGCTAAAGAGACTAGCGGAGAAAGCCGGCGCCAAGACCTGGGGCGAGGACGACCTTTCACACACTCTCTATCTCTGTTTTCCGGGAACAGTTCGCGTTGACGTTGTAAGCACCCACCGGCGCGAGTACCCAAAGCCGGGCAAGCCCCTCTTTCACTGGGCGTCGATCCAGGAAGACCTTCGCCGGCGCGACTTTACGGTCAACGCCATGGCCATATCGCTCAACGAGGGCTCTTTCGGGCTTCTGATGGACCCGCTGAATGGAGTTGCGGACATCGAGTCCCGGGCCCTTCGCCTCGTATCGAACTACGGATTTCTCGAGGATCCGGCGCTGCTGATTCGCGCGACGAGGTATATAGCCCGTCTCGGCTGGGAGCTTGATCCGCGCACGCAACAAAGATATGAGAATGCGAAAGCGGAAAACGTCATCGAGTACCTTTCGGCCCAGGACCGCAGCCAGGAACTGGAGCAGATCGGCCACGAGGATGACGGCCTGAAGGTGCTCCAGGCCCTTGAACTCGAAGGCTGGATGAAGGTCCTGTTTCCTGCGTGGACGCATGCCAAGGCTGACGAGGAGAAGCTGAGGGCGCTGCACGACAGGCGGGTGGAACTACAGGTGAACGGGGTTCACCCGGATATGTCCGCTGCGCAAATGCAGTTGCTTACAGCGAAACTCGCCCCCAAGGACCTTGCTGCACTCAAGAAGCTGATGCTGCGGCCTGGGTTCGTGGAAGAGTGGAACAGTCTCGACAACCTCGCATCCGGGTTTGCCAAGGTTCTGATGAACAAGGCCAATGCAACTCCGTCGATGGGCTACAAGCTGTTTACCTCGTACGATCCCGAGGCAGTTCTCTGGCTCGGTTTTACCACCAAGGACAAGGCGGTCAAAGAGCGCTACGAGCTTTTCCTCAAGACGTGGCCTGAAGCACGCCAGCGCATTCCTTACGCATTGATGCAGGAGATGCGTATCACCCCCGAGCTTCCCACCTACAAGGACATTGTTCAAAGGGTATTCCTGCAACTGATCGATGGCGGGCTCAACACCCCTGAAGAGGCTCGTGCGTTCCTCGAGCCGCATTCGCCTCCGGCCCCACCGCCTCAGGTGACCATCAAACGTACGCGGGCCAAGCGCACCGCTGAAGTCAAGGTGAAGGAACGCTCGTTCGACGAGGAGGAATCCGAGGAGAGCCTCGAAGAAGAAGAAGACCTCGACGATATCGGCGGGGGTGAGGAAGAGGAACTGGACCTCGGCCTCGGAATTCCCAAAGGCGAAGAGCTTGAGGTCGAACTGGGCGAGGAAGTGGAAGAAGAAGGCGAAGAAGAGGAAGCCGAAGAGGAAGAAGAAGCGCCGGTGCGTGGAAGGCGCAGAAAAGCCACGCAGGTGGCCAAGGGTTCTGGAACTGCGAAGGCGGAAAAGGCAGCCGCGACTGATGATAAGAAGCATGGAAAGGCGACCACCAAAGCGGTTCCTGTAGGGAAGGCCAAAGCAGAAAGAAAGGCGGCGGTCGCATCCAAGGCCAGCGCAAAGCACGAAGCCAAGGCAGAGAAGGCTAAGGCCGTGTCCCATCCGGCTGCCAAGAAGGCTGCCCATCCTGCGAAGCCAACAGCCAAGGGCGCCAAGACAACTGACAAGCACCCTGCAAAGGCTCATGCGAAGCCGCCGGCAAAGCCGGCGCACAATCACGCTCATGCCAAGCCCAGACCAACGGCGCACGCGAAGCCAGCCAAATCGCACGCGCCGGCAAAGTTCTCAAAGCCGCCAGCGAAGAAACCGGCACATAAGGCAGGGAAAAAGCGCTAGTGGTTTGAAGAGCAAGAGCGCGCGTCGCTGTTCACGACGGTGAGGTGTGAGGCGGAAGGTTCAAGCTCTCAAGGCGAAGATCTTCGCTTTGCTCAATTGGTATTCTCGATCTAATTCAGTGCCCTGTGGGAGGTCACCGATGGGCCTTTCTATACCAACCCTTCTCTGCGGAGTTTTGCTCTTCCTGGGATCGATCATTCCTGATCTCGCCGCGGAGAAGAGCAATACAGCCGAAGAGCACTCTTCCATCGCTCCCGGCTATCGCATCGACCGTGGCGGCTGGGCCTTTGTTCATCTTGAGGGCACACCGGAGCAGATCGGATTTCAGCATGGAAGCCTGCTTTCGGCTGAGATCGAGGACATGGTCAGGGTCATCAGGCTCGAGAGCACACACGACACCCGGCGCAACTGGGAGTTTTTCCGTGACGCGAGCCGCAGGATGCTCTGGCCGCACATCGATGCCGAGTACCAAAAGGAGCTCGAGGGCATTGCAAGGGGTGTACAGTCCAAGGGGGTAAGACTTGATGTATGGGACATTGTTGCGCTCAACGGGGGTATCGAGTTGCCCCAGTACTACGTCCCATGGCTCAACAAACGTGAGCACGCCAATGCTCCCGTGATCCTTCCTGAGGGCCGGTGTTCTGCATTTATTGCGAACGGAAGCTATACGAAGGACGGCAAGATCGTAATTGCACACAACAACTGGTCAGGCTACGCGGAGGGCGCGCGCTGGACAATCATCTTCGACATCGAACCGGCGCATGGTCACCGCATGCTTATGGATGGAGAACCCGGCGTTATTACCAGCCAGGACGACTTTGGCGTTAACGACGCGGGACTGATGATCTCGGAAACCACCATCACGCAGTTTGAAGGCTGGAATCCGGACGGCAAGCCGGAATTCATGCGCTCGCGCAAGGCGATGCAATATGCAAGTTCGATCGATGAGTATGTGACCCTCATCAAGGAGGGAAACAATGGCGGATATGCAAACGATTGGCTGATCGGCGATCGGAAGACCGGCGAGATTGCCTATCTCGAACTGGGCCTTAAGAACACACCCCTCTGGCGCTCGAAAGATGGATACTTCGTAAGTTCGAACTTCGCGCGGGATCCAGTCTTGATCAAGGAAGAGACCGGCGGATTCGATCCAAACAAGCTCTCCAGTTCTCCCAACGCGCGGCGTGTTACCTGGGAGAGAAAGATGAAGGAGACAAAGGGCCTGATCGACGTGGAGATGGCGAAAAGGTTCATGGCTGATCACGAGGACAGCTACACGGGCGAGGCCATCGCGAACGAACGCTCGCTGTGTGGGCACACCGACAAAAGCCCCCGCGGTGTGCCGGAATGGGGCGACAAGCCGTACTCGCCGGAGGGAGCGGTCACGGGCAAGGTCACGGATTCGGATCTGGCGGCCCATCTGTCTCTGGTGGCGCGGGCCGGTCATCCGTGTGGAGAAGACTTCTTTGCTGCGCCGTTCCTGGCTGCGCACCCTGAATACAGCTATCTGAAACCGATTCTCAAGGACATGAAGGCGGGGCCTTGGACGCAGTTCACGGCAGGGGAGAAGTAGAAGTCTACTTGTAGATCAAATGCACGTTGATCTCGGTGACTGGGCACGTAACGTGGACGATAGCCGCGCTGAACGGCGGCGCGCTCAGCCCAACGTGGGGATTATTGGCAAAGCCAAAGCCCTCTTTTGGGATTCCTATGAAGTTCCGGTCAAGTTTGTGATTTCTGTTCTCATCGTGGATTACGGCGACTCCGTAGTCGCCCGGCGGCAGGTCCCAGGTCGCCGTTGCTTCGCGTTTGCCCGGTGGAATCTCGGTGGGCCAGTGGTGGACTGATTTGGATGTGTCTTCAGGCCAGCCATCCGGTGATGCGAAGATCACCGAACCCACCACTCCTGTCGAATTGCGCAATCCGTCTGCATGAATGCGAAGAGTGCATTTCTGAGATCCGCCCTGAAACACCGTTTCCGCCCTGTGAGCCTGCAATGCGAGAGTATGATCTAGCGGACATGTGGTCGTTGCCAGGGAAAATGCCGCAATGAAGACGGAAACTCTCACGGCCGAAGAGATGCCTGGCAGCCATGGCGAGATACACGCCTCCTCTTCGAGAAAGAACGGGACGGCTGGCGTCAGACCAGCGGTTTGCAATTTCCTTTTCGAGTGAGCTTCTATCGCTTCGAGAGGGCAGACCAGGCACCTCTTGGCTGGGACTCCGATCCAATCTAGTACCGGTTTCCCCGACCAGCTCCGGCGCCGCTTCCTTTGCGCGCCTGGTAGCAATCGCGGCAAAACACAGGGCGATCTCCGCGTGGCTCAAATGGAACAGTTGTTGGTTGGCCGCAGCCGGAACAAATCACAGGTGTGCCATGGGACGGTGCCGGACGATAACCGGAGCCTCCCCCACCTTGTTCGCTCTTCTTTGCCTGACGGCAAGGCTTGCAGCGCTTGGGGGTCGAATAACCGCGTTCTTGGAAGAACGCCTGATCAGCAGCGGTGAACGTAAAGTCCTGCCCACAATCGCTGCAAGTGAGTTGCATATCTCCGGCCATGGGGTGTCCTCGACGAGATTGTACACACCAGACTGTGATTTTTGTATAAGAATCTTGTTGAGAACTAAAAACTTATCCTCACGGCCTGGCCGAATGGCGCGATCGGCCGCAGAGGTTTTTCACCATTTTTGTGGCGAACAGCATTTTCGGACTTATTTGCCTTCCAAAGCGCGGTCAAGGGCATTAGCCCTTGTGAGGTCGCCGGTTAGATTCCGGCCAGTCCGGGACTGGCTTGGCCCCGTTCGTCCATCGCGCAAGCCGTTCCGAAGAATTTCCTTTCACCGACACCACTTTCCCTGTAACCTTTCGCGCAAGCCCGCACTCAAAGAGTGCATGTACTCCTGTGCGGTGCGGTCTCCCAGGCCACATCGTAGAGCGCCAACCGGCGGCTTCCCCCGCCCCAACCCCCAAGCGAGGTCAATTACACATGAAGAATCAGTTGAATGCATTACTCCTAACGGCTGCTCTCTCTGGACTGATCGGCGGAACCACGGTTGCAGCTCAAGCGCAGGGTTCCTCGAAGTCCCCGACTACGGTGAAGGCAGCCAAGGCTGGCCTTCGCTATTCAGCCCAGGACACCACGAAGCACTCCTGTAAGGGAAAGAACGACTGTAAGGGTCAAGGCGGATGCAAGGCCGGCGACAATGGCTGCAAGGGCAAGAACAGCTGCAAGGGCAAGGGCGGTTGCGCCACCGACGGCTCCAAGCCCCAATTGGTCTGATCAGAGACGTCAAGCGACGGTGCGGCGGGGAGGAGCCTCCGTTCAACCTCTCGCCGCACCACTTGACCGGCATTCAACTGGCGGCAGCGGCACTCCTGCCAATTATTGGCAAGCCGTATTGGACTGTCTTGCCTAGTAGCAGCATTTGATACACTGGGCAACTCCCCAGTGTGAGGTCAAACCCACCCTCTTAATTGCGAACGCAATTGCCGCTGTTTTGCTTCAGCGAGGCTTATGCCCGGTAACCGATACAACGCGTATCAAGACCACGGGGTGGGGATTGGCCTGCGCATTCCGCACTACGAGCACATTTTTTCGCGGAAGCCAGTCGTCGACTGGTTCGAAATCATCTCAGAGAATTTCATGATCGATGGCGGGCGCCCGCTGGCGATGCTTGACAGGATTCTTGAGCGCTACCGCGTTGTGCAACACGGCGTCTCAATGTATTTTGGTTCGGCGACGGATCCCGATCCCGAGCATCTTCGCAGGCTCAAGCAGTTGGTCCGCCGCACGGGAACGCCCTGGCTCAGCGATCACCTGTGCTGGGGAAGCGTCGACGGCACTTATACACATGATCTGCTGCCGTTGCCGTATACATGGGAGGCAGTGGAACGCACGGCCGATCGCGTTCGGATGGTTCAGGATTATCTGGAGATTCCTGTCGCCGTTGAGAACGTGAGTTCCTACGCGGAATTTGCCGGGTCGCAGATGACCGAATGGGAGTTCCTCACTGAAGTGGTAGAGCGTGCTGACTGCGGCATATTGCTTGACGTGAACAATATCTACGTCTCATCGGTGAACCATGAATTTGACCCGAAGGAGTATGTGAATGCGGTGCCGGCCCACCGCGTTGCGCAGATTCATATTGCGGGCCACTCGCGCTATGAGAAATACATCCTCGACACCCATGATCACCCGGTGATCGATCCCGTCTGGGATCTCTATGCTCGCGCAATTGATCGCTGCGGGCCGACGCCCACGCTGCTCGAATGGGACGATCGTATTCCAAGTTTCGATGACGTCCATACGGAAGCCAAGAAGGCGGGGCGTTATTTACGCCGCCATTTGGGCGAATTCGCCGAGGCGGCGCTATGAGACAGCCTATGAACCTGGCTCAACTGCAGCGAGAAATGGCGGCCGCCGTTTTCAGGCCGCTGACCCCTGATGAGGAGATGCGCAGCGTGGCTCCCGACGGGCGATCGATGGAAGAGGTAGCCTCTTCCTTCATCGCTCCCAACAGCAGGCTGAGCGCGTTTGAGCGGCTGGAGATATACAACCGTCAGTACTGGTTTCGTGTGCTCGGCGCTTTGGCTGAGGACTTTCCCGCGCTTCGCGCCGTCGTAGGCCCACGCGCCTTCGATGCCTTGTCAGTGGCATATCTGACGGTGCATCCTAGCCGGTCGTTCACGCTGCGAAATCTTGGTTCAAGGCTGGTTGAGTGGCTTGCGGCAAATCCGCAGTTTGCCGGCCGGCGACATCTTCTGGCCTTGGATGTCGCCCGCATGGAATGGGCCTTTGTGGAAGCGTTCGACTGTGGCGAGCGCGACCCTCTGACGCTCGAACAGATCGCAACTCTCGATGGAGATTCTCAGCTCGCGCTTCAACCACATCTTCGCCTTGTAGAACTGGAGCACCCCGTTGACGAACTTGTGCTGGCACTTCATAAGGCCGAGAAGCGCCAAGCCAGCGAAGCCGGGGTGCAGCAGGACGATCCGGCGCATGGCCCGAAGAAGTTGCCAACGCTGCGCCGCCAGCCGACATGGCTTGCAGCGCATCGCGTGGATCTCTCGGTCTACTATCTTCGCATCAAACGTGAGGAGTTCCAGACTCTCCAAGCAATCCGGAGGGGCGTGCCGCTTGCGCACGCCATTGAGGCCGGGATCACAAGCTCGCGAGCACCAAGCTCCCGCCGGCCCCTGCTCGTGCGTGAGTGGTTTACAAAATGGGCGGAACTCGGATGGATCTGCGCCCCTGAGCTTGAACCGGCTGGAGCATAAACGACACTGGCTGACACCGCGTTAAGGACTCCATGATCAATCTCGTTGCGAAGCTGGAGACCGCATTCGGCAGGTTGATATCGATCCTGGATCGTCTGCGAAGTCCGCTTCTTCTCGCGATTCGCCTTTACTGGGGCTGGCAGTTTGCGCAGGATGGCTGGGGCAAGCTCACGCATCTTGACAAGGTGACCCAGTTCTTCTCTTCGCTCAATCTTCCTGCCCCGGGGACAACGGCAACGATGGTTGCTCTCATCGAACTTGTCGGCGGCATCCTCTTTGCGAGCGGCATCGCATCGCGCTTAACCTCGCTCGTGCTGTTTGTGAACATGACCATGGCTTATCTCAGCGTTCCGGGCGATCGTGTCAATTTCTCCCATATGTTGTCGAAGCCCGAGGATTTCTACGGGGCCACGCCCTACACTTACTGGTTTGCGGCGCTTCTAATCCTGATTCTGGGTCCGGGAGCGATTGCTCTCGACACATTGTTCCGGCGTTGGCTTCGGGCGCGCGCCCAGGAATGACCGCCCAGCACCGGCGAGCAATCGTTATAATCGCCGGAGATTACGTGAAGGCGAATGTGCTCCAACTCGCGTTGCTCCTCCCGATGGTTGCCAGCGTGGCCATTTGCCAGGAAACGAAGCTCAGCGACTCATGTGATCTTTCGATCTTTACTGACAGGGACACGAAGAGCTTTCTCGCATTCGACAAGGAGTTGCGCGCAGCCATCAGGAAGCAGGATCCGGTGGCGATGGCATTTCTGGTCAAGTTTCCATTGCGCGTTAATTCGAACACTGGCAAGTATTCGCTGGATGATCCGGCTGCGCTTGAATCGCACTTTCAGGAAGTGTTTCCGCAGGCGGTTCGCAACGCCGTTTTGAACCAGGACCCGGCGCAATTCATGTGCCGGGATCAGGGCGTGATGTATGGGAATGGCGAAGTGTGGGTGAACATTGCGAAGTTCGGATTTGCAATTGAAGTGGTCAATCTTGAAACGTCCGCGTCCGGCAAGGTCCCGAAGCGAGGTATCGAGTTCACTTGCCAGACAGACAGATATCGGATCGTGATTGATTTGGACGCGTCGAGGGTCTCGCGGTATCGAGAATGGAACAGGCCTCATCCACTTACAGACAATCCAGACCTCGAATTCGCGAAGGGAAAGTCCAGCTTTGAAGGTGCTGGCCTGTGCTCCTACCCAGTGTGGACGTTCACGAATCACCAAGCCGCCTATCGTGTAGAAGGACTGGGATGTTTTGGCGATGCAGAACCTGGCCCGCCGAAGGATGCGAAGGGGAGACTCGTAATTTTTCTCGCGGGTCAAGAGAAATCGAGCGAGTGGTGCTACTGAACACCGCGCATCTCGCGCAATGCCAAATCCAGCGTGGTACCCTAATCAGCGAAAATCTCAAGCGCCTCGATGAAGACACGAATCCGACTCGAGGTGTGCCTGACAAGGAAGATCATGC
>Ga0335069_10013974_pt1 | contig 11259 bp, 6 predicted proteins | sample Lox_Sample_11_FD_206714 | JGI IMG/M metagenome (GOLD analysis project Ga0335069, IMG submission 206714) | Soil microbial communities from Loxahatchee National Wildlife Refuge, Florida, United States - Lox_Sample_1.1 | ecosystem: Environmental > Terrestrial > Soil > Wetlands | place: USA: Florida... | reverse complement strand
GCCCAATCGGTCCCGCTGGCGAGCGTCGTGATGGTGGCCAGGAATTCCGGCTCGCCTGACGGCCACCCATACAGATTGCGCGCGCAGATTCGGAGCATCGCCTTTACGTCCGGCATCGTGTCCGTAAAGGCCTTGAGCGGCGTTGGCAGCAAGACCATGTTGCCGACGCATGAGAAAAAGCGGCGGTCCATAACAATCGCGTTCGAGAGCTGAAAGCTCGCATCATCAACGCCCCAGATATGGCAGCACGACCAGTTTGGCCGGAGTTTGCTTCTTAAGCCCAAGGCAAGTGTCAGGGCCTTGTTAGCATGGACGTTTCCTTCTGACTTGTGGACCGTATGGCCAGTTGCCCTGTTCCTGTTCATTTGGGGCTCGGACCAATTCGCTTTGTAGAATGGGCTGCGGCGTCCGTGCTCGGGAAACCAGAGCGGCAGCAATTTGAACGTCTCTGGCGACACCCAGCGTGCGGTGCGCTCGATCAATGATGCGATCTCGCGCAAACTCATTACGCTGCGCAGCGCTTCCAAGCCATCAGAGATTTCTGCCATGTCCCGATCCTTTTCCGTACGGCGGCACACTTAGACTGTACGTATCTGTCGTAAATATCAGTTATAGAGTTTTCATCCAGGTTACGCATATGATGAATGAGAAATGCACTCTGGCCAAAGGAGTAAGTGCACCTAGCGTGACGGCCAGCGTGCGCGACAAGCGCGACGTGAAACATGCGAATTGCCCGGCTTAGCATTAAGAACTTTCGCGGTATCGCCGCTGGCGAACTGAAGTTTGATGGACACACAGTCTTAATTGGAGATAACAATTCCGGCAAATCATCGGTATTGGAGGCCATCGATCTTGTTCTCGGGCCAGACCGACTCTCCCGAACCGCTCCAATCGATGAGCACGATTTCTACGCGAGTCGCTATCTCGACAGCGACGGCAACCCAATTCCGATCACCGCCGAAGTTGTGATCGTTGATCTCATTGACGAGCAAAAACGTCATTTCAAGAACAACCTGGAGTATTGGGATGAGACCACAGCATCGTTGCTTACGGGGCCTCCGATAGGTGCGATCAATTCTCCGTCGGTGAAGGAAGCTTTGCGCGTTAGCTTTCGCGGCTGGTATGAAGCCGACGATGACGACTTCAAGGTTGAGACATTTTTCTGTTTTCCCGAGGTCGATACGGGCAAACAGCCGCCATTTTACGCGTCGGACAAGCGGATGTGCGGTTTTCTCTTTCTGCGATCCTTGCGGACTGGATCGCGGGCCTTGAGTCTGGAACATGGGTCGCTGCTCGACATCATTTTGCGGGTGCGCGAGATTCGCCCGAAGATGTGGGAGCAGGTTTTGGAGCAACTTAGGAAACTCGCCGTTGCCGATGATCCCAGCATTGGGCTGTCGGGAATTCTGTCGGGTATACAAGCCGCCATCAGCGAATTCGTCCCGCTCGATTGGGCCGCCGATCCGCATCTGCGTGTCTCCGACCTCACCCGCGAACATTTGCGACGAACCCTTACGGTTTTCATGGCAACGGGCGCCAAAGTCGGCGAAACAGCGCACGCGGCGCCGTTTCAGCATCAGGGCACCGGAACGATTAACATGTTGGTTCTGGCGCTCCTGTCGATGATCGCCGATGCGAAGAAGACCGTTATCTTCGCGATGGAGGAGCCGGAGACGGCGATCCCACCCTCCAGCCAGAAGAGCATCGTCGGGGGCGTGCGTGGAAAGTCCTCGCAAGCTCTCTTCACATCGCACTCCCCGTACGTTTTGGAGGAGTTCAACCCGAAAGAGATTATGGTGTTGTCACGCGACACGTCGGGTGTTCTCACCGGCAAGCCGGTCAAGTTTCCAAAGCACATCAAGCCGAAGTTTTACGCATCCGAGTTTCGGATGCGTTTCGCGGAAGCGCTGCTGTCGCGGCGAGTCTTGATCGCCGAAGGCAATACCGAAGCGGCCGCCTATCCTGCCGCGGCCCGCCGCCTGGCAGAACTTGATCCGAAGACCTATTCGCCACTTGAAGCGTTGTGCATTGCTATCTTCGATGCCAAGACTGACTCGCAGATCGCCAATTATGGGAACTTCTTCCGTGATCTGGGCAAGAAGGTTTTTGCGGTCTACGACAAGCAGAATGATGCCGCGCAAAAGGCGCAGATCGAAGCGGCCGTCGATCATCCATTCGAGGCTGGCACGACGTGTTTTGAAGATTTGATTCTGGACGAAACCGCTGAAGCCGCTCTACGCCGGTTCGCAGCCGATCTGGTCAATTCCGGCGAATGGCCGCCTCATCTTCACGGATGCAAGCCGGATGCGGCGACGACATTACCCGACCTACGGGCCGCCCTTAAGAAGTACATGGATTGGGGAAAAGGAAGCAATACGGCTGCCGATCTCCTTGCCGAATGTTCGATCGCTGAAATGCCCGCATTTGTTGGGACCACGCTTGCAGAGATCAGAAAACTCGTCTGCCCTCCGCCGCCGGCTCCCGCCGCGCCTCAGGCGGCCTCGGTGTCTGGCCCTTAGGGGAGATCCTCTGATGGCTATCGGCGAGTTCAAGATGTGTCCGCAGCGCGAGGCGATTCTCGAATCCGCATGCCATCTCCTTGTGCTCGGTGGCCCGGGATCGGGAAAGACGGCCATTGCTTTGAAAAAAGCGGCGGAGGATCTGTCGAAAGGCCGGCTGGACTCCGGGCAGAAGATCCTGTTTTTGAGTTTCGCACGAGCGACCGTGGCACGGGTCGCGATCGAGGCAAAACTCAGGGTTCCAAGGACAGATCGCGGCAAGCTGGAGATTGGCACCTATCACGGCTTCGCGTGGAGTTTTATTCAGACTTACGGGTATCTGTTGACAGGCCACAGACGCCTGCGTCTTCTGCCGCCGCCCGAAGCCGCCGGACGCCTCGCGGGGGTTCCAAGAGATGAACGGCCGAAGCGCCTGAAGGAATTGTTGGATCACGAGAAATTGTTGGGCTTTGATCTCTTCGCGGGTCTGGCAGCTGACCTTCTCGATCAGGCCCCGCGTCTGTGCCGATTGCTAAGCGATTGCTATCCCATCGTCATCGTTGACGAGTTCCAGGACACAAACAGCGACGAATGGCGCATGATTTGCGGCTTGGGTCAGCAAAGCCGTTTAATCGCGCTCGCGGATGCCGAGCAACGCATCTACGAATTTCGCGGGGCCGATCCGGCCCGAATTGGGCAGTTCATCGAGAAGTTCAAACCCAAGGTCTTCGATTTCGGCAAGGAGAACAATCGGAGCGACGGTACGGATATTACGGGTTATGGAAACGATGTTTTGACCGGAGCGAACATCGGTAGGACGTATACGCATGTTAAGGTTGAGCGATATGGGTACTATCGCGACGAGCCTCATAGTCCCGTGAAACATACAGTGCTTGCCGCTCGCCAACGGCTCATAAACACCCATAAAGCGGACTGGTCCTTGGCCATACTGGTCAGTTCGAAGGACATGATGTTGAGAGTTTCTGCGTATCTCACGAGTGCGTCGGTGCGGCTCCCGGAAATCACCCATGACGCCCTCATTGATCCAGAAGGGCCGTCGCTCGCAGCCGTGCTGATTGGAGGATTGCTCGAAGGTGCATCGACGGCGAACGATATGGCGCAGATCCTTCTCGCCGATCTAATTGGCCACATGCGCGGCTGTCGGGGAGGCGATATCAGCCAGCAGAATTTAGCCGTCGTTGCAGCCCTTGAGAATTATCGGGACACGAGAAAGGTTCGTGGGGCGAAGCGCATAGAGCTGATCGCCAACGTCCAGGCGATTGCCTCTGCGCGGATGGGCATGGCGCTCACCGGCGACCCGATGGTTGACTGGCTTGCCGTGCGCGGCTTGCTGGACGGCGCGACCCACGAAACGTTTAGGGCGGTCGCAGAAGATGCGCGCTTCATCCGGCTGCTTAATCGTGGCACCCAATTGCGTGAGGGTTTGGCGGAGCGGTGGCGGAGCAGGGGAGACTACAGCGGCGCGCGTGCAATTGTGTCCGCCGCCCTGTTGCAGGAGCATTTCTCCAACTCGACTCGCGTTTGGACCGGGGTCAATCTCATGACAATTCATAAGTCAAAGGGAAAAGAATTCGATGAGGTCGTTGTGTTTGAGGGATCACGTACCGGACGCTTGCTCCGGGACAACGCAACAGGGCGCGAAACGGAACAGGCGCGTCTGGCGCTGAGAGTCGCTGTAACGCGAGCGAAGCAACGGACAACGATCCTCACCCCAAGCTGGGCAAGTTGCCCCTTGGTCTGAACTCAAACGTCGATTATATTTTCTGACCAAAAAACAAAAAGGGAGACCTGCCATGGAGGCGAACCCGCAGATCACGATCCTTGTGGCCCTGGTTGCTTTTGTGGGTGCGGTGTTTGGAGCAGTATTCAGCTTCGTCGGTGTCGCGATTACAGCGTTCTTCACCTCACGGAATAACAACAAGAACATCTTCATTAATACGGTAACGAACGAGCGTGCCAAATGGCGTGATGAATTGCGCAGGGACACGGCTGAATTCTGCAAGCTGGTCTACGGTGAACTCCAGGGCAAGACAGGGCCCGATCCATTGAAACGTGAAGAACTGAGGGTGGCGATCCGATTGCGCCTCAACCCGAACCCGGAACATCGTCTCGACAAGGCAATTCTTGATTGTATGTCGAGACTTGCCAAATTACCAAGTGCGGATGCCGCCGTCGATGTTCGCCAGGAGCTTGAGGTTATCGAATTCAATGTACAGGCTCTACTCAAGCAAGAGTGGGAAAAGTCTAAAGAAGAAGCCCGGAAAGGAAAGCTGGTTACTAAGCCGAAGTCTGCTTAGGGGAGCGTAACGAGCGCGTTGCACAACCATTTCATGACTTCTTGCGGGCGTTGCCAGACGCACACAGCCGGCACGCGCGCGCCATCAAAGCACGGATACTCAAGTGGGCTAAGGAGAACCTAGCTGATCTGCCGTCAGTTCACGAGTCCGAACTCACAACGGCTGCGCCACGACGCGAAACCCTGATCAATAAGTCCACTTCTCATGGCAGACGGGGAGTCGATTCAGTTCGCCGCGGCGAGCACGCCATTGTGGCATCAGTCGATCCATAAGCGCAACGAATCGCTCGCTATGAGTGGGCTCTAGAATGTGCGCCATTTCGTGGACGAGAATATATTCGAGGCATTCGCGTGGCTTTTTCGCAAGATCCGTATTCAGGCGAATGCTGCGTTTGCTGGGGTTGCAACTCCCCCATTTTGTTTTCATTCTCTGCACAAAGACGCGTTCGACCTTCGCTGGGATGATCGGCTCCCACTTCTCAATTAGGCAAGGAACGGCAGCTTTTATCTGTTCGCGATACCAGCGGGCGACAATTGTCTGTTTTGCTTCATCGGTGGTGCCCGGGGCAACCCGCAGAATCATCTTCCTGTGCTTTAGCTCCACATTCGCCGAGCTATTGTGCTGAACTACCTTGAGAAGATAACGGGTCCCCCAGACATAGTGGCTCTCGCGGTCGAGATACTCGCGTGGCGTCTCGCGTTCTTGGCCCCGAAGCTTCCTCTGCTGCTGCTTGATCCAGTCTAACTTGGAAATTGCGAAGACGCGGATTGTGTTGAGGCTCATCCGCTTGGGAGCTGAAATCCGCACTCTGCCCGTCGGCGGATAGACGCCAAGGTGGACATTTTTGATGTCCTTCAGCACTACGTCTACGGCGATCTCGCCAAGTCTGAGTTCTGTGACCATCAATATTCGCTGTGCGCTTTGATGATGAGGAAGATTCGCTCAACTTCGGTAACATCCCGCAATGCGTCGTACAATGCCGCCTTAATCACTTGTTCACGAGCTTGAACTCCGCGCCAGCCGTCGGGGCGCACGTTCCTAATTGCAAGGTCAATTTTCAGTGCCAATTCTTCGTTTTGACTGAGGTTGTTATAGAGCGCCCGCTTGCCCGGAGTGTTCAGGGCTTTCGGTGTTTCTTCTGCCTGTCCCGCTTCCACTCTTTTCGCGAGTTCGGCAATGCGCTTCAGATATTCCTCATATTCGACGGCTTTGGCTTTCCGAGTGGCTATGATCCCGTCCAGCAAAGTTGACATTTTCTCGAAAAAGGCTGGATCGGTGAGCTGTTCCTTGATGATCTTGCTTCGGACGTTGTTTTCGATGGTCTCCGCGATCGCATCCTTGTTCCCCTTCAGTCCACCAAGTTGCTTTGCGATGGCCTCGGCGATGCCGGTATTTACGATCAACTCCAGAAGACCCATATTGTCGAATGGAGAGATTTTCCTTGGGCCATCAGCCTCGATGTAGGTGTCGATGAGGTGCCGCATGTCGGCTTCATACGCTTTAAGGTCTAGGCTTTCGCCGCTTGCCTTGCGGATGATTTCACGAAGAGCAAGATAATGTTCAAGGTGTCTCTTGATCCTCAAGATATCCGTACCGCTGTATCCGGCCGGCTCCAACTCGTCAGCAACATTGGAGTAGGCGCGGACAAGGGAGGCGGTCGCTTTGTAGAGCGCAGCGCGTTGTGGTTCGCGCTCCTCCAAATCGGATGGAATCTCTGTGTTTCCGCAAAAATAATGGATATGCTCGAGTTCACCTTGCGGCGGTTGAACAGGCTCGCACAGCAGAGCGAGGGCTTCCACCGCGTCGTCCAGGCGCTCCTTGCCCTTCTTGAGGCGATCTTGCAACAGCACTTGAGGATCGGCGCCGCCGGTGCTGCGATCCAGTTCGGAGGTGTAAACCGCGATGGCGTTTTCGACCTTCTTGAAAAGGTCTTTGTAGTCCACGATGTATCCGAAGTCTTTGTCCTCACCGTCCAGCCGGTTGACGCGGCAGATCGCCTGAAAGAGCCCGTGGTCCTGCATGGACTTGTCGATGTAGAGATAGGTGCAGGGCGGAGCGTCGAATCCCGTAAGCAACTTGTCAACAACAACAAGCAGCTTCATGCTGGCCGGTTCTTTCGTGAATAGCTCCTTGGCCCATTCTTCGTAAGTCTCAGTTTTGGTCGTGCCAGGTTTGGCTTCAACTTCCTTGAGCAGGTCGGTGTAGGTGTTGTAGATGAACTGCTTGTCGGTCTCGGTATTGGCTCCGATTTCTTCTTTGGTCACATCCTGGGTCTGCGGATTGTATGAGGTCACGACCGCACATTTGCCCTTGAATGGCGTCTTCTGCAATAGCGCGAAATACTTGCATGCTTCGTAGATGCTCGATGTGACGAGGATCGCGTTTCCGCGTTCGCTCGAAAGACGAGGTTTTACGCTGAAGTCAAAGATGATGTCGCTCGCAACCCGCTCCATGCGGGATTTCGAACTGAGCACGATCTGCATCGTGCCCCACTTCTTCTTCAGTTCATCCTTCTGCCAATCGTTGAGTCCTTTAGTCTTGGCCTCGAACCAAGCGTCGATCTTATCCTCCGAGCCAAGTCGTTGGTCGATGTCCCGCGCCTCATAAACCAGGTCTAGCACTACTTCATCCTCCACGGCCTCACTGAACTTGTACGTGTGGATGTATCCGCCAAAAACTTCGAGGCTGGTCTGCCGGTCCTTCTTGAGAAGAGGCGTGCCGGTGAAGCCGATGAAAACCGCATTTGGCATCATCGCCTTCATTACCTGGTTCAGTTTGCCGCTCTGGGTTCGGTGACATTCGTCTACGAAGACGAAGACCTCGCCCACGGTCGGGCTGGGCTGAGCTTGCAAGTCTTTGATGAATGCATCGAAGTCGCCCACACCCTTCCTGCCAAATTTGTGAACCAGTGAGCACAATAGACGAGGCTTAGCTTGGCCCAGCTGTTTCATCAGATCGCGGCCGCTGCTGGTGCGCTTAATGGCTTCACCGGACTCGGTGAAAACACCCTCGATCTGCTTATCCAGTTCGTCGCGGTCGGTGATGATGGCCACGCGGGCATTTGGGTTGTTTTCCAGAATCCATTTCGCAAGCAGCACCATTACGATGCTCTTGCCGCTACCTTGCGTGTGCCAAATGATACCGCCCTTGCGCTGGCGAACATGCTCCTGTGCCGCCTTGATTCCGAAATATTGATGGACCCGCGGCAGCTTCTTGATCCCGCCATCGAACAGTACGAAATCGTGCATCAACTCGATCAGTCGGTGTTTGGCACAGATCTTTAACAAATATTTGTCTAGCTTGAAGCGGCTGTCATCCTGCTCGTCTTCTTTCCACTTGAGGAAGTACTTTTCCGGTGTCCCGACAGTGCCGTACTGCAGACCCTCGGAATCGTTCCCGGCGAAGACGAACTGCACGGTGCTGAAGAATTTCTCGTTGAATTCTGGCTGCTGGTTGGAAAGGCACTGACGGATGCCGTCGCCGATGGTGATGCGGCTATTTTTTAGCTCCAGGATTCCGATGGCGATCCCGTTGACATACAACACCAAGTCAGGTCGCCGCTCGTGATTGCCGCGTAACGTGACTTCCTCGGCGATCGCAAAGTCGTTTTCTCCGGGTTCATTCCAATTGATGACGTGAACAGTCTCTGTGACTTTACCTGCCTCGGTCTTCACCGGCACACCGTAGCGAAGCAGGTTGTAAACGAACTGGTTGTTCCCGTAGAGGTTGCGGTTGTGGTTGTCGGCTTCGGTGCGTAGCTTGTGGATGGCCACACTGATTTGCGTTGATGTGTAGCCGCGCTTCGTTAGGTACGCCGCGAGAATCTCTTCCTCAATGTTGCTATTCCAATCGCGGTCGATCCAATCGCCGAGATAGCGATAGTGCAACTCATCGCGGAAGAGGGCGATGACGCGGTTCTGCGTGGCGCGTTCGGGTTGCCCGATGTACACAGCGGGCATCATAGCGGACGTCTGCACCGGTTGCCGAGCCCTTGTCGCTGCCCCTCTCAGCTCTGTTATACCGCTGTTGCCTCCGAATCCCCATTCGGGGCCCAATCTAATTATCAAACCGTCGCGGAAAAGACTACTCCCGTCTGGTTCGATTTCCTCGTTTCTGTCAAGCCGGGTTGAAAATGAAAGCATCGCCGCACTGTTCCGTTCACGGATGACTGACAAAAGATTGCGATCTAACCCGACATAAACGCTACCGTCGCGAGACAGCGTGAGGGCACCTCTGGGAGAGTCAACCCGTGGACCGTCGCGGTCGATGAATTCAAGAAGCGGCTCGTAGTAAGAATCAAAGAAGTCGAACTCGTCGATTATCAGGTCGACGGCATCCTGATCCGGGGGAGGATCAACCCATAATAATTGCCACTCATACGAGCCCTTCATGTACGCCGAGGAAACAATACCTTGCTTCACCTTACGTGCGTTAATTTGCTTCACTGAACGGGCTTGTTTTTTCCAGTCTTTAATCTCGTCATCTGCCGGAGCTGACGCCCTCCCCTTGGTCTCAAAGACGAACCATTTGGATTTTAGATCTTTTCCCAGGAAATCTGGTCTTCGTTTGGTGGTGCCTCTGCTGACTGTGATCTTTGGGTCGAGAGTTTCGAAGTCCACGAGCCAGGGAATCGACAGTTCCTCATATGCGGCGTGTGCGCAAAGGGCGTTGCCAATGAAAAATGATTTTTGAGCCTTATCTGTACTTCCAGCAGCTGTGTACTCCGGGGTCGAAACCAATGTCGAGCTTCCCATTAACACTTGCGCAATTTCTTGTTGTTCGACTTTGGAGGGTGGGATGCAAACTTCGATCTCATGCAGATCATTGCGATTAATTCCGGGCACGCCTGTTTTGCCACTGTGGGAATGGAAGTCAACGGTCTTGAGCAGGTACGAGATGAAGAGTGGGTCGTTTCCGTGGAAGTTGCTTACATAGAGGGTGGTGTTGTGTGGCCAAAAATCTCCAGGGACGAAGAAGACCTTTCCAATGGTGCCGTATCGCCCTGTGACAACACCTGGCCCGGTGAGAGTTGTCGACTCGTTCTCGCTCCTTTGCAGCAATCATCTGTGCTTGTTGCTGCTCAGGGCTTAGCTGCATTTGCGTGTTGGCCTGTTGCATTTGCGGGCAAGGGCGACCCGGAACACAGGGGACTGTCAGGCCGGTCGGCCCATAGGTCGCGGCGGCGGCTTGCTGCGCGGGTGTCGCGGATGCAAGCGCGGGATCTGCAGTTGTAGCTGCTAGTGCTGATTGCTGTTCCTTCTGACGTTCAGCTTGAAGCTGATTCTTCAACTCCTGCACATTGTTGTCGGTATTGTCCTGGAGAGTGGGCTGCGGTGGTTGCCCCTTCGCAGCAGCCTGCTGTGCGGGCGATTTCTTGCCGGAGGAACTGAAGAGCGCAGCTACAATCACCAGAAACACGGCACCCAAATACACGAAGGTCTTGAGGTTCTTTTGCAAGACGCCCTTTGGCAAGTCGAGGTAGTGTCGCAACGTCGGCTCCGCCTGCACGGTTTCCGCTTGATTGGTGGGAGTGAAAGTGTCGGCCATGATCGCTATCCCTTGCGAGTGAACTCCATTCGCTTTTTCCCAAGTTCCACGTAGCCTTCGTTCATGACTTTGGGAATGATGTACGTCCCCTCCCGCAGGTCATATGTGACTAGATTGGGTTTGCCGTCCTTCATTTCATACACACTGAATTTTTCCGGTGCGTTGGTTTTGATGTAGGTGAATTTGTCGTCGTGATAAATCGACTGGATGTCGAAGGGCGGTTGATTGGCTTTGTACTCGTAGTCAAATTTGAGTTGAGTTGGATAGGTGCTTTTGAACTCGTCTACTGCCTGCTCAATGTGCGATTGGATAGCTGCGAGCTGCTGACGCGACTGCTCTAGCTGAGCGGCGGGAACGAACTGGGGCGGCCCATTCGCAGCGACGATGGCCGAGCGGTCGGCCGGTTCGACGATCACCTTCAAATCCGGGTTCGTCAGTGAGGACGAAACGTCCTGGAGAGTGAAACTGTAGATGTTCCCCTTGTCGGTGATGAGGTTCAAGTTGGAGCTGATACCCTGTTTCGCCGGATGCACAAAGCAGAAATTGCCAACTATATCGACGATCCAGAATTCCTTATCGCCTGTGGCAGCCTGCATGATCTTCTCAGTCGTAGGCAGCTCGATCAGAGTGGTGTATTTCAGCTTGGCGCGGATCGGAATAATGTCCTGGGAGTGATACTGGACGGTTCGCGCAGAGTCCTGCGCAAGGAGGCCAATAGCAGAAGCCACCAAAACAGTTTCGACGATGAAGTTCAGATATCGCATGCCGTCTCTCCTTAGCAACTCGGGCTGGGGGTTGATACCGCCAGCCCACGCGGCTGGAACGGATACTCTTCTGCGAGTCGGCGAAGTCCTTCACCTATGCCGTGAACTTTGAAATAGTCCCGCTTCTTGAGG
>Ga0335069_10013972_pt1 | contig 11259 bp, 11 predicted proteins | sample Lox_Sample_11_FD_206714 | JGI IMG/M metagenome (GOLD analysis project Ga0335069, IMG submission 206714) | Soil microbial communities from Loxahatchee National Wildlife Refuge, Florida, United States - Lox_Sample_1.1 | ecosystem: Environmental > Terrestrial > Soil > Wetlands | place: USA... | reverse complement strand
CGCGCCGATGGCGATCACATGATCAGGATTCACTCGAAATCTCACGTAATTGGGGGGGAGCGGATCCTCCAGAAAGATGTCCGGCGGCGGCCGTAGCGTGACGATTACCTCGGTGGCGGTTACTGGCAGAGACTTGCCGGCACGGATGCAGAACGGCACGCCTTTCCAGCGCCAGGAATTGATGTACAACCGCAAGGCGACGTATGTCTCTACCTGCGAATCGGCCTTAACCCCGGCTTCTCTGCGGTAGCCATCGAACTGACCACGAACGACCTCCTTTGACTGCAGAGGGCGAATTCCCCTAAGCACCTTCACGCGCTCGTCGCGAACGGTTTCGACCGACAAGCCAGGCGGCGGTTCCATCGCGATGTTGCTCAGAACCTGCAAAAGGTGATTCTGCACTACATCTCTTATGGCGCCTGTGTGGTCGTAGAAAGCGCCTCGGCCTTGCACTCCGAAAGCCTCGGCCATTGTGATTTGCACACTCTGGACATACTGGCGGTTCCAGATTGGCTCGAGAAAGGAGTTGGCAAAACGAAAATAGAGGACATTCTGAACCGCATTCTTGCCGAGAAAGTGATCGATCCGATATACGTTTTCTTCGGCGAAGGTGGTGTGGACCACTTCGTTCAAGGCGTGAGCTGAGGCCAAGTCATGACCGAATGGTTTCTCAATGACGACGCGCCCGCCAACCGCGCATCCCGAAACTTGTAGCTGCTTGAGAACTTCCGCAAACAAGACGGGCGGAATCGCCAGATAGTGCAAAGGATGCTCAGCTGCGCCGAGTTCCTGACGCAACTTGGCGAAAGTCGCAGGATCGCTATAATCGCCATCGATATACTTCAGCCTTGAAATCAGTTTCCGGAAACCGTCGCCATCCAGCCCGCCATAATGCTCGACGCTGTCCTTCGCACGCTCCTGGAGTTGCTGTAGATTCCATCCCGATTTGGCGACACCGATGACCGGGATCTCCAATTTCCCTCGCTTGGCGAGTTTGTGCAGCGCGGGAAAAATCTTCTTGTATGCCAGATCGCCGGTGGCTCCGAAAAAGACCAGCGCATCGGATGTAATCGGCGTCACTTGTATGCTCCTGGTAAATTGTGGAGCGCGATGGGATCAGCGCACAACCCTGATGATTGCGTAAACGTAAGCCAATCTTCAGCTTCCCTGCCACCCCACAGCTCTTGCCTCTCAGCCCGAGACAGAGCGTACCCCTACCTTGCTCGTCTTTAATGCTGTCAATTCTGTCAGTTGGGTACGCGTCGGCCACGGAGCGATACTTCAACATTCCGTTTTTCGTATGGGGAGGACACGAATCGAATAGCGATGTCCAGGATGCCCACTGATGCGGGCCGCACTCCTGGCTTTCGAGCTTCTTCATGCCTTGGGGTCATTATCGTGGCTGTAGACCTGGTGAGTGCCGGGGGGATTCACCGGACCAGAAACGGGCCAAGACTCGCAACAAATCTGCTTATAGGGGGGGACCATGGATCTATCCAAGCGCACAATCGCCGAGTTTGTCGGGACTTTTTGGCTGGTGTTTGGCGGATGCGGCAGCGCAGTACTGGCTGCAGCTTTTCCGCAACTAGGCATTGGATTCTTAGGGGTTGCGTTGGCATTCGGATTGACCGTGCTGACCATGGCCTACACCATTGGCCACATTTCGGGTTGTCACCTGAATCCAGCGGTCTCGTTCGGTCTCGTAGTAGGCAAGAGATTCCCCTTGCGGGAATTGCTGCCGTACGTTGTCGCGCAGGTGCTCGGAGGAATAGCAGCAGCCGGCGTGCTGTACATAATCGCGAGCGGCAAGGCAGGATTCGATGTGAATAGCGGCTTCGCATCGAACGGTTACGCTGCCCACTCGCCGGGAGGCTATTCCCTGGTGTCATGCTTTCTCGCCGAGGTAGTGCTGACACTCTTCTTTCTGATGATCATCATGGGAGCGACGGACCGACGTGCTCCGGTGGGCTTCGCGCCCATCGCGATTGGTCTGGGATTGACCCTGATTCATCTCGTCGGAATCCCGGTGACGAATCTCTCGGTCAACCCGGCACGGAGTACCGGACCGGCCATCTTCGTTGGAGGATGGGCCATCGCACAACTGTGGTTGTTCTGGGTTGCACCGATCATCGGGGGCACGCTGGGGGGAGCGCTATACGCCAAGGTCTTCGAGTCGGCCACTCCAACTATTGGAGAGACTTCGGGGCTCGACCGAGACTCGGCAGCAGCATAGTCTCAAGCCCGATAGTACCCGGACCACACGATGGCCGTGCTAGGCCTGACTGTGATTTGTTTTGCGAGGTCGTAAATGCGCAAATCCCGCTTCACTCGGGCCGTCATATGCACCGGGCGAGGCACGGTTCTCGGTCAGCGCTCCGCGGTTTCCCTCAGAGTTGTGGCTCTCCTATGCTGTCTTGTGCCAACCCAGTGCGCGGTCGGTCAGTGGATGGGAAAACAGACAGGTTGCTATGCCGATTCGATTGCCGCAAATCCGAACAGGCCAACAGTCTCGAATCCAGCGCACGTCACGCAATTTGGTGTCCTGGAATTGGAGTACGGTCTGGACCACACCTGGCCTCAGAAAGGCACTAGCCAGACTTCTGGCAATGGCCTTTTGAAATTCGGATTGCTATGTGACATTGAGTTCCGTTGGAACACAACGTCGTTTCTTTCTCAGACCGATGCGACCGGCACTCACACCACGTTTGGAGACAATTGGCTCGGCACGGAGATCAGGTTTCATCGACAAACGACGTGGTTGCCGACAATGGCATTTTCTTATTCTGTCAAAATACCCACGGCCAGTTCTGAAAATGGTTTGGGCACCGGGCGCGTAGATCACTCATTCACTTTCGGCGCGAGCGAAACCGTGGCGCACTTCACTTTTGACTTCAATTTCACCCAGTTCCTGATCGGACAACCGTCTGGCTACTTTGACCAGAACCAGCAAATGACTCTCGCATTTTCACATGTCATCTACCAGAGGCTTCAGTTCGCGGGAGAATTTTATGGTCAGACGCAACTCAACAGTGCTGCACCCGGGTTCGTCTCCTCACTCTGGGCACTGACGTACGCTGTGTCCCCGAGGCTGGTAATCGATGGCGGGTTTGAAGCGGGATTGACCTCGGGGGGGCCGCATCGTCATGCGTTCGGCGGCATCACCTACTCAATTGCGAATCTATATCCGGGCTGGCGGCGAAAACGGGCAAGCACTTCTGGATCCTCTCGGGATCAATGACTTGGACCAGGCGGTTGGGGTCACCGGCCGCATGGCGGACAGGAATAGGCAACCGCTCTATGTTTTGCTCGGGAAGTTCGTTGGCCGAAGTGCGTTACCTGTCATAACTGACAGGGCGTTCCCAACGGATCTTGAGCGATGATCGGCCTCCAAGGCCCCTCAAGTGGATTATTGGTTGGAACGCAATAATCAAGTGCGACGTTTGCACGCTGTCTGGAAGCAAGCGCTTTTGGGCGTCGCTTTGACCTGCGCGGCCTTCGCTCAGCAGGCCTCATCAATTCAGCCCCTCATCTCTGCCGGCCGGCTCAATGAAATGCGGTGGCCGGATTTTCGAGACCTCCAAACATCGCTGCGGGAGTTTTACGAACCGGCGGGCTATGCGCCGGCTTGGGTCCAGCAAGCCACGCCGTCCCGGCAAGCACTGGCGATGATCGACATATTTCGGAATGCCTGGAAAAAGGGACTTGAGCCGGAGGACTATGACGCATCGCGATGGGACCGTCGCTTGCACTCCCTGCAAAACTCCAATTCCGATGCCTCTGCTCTTGACGTAGCTCTGACAGTGTCAACGATGCGCTACGTTTCCGATCTGCGTATCGGGCGCATCAATCCCCGGCATTTTCAGTTCGGCTTGACGGTGGAGCAGAAGAAATACGACCTGGCCAGGTTTCTGCGGGATCAGTTGCTGCCGGCGTCTGACATCTCTGCCGCGCTGGACGCGATTGAACCGCCCTTCGCAACCTATCGCCGCACCGAGCAAGCCCTTGCCAGGTATGTGCAACTGGCCCGAGAAGATGATGGCGAGAAACTTCCAACTCCTTCGAAACCAATCGATCCCGGTCAAACCTACGCAGGCCTGCCGCGGCTGGTGCGCCTTCTCACTCTTGTCGGAGACTTGCCGCCCGGCACACAGCCGGACGACAGTCACATCTACGATGCGACATTGGCGGAGGCCGTGAAACGCTTCCAACGGCGCCATGGCCTTGACGGCGATGGACGCATCGGAGCGGCCACGATTAAACAACTGAATGTCCCACTCTCGGATCGCGTTCGTCAATTGCAACTTACGCTCGAACGATGGCGCTGGCTGCCCACGGAGTTCTCCGCACCGCCCATCATCGTTAACATTCCCGACTTCCGGCTGCGCGCGCTCGATGAAAACAACAAGGTCGCTCTCGAAATGAGGGTCGTGGTCGGAAAGGCGATGAGTACCCAGACACCGGTTTTTACGGGCGACATGGCTTTTATTGTGTTGCGCCCCTACTGGAATGTGCCGCCGGGTATCCTGCGCAGAAGCACGATTCCCGCCATCAAGCGGAATCCCAACTATGTCGCAGAGCAGAATTTCGAGATCACCAGGCTCGATGGAACAGTCGTTACCTCCGGTCAGGTTTCGGACGACGTGTTGGCGCAATTACAGGCGGGAAAACTGGCAATTCGGCAGAAGCCGGGGCCGAACAACGCCCTCGGGCTGGTCAAGCTGATGTTCCCGAACGACTATTCGGTCTATCTGCACAGCACACCGTCGACAGAGCTGTTCTCGCGGAGCCGCCGCGATTTCAGCGCGGGATGCATTCGCGTCGAAAAACCTGCTGAACTCACGACCTGGGTGCTGCGCAACAATCCCGGCTGGACTCTGGAGCGCGTGCAGCAAGGAATGCAGAGCGGCAAGGACAACGTCACCGTAAATCTGGCGCGCGTGGTGCCCGTGTTTATCGTATATGGCACGGCCATCGCCTACGAGAATGAAGTCCATTTCTACGACGACATTTATGGCCACGACCGAAAACTGGCTGCTGTTTTGGACAAAGGCTACCCGTATCCCTAGAGGCAGGGAAACTACCAACGACGCACACGCCCGACGTCAACGTGGACGAAGTCTGAACTGGCATAGTAGCCCACGCCGCCACGATGGAGCGCCAGTGCGGCGTCGCGCAGTTCGGACGTAGGCACTCCTGGCACGCGAATGTCGATGGCCATCGCCTGCATATGTAAGCTGTGACGCGCAACGCCGTGGCCGTGAGTTCTCAGATACTCGTTGCTCCACGGCGTGCGGTAACCGCAGACTACATCAATCTCAGCGTCGGGTCTTCCCAATGCGATGGTCAGATCATGAAGTAGATCGTATAGGCGAGGATCGTAGTCACGAACATCACCGGTGCGGTGATCGCGCAAATAATGACTCATCGTCATCAATGCGCTCGGATCGTAGGTGTCCCCGTGGCGATAGACGATGTCAAGCCGCTCCCCGGTGTGAGTGTGAAAGAAGCGCAGCCGATAGGGAGCTGCGGACCGGGAAATGGAGTCAGCCGTCGCCAGCGAACTGAGGCAGAGAGAAATGAATACAACGACACAAGCCAGCAGACTGCTTCGATAAGACGATAACAACCGATTGCTCCCAACAGAATTTGGCGGCCGCTTACTTACCGCCCCAAACTCTAAATTTACAGAAAACCACGCCAGGCGTTCAAGAGGACACTGTCGTTCGTTGCAGCAACCGACCTGAAACCGGGAACAAGTCCCATCGTTCTCATTTATTAGCGAAACGACAGGAGAACCTCTTGTCAACAGCCCAGGCCTCGCAGCGGGAGGTATTTGGCGTAAATGCCTGACTGCAGAAGGTTGCTCTGGCGCAACGAACAAAGTGCCCGCATTTTGCCATCCTTTTCTCAGGATGTGGGCCGCGTCACCAGATCGAGAGGCCCCATGGTTGTGGTGATGAAAGAAAAGTCGAAATTGGACTTGGGAATCCTTATGGCTGTAGATCGGTTTGTCACCGGAGCAAATGTCCACAATCTCCGAGGACTTGCGAATGCCTACGTGCTCGCCTGTGAGAGTGACCAAGCGAGAGCGGCAAAGTACCTGAGTCGCCTGCTCCGTGAGATTAGCCGGAATGCAGGGACACCGAAACACTCTAAAGCGAGTGTGAGATTCGACCATGCCCAACGCGTGGACAAACCTCGAAGCGGAGGCGCTTGAAACCCAGGCCAAGGCACTGGCCCGCGGCCGGTCAGTACGCCATGCACAATTCGCAAGGCCGATTCTGGCTCAGAAAGCGTAGCGCAGCGATATGGTTTCGTTATTGGCGTGGAAGTAGCGCGAGGCGGTCGGCCCTGGGCCCTGGTCCTCATTGTACTGGTAGTAGTTGTACCCGCCATGCAAGGTAAGGTTCTTTACCAGGTCCACGTCAACGCTGGCCAGCGGTTGGTGATAGTTGTAGGCCAGCGTGCCGCGAGGCTGCAGGATGTTGAGCTGCGGGGTGGTTCCATCCACATGATTGAGGCTGTATCCCGCGCGCAGGGTCACGCGCCGGATCGGTTTCACCTGCATCGCCGCCATGACAAAGTTGATGTCGTTCTCGTAAATCCCATTCGTCAGCAGCGGGTTGTTGGTATCGGAGCAGACTCCGGCATTGGTCACCACCGGCAAAGTGACCCCGGTGGGCGGCGTGTCGTTGAAGCAGATCAGCGCGTTCTGCTTCAGGTCATTGAAGTTGTAACTGAAATCAAAACCGAAGCGCTCCCGCGGATTCAGTGTCGCGCTGGCGCCGTAACTGCGCGAGTGCGCTTTCAAATCGACCAGGGAGTTCCCGTTTGAATACTCGAGCAGATTGGCCGCCAGGTTGATGGTGGCCCAGGGACGCGGCGTGTAAGTGGCGCGTGCGCGGTAGAGTTGCTGCTTGCGCGGTCCGATGCGGAAGATCACGTCGTCGTAGTTGGTGTGTTCGTAATCGAAGTGCAGGCGCAAGTCCTTGGCGGGACGCGCCCAAATCCCGAACAGTCCGGTCTGCTCGTGGACGAGGATGTCGTCGATATCGCCGGTGGTGAAATCGTTGATATGGACGAAATGGCGGCGGCCGTAACGGTAGCCGATCCGCGCGCCGATCTTCTTGTTGCCGTCCCATACCAGATCGGTCTGGTTTCGAAACAGTTGTTGATTGAAAGAAGTGTTGTCGGTGGCCGTAGTTGCCACGGGCGTAAGCGAACTGATGGGGACGGTCAGCGAGCAGGTGGGGACTTGTGTGCAACGACCGGATCCGGGAACGATCCAGTCGGTTTCGGTGGAGGTGGCGGTTTCCGGAATGCGAAAAGCCCAGTAGTACAGCGTGTTCGCGACATGAAAGTGGTGAGGCAGGTAGATGGTAGTGCTCAGATCCCCCGAATTCGAAATCTGACTTGCTTGCGCCGGCCCGGTAACCGTGAATTGGCGCGTGCGAGTGCGGCCGATCATTCCGTTGAAGAACTCGTTCAGGGGTGTGGTCATCTCGGCGTTGGCGTAGGACCAGGAGGCCGCAAGATCGAGCCATGGCGTCTCGCTGGCACGGAAGCTGACCCGTTCGGTGGGAACCGACGTACGTACTCGCTGCAGACGTTGATACGCGAAATAACCGTCACAGGCCAGATTGGTCAGATTACCGCTGCTATCGATCAGACTGGTGTTTCCCGTGGACACGCCACAAGGCTGGCTTGCTGCCGTGTTTACGGGGAGCCCCAGTTCCACGGATCCGGTGCCGGGGATGCCCGCGGTGAAGAACGGATTCAGGCGGGGATCGGTATCGCCCTTGTAGTAGTCGAGCGTCTGGTCATAGCTCACCACCGTGTTTGGCGTCAGGCGGATGTCGATCCCAGCGCGATAGGTGTTCAGAGTCGTGTTCCAGGGCTGGAATAGAAGCGCATCGGTCCCCTCGTGAACGCTGGTAAACGACGGTCCTGTCATATTGTTCCGGGAATAGCCCAGCCGGAAAGTCACGCGGGATTGCGGCAACAAAGTGAGATCGATATCGCTCATGCGCCGCGTGGGTGCGAAGACATGCGGCGAGTCGAGCACAGGTACGTTCGGCGTCGAACTGGATGGGTTCAGCGGATTGGCCAGCAGGTTGTAGTCGAAAAAATTCTGGTCGCGGCGGAAGCTGGCGCGAAAGTCGTACCACAGATTCTTGGAAATACGTGCCCGCAGGGCATTTTCCGGATCCCCACCCCACCCGAAGCTGTTGACTGACAGGCTGTCAAACAGATTGCCTTCGTGAGTGTTCGCCTGCATGAACAGGCTCTGCTCGAGAACCCTGGGACCGCTGTGCTGGTTTACCAGGGTACCGTACATGCCTTCGTCACCAGTGACATTGGAAATGCGGCCGCCGGCCTCGATCGACTGGTGTACGGTATACCCGCTGAACACGACCTCCTGGGGGGCTGTCGTGCTCGAAGACGACGATGAGGACTGCTGTTGTCCGAAGGCGGCAAGAGCTAGCGCAAGAATCGCAATCAAGCTGTTGCAGGAGGAACTGTAGCGGAAGTCGCGAGTGGGCGCCATAGGACCTCCTCACTTGAAAAATACCGCACTGAAGTTGGAGCCATGAATCTGCGTGTGGCACAGCGTGCATGCTTGGTACTTCTGGGACTGGTTGTGCTGCGGACCCAACGGTCCCAACGCGGGGAAAGAATGACACTGCAGGCACAACAGGTTGATGTTGGCCACCCTCAGCAAACGGGGATTCGTCGACCCATGCGGCGTGTGACAGGAGCTGCATCCTTCGGTCTTCACCGGGACGTGTTCATAAACGAACGGTCCGCGCTTATCCGCATGGCACTTGAAGCAGATGGCGTCGCCGGAGGGCAAGGTTCGAGCCTGGCGCAGCGTGGTGGTGCCGTGAACGTTGTGGCAGTCGCTGCACTCAATCAGCTCCAAATTTACGCGGTGACGATACGGCTTGGCGAAATCGGCTTTCTCTGCCTGATGGCAGCCATAGCAGAGCTCCGGCTGAGACTTGGTTAAAAGGAATTGCGACTGCTCTGCATGATGCGGATCATGACAATCAAGGCAGCCGACGTCGTTGCTGGCGTGCGATGAGGAGGAGAAGTGCTTCTGAGCATTGGTGGTGCTGTGGCACTCCAGGCAACGGCGGGTCTGTTCGAGGCGTGGCAGCTCCGAGAAACGGACGATCTTGGATTTGTCGCCGCCGCCGGCGACATGCTCCGATCCCGGGCCGTGGCACGACTCGCAACCGTGCCCATCCTTCTTCGTAGTCACAAAGTGCGGAGTCTTCTCGAAGCCCTTGCGATAAATCTCCTCGTGACATCCCAGGCAGGTGTCGGACCCAACGTACGACGCAGGGGAAGGTTTGTTCTCGTCGGCAAAGACAAAAACGACTGCGAGCCAGAACCAGAGCAGAACAAACCCCAGGGAAGAGCGTAACCTCGGCATACCTCCCTCCGTGTGTGCGCACTACGCGTTTCGTCCTTCTCTCACAGGCAACTTCGGCTGGCAACTGTACTTCTTGACAGGTACCGATCGGGTCAACAGTGATGGACACGTCATGCGTGCGGGACGCTTCATAGACCGGACTGCCCCTGGACTTGGGACGTAGACAGGGACAGGCTAGAAATATACTCCTCTTACCAGTCAACCCGTACCTCAGGAACTGATGACGGACTATGGACCAACGTTAGCCTACGAAATCGCAGCCGATGCCCTCTCGGTTGATTGTTTTGCCGGAGCCAGCGCGACCAACACTACACCCACCGTCGCGAACACAATCACTCCTGCGAGTTCCTGCCGCTCGATGACATTGCGGTATTCCTGCGCCGCCATTATGCCAGCGTGTGCAAGGTTTGCCCATCCAGCGAAAGCGATCAGACTGCGGTTCGCCGCTGGATCACGCACGGCGAGCAACAAGAAAATTCCGAGTGTGACATAGATGCTCATTATCATTGGCACCGTAGGCTCTCGCGAGAAAAACATTGTCAGCGGAACAACTCCCGCCGCAAACAACAATCCCACCACCACAAGCACGACCTTCAGCGCCCGTTCTCTACGCATGGTGAACTCCCTCTCACGTTCGCAATCAGGTCATCATAGCGCGAACAGTTATTGCAGCTTCGTGTAGTCGGCGTTGGCAAGAAGCAAAAAAGCGCAGCTTCAACAGCCACGCCTCTTGCTGCACCAGATATTCAGTTTTCCTTGGAAGCGCCGTTAGATGCAGCCCCTAGGAGGTTGCCGCTCCGAACGTTTAGAGCCTGTCCTCACCGAACTTACTCCTCGTGATCAAGCGGCTTTCCGTCCGGCGCGACTTGGATTTCTGACTTCTTTCCGTTGCTCATCACCTTGGCTTCGTAAGCAACCAGTTGCCCCTTCTTGGTCAGAGTCTCTACCTTGACGATCTTGCCGTCTCCAGCCTTGGCTTGTAGACCCGTTCGTACTGCGGGCGAGAGCGATTCCATCGAAACCGATTCCTCAACCTCGACCACCGAACCGTTTGCATCCATCAGTACATCCTTGCTGTGCCCATTGACCTTCATTTCCACTTCATAGAACGTTTGCCCGTTTTCCCGCTCTTGGGAGAAACCTTTTATCGTCGCTCCTTTGCTCTGTTCGACAACGGTTTTTTCGACTGCTTGCGGCAGGTCTGAGCGCTGAATCTTCTTCTCCTGTTCTTGCTCCTGTGCCACCGCGAAAGCGGGGAGAAGAACGGAGACAATGGCGACCATTCTCATGCCACGTGTGATTGTCATGACGAAACACCTCCGATGCACAAGGTACACTGCTCTGACTGAAGAAAACCTGAAGGCTCACGACGGGATTCTGGAATCTCAGCAGAACGATGAGTGGGCACGCCTGGCGAGTGCGATTATCAGCTTCGCGTACTCGGCTTTGGCTTGCTGGTAGATGGGGATGTCGGGATCGGCATCTTTCCAGAGAGTGACCCTACGCACTGACCGCGAGGTCATCGCACGTATGCTGCGCTGGAGCAAGACTGACATGATGGTGCATTATGTCCATGCGCAGAAAGCCGCACGCGATGCGCAGGAGCGGTACATCGCGGAGCTTGAAATCGCTCCCGACGAACACTGCGGGAGTGCATTGCGGGTGCAGTAAACTTGGCGCAGAACTGGAACTGCTATAAAATGAAGGTGCTGAGCGGGAGTAACTCAGTGGTAGAGTGCGACCTTGCCAAGGTCGAAGTCGCGGGTTCAAATCCCGTCTCCCGCTCCAGATTCTCGACCCTCGCGGCGGCGAGGGCCTTT
>Ga0335069_10013971_pt1 | contig 11259 bp, 8 predicted proteins | sample Lox_Sample_11_FD_206714 | JGI IMG/M metagenome (GOLD analysis project Ga0335069, IMG submission 206714) | Soil microbial communities from Loxahatchee National Wildlife Refuge, Florida, United States - Lox_Sample_1.1 | ecosystem: Environmental > Terrestrial > Soil > Wetlands | place: USA: Florida... | reverse complement strand
CGCGGAGACGCGCCCCTTGATCTCATCGAGCGGCACGTAGTCCACCTCGTTCGCGACCAGGGCCTCGTACGCGTCCTTGGGGGACATCGCGAGCTCCGGGAAACTCGCGGCGCGGAAGCAGCGCCGCTGCAGCTCCTTGATGTTTGCTTCGCGATAGAAGCCATGCATCTCGTTGCACACGCGCCGGATGGTATATCCTTCGTAGCGCTCGCCGTGCGCGGCATACAATGTCGGCAGCACCTCGGCCAGGTCCGCGTCGCGATCCCAGAGATTCTTGAACTTGACGAGCCGAGCAATCAGCGTGCTCAGCTTGCTCTCGTCTTCTGCCGGCGTCATCAGGAAGAGAATGCTGTTCAGGTCACATTTCTCGGGGACGATGCGCTGTTCGCGCAGGTAGTTGGCAACGACCGTGGCGGGCACGCCGAAGTCCAGATACTCGCCCGTCTTCCGATCGATTCCAGGTGTCAGCAGCGCGAGCTTGTTGGGGTCGACCATCGCGTAGCCGTCCGCATAGCCTGAGTAGCCGTGCCATTTGCTCTCGGGATGGAAGTTCCAGCACTGCTGCTCCCTCTTGATGACGTCAGTCGGCAGCTGCTCCCATGCGATCTCGGCGACGTCCTTGGAAAACTTGGAGTCCCGGATCGTCACGACGTCCGGAACGAACGGGTCGAAGAACCATCGCTCCTCGTCGCTCCGCCCGTTCTTCGCGTAGTGGTGCCAGAACTCGCGAAGCTTCTTGCGGGCTTCGATGCCGAGCTCGATGCAGCGGTCCCACAGCATCTCGCCGGCCTTGCCTTCATGGACCTTGGCGTTGACGTCGAGCGAAGCGAACAGCGGATAGAACGGCGACGTGGAGACGTTCATCAGGAACGACTCGTTGAAGCGCTTGTGCTCGATGAAGCGCTTCTGGTCCTTGATATGCTCGTCGCGCTTGTGGATCTGGGACGCCTGGGAGAATCCGGCACCCTGTTTGTGGACCGACTGCGTCGAGAACAACCCCGGCATCTCCGGCCGCAGCTTCTCGATCCGCATGGGGCTGTGGTCCTCGAAAAGCGGATGGAAGGCATTGTAGCCGATCCAGGCCTCGTCCCACAGGACGTAGTCGCAGAGGTGACCGATCTTCTCGAGCACCTTGCGGACGTTGTAGACCGTGCCGTCATAGGTCGCGAGCTGGATGCAGGCCAGCCGGAACGGCCGCTGTGCCTTGTGCCGCTGCGGATCCTTCACCAGCGGGTTCGCGCGGATCTGCTCCCGCAGGTACTTCTCGTCCCAGGCATCCCAATCGACCGCGCCGATCATTCCGAAGGCATTGCGCGCGGTGGGGAGGAAGACCGGAATCGCACCAGCCTGCACCAGGGCCCCCTGGTGCAGGGATTTGTGGTTGTTGCGGTCGAAGAGGACTAGGTCGCCCCGTCGCAGCACCGCATTCGTGACGATCTTGTTCGATGTGCTCGTGCCGTTGAGCACGAAGTAAGTCTTGTCGGCACCGAACACCGAGGCAGCATACTTCTGTGCCTCGGCCGCCGCGCCCTCGTGGATGAGGAGATCGCCGAGGTCCACGTCGGCGTTGCACAGGTCATTGCGGAAGATGCTCTCGCCGAAGTGCTTGAAGAACAGCTGACCAGCGGGCGATTTACGGTAGAACTGGCCGCCCTGGTGTCCCGGGCAGTCGAAAGCGATGTTGGCTTCGGCGTCGTAGGCCATGAGGCCGCCGAAGAAGGGCGGCAGCAGCTTCATGCCGTATTCGATGATGCTGGCGATGACCTCCTTGGCATAGAAAGCCGGCGTCTGCTGTCCGAGATAGATGTAGCCGTCGACCTCGCCGGTGAGGCCCATGACCGCCATGTCCGAGATTCGGCGCGAATCGGCCAACGCCCAGAGCGGCGTCTGGAAGCCGATCTCGCGAACCGCGCGCGCCATCTTTCGGGCCCGCTCGAGACGGTCGCCGTCGATCAACCCGATGTAGGCACCGACATCAGCGTCTTCCGATACGTCTCGATCGAAACTGTCACTCACCTCGACTTGAAAGTTCTCTGCGGCAATCTGATCGAGAAGCTGCTTCGTCTGAGCGTTCTCCCGGTCGACGATCGCGACCACCTTGAGCAGCTTGTGGAACGGGATGGGAATCGTGGGCGCCTTCACCGAACGGGGGATCATCGGCCGTCCTCCGCTGCGATGCGGTCGCGCGAATAGCGCCAGCTACCAAGACTCGGCATGCAATCCCTCGAAAAGACCGCTGACCCAAGCAGGTATTCGCCGCGGAAAGGCTATAGGGGCGCAACCACAGTCTCTATTGGACCAAAGTCCAATACTGCTTCCGTCAAGGGACGGCACCGGCTCGTTCTCCCTGTCCCCAGAGGGTATTGTGCCTCAGCGAAATGGTGCCCTCTCCCGAACTCTCCAATCCAATGAGGCGCTCCGAGTGGACCGGGAGTAAAGGAACTCCGTGTAAGTTACGGTTGCCGGGCTCGCTATGGTGGCTGGTCAAATGCCTGTGTTGCGCCGCAGCAAAATACGCTTCGCGACGCACACACGGATGTCAGTCCACGATGTGATAGCCGCCGTCGATATACAGCGTTTCGCCGGTGATGAGCTTCGCGGCATCGGTTGCCAGGAAGGCGACGGCGATGCCGACATCGTCGATGGACACGAGGCTGCGCGCCGGCGCCTTCTCCTGCGCCTTCTCGAGGAGTTGGTCGAACTCGGGAATGCCGGACGCCGCCCTGGTCTTGAGCGGCCCTGGTGATATCGCGTGGACGCGGATGCCCTTCGGCCCCAGTTCCGCGGCCATGTAGCGAGTCGCCGATTCGAGAGCCGCCTTCACCGGGCCCATCATGTTGTAGTGCTCCACCACCATCTGGGAGCCATAGTAGGTCATGGTGAAAAGGGTGCCGCCGCGGCTCATCATCGGCTCCGCGAGCTTGGCCATCCGGATGAAGGACCAACATGACACTTCCATGGCAAGCCGGAATCCCTCTCTGGAGCAGTCCACGACGCGGCCCTGCAGGTCCTCCTTCGGTGCGAAGGCGATCGAATGCAGGACCAGATCGAGAGTACCCCAGTCCTTCCGCACGCGCTCGAACACGGTCTCAAGCTGGCCATCAACGCGAAGATCGAGCGGCATGAGGATCGGTGCATCGATCGAGCGGGCCAGCGGCTCGACGTGGGGCTTGGCCTTGTCGTTGAGGTAGGTGATCGCGACATCGGCGCCCAGCAACCGGAAGGCCTTGGCGCAGCCCCAGGCGATCGACTGGTCGTTCGCGACCCCGGTCACCAGTGCCTTCCTGCCCTTGAGCAAGGGCAGCGATGAAAGATCGAGCATGGGCAGCCTCCTTGTTCAAGCCACGCGAGGATGAGTCAGGCGGCTGCTCGCCCGCGCCGAATGGCCTGGGTATGCCGGGCGATCATGCGCTCCTCGTCGGTGGGGATGACCCAGGCCGAGACGCGGGAACCGGCAGTCGAGATCCGCGGGCCATGACGTGCATTGGCGCCTTCGTCAAGGACAAGCCCGAGCCAGGCGAGGCCCGCGCAGACTCGGGCCCGGATCGCCGCTGCGTTCTCGCCGACGCCGCCGGTGAAGACGAAGCCATCGATACCGCCCATGGCGGCGGCGAGCGCGCCGGTCTCATGCAGGATACGATAGACGAAATAGTCGACGGCCGTCTTCGCGAGCGGCACCTCGGACAAAAGCAGGTCGCGCATGTCGTTGCTCACGCCCGACAGGCCCTTCAACCCACATTCTCCGTAGAGAAACCGCTCCAACCGCTTGGCATCCCACCCCTTCGTCGTCATGAGATAGAGCAGGACACCCGGGTCGATCTGCCCGCTGCGCGTCCCCATCGGCAGCCCATCGAGCGCCGTGAACCCCATGGTGCTGTCGATGCTCCGGCCGGCCTGGAGGGCACACATCGAGGCACCGCTGCCGAGATGTGCGACGACGACGCGGCCGTTTCCGATATCCGGAGCAATGCGTGGCAGCGACCACGCGATGAATTCGTATGACAACCCGTGGAAACCGTATCGGCGAACGCCCTCGCGATGCAGCTCGTCCGGGATGCCATAGCGCTCGGCAACCTCGGCGTGGCCGCGATGAAAGGCGGTGTCGAAGCAGGCCACCTGCGGCAGCTCCGGGCGGTGGGCGCGGATGGCCCGGATCGGCGCGAGATTGTTCGGCTGATGCAGCGGCACCAGCGGTACCAGCCGCTCGAGCCGGTCGAGGACGGCATCGTCGATCAGCGTCGGCTCGGTAAATTCCAGGCCGCCATGCGCGACGCGGTGACCGATGGCCACGGGTAGCGCGCCGCCGAGCTGCTGCTGCAGCCAACCAATGGTCTTCTGGAGCGCCGCCGGCACGCCGGGCACCTCGCTGGCAGACCAGCTGCTGTCGACGAGGATTTCGCCACTCTCGCCCTTGGCCAGCAGCTGCGGGTGCGTCCCGATGCCGTCGATCTGGCCCTTGAATCGCCGGCTGAGGCCGTCGTCGTCGCCGACGCCGAAAAGCTGGAACTTGATGCTGGAACTGCCGGCGTTGAGGACCAGGATGGTCTCAGCCATCGCCTCAGGCCTGCACAGGCTGCTTCTTGGCGAGGCTGTCGGCGTAGAGCACCGCGACGGCACAGGAAGCCATGCGCGTCCTCACCTCGTCGGCACGCGAGGTCAAAATCACCGGCACGCGCGCACCCAACACGATGCCGGCGGCATCTGCGCCCGAGAGAAAGGTCAGGTTCTTGGCCAGCATGTTGCCGGCTTCGAGATCGGGCACGATCAGGATCTGGGCCTGGCCGGCGACCGCGGAGCGAATACCCTTGATCCGCGCCGCTTCCGGGCTGATGGCGTTGTCGAAGGCCAGCGGGCCATCGAGTTCGGCGCCCACGATCTGCCCGCGGTCGGCCATCTTGCAGAGGGCGGCCGCGTCGATCGTCGACGGAATTTTCGGCGTGACGGTTTCGACGGCCGACAGGATCGCGACCTTCGGCTGCCCCAGGCCGAGCCCGAGATGCAGGTCGATGGCGTTCTGGACAATGTCGCGCTTCGCCTCGAGGTCGGGGAAGATGTTGACCGCCGCATCCGTGATGAACAGAGTCTTGGGATAGGTCGGCACGTCCATGATGAAGACGTGGCTGATCCGTCGCTCGGTCCGCAGGCCGGTCTCCCGACGCGCGATCTCGCCCAGCAGCTCGTCCGAATGCAGGCTGCCCTTCATGATCAGCTGCGCGCGTCCGGTGCGGACGAGTTCAACTGCCTTGGCGGCAGCGGCATGGCTGTGAGGAACGTCGACGATCTCTGCCCGGCCGACATCGATCCCACTTTTTTCGGCGACCCCGCGGATCTTCAACGCCGGGCCGACGAGAATGGGCCGGATCATTCCGGCCGCTGCGGCATCGAGAGCACCCTTCAGCGACGACTCATCGCACGGGTGCGCCACGGCCGTCGGCACCGCGGACACTTCGCGCGCCGCCGCGATCAGCCGGTCGTACTTGGCATGCCGATGCGCGGCCTGGGCTTCCGCTTCGCCATTCATCGGGACGCTCCGCAACAGATCAACGAACCGCGGGCCTACCAGCTGAGAAAGAGGCCGACATTGCCCGGCATTCCGCCGGGATAGTCGAGGATCTCGACGCGAATTTTGTAGCCGAGCGGCCGCAGCTCCTTGTCGAAGTAGGTGTAGGCCTTCTTCGCATAGCCTTCGAGGGAATCGGGCCAATCGGGCTCGTTGTTGTTGATCCGCCGCCCGCCGTCATTGCAATAGCTGGCGGGAAAGGAGAAAGCCTGCAGCTCATGCAAGCCTTGTTCGGCCGCCCGGCGAACGGCGCTGTTCACGCGTTCGGCCGCATCGGCGCGCACGTCTTTCTCCATGAAGAGTTCGCGCACCGACTTCTGCTCTTCCTCCTGCTTTTTTACGCGAGCCATGTACTCCTGCGCCTTCTTCATCTCGGCGTCGTTGCTGATTTTCTTCAGATCGTCGGGTCGCATCACGTTAGCCATCGCCTTGCCTCATCGCTGCGGTCAAAAAGTTGGTGTCTCGGTCGCTCAGGCGGCCGTCCTCTTTGCCATCCTGGAGCGTGGCCGCGAACCCGTCGGCAAACCGGCAGACACGGCATCGCTCAGTCGAGCGACATCAGGCACCGAGGCATTCCCGACGGCCGCGAACATCGCTTCGATCTCGGCAAGCCGCGCCTTTGCCGCTTTGGTCGTCAGTCCGACCACTTCCGTCATCCGCTGGATGTCCCGGCCGGCCCGCGCCGCGCCGTCACGGTCTCTTTCGAGCATAGACGGAATGACGCCGATAGCGCGTTCCTCGTCAAGCATCAGCATGAAGAATTGCTCTCGCACCAGCTGTTTGAACTCGGCCAGGGTGAGGCCGCCGCCATGCTCGTCGCGGATGCGTCGGAGCAGTGCAAGTCCCCGCTCATCGGCCGCCCCTTCGGCCAGCCGGATGTAGAGAAGAGCGCGAATCGCCGCTTCGCGCGGGCCACCCTCGCCGATGCGCGCCTTATAGTCGGCAATCTGGCTGGCAACGTCGGTCGCGTGCTCGGCGTCGGTCCCCGGCCGCTGCCTCGGCGCGTCTTCGCTCGCCTTGAGTCCGACCATCGCCTGCAGAAGCGGCGAGCCGTATATGGCGTGAAACAACTCCTCGCACGCACGGTCGCGCATCTCGCCGTAGCTTTCCAGGATCTTTTCGATCTGCTTGGAAATGTGCTCCTGCGCCTGCATAAAGTGATTTTCGCCCTCGGTCGGCTCCCGATGCTCGCGGACCTGCTCGGCGAATGGGAGCAGCATCCGCATGAGGGGATTGCCGCCCCCGAACAATTCATACGGCAGCCGCAAGGGGTGCAGCCGTCGCATCCAATCGGCAAACGCCTCGTTGGCGAACGATCTCACCCAGGGCTGCAGGAACGTGCGGTACAGCCCGCGATTGATCTCGGAGACGCGGGCGACGGCGGCGAACTTCCGCTCGTCCTCGATGTCGTTGTGGCCGAGCGCACGGATGTCGTCGAGATCGCGCAATTCGAAGCGGACGAGGTAGTCGCCGGCGATCAGATCCGCAGTCGGGTCATTGGGTTCCTTCGGCGTCATCACCGCCTCATAGAGGCCCGGCGGGAGCACGTCGATCAGGTCGATGTTGCTGGCAAACTCGTCATGTTCCTTCTTCGCCACCGACCCCGAGACGAAGATGCCGAGATGGCCGATCGACTCATGCACCGAATAGACGATGGTCTGCCCGTGCGCGCGGATGTCGTCGACGCTGTCATAGAGATCCAGAATCCAGCCGAGCGCCTGTTGCGGCGGCGTGATGTTGTCGCCCTTCGAGCAGAAGACGATGATCGGGGAGCGGATGTCCCGCAGGTCCAAGCGCCTCCCCGCCGACGTCACGACCTCCGCGGTGGCCAGCTTGTTGCCGACGAAGAGCTGGTCGACGATGAACTGGATCTCCTCGGCGTTGAGGAGCACGGGGGCGCCCCACCAGTCCTCGAAGCCGAGGTAGCGCGGAGCCTCGCTGTCGATCTCGGAGTAAAGATTGTATTGCTTCGTCCACAAGGTGTTGGCGGGATTGAGATTCTCGAAGTTGGCGACGAGCCAGGCGCCGTCGAACTTGCCGTTGCCGAGATCGCCGAACAACGCCGTGAGCCAGCTGCCGCCGAGCAAGCCCCCGGTGTAGCGCATGGGGTTCTTGCCGCGCACCCCGGCCCAATAGGAGAGCGGCGCGCCGGCGATCAGGACCGGGCCGAACAGCTCGGGGCGGGCGGCCGCCAGCATCATCACGGCCCAGCCTGCCTGGCAATTGCCGATGACGGCCGGCTTGCCTTCAGCGTCGGGGTGGAGCTCCGCGACCCGCTCGAGAAAGGTCGCTTCTGCGTTCATGACGTCTTCGATCGTCTGGCCGGGTACCGGCTCCGGCAGAAATCCGACGAAGTAGCAGGGATGGCCGCCCTTGAGGGCGACACCGATCTCGCTGTCCGCCTTGAAGCCGCCGATCCCCGGCCCGTGACCGGCCCGTGGATCGACAATGACAAAGGGGCGCTTCCGCGCGTCGATCTCGATGCCCGCCGGCGGCGTGATGCGGACGAGCGCGTAGTTCACCGGGCGTGGCAGTTGCCGGCCATCGGCCACCAGTGTGAACTCGAACTTGAGAACGTGCGGCGCCGTTTTCGCGATGTTCGCGGCATAATTGTCGCCGCGCTGGCGCATCACGTCCCAGAACAGAACCGTGCGTTGGCAGGCATCGCGCCAATACGACCAGACCTCTCCGGCAGTGCCAGCCAAGGATGCGCCCGGCCAAGCCGCCCAAGGATTGGTGTCGTGAGCGTGCGGGGCTTCAGCCGTCACTTGACCCTGGTTCATCGGATCCCTCGTCAGACTTGGATGTGCGCTGTCGTCTATCACGCGTAAGCGACAATATGGCGACAGCGGCCCCTTCTAATTGACGCAGGTCAAGGACACACGCGCTTCAGGGAAGAGTGTAGTGAAGCGCCGGCCAATACATGATGCCCCTTGCTTGTTGCTGCGCGACGGTATCGGACACGCCGACCACCGCATTGAACTCGCTGCGCAGCGTTATGGGCCCGCCGCCGGTGATCCCCTGGAAGCGCTGGGTCCCGCCCGTCAGCGTGAACTGCCCATCGCAGCCGACAAGGCGAAATCCCGTGCAGGAAACGTCGGCAAAGATCAGTGAGCCGTCCTTGGCGGCCATGGTGCAGCGGCCACTTCCGGTTTGCGATCCGTCCTCAAGGCTGATCTTCACCGTCGCCGGACAGACGATGCTGCCGGACTCGAGGGGGCCCTTTTCGGTTTCGGCATATACCGTGCCGGTCAGCGAGCCCACGAACGTCGTTTCCTTTGGACCCGTCTGAATCAGCTGGCCGCCGCCCTGCCACGCCGCGAACGCCCTTACCGTCGTGTCTTCTCCAGCGCGCGCAGGAGAGACCGCCATATCCGCGATTGCCAACACTACAAACGTGACGGCAATTGCCCAAGTCGCCGAGTTGCTCATACGTCGTCCATCCCCAAGGTATCTCTGCACCATGTCAATCGAACTTGATATACACGGCGTCGCCGCCGAGGGAGAGCGCCAAGCCTTGGCGCTCCGCTTTCAGTTGCAAGAAGACACCACGCGTATTCTTCAACCACAGCTCACCGGTGCTCGCGGATCCGACCGCTAGTCCGTAGCGTGCCTGCCCGTAAGTCCCCTCGAAATCCGCGGCGCTGTTGAGATTGTAGACTGCGCCTGTTGCCGTCATCTTGGAGATGCCGATGCCTCCGATACCCAATCCACCGATGCTGAAGTCGTAGGACTTTCCTCCGAACTGTAGAGTGCCTCCGCCGAGATTGCCGCTGCCGATGAACGCGATCTGCACCTGTTCGATCCGGACAGTGCCAGACTTCTTTAGATCTTCGGCCAATCCGGGGCGCGTGATGACGCAGCAGGTGGCAAGGCCGCTCGTTATGAAGCGAAGGACACCGCGCCGGGATGTTCGCTGTTGCACCCGCGCTCGAGGTGGTCCGCCCTTCTCCATTTCGCCCCTCAGCATTTTCCACCCCTTTCGCTCTAAAAGTCCCCGTGCCCACGCCTCGACACTATGACACGACAGTTGCCCGCTGTCCTCCCGTGGCGAGAAACTATCAGCGCCGACCTCGGCCGCCGCCGCGAAGGGTGCGGCCAGAGGATCCGAAGCTGCTGCGGCCCCGATTGCTCTGCCGCATCGCGTTCGAGCCTCCGCCGTAGCCACCGAAGGCTCCGGCGTTTGACCTGTTTCGCGACGGCGACGACGACAACGGTCCCGCACTTTGCGGCCTGGATCTCTGGTTCTGCAGGCTCTGTCTGCCCTGATTGCTGAGCCTGCTGGCGTCGCCGCCTTGTCCGTAGGAGCCGAGCGAGGAATTCCTGCCGCCCGTCGACTTGATGTCGCCAGGTCGCTGCGTCTGCACCTGCCCGCCGATGGCGGGCTGTTTCGCACGAGTACCGCTATTCTTTGCCGGCAAGGTCCCGGCTTTGGGACGAGCAGCGGCGGGCGCTCCGGCAGCCTTTTGCCGCGCCTTGCTGCCGTTCCATTTCAGCTTGTCGCCGCCGTTCACCCGCTGCCGGTCGGCATTGAACCGGTCGCCGGCGTTGCTTGGCAACTGTGTCACCCGGTCGCCGTTGCCGATGTTGATGTTGTTGCCTCCGCCGCAACAGCCGCTGCCGTAGTTGATGTCGATATCGCTGTGGCCCCAGTCGAGGCCGTAACCGAAGGCAGCCCCGACGAATGCCCCCGCGAAGAACACGGCACCTGGGGACCAGTAGGGATAGTGGGTCGCATAGGTGGGCGGCGGGTAGGCAATGGGATTCTCGACATGGACGCCGCCGGGGGGCGGCACGACAATGGGATGCTCCGGCTTGAGTCCGGGTTGGCTTGGCGGTGGTTTGACGATGGGATGCGTGGGGCGCTCGAAGATCTCGTCGGGATAGTCCGGAATGTAGATGTAGTCGGGATCGGACGAATCGATGTGCCAGTAGTCATCCTCCCAGACGACCAGCCAGTAAGCGTTCGACTGCAGGTAGCCGGTGGCCTGGGCCTCGGCCCGGAGCTGCTGGATCATGTCCATGACGTCCTGAAGTTGGTCGATCACGGCATTACCCAGCGCCCTGGTCCATTCCGGGTCGGCGTTCAGCTTGGCGATGACTTCAGGGTAGTTCAGCAGCGCCAGGACGGACGGGTCCCACTCCGCATTGGGCTGCAGCTGTTCGTCCGTCTTACGCTTGTCCAGGAAGCGTTGCGCCTCGACGATCTGCAGGGGATTGGTCGATGCCGGGAGAACGATTGCCAGGAGATCGTCAGGATAGAGCGCAATCGACGCCACGAGAGGACGCAATTCCTCGGGGCCCAGGCGCTGCGGCGCCGGTACCGCCGCAACCTCCTGAACGGGCGTCGCCTCCTGGGAGGACACCGGCGCTCCACTGGAAAGCATCACCAGGATGCAACCAATGAGACCACAAAAGATGAATTGCCCGGCCGATCGCAGCCGGTTCGGTTGGCGATATCTGATCATGTGAATGGATCGCAGCAGCCCTTTTAGTCCTTCACCTCGGTCCAGCTGCTGTCGGGGTCATACTCCTGGATGGCAGCGGCGTTCACCTCGGTCTTCTCGCCGAGATCCTTCTGGTAGACCTTGCCCTGCTGGTTGACGATGAACGTCATGACGCCCGAGTTGGCGTAGTCTGCCGGCCAGGCAATCATCGCGAAGCCGCCGATCATGTTGCCGTTGATGATGTAGTCGTAG
>Ga0335069_10013967_pt1 | contig 11261 bp, 10 predicted proteins | sample Lox_Sample_11_FD_206714 | JGI IMG/M metagenome (GOLD analysis project Ga0335069, IMG submission 206714) | Soil microbial communities from Loxahatchee National Wildlife Refuge, Florida, United States - Lox_Sample_1.1 | ecosystem: Environmental > Terrestrial > Soil > Wetlands | place: USA... | reverse complement strand
AGGTGACGAAGTACCAGACCAGCCATAGCGTCACCGCCACCGGACCCGCCACGACGAGCCCGGTCAGGAAATAGGTGCGCAACCGGTGCATGAAGCCCGGCTTCGGCGGGAGCTTTGGATCCTCGCCGGCGATTGCAAAGTCGACGCTGTCTTGGTCGGTGTTCATCAATGGTCCGTGGCAGCAAGTATATAGGCTTTCGCCGATTCCGGCGCACGAGCATTCGGCGTTGCCTTAATACATCGCTGCCGCGCGGAACAGCGCCGATTCGGCGGCAAATGCGGCTGGACAATAGGCAGCGTCATTCTTGCGCGAGGCCCCGGCTCGCGCCTGTCCGGCGATGGCGACGCGTTTGCCTTGCCTTGTTTACTTGCCTTCGTTCTGCGCGGCGACCTTCTTTACGATCGGCGCCCAGGTTTCCTGTTGCTGATTGACGAAGGCGAGCGTCTGATCCGGCGTCATCGGCCGCGGGTAATTGCCGAACGATGCGAGCTTCTGTTTGAGCTCCGGATCGTCGAGGACTTTGGTGAGATCGGCGCTGACCTTGGCGACGATCGGTGCCGGCGTGCCGACCGGCGCGAGCAGAACCTGCCAGCCTGAACCGACGAACCCTGGCAGCGTCTCGGCGACCGTCGGCAGATCGGGAAATTCCGGCAGCCGCTGCGGCGCGCCGGTGGCGACCAGTTTCACTTGCCCGGCTTTCACCGCGCCGACAATTCCGGAATAGCCTTCGATGATCATCGACACGCGGCCGTCGGCGACATCGCCGAGAGCGGATGCCGGTCCGCGCGTATAGGGCACCGTCTCCAGCCTGATGCCGGCGCGCTCCTGCAAGAGTTCGCCGGTCAGATGGGTGAGCCGGCCGATGCCGGTGGCGGCGATGGTGATCTTGTCCGGCTCGTTTTTGGCGCGCTCGATCAGTTGCGGCAGCGTCGAGATGCCGAGCGTCGGCGACACTGCGACGAACATCGGCTGATCGCAGGAATAACCGATCGGCAGGAAGTCGCGCGGCAGTTTGACCGGGAGATTCGGCGCGACCGTCGGCAGCGCCACAAAGGTCGACAGCGTCGGATGAAACAGCGTGTAGCCGTCGGCTGCGGCCTCGGATGCGGCGTGCGCGGCAATGCTGCCGTTCGCGCCCGGCTTGTTGAGGACGACCACCTGTTGCCCCCAGAGCTTGCCGAGCCCCTCTGCGACAAAACGCGCAACCACGTCCGGCGATGAACCGGCCGACGAGTCGGAAATGATCGTGACCGGTTTGTCGGGGTAATTGCCGCCCTGCGAAAAAGCGCCTGAGGCCGACAGGATCAGCAAACAGAAAGTGCCGAACGCATACCGCAAGCCAAACATTTCATTCTCCAGCGTCTCATCGCGGCCGTTGCCGTCTGATCGTCGAGCTAGCGGCAATTTCGGATCGACGTCAATCGCGAAACAGGACGCCCCAACAGCCGCTTGAAACGGTTAAGGCCGCGATTGCTGCTGGGCGCCATGGCGCAGCAAGACACGCAGCAATGCCCAGAACCCGTCGGAAAACGCAGACGAGGTCTGCTCAGTAAGCCAGCGTACCAACTTGCTCACTTTTTCAAAACCTTGCAAAATCTCGCTCCGGCTCGAACAACAACAGTCGCAAGGGAAGGTCACTGCCCATGTCCACTTCGGCACCCATGTCCACTTCAGCAGTCAGACTGGTTTCGGACTCCGCAATGCCGGCGGGCGTGCGGGTCACGCAAATCCAGCCCGCGCTCGGCTCGATCATCTCGGGATTCAAATTCGACGGCAAACCGCTGACCGATGAATTCCGTTCGGCGCTACGCGACGTTCTGCACAATCGCGGCCTGGCGGTGTTCGAGCCCGGCACGGTGACGGCGGAAAACTTCACGGCGTTCGCCGGCTTCCTCGGCGAGTTCTTCCATTACGCGGGGCCGCACACGCCGCGGGCGCCGGAAAATCCCGACGCCACCATGATCGATTCAATGAAGGACAAGAATCTGCGCAATCATATCTGGCATGCCGATGGCGGCTTCCGTCCCGACGCGCCGGCCTTCACCGCTCTGTTTGCTCATCAGTTGCCCGACAGCGGCGGTGACACGATCTTTGCCAATGCGGCCTGGGTGTACGAACATCTCGACCCGCTGTTTGCGGCCTATCTTGAATCGCTCACCGTGATTCAGTCGGCCGACGCGACCGGCCATATCACCGACCGTTATCTCGATCCGAAGGAAGCGGCGGATGCACGCATGCGGATGCCGCCCTTCGAAATGCCGCTGGTTCGCGTGCATCCGGCGACCGGCCGCAAATGGATCGCGGTCAACGAGTCCTACACCAACTACATCAAGGGCGTCAGCCGGATCATGAGTCAGAATATTCTCGGCATCCTGTTCGACATGATCAAATCGCCGGAGGCCACCGCCCGCTACACCTGGACGCGCGGCGCGCTGGCAATCTGGGACAATCGCGTCGTGCAGCACAAGGGCATCAAGGATTACGGCAGCGGCCGCCGCATCCTCTATCGTGCCACCATGACGGCGTAGGGTCGTCCGTGGTGGACGATGCGCGTGCCAAGACGCTGATCACCGTCGAGGAGCTGACACGGTTCCTCGACGCCAAAACGCCTGTCGTTCTGCTCGATGTCTTGGACGAAGCTGGCGCGGCGCCGGACGATCGGCCAAAGATCCCCGGCGCCTTGTCGGTTAATCTGGCAGCGGATTTTTCCGGCAAGCCGACGGCGCTTTCCGGCCGGCGGCCGCTGCCGGATATCAAAGAGCTGCAAGCCAAGGCACGCGCCTGGGGCATCCGCGGCGACAGTGTCGTCGTGGTCTACGATAATGCCGGCGGGGCACAGGCTTCGCGCGCGTGGTGGACGCTTCGCTGGGCGGGCCTCGACAATGTCCGCATTCTTGACGGCGGCCATGCCGCCTGGGCGGCGGCGGGTCGTCCGTCCACCAATCACGTCGCCACTCAGGCGACGCAGGCCGGCGACGTGGCACTGACGCCCGGCCATATGCCGACCATCGAGGCCGATGAGGCCGCAATGCTCGCCAGGCAAGGCAAGCTGTTCGATGCCCGGCCGCGATCCTCTTATGTCGGCGACCCGGCGAAAGCCGGCACCGGACATATTCCCGGCGCCGTCCACGCGGCTGCGGGCGACAACATCGCCGACAGAAAATTCAAATCGAGCGACGATCTGCGCGCGCGCTTTGCCGAGCTCGGCGTGGATGCTTCCGGCAAGATCGGCGTCTATTGCGGCAGCGGCAATTCCGCGGCCCATGCCGTCGCCGCGATGACCGCGGCCGGTCTCAAGCCGGCGCTTTATGTCGGGTCCTGGTCGGCCTGGAGCGCCGATCCATCGCGGCCCGTAGCGACCGGACCGGAACGCGGATAATCCTGACTGCCGTCACTGCCGCGGCGATCGCGTGATCAGGCGCGCGCCGCGCTGGAAGGTGATGTAGCTCCACAGCCAGGTGATGGCCACCGTGAGGCGATTGCGGACGCCGATCAGAAAATAGATGTGAACGACGCTCCAAAACAGCCAGCCGATGAAGCCGGTGATTCGCAATCCGCCAATCTCCACGGCGGCCGCACGCGAGACGTGAAGTGCCGCAATACGGCCACCAGCACCAGCGTGGCAAAGATAAAAACAACCGCCTGAACAAATCTCTGCTTTGGTGACGCGCGGAGATTCAAAATAGCTCTCCCGCCTTCCGGCCGCCGAACCGTGGCCTATTCCACCGTCACCGACTTCGCCAGATTGCGCGGCTGATCGACATCGGTGCCCATGATGACGGCGGTGTGATAGGCGAGCAATTGCACCGGCACGGCATAGACCAGCGGCGTCACGGCGGGATGTACGACCGGCAGCGTGATCGTCTCCACTGATTGACCGGCGGCAGCGCTCACACCCTTCGCATCCGTCATCAGGATCAGGCGGCCGCCGCGCGCGGCGACTTCCTGCATGTTGGAGACGGTCTTCTCGAACACCTTATCGTGCGGCGCGATCACGATCACCGGCAGATTCTCGTCGATCAGCGCGATCGGACCGTGCTTGAGCTCGCCGGCGGCATAGCCTTCGGCGTGGATATAGGAGATCTCCTTGAGCTTCAGCGCGCCTTCGAGCGCCAGCGGATAGCTGGTGCCGCGGCCGAGATAGAGCACGTCGCGGCTCTTGGAGAGATCGCGCGCGATCTGTTCGATCTGCGGCTCGAGCGCCAGCGCATCGTTGAGATGACGCGGAATCTCGATCAGCGCCTGCACCAGCGCCTTCTCGTCGGTCTCGCCGAGCACGCCGCGGGCGCGGCCGGCGGCGATCGCTAGCGCGGCTAGCGCCGCCAATTGACACGTGAAAGCTTTGGTAGAAGCCACGCCGATCTCGGGACCGGCGAGCGTCGGCATCACCACATCGCTTTCGCGGGCGATGCTCGATGTCGGCACGTTCACGACCGACAGCACATGTTGCTTGTGAGCGCGCGCATAGCGCAGCGACGCCAGCGTGTCGGCGGTCTCGCCGGATTGCGAGACGAAGATCGCGAGATTGCCGTCGCCGAGCGGCACGTCGCGATAGCGGAACTCGGACGCGATATCGACCTCGACCGGCAGATGCGCGAAATTCTCGAACCAGTAGCGCGCCACCATGCCGGCGTAGTAGGCGGTGCCGCAGGCGGCGATCGACACGCGCTGCACGTTCTTGAAATCGAACGGCAGCTGCATCGGCAGCGCGACGCGCCCGGCCGCCATGTCGATGTAATTGGCGAGCGTGTGACCGACCACTTCAGGCTGCTCGAAAATCTCCTTCGCCATGAAGTGGCGATGGTTGCCCTTGTCGATCAGCATGACGGAGGCTTGCGACTTCAACGTCGCGCGCTCGACCACCTTGCCGTCGACATCGTGGATCTCGGCGCCCTTGCGGTTGATCACGACCCAGTCGCCGTCTTCGAGATAGCTGACGGTGTCGGTGAACGGCGCAAGCGCGATGGCGTCGGAGCCGACATACATCGCGCCGTCGCCGAAGCCGACCGCCAGCGGCGAGCCGCGCCGCGCACCGATCAGCAGATCCTCTTCGCCGGAAAACAGGAAGGCGAGCGCGAAGGCGCCGCGCAGCCGCGGCAGCGTCGCCTTGACGGCTTGCGCTGGAGACGCGCCGCGCTTCATCTCTTCGGTGACGAGATGCGCGATGACTTCGGTATCGGTTTCGGTGGAGAATTTGACGCCTTTACCCTCGAGCTCGCGGCGCAACTCGGCGAAATTCTCGATGATGCCGTTGTGGACGACGGCGAGCTTCTCGGTCGCGTGCGGATGCGCATTGTTCTCGGTGGGCCGGCCATGCGTCGCCCAGCGCGTATGGCCGATGCCGATGGTGCCTGAGAGCGGCTCGGCCGACAGCTTCTTTTCCAGATTCTTGAGCTTGCCCTCGGCGCGCCGCCGCGTCAGCCGGCCGCCTTCAAGCGTGGCGACGCCCGCGGAATCGTAGCCGCGATATTCGAGGCGCTTGAGCGCATCGACGAGCTGCGGAGCCGCCGGCTCGGTGCCGATTATGCCGATAATGCCGCACATGCGTTGAAGGAGCCCCTGATCAGATCGCCGCAACCCGTGATCTATAATCGCAACTGATTATTTTACCGGTTACAGCCTGCCTATTGACGAGTTCTGGTTAAAGCGCAGCGTTAACAAAGCCAGAAATCAAATAAGCTTTCGCTCCGTGACAGGCCCGATGTGGCAAGCGTAGGCCCGGGAAGCAACTGGCCTCAGGCCTTTTTCTTGCCGAGCAGCTTGAGCCCGCGCAAGCGCTGTGCCCAGCCCTCCTTAACCACTTGGCGGCCGCGGCCGAGCGCCAGCGCGTCGGCCGGCACGTTCTGGGTGATCACCGAGCCCGAGCCGACATAGGCGCCGTCGCCGATTTCGACCGGCGCCACCAGCGCCGAATTCGAGCCGATAAAGGCGCCCTTGCCGATCCGGGTCTGGTGCTTGTCGGTGCCGTCGTAATTGCAGGTGATGGTGCCGGCGCCGACATTGGCATTGGCGCCGACAAAGGCGTCGCCGATATAGGTCAGGTGGTTGGCCTTGGCGCCGGCCTCGATCACGGCGGCTTTGATCTCGACGAAATTGCCGATATGGGCGCCCTCGCCGAGCTCGGCGCCGGGGCGGAGTCGCGCGAACGGTCCGACGATCGCGCCCTTGCCGACATGAGCGCCGGCGAGATGCGAGAACGAGCGGATCACCGCGCCGTCGTCGACCGTCACCTTCTCGCCGAACACGACGTATGGCTCGACCACGACGTCCTTGCCGAATTTGGTATCGGCCGCCAGATGCACCGTCTCCGGTGCGACCAGCGTGACGCCGGCCGTCATCGCCGCCTCGCGCAAGCGCCGTTGCGCCACGGCTTCGGCTTCGGCGAGCTGGGCCTTGGTATTGATGCCGCGCACATCGTCCTCCTCGGCTTCGACCACCAGCGCGCGCAGCTTCATGCCGCGCGCGATTTCGACCGCATCGGTCAGGTAGAATTCATGCTTGCTGTTGGCGTCGCCGATCTTTTCCAGGATCGGCAGCGCGCTGTTGCCGGCAAAGGTCATGATGCCGCCGTTGCAGAGCGTGATCTTTTTCTCGGCGTCGCTGGCATCGGCCTGTTCGCGGATGGCGGTCAGTTCGTTGCCCGCCATGATCAGCCGGCCATAGCCGGTCGGATCGACGGGACGAAAGCCGAGCACGACCAAAGCCGCGCCGTCTTGCAGCGGCGCGCGCAGCCGCGACAGCGTCTCCGGCCGGATCAGCGGCGTATCGCCATAGACAATGAGAATGTCGTCGGCGGGTTTTTCCAGCGCCGGCTTCGCCGCCAGCACCGCATGCGCCGTGCCGCGCCGTTCGTGCTGGGTGAAAACCTCGGCCTCGGGGAGAATGCGCTTGGCTTCGGCCGCGACCTTGTCGTGGCCCGCTCGATCCGGTCCGACCACGACCGCCGCGCGGGTCACACCGGCTTTGGCGACAGCGGCAAGAACGTGGGCCAAGAGCGACTGACCCGCGACCTCATGGAGCACCTTTGGCTTCGAGGACCGCATGCGGGTGCCCTCGCCGGCCGCGAGCACGATGCCAAGGCAGCTTCGAGCTGTCATTCCGAAACCTCCGCGGCTGTCTTAACCGACGCTCACGCCGGCTGAAAGCCTAGGCCGTCGGCCATGGCAAACGCTGCAAAACTGCGGCGAATGCAACTGGCGGCGGTTCCAAAACTGCGAATCTGATAGGTTTTTGCGACTGATTCGTAGGGAACTGCCGGAGCACCGATGCTTGATCTCGCGCAGGCCGTGAGAGAGCAGATCGTCAAGGAGACGCCACCGCGGAAGGCCGCGGGGGCGCCCAAGGCGTTCACCGTGCTGCGCAGGCTGCGCAATCTCACGCTGTGGATCAGCAGCGCGGCGATCGCGATTGCGCTGGCGGTCCTCGCCGCGCGCAGCCAAACCGGCTCCGAGCGGCTCGCGGCCATCTTCCATCCGAGCCATGCGCAGCAGGCGGCCAACAAGTTTGATGCCGAGGCCGTCACCCGGCAGTTGGCCGACGCCGTACGCGTGCTGGTCTCGAACGAGGAGCAATTGCGCGGACGGGTCAGCGCCGTCGAGCATGATCTCGACGACGTCACCGGCTCGATCCGCCAGGTCGCGGCCGCAAGCGAGGCCAAACGTGCCGAAGACGGCCCGACCGTGTCGGCGACGGCTGCCGTGACAACCTCCGCGGCCGCTCCGGTCAATCCGCCGAAGCCGCCCGCCTCCTTTACCCAGAGCGACCCGCCGTTGGCGACATCCCAGGCGACGCAATATGGTGTCGATATCGGCAGCGGATTGTCGCTGCAGGCGCTGCGGGCGCGCTGGCAGACCTTGCGTCAGGAGCACCCGGCTTTGCTCGAGGGCATGCAGCCGATCGTCAGCGTGCGGGAAGCGCCGCGCAGCAACAAGATCGAGTTGCGGCTTGTGGTCGGGCCGCTCGCCCATCCTGGCGAGGCGACGCAATTGTGCCAGGCGCTCTCGATGTTCGGCATGTTTTGCCAGCCCGCGGTCTATGACGGGCAGCATCTGGCGCTGAGGTGACAATCGGGCCGGACCTGTGATTAGGCTTTCGGGTTAGCGCAAAGACTTAGCGCCTGGACCCCTATGCGCCGCTCCCTGTTCCTGCCCACCGCTCGGCAAACCAACTGGCTTCTGATCGTCGGCTTCCTCGCGGTCGGCCAGGCGCTTTACATCCGCTACATGGCGATCGAGAACCTGAATACGGAATTGGCCTGCCAGGCCGGTTTGCAGAGCTGGCTGTGCACCACGTTCCGGGTTTCGATCCTGTTCTTCAATTACAATGTGTTCGGCTGGACGGCGCTGGCCGCGGCCCTCCTTAATCTGTGGCGGCCGTCGCTGCTGTGGACATCGCTGGCGCTGGCCGCGGCGGGCTTCGGCGTGGTGCTGCACAACGCGGACCTTTCCGCGCTCGCCGCCGGCGTCCTGATCCTCAGCCTGGCGCGTCCCGCGTCCGCATAAGGGTGACGGCGAGCCCTAACATGCCAAAGCCGAGCCATAACGCCTGCCAATTGGCGAAAGTCTCGTTGATCGCGATGTAGATCGCGCAGACCGCAACAACGGCGGCGGCGAGCGCTTCCGCGGCCGGCCGAAATCCGGCCGGGCGCGGCACCGACAGCATCAGGACCAGATAGGCGAATGCAGCCCCGCTCTGCGGCGCGAAAGGGATGTCGCGATAGCGTGGATCGAAGACGAGCCCCAGCGCGGTTTCGACCGACAGCAAGACCAGCGCAATAAAGACCACGCCGAGCGCAAGATCGAGGCGATCATTGCGCCGGTCCGGTGACGCGGCCAGAAGCGCGGCAAAGGCTCGGCGCGGCCGGCCATTGGCGCAAGCGATGGCGCAGACGATCGGCGCCGCAGCGACAATGGCCGCGTAGGCCAGCATCCGCAGGAAGCCGCCAATGCCGATACTGTCGACCGGCACGGTCTCAAGCGTCCAGCCGAACAGCACCGCCGGCAGGAACGTGACCACAGCGATCCGCGACCATAGGTAAGTCGGCGCACCTTTGCCGCGGCCGAACAACCAGGCGCCGGCGAAAGCGCAGATCGCGACCGCGATCCCGGCTGCGGCTTGCTGTACCCAATCGGGATGATCGGACACCAGACCGGAGAAGCTGAATTTCGGCGCCTGCGTGGCGCGGTCGAAAATTCCCCAATAGCGGCCAGTCGAGCCTTCAAGCGCCCGCTTCCAGGGCTGATCGAAAGCCTCGATGACATTGACGCGGAAATTCTCGCGCTTGGCGAGTTCGAGCGTTTCAGTGATCACCCGCGCTTGGTTCGACAGCGACGGCCGCGCCGCTTCGCGCATCCGGCCGGCGCTCGGCCAACCGATCTCGCCGATCAGGATCTCCTTGTCGGGGATCGCGGCGGCGACTTTCTTGCGGATATCGTCGACATGGGCGGCGGCGGCGGAAGCCGGCAGCGGGAAATCCTCCCAATACGGCAGGATATGAATGGTGACGAAATCGACGTCGTTTTGCAGGTCGCTATAACGCAGCCAGAATTCCCAGACGTCGGCATAAGTGACCGGCATCGAGACCTGCGATTTAACTTCGCGGATGATGGCGCGCAGGTCGTTGACCGACATTTCCCCGCGCAGCAGCACCTCATTGCCGACGACGACCGCCGAAATCACGTCGGGAAACGTCTTGGCGAGTTCGATGGCGGTCGCGATCTGCTGCCGGTTGAACGGCGGGTTATTGGCGAGCCACAGTCCCATCAGCACTTTCAGGCCGTGGCGTTTGGCGATGGCCGGAATCTGCGCCAGCCCATTGGCATTCGAATAGGTGCGGATGCAGTCGGTGTAGCGCGACAGCAGCGCGAAGTCCTGATCGATCTGCTCGGCGCTGACCATGGTGCCGGGAACGAGAGGGTCCTGGCCGTCGCGGAACGGGGCATAGGAAATGCAGGACAGCTTGCCGCCGGCCGCGAGCGGCGATGGCGCCAATTGCACAGGCTTGCCGAGCCAAGCCCAGGCCAAGGCGATCGCCAGCGCGGTCAGCGCGAAATGCGCCAGCGCCGAGATCGGTGAATTTGCGTCTGCACCAGCCACGCCGTCGCCTTAGCGCAGAAGGCGCAAAAAGACAGCCCCGCAACATCGGCCGGAAGGCGATTTCGGGCGTCCCGCACCGGCTCGGCACGCCCGCCGCCCTCCCGCCGGTAACCAAAGGCGCGAGTTGGTTAAGCGCGCGCCGCCGGCCATGCTGGACAAATGCGAGCGGTTAGGGTGTTGTCCTGATGAAGGTTTTGGCCGCGGTTTCGGCGACAATTGCCGCAATGACGGCCCAATCTGATGGCCAAAAGCTCCAACGGCTAAAACGAGCAATGGGACGGCCGACAAAGCTGCGGGGGAACGTCCGTCCCACACGAACCGAACTTCAAGCCCAACACGTCCGGGGAACCATGCTGCATCGCGTGCCTAATCCTGTGCTCTGCGCCGTTCGAACACGAAGGCCCATGACGCGCGCGGCGTCTGTCGCCGCGTCCGTTGCCGTGTGGCTCCTTGCCGCAGCCCCGTTGTTGTCAGCCGGTCCGGCTATGGCTGCGGAGAATCCGCCGGCGCAAGCGGCCGATCAGCAAGCCGCGCCGAACCCCGACGGCGCGAATGTCGACGAGTATGCCGAAGCTCAGCGTTTGGTCAGCGGCCCAGCCGGCAATCCGGAATGCGTGTGGCTCGGCCGCAAGGCGGTTAACCGCCTTTGGAATGATGATATCGACACCGCCTTCCGCGATCTCGATCTCTACGATCGGTTCGGCTGCCCGGGCGCGCATGTCCAAGCCGCGGTCCGGTGCATCGTCCTGCATCCACCGGTGTCCGGGGACCGCAAGGCCGGCGACCAGAAGCCGTCCGATACCTTGGATTTTCGGGTCAAAGCTTGCTGGAACAACCCAACCTCACCAGCTTTGGCAACGCCGGCGCCGGCGCCCACTAGCCCCAGCGCAACTGCCCCGCCGGCCGCGGCGCCAAGCCAGAATTCAAAGAATTAACCTGACGGTCCCGATTGACCTGACGGTCCCGGCGACTATTCGTTTGCTATAGGACCCCTGCGGCATTGGGTTTCGGCTGCAGGCCCCAAGTTGTTGTCTTGAAATTGCCATTCCCCGGAACTACTTTATTTTTGCCGCTCGCAAGGTTGCCTCATCCTTACGACCACACGGACCTCGGGGACGGGTTCGGGCCAGTGTCGTTACGCCCCGCGTGGTTAGAAAAAGATGCG
>Ga0335069_10013965_pt1 | contig 11262 bp, 9 predicted proteins | sample Lox_Sample_11_FD_206714 | JGI IMG/M metagenome (GOLD analysis project Ga0335069, IMG submission 206714) | Soil microbial communities from Loxahatchee National Wildlife Refuge, Florida, United States - Lox_Sample_1.1 | ecosystem: Environmental > Terrestrial > Soil > Wetlands | place: USA: Florida... | reverse complement strand
CGTCGCCTATCACTTCCACGAGCCGCTCGGCGTGGTCGGCCAGATCATCCCGTGGAATTTTCCGGTGCTGATGGCGACCTGGAAGCTGGCGCCGGCGCTCGCGGCCGGCAATTGCGTGGTGCTGAAACCGGCCGAGCAGACGCCGCTCGGCATTCTCGTCGTGGCGGAGTTGATCGCGGATCTGCTGCCTGCCGGCGTGCTCAACATCGTCAACGGCTTTGGCATCGAGGCGGGCAAGCCGCTGGCGCAGAGCAAGCGCATCGCAAAGGTCGCCTTCACCGGCGAGACGACGACGGGGCGGCTGATCATGCAATACGCCTCCGACAACATCATTCCCGTCACACTCGAACTCGGCGGCAAGTCGCCGAACATCTTCTTCGCCGACGTTGCGGCCGCCGATGACGACTTCCTCGACAAGGCGCTCGAGGGTTTTACCATGTTCGCGCTGAACCAGGGCGAGGTCTGCACCTGCCCGAGCCGGGTGCTGGTCCAGGACACGATCTATGACAGGTTCATGGAGAAGGCGGTCGCCCGCACCAGGAAGGTCAAGCAGGGCCATCCGCTCGACCCGGAAACCATGATCGGCGCGCAGGCTTCGAACGACCAGCTCGAAAAGATCCTGTCCTATCTCGACATCGGCAAGCAGGAGGGCGCCAAGGTGCTGACCGGCGGCCACCGGGCGACGCTGGAGGGCGAACTCGCCGAAGGCTACTATGTCGAGCCGACGATTTTTGAAGGCAACAACAAGATGCGCGTCTTCCAGGAGGAGATCTTTGGACCCGTGGTCTCGGTCGCGAAATTCAAGGACGAGGACGAAGCGCTCGCCATCGCCAACGACACGCTCTATGGGCTCGGCGCCGGCGTCTGGACGCGGAACATCAACCGTGCCTACCGGTTCGGCCGCGCCATCCAGGCAGGCCGGGTCTGGACCAACTGCTACCACGCCTATCCGGCGCACGCGGCGTTCGGCGGCTACAAGCAGTCCGGCATCGGGCGCGAGACCCACAAGATGATGCTGGATCACTATCAGCAGACCAAGAACATGCTGGTCAGCTATTCGACCAAGGCGCTCGGCTTCTTCTGAGCGTGATCAGCGCGCTCACGGGCGCGGGGCTCGTCCCTGCGCCCGTGACGCGACAGGCGGAGTCTTGAGATGGTCGACAGGGTCGAGATTACCGAGAAGGCGGCCGAGATCGTGGCGCGCCTGCAGGCGCAGCACGGCGCGCTGATGTTTCACCAGTCGGGCGGCTGCTGCGACGGCTCGGCGCCGATGTGCTATCCGGCCGGCGACTTCAAGGTCGGCCCGCAGGACGTGTTCCTGGGACGCATCGCGGCTTGCGACTTCTATATCGGCGCCGCGCAGTTCGAATATTGGCAGCACACCCAGCTCATCATCGATGTCGTCCCCGGTCGCGGCTCGGGCTTCTCGGTCGAAGCACCGGAGGGCGTGCGCTTCCTAACGCGCAGCCGGCTGTTCACCGACGAGGAACTCGCCGCGCTCGAAGCTGCCGGCCCGCCGGCCCGGGCCGCATAAGGTCTGCGCTGGATATCCGGCCCGCTCACCTTGTTCGCCAAAGGCTTCGGTGGCAATCTGGCCTCAGAGGGCGAGAAAGCTACCCATGACACGGCCGGCCACGAGACCGCATCCGCAACTGAGCGTTCGCATCGATCTCGACGGCGACGAACGGATCGGGCCGGGCAAGATCCAGCTGCTCGAAAACATCCGCGAGCATGGCTCGATCTCGGCCGCCGGCCGGGCGATGGACATGTCCTACAAGCGGGCCTGGGACCTCGTGGACGAGATCAACAGGATCTGCGGCCATGCGGCCGTGGCGCCGCAGACCGGTGGCAGGAACGGCGGCGGCGCGATGCTGACGCCGTTCGGCGCCTCGCTGGTCGCGCGCTACCGCAAGATCGAGCGCGATGCCGCCCGCGCGGTCCGCAAGGAACTGCTCGCGCTCAAGACCGACATCGGGCGTTCGCGGAAATCCTGAGCTCATGGCAGGGCCGGCGAACAACGCGGTCAATTGATCCGCAGCGTCGCAGCCGGCTTCGTCTGTGCCATCAGGGCCTCGCCCAGCGGGTTCTGCTGCTCGCGGGACACCGCAAAGCAGACGCTGAAACCGTCCTCGGTCTGCAAGGTGACGATACGCTGCGTCGCGTCGGTCGATTGCTCGACGACCCAGGAGGCCAGCGGATAGGCATAGCGCAGGCTCTGGTCGCCATAGCGCGCCTGCAGCGCCTTCTCGAGCAGGCCCGGCAGCGTCATGACCAGCGCGCCGACCTGCTTCAGGGACAGGTGGATCGTCGCCGGTTTGCCCTCCGAATCGACCAGACCGAGCGAGACGGCGTCGCCATCGGCCGCCACTTCGCAGGTCGTGAGCGCCTCGGCGCTGATGTCCATCGTCTGCTCCGGCTTCTTCTCGTTATATTACCATGAACATAGCGACGCCGCCGCCCGGCGTCCAGCGGTTCTTGACGGGGTCTTGATGGCGCCGGCCCATGGCCGTTCGCCCCGATACGTGATATATACATAAATATAACGAGGGCCAGCAACGGCCTTCTTGACAGGGAGAGCAGAGCCGATGAGCGAATACAGCCTTCTGATCGACGGAAAACTGGTCGCGGGCGACCAGACCATGCCGGTCCTCAACCCCGCCACCGAGGAGGTGCTCGCCGAGTGCCCGCGGGCCTCCAGCAGCCAGCTCGATGCCGCCGTTGCGGCAGCGAAAGCGGCGTTTCCGGCCTGGGCGGCGACGCCGATCGAGGAGCGCCGCAAGCTCGTGATCCGGATGGCCGACGCCATCGAGGCCAATGCGAACGAACTGGCGCGGATTCTCACCGGCGAACAGGGCAAGCCGCTGGCTGATGCCACCGGCGAAGTGTTGGGCATGGCCGCGTTCTTCCGCTATCTCGGCTCGCTCGAGCTGCCGATGCGCGTGATCGAGGATTCCGGTGACCGCCGCGTCGAGGCGTATCGCCGGCCCCTTGGCGTGGTCGGCGCCATCATTCCCTGGAACTATCCGCTGCTGATCCTCAGCTTCAAGCTGCCCTCGGCGCTGCTTGCCGGCAATACTCTGGTGGTCAAGCCCGCGCCGACCACGCCGCTGTCGACCTTGCGCTTCGCCGAGCTGGTCAAGGACATCCTGCCGAAGGGCGTGCTCAACGTCATCGCCGACGCCAACGATCTCGGCGACCTCATGACCAGGCATCCGGACATCCGAAAGATCTCCTTCACGGGATCGTCGGCGACCGGCCAGAAGGTGATGGCGAGCGCGGCGCAGACCCTGAAGCGCATCACGCTGGAGCTCGGCGGCAACGACGCCGGCATCGTGCTCGACGACGTCGATCCGAAAAAGGTGGCGCCCGGCATCTTTGAAGGCGCGTTCCAGAACTCTGGCCAGGTCTGCCTCGCCATCAAGCGGCTCTATGTTCACGAATCCGTCTATGACGCGCTCTGCGACGAGCTGGTCGCGATCGCCAAGAACACGGTCGTGGACGACGGTTCCAAACAGGGCACCAAGCTCGGACCGCTGCAGAACAAGATGCAGTACGAGAAGGTGAAGGCGTTCCTCGAAGACGCCCGCAAGAACGGCAACGTCATTGCCGGCGGCTCGGCGATGGACCGCCCCGGCTACTTCATCGAGCCCACGATCGTGCGCGACATCCAGGAAGGCTCGAAGCTGGTCGACGAGGAGCAGTTCGGCCCGGTGCTGCCGGTGATCAAGTATTCGGACAGCGAGGACGTGATCCGCCGCGCCAATGCGACGACCTACGGCCTCGGCGCCTCGGTCTGGTCATCGGACACAAGGCGGGCGCACGAGGTCGCGAGCCGCATCGAGGCCGGCACGGTGTGGATCAACAAGCATCTCGACATGGCACCGCACATTCCGTTCGGCGGCGCCAAGCAGTCCGGCATCGGCACCGAATTCGCCGAGGAGGGCCTGGCCGAATTCACCCAGCTGCAGATCATCAACGGGCCGCCCGCGAGCGCCTGACGACAGCGGGGATCGCGGCGGCGCCGCGGTCCCCCTCCCTGTTCGCCAAACTCAGGAAAATCGAGCCTCGCCATGTTCGACGCCCAATGCGACCTCGCGGCCCTCGTCTACGAGACCGATCAGGATCCCGATGCGCTGCTGCGCGACTTCGCTGCCGACCTGAAGGCCCGCGGCTTTCGGCCCGTCGGCATGGTCCAGGCGGGCCAATGCGCCGACTCCAGCCTGTCGGCGGTGCTCGTCCACAGCGGCGAAAGACTGGCCCTGGCGCAGGATTTCGAAACCCCTGCCAGCGGCTGCCGGCTGGACGTCGACCGGCTGAGAGAGGCGGGCGCGCGCGTCGCCAGCGCGCTGGCGGCAGGGGCCGATCTCGCGATCATCAACCGTTTTGGCAAGCGCGAACGCGACGGCAACGGCCTATCGTACCTGATCGGGCGCGCGGCCGATGCCGACATTCCCGTCGTCATCGCGGTGTCCGCGCAGCGGTTTGCGGACTGGATAAAATTTGCCGGCGGCATGAGCGTGAAGTTGCGCTGCGACCGCGGGGCCCTGGACGGCTGGTGGCGCAGTGTATCCGTGCGGAACGCCGGTCTCGTCAGCCGCGATCACACCACCGTCTGTGAGGCGCTGAAATAGATACGACGGCTCGTCACCCGGGGCGCCAACATTCCGATCTCGCGGCGGCTTTGCGGGTACAGCCGGGATGGCGCAACCTGCGGCCGGTAGGCGCTGATCGTAAATGACCCAAAGCGCAAGAAAATCCTGGCGGACCGATGCGCCGACATGGTTTGATGAATGGCTGGGGGGGCCTCGATTTAGCGGCAATCAAGGCGACCCGCGACCGGCGGTTGTTCTGGCAGCGGACATCATGCGCTCAAGCCGAGTTCGACGACTGGGCGGCATCATCGCGCCGCTGTCGGTGATGCTTTTTTGGGCCTGGGCAGCGCTGGCTGCCGATGCGCCGAACGCCCGGCTTTCCGATGACATCGCGCTGACGAAGGCCACGATTTCCTCGCTGGCCGCCAAAAATATTGCAGCGGTCCGAGATCGGCTCGATCCGATGATCGGCAAAATCTCCGACGATACGCTACGTCAAATGTCGGACGTGATCGGCCCGCGGAACCCGATCTCGGTCGAGACGATCTCGTCGGCCGAAGCCCACAATTTTCAAACCGGAGACGGCAACAGCCGGATCATATTGGAATACGAATTGACCGGGAAATGGGTCGTCGTGGACGCGCTGGTCAAGACGCAGGCGGCTTCGAAGCGGTTCCTCGGACTGCACTTCACCGTCAATGCGCTGCCCCTGAAGCAGCTGAACGCTTTTCATTTCTTCGGCAAGGGACCAGTGCAATATCTTTTTCTCGCCGGTTGGATTGCAGTGATCGTCCTCACCGCGCTGGCGATGTCAGCCGCCTTCAGGCGGCATCGCGGCTGGCGCCGGTGGGCGCTGATCTTCCTGATGCCGCTTGGGCTGACGCCGACCGTTGCGCTGAACTGGAACACCGCGCAGACGTGGGTCGTGGAAACGGCCGGCAATCCGGCGCAGGTCATTCCGGTTCTTACGTTTCGCTACCCCATGGCCCTGTTCAGCTACACCGAGTTTGGCGCTCCATTCCTCTACATTTCGGCGCCACTCGTCGCCTTCGGCTATTTGATCTGGCACTGGCGGTGGTCGAAACGACGAGCGCCGGTGGCATCGCTTGCGGATCCTTTCTGAGAGACCATATGAACAACCCAACCCGCGATGCTCGCCCCGCGGCTTCTGCCGCCAGCGCCGAGACCATGCCAAAGCTCGAGAACGCGCCGATGAGCGATGTCGTCGATGCTTTGGCGAATGGGCGGATCACCGCCACCGCACTGACGGAAGCCTATCTCGCGCGCATTGCGGCCTATGACCGCGATGGGCCCATGCTCAACTCCGTACGCGAACTCAATCCCGACGCAGTCACGATCGCGGGCAAGCTCGACGGCACCAGGCCGTCGGCCAGTCAGCCGCTGGCGGGGGTGGCGATCCTGGTGAAGGACAACATCGCGACTGGCGACAAGCAGCCGACCACGGCGGGCTCGCTTGCGCTGGAGGGCGCACGCGCCAAAGACGACGCCACCGTGGTCAAGCTGCTGCGGGACGCCGGCGCGGTGATCCTGGGCAAGGCCAACCTGACGGAGTTCGCCAACATCCTCGCGATCGACATGCCCTCGGGCTACTCGTCGCTGGGCGGCCAGGTCAAAAACCCTTACGCGCCGGCGCTGATGGACGATCGAGGCATCCCGGTCGTGAACCCCGGAGGCTCGAGCTCGGGATCGGCGGTCGCTGTGGCAGCCGGTCTGTGCGCGGCCTCGATCGGCACCGAGACGTCTGGCTCGCTGCTGTACCCCGCTAGCCAGAATGGCCTCGTCACCGTCAAACCGACGGTCGGACTGATCAGCCGCGCCGGCATCGTGCCGATCTCGCACAGCCAGGACACCGCGGGGCCGATGACACGGACGGTGCGCGACGCGGCGATGCTGCTGAACGTGCTCGCCGCAAGGGACCCGCTCGATCCGGCGACAAAGCGGCAGCGGCGACCGGCCGACTACACCGCCGGCCTCGCGAGCGATGCGATGAAGGGCGCGCGCATCGGCGTGCCGAGCGACCCCGCCGACCCGCTGAACGACTGCTACTACGGCAAGATGCCACCGAGCTGGGTTCCGGTGATGGCCGAGGTGATCAAGATGCTGGAGGATCTCGGCGCCGTCATCGTCCGCGCCAGCATGCCGACGGCCGGCTGGCTGAGCGGACCAGGCACCACCATGGCTGTGCTCAACCGCAATCCGCTGAGCGGCAACAAGGGCAATCCGGTGGCGGTGCGGATTGTCTCCCTCTACGAACTGAAGTGCGATCTCAACCTCTATCTGAACGATTGGGCGACCAACACCGCGATCAAGACCATCGCCGACATCGTGGCCTTCAACGCGGCGAACGCCGACAAGGCGCTGCGGTTCGGCCAGGACGTGTTCCTCGCCGCCGCCCTTACCAGGGGCGATTTGAGTGAGCGCGAGTATAAGTTGGCACGCGCCATGGACCTGACTACCGCCAGGACGCGTGGCATGGACGCCTATATGAACCAGCACAAGCTCGACGCCGTGCTGTTCCCCGGCGCCATGGGCGCGATCGCCGCCAAGGCCGGCTATCCCAGCGTCATGGTGCCTGCAGGATTCATCTCGGGGTTCGACGGCAAGGACACGCCGGACTATCCGCTTGGCATCACCTTCGCCGGTCGTGCCTGGAGCGAGCACACGCTGCTGCGTCTGGCCTACGCCTTCGAGCAGGCGTCGCCCGCGCGCAAGCCGCCGCCCGGTTTGCCCGCACTGTAAACCTCAATATTGTTGCCGAGAGGCACTTGGCGGCGCCGAGCAGCCCGCATGAGCGAAACGACATGCGGGAACCAGGCATGCTGCTCCTTCACAAGAGCTGTTTGGGCACGCGTTCACCTGACGCCGCTTTGCAACGCCCGGCCGGATCATCTCTCCGCGCCCATCATCATGCTGCCGAGATGGGCTTTCTGTCGGATCAGGTCGGCGACGGCCTCGACGATACGATCGATGGCGGCGCGGCGATAGGTCCATCGCGCGTCATCGTCGGGCCGGCTGACGATCATCGTCGCATTGGCTTCGAACAGCAGCAGATCGCCGTTCGCGTTCAGGCCGAAATCCACGCCGGCATAGTCGAGCCCCAGCATGCGCTCGATCCCCTCTAGCGCCGTCATCGCCTTGTCGCCGAGAACGGCGGGCATGTTTTCCAGAAACCGCGCTTCCTCCAGCCGGTGGTCGGCGTTCTCGGCCATCGCCGAGGTGAAGTAATGCACCTTCCAGTCGTTCGATATCGCCAGATGCAGGGGATGGAGCCGGCCGCCGACCAGCATCACCCGGTATTTCCGGGCGTTGCCGTCGCCGGCGCGGGCATCGAGATAGGCGATCACCAGCAGTTCATCGCCGGGAAGACTGGCGGCCGCCGCGGCCAGATCGCTCGCTGCAGATACCAGGAGAAAGTGCCGGCCGGTATGATAGCCGGTCGATCGCAACAGCAGCGGAAAGCTGAATCCGCACGTCGCGACCAGCGAAGGGCCGTCGGGGCCCGCGAGCACATCGCGCGCGACGGCGCGTGTTCTGGCTGTGACGACCCCCGGGATTGCCTTGAGCCTGCGAGCGTTGGCAAGTCGGCCGGTCCTGATGACCGCCGCGGGAGGATTGAGGACCGGCATCGCGGTGCGCTTTACGAGGCGTCTCGCCGTCCTGAGCGCCGGCTTGCAGAGATCGGCATCGCCGATGGTGTTGAAGATCAGGTGATGCGGAGGCAGCGGCGCAGCCGGGTCGAGATAGTCGGCGACGACGACGGAGGTCTGGTACACTGTATCGTCGAGGAACAGCGCGGCCGGGATATTGCCGCCGCCGGACGACACCAGCTGCAGCAGCGGAATCGGCGCCACAGTGCCGCGAAACGGCAGCGTCGAGACGGCGTGGTGCCGAAAACCCCGATCGAAATGCAGCCGCGCGGCGGCGCGCTCGCCGATATCCGACAGCACGGCACCGAGGCCCTGATGCGCATTGGCGTTGTCCGGATCGTGCCGCAGCGCGGCCTCATAGTGCTGTCGCGCCTCTTCGTAGCGCGAGCAGCGAAGCAGCAGGTTGGCGAGATTGATGTGCCCGATCGGATTGTCCGGATGATGCTGGATCGCCTCGGCATACACACGGCACGCCGCGGCAATGGCACCTGTCCTCGTCAGCAGAGCGCCGAACTCATTCAAGGCGCTGAAATGCGTCGGGAGCGCGCGCAGGATGGCGATGAAGGCCGATTTGGCGTCATCGAAGCGGCCGAGAGCACCGAGCAGGCTCGCGCGTTCGACGAAGCGATCGACGAATTCATCATCGATGGCGCGGCTCGCCAGCACCGCGTCGAGGTCGGCGAGTTGCGCCTCCTGCGCCAGCCGCGGCGCCCATGCATCTTCGGGAGCTGTCCTGGATCGCACGTCGGCTGCTCCCGTCCGGGTCGAACCTCAGGGATCGAGGTTTTTGCCTGCAGCAATGGTAAGCGATTCGCGCGCGTTGGAGACCGCCCGACAAACGGCGGCAGCATGACAGATCATCCGAACAGGACCGACGACGATCGTCGCCGCGCGCCTGCCGTCCGTCAAACGCGCATGAGGATCGCACGGCACCCGACTCGATTTCGCACGAACGCGTTCTTCGTGCACCGGACGGTAATGGGTGCTTCACGCAATCCTTAAGATCTCGTTACATGAAGACAATTTAACCTGCGACATGACGTCCCGGTTAAGACCCGCTTAACCCTCCGGACCGATCTTCGGTGCGTGTACTCCGGCGTATCAGGACTTCCAGGACTTAAATGGAGATGCACCAATGTCGATCTCGGGAATTTCCGGCCTGAGTTCAAGCCAGACTGCCAGCAGCCAGGCAGACTTCCGCCAATCCTTCAATCAGCTCGCCACCGCGCTCAACTCGGGAAGTCTTTCCGACGCGCAGCAAGCCTACGCGGCGCTCACACAGCTTCAGGGCAGCGGGCAAGGCCCCTCCGCCAACGCGAACACGCCGGTCGCGCGCGCGCTCAGCCAGATCGGGCAAGACCTGCAGAACGGCGACCTGAGCGGCGCGCAACAGGCCCTGGCCTCGCTCAAGACTCACGGCGGCCACCATCGCGGGCATCACGGCGGAGAAGCCGACTCCGCGGCGTCATCGACCGTCGGCGCGACCCCGGCCCCCGGCACGAGCAGTTCGTCGTCGTCGACGAACGGCGTGAACATCACCGTGTGATACGACCGGCGGCAGCGCTGCCGGTCTGCCTCACATCTGCATGTCGGCGACCGGCGACCGCTATCGCGTCTCGCCGCGCCAGATCGCGCGGCCAGCCAGGCATCGACCATTCCAGCGGTGCATGCGTTGCAGATGAAGGCGCACGCGCCGGAGACGAGGCCTGGGTTCGCCGCCGAGCCGACCGACGGATCCTCATCGAGGACGCATTCCCTGCACCCTGGTCAGAGGGCTGATCTCCCGCAGGAATCTTCTTCAGCCAAACTTCCCTCCTCTTCCAGGAGCCAACAGCATCCTGGCAACCCGATCGGCCTTTTGTCCTTTTGACTGCAACCGGCTAAACTGCCCCGATCAAAGCCAAGCCGTTCGCTGACGGGTCTTTGCAATGAGCACGATGGCCGCGACAGGGCGTGAATTGGACCGGTCCGCTCCGCGGCTGTCCGATCTGCCGCCGACAGCATTGCAGACCTGGTCGGCGGCCGCCGTGGCGGCCATCGTGCTGGTTGCTTTTGTCGCGCTCGCGCCTTTCTCCGACATGCCGCTCGGCGCGCTCAACATCTTCTTTCCGCTGCTGGACGCGTTCGTTTTCGTCACCGACCTCGTCACCGCGGTCCTGCTGTTCTCGCAATTTGCGATCTCCGGCTCGCGGCCGCTGCTCGCGCTCGCCAACGGATATCTCTTCACCGGGCTCATCGTTGTCCCGCATGCGCTGACATTTACCGGGGCGTTTTCACCGACCGGGCTGCTCGGCGCCAACATCCAGACCGGCTCGTGGCTTTTCATCTTCTGGCACATCGGCTTTGCCGCGGCCTTGCTGGCCTACGCCCTGCTCTCCATCAATGATCCCGCGCAAACGGTCCTGCCGGGGCGCGAGCGATCCGCCATCGGCTTGAGCATCGTGGGCGCGATCGCCCTGACCTGCGGCCTTACATGGCTCGCCACCGCCGGGACGGATCTGCTGCCGCCCATCATCCTGGACGGCAACAGGATCAGCCGACTCGTGGTCTATCCGATCTGGCTCACGATCCTGCTCTCGGCTGCGGCGTTCGCCGTGCTGGCCCTGCGCCGGCGCTCGGTGCTCGATCAATGGCTGATGGTGGTCGCCTTCGTCTATATCGGCGAGCTGGTCTTCAGCGGCCTGCTTCCCAGCGTGCGTTTCAGCCTCGGTTTCTATGCCGGACGGGTGTTTTCGATCGTCGCCTCCAGCATCGTCCTGATCATCCTGCTGGCGGAGACCACCCGGCTCTACGTGCTCCTTGCGCGCTCGCACGCCAGGCTGCAACGCGAGCAGGGCAACAAGCTGATGACCCTCGAGGCGATGCTGGTGGCGATCAGCCACGAGATCAAGCAGCCTTTGGGCGCGATCGAGCTCAACACCGCCGCGGCGCAGCTGATCCTTCACGAGACGCCGCCGGACGTCGGCGAGGTCGAGGCGATCATCGGCGACACCAGGGACGCA
>Ga0335069_10013964_pt1 | contig 11262 bp, 9 predicted proteins | sample Lox_Sample_11_FD_206714 | JGI IMG/M metagenome (GOLD analysis project Ga0335069, IMG submission 206714) | Soil microbial communities from Loxahatchee National Wildlife Refuge, Florida, United States - Lox_Sample_1.1 | ecosystem: Environmental > Terrestrial > Soil > Wetlands | place: USA: Florida... | reverse complement strand
TGAAGCCCCCGCCACCGCCGAAGCCCCCGCCGAAGCCGCCACCGAACCCGCCGCCCAGGCCGCCGCGACCCAGGCCACCGCTGCTCCAGCCGGCGCCGCCGCCGAGGCCCATCACCAGCGCGACGATAAAGGCGACCAGCGCGGCGCCGACGGCCGCGATCAGCACCTGGCTCAGGCCGAACACGATGACGCCGATCAGACCGCCCGTGACGACGGCGCCTGGCAAGCGGCCGAACAGCGCGCGCAGAATCGTCGAGCCGATGAGAAAGCCGATGAACAGGAAGGGCAGCGCGTTGAGCAGCCGCCCGGGCGGTTGCCAGGCCTGCTCCGGCGGTGGCAGTGGCTCGCCGTCGATGACCTTCATGATCTGCGCGACGCCGGCGTCCACCGCCTGGCCGAACTGCCCCTGGCGCAGCAGCGGCACCATCGTATCGTTGATGATGCGGCTCGACAGCGCGTCGGTCAGCGCGCCCTCGAGGCCGCGGCCGACCTCGATCCGGAGCGCGTGGTCGTCCTTGGCGATCAGCAGCAGCACGCCGTCGTCCGGCTTCGCGCGACCGAGCTTCCAGGCGTCGACGACGCGGATCGAGTACTGCTCGATCGCCTCCGGCGCGGTGGTCGGCACGACCAGCACCGCGACCTGCGCCCCCTTGCGCGCCTCGAAGGCGCGCAGCTGCTGCTCGAGATCCGCCTGTTCGGCCGCGGTCAGCGTGCCGGTCAGGTCGGTGACGTGCGCCGTCAACGGCGGGATCGGCTGCAGGCCGCCGGCATCGGCGGCGGCCGCGCCGGCCGTCGCGCCCGCGAGCGCGACGGCCAGCAGCCATGCGGCGGCGCGGATCACTTGCCGAAGTCGACCGTCGGCGGCTTGGAGATGGCCGCCTCGTTCTCGACCGTGAAGTTCGGCTTGGTGCCGTACCCGAACACCTTCGCGGTCAGGTTGCTCGGGAAGGAGCGCACCGTGACGTTGTAGGCCTGCACCGCCTCGATGTAGCGGTTGCGCGCCACGGTGATGCGGTTCTCGGTGCCCTCGAGCTGCGACTGCAGGTCACGGAAATTCGCGTCCGACTTGAGCTCCGGGTAGTTCTCGGTGACGGCGATCAGGCTCTTGAGCGCCTGGGTGAGCTCGCCCTGCGCCGCCTGGAACTTCTGGAACGCGGCCGGATCGTTGATCAGCTCCGGCGTCGCTTGGATCGTGCCGACCTTGGCGCGCGCCTCGGTCACGCCGATCAGCACCTTCTGCTCCTGGGCGGCGAAGCCCTTCACCGTCGCGACCAGGTTCGGCACCAGGTCGGCGCGCCGCTGGTACTGGTTGGTGACCTCCGACCAGGCCGCCTTGACGGCCTCGTCCTGCTGCTGGATGCGGTTGTAGCCGCAGCCGCCCAAGGCCACGGCGGCGACCGCCAGGGCCAGGAACCTCAGTTGCCTCATGCTCGTGACTCCCCTTGCGTGGTTGTGCTGCTACCAGATGCGCACGCGCTCGGCCGGCGGCCGGTATTCACGGTCGCCGGGCTTGACGCCGAAGGCCTCGTAGAACGCGTCGATGTTGCTCACGGGCCCGTCGGCGCGGAAGGAATTGGGGCTGTGCGGGTCGACCGCAAGCCGCATCCGCAGGTTGTCGTCGCGGTACTTGCGCCGCCAGACCTGCCCCCATCCGAAGAAGAAGCGCTGCGGACCCGTGTACCCGTCGATGACCGGTGCGGGCTTGCCCTCGAGCGAGATCACGTAGGCCTTGTAGGCGATCGCCAGGCCGCTAAGATCCGCGATGTTCTCGCCGAGCGTGAGCTCACCATTGACGGGCTGGCCGTCGAGCACGCGGTAGGCGTTGAACTGCGCCACCAGCGCCGCGGTCCGCGCCTTGAAGCGCTGCTGGTCCTCGGCGGTCCACCAGTCGCGCAGGTTCCCGTCGCCGTCGAACTGCCGGCCCTCGTCGTCGAAGCCGTGGCTGATCTCGTGGCCGATCACGGCGCCGATGCCGCCGTAGTTGACCGCGTCGTCCGCGGCGGGGTTGTAGAACGGCGGCTGCAGGATCGCCGCCGGGAACACGATCTCGTTCATCAGCGGGTTGTAGTAGGCGTTGACCGTCTGCGGCGTCATCAGCCATTCGGTCCGGTCCACCGGACCGCCGAGCCGCTTCGCCATGCGCTGCTGGTCGAAATGCGCCGAGCGCAGCACATTGCCGACCAGATCGTCGGCGTGCACTTCGAGCGCCGAGTAGTCGCGCCACTTGTCGGGGTAGCCGATCTTGACCGTGATCTTCGCAAGCTTCGCCTGCGCCTTGGCGCGGGTCTCGGGGCCCATCCACTCGAGCTGCTCGATCGAGCGGCGATAGGCCTCGAGCAGGTTGCCGACCAGTTGCCGCATGCGCTCGCGCGACTCCGCGCTGAAGTAGCGCGCCACGTACAGCTGCCCGGTGATCTCGCCGAGCGCGCCGTCGGTGGCCTCGACCGCGCGCTTCCAGCGCGGCTTCTGCTCCTCGACGCCGTTGATCGCCTTCTGGTGGAAGGCGAAATGCAGCGCGACGAAGCGCTCCGGCAGGTAAGGCGCATAGGCGTCCAGCAGCCGGAAGCGGAAATAGGTCTTCCACTCCGCCACCGGCCGCTCGCCGATCAGGCGCGCCATCGCCGCCACGTAGCTCGGCTGGCTGACCAGGAACTCGTTGACCGGCGAGCCGACGCCGTCGAAGAAGCGTGGCCAGTCGAAGCCCGGCGCCAGCAGCGCGGCCTGCGCCACCGTCAGCTTGTTGTAGGTCGCCACCGGATCGCGGTTCTGCACCCGCGACCACTGCGCTTCGGCGAGCCGCGACTCGATCGCGACGACCTGCGCGGCATGCGCCGCCGCGTCGGCGTCGCCGGACGCCGCGAGCAGCGACTGCACGTAGGTCGTGAGCTGCGCACGGTACTCAGCGTACTTCGCCTCGGGACGCAGGTAGTAGTCGCGGTCGGGCATGGTCAGCCCGGACTGGTCGAGCCCGGTGACGTAGCGGGTGGCGTCACGCGCGTCCTGCTGCACGTACCAGAGGAGCGGCGCGCCGACGCCGATGGTCTGGTTGTAGCCCACGTAGGCCGCGAGGTCGCCGGCGCTGGCGATCGCATCGATGCGTGCCAGCTCCGGCTGCAGCGGCGCGAGCCCGCGCGCCTCGATGCCGGCCGCGTCCATGAAGCTGTGATAGAAGTCGGCGACCTTGGCCTGCGGGCTGCCCGGCCGGGGACTGGACTTCGCCGTCTCCTCGATCAGCTCGCGGACGTGGCTGCGCGCATCCTCGTCGAGCCTGGTGAATACGCCGTAGTTGGTCAGGTCGGCGGGGATGACGGTCGCGGCCATCCAGCGGCCGGCGGCGTACTGGTAGAGGTCGTCCTGCGGCCGGGCGCCGGTGTCGAAGCCCGCGAGGTCCAGGCCGCTCTGCGGCGCGCTGCGCGGCAGGGAGGCACAGGCGGCCAGGAGTGCGGCCGCGAGCACGTAGCTGAGGCGTTTCATGGGCCGGCATTGTCCCGAGCGCCGGGCGGCCGTGGCAAGTCCGGAAAAAAAGAGCCCCGGTGGTTAGCCGGGGCGTTCAGAAAGCGGACTTTGCATGAGGGGGAGTCAAGTCCGCCAGGGGATTGCGACGAATCCGGTTCAGTGCAGCCGCGACCACTCCAGCACCCGCACTTCCTCGACCTCCAGGTCGAGATTGCAGGCCAGCACCAGCGCCAGCTCCTGGCGCTCGCGGGCGACCCGCAGGGGCGCGGACAGCTCCACGATCCCGCACCACTCGCCCTCCGCCCGGTGGCTCGCGCCCGGGGCGGTAAAATGCGCGTAGTACTTGCTGCTCATGGGGCGTGAGACTAGGGCCCGCAGGCGGCGCCGCGCCGTGAGACGGCGCACAGTTCGGCTCTCCTCAAACCGCTGTTGCACGGCCACATGGGACGCTACCGACCCCAAAGCCCGCAGAGCTCGAAATACATCACGCCGGCAGGCGCGGCGCGGCTGCGGGCCGAGCTCGACCAGCTGTGGCGGGTCGAGCGCCCCCAGGTCACCCTCGCCGTGCAGGCGGCCGCCGCCCAGGGCGACCGCTCGGAGAACGCCGAATACACCTACGGCAAGCGCCGCCTGCGGGAGATCGACCGGCGCGTGCGCTACCTGCGCAAGCGGCTCGAAGGCATGGTCGTCGTCGACCGGCCGCCCAGCGACCCCCGCCGCGTGTTCTTCGGCGCGCGCGTGACGCTCGAGACCGACAGCGGCGAGCAGCGGCGCTACCGCATCGTCGGCCCGGACGAATTCGACGCCGCGCCCGACTACATCAGCATGGACGCGCCGCTGGCGCGCGCGCTGCTCGGCCGGGCCCTCGACGACGAGATCACCGTGGAACTGGCCACCGGGCCCGTGACCTACACGATCGCCGGCATCGAGTACCCGGCCGACGAGCGGGGCTGAAGGGTACGCGTCGAGGGCGCTCGCAGGGGTCGATCGACCAAGCGATTATCGAGGAGCGACTTGATCGACCCCCTGCGAGCGCCCCTGCGGGTACCGCCGCGGCCCAGACCGCTGGCCGGTCAGACGACGCGGACGTTCTTGAACTGCCACGGATCCGTCTTGTCGAGGTCCTCGGCGAACAGCCGCTCGCGGTCGGTCAGCGGCGTCCACTCCGTGTACTCGCCGCCGACGGGCCCGAGGTACGGCGCGCAGATCTCGAGGTTGCGGCGGAAGTCCATCTCGTCGGGCTCGACAACGCCGCGGTTCGGATTCTCGATCGCCCAGATCATGCCGGACAGCACCGCGACCGTGACCTGCAGGCTGGTCGCGCTGTTGTACGGCGCCAGCCGCCGCGCCTCCTCGATCGACAGCTGCGACCCGTACCAGTAGGCGTTTTTCTTGTGGCCGGCGAGCAGCACGCCGAGCTCGTCGATGCCCTTGGTGATGTCGTCCATCAGGATGCGCTTGCGCGACTGCAGCTCGTAGTTGCGGCCGCAGAACTCGTGCACCGACAGCACCGCGCTGTCGCTCGGGTGGTACGCATAGTGCACGGTCGGCCGGTACAGCAGCTCCTCGCCCTTCTTGACGGTGAAGAAGTCGGCAATCGAGATCGACTCGCCGTGGGTGATCAGGAAGCCGTGGAAGGCGCCGGCCTTGGGCGTCCAGGTGCGCACCCGGGTCGCGCAGCCGGGCTGGTTCAGGTAGATCGCCGCGCCGCATCCGAAGTCGTGGCGCTTGGCGTCACGCGGGAAGTTGCGCTCGTGCGCGCCCCAGCCGAGCTCGGCCGGCTGCGAGCCCTCGGAGACGAAGCCGTCGACCGACCAGGTGTTGACGAACTCGCCGGGATCCTTCGGGATGCTCGAAACCTGCGTGTCCCGCTCCGCGATGTGGATCACCTTGACGCCGAGGCGACGCGCGAGGTCGCTCCAGTCGCCTCGCGTCGTCGGGTTGCCGGCATCGACGCCGGTGTCGACGGCGATGTTCAGCAGCGCCCGCTTGACGAAGTGCGACACCAGCCCCGGGTTCGCGCCATGCGTCAGCACCGCGGTCGGCTGCCTGCTGCCACCGTCCTTGCGCAGGGCCAGCGCTTCCTCGCGCAGCGCGTAGTTGGTGCGGCGGCCGGCCGGGATGGTCGGGTCGGTGTAGCCGCCCGGCCACGGCTCGATGCAGGTGTCGAGGTACATCGCGCCGCGCTCCCAGCAGTAGCGGATCAGCGCGACGCTCGAGACGTCGACCGACACGTTCAGCAGAAAGTCGCCGCGACCCAGCAGCGGCTCGAGCACGCGCCGGTAGTTCTCGCGTGTCAGGCGCTCCTGCACGAACTTGATGCCGTAGCGCGCCGCCTCCTCGCGGCCGAGGTCCTCGGCGGTTAGGATCGTCACGCGCTGCGGCTGCATGCCGATGTGGCGCAGGATCAGCGGCAGGACGCCCTGGCCGATGCTGCCGAAACCGACGCAGACGATCCGCCCGGGGAATTCGACGTGAACCTTGTGCTCGCTCATGACTGCTCCAGCGGCTGCTCCAGCGCGCGCAAAGATACCAATTCTTCCCGCAATCCTTCAGGCCTTCCAGCTCGGCGGCCAGGTGCGGTCGTGCCCCGGCAGCGCCGCCACGCGCTTGAGCCAGCGGCCGATCGCCGGGTAGTGGGTGTCGACCGGCAGCAGGCGCGAGGCCAACTCCTGGCCGGCGGGCCGCTGCAGCGCCCGCAGCAGCAGCCGTACGTCCGGGTAGATGACCATGTCGGCCGCCGAGAAGCTCTCGCCCACGACCCAGTCCGACTGCGACAGGCGCTTTTCGATGGTGCGCGCTTCGCCGGCCGCGCGGTGCAGCGCCGCCTCGACCGGCTCGCCGAGCGGCGGCTCGCTGCCATGGAGCAGCGCGTCGACGATGCGCATGACGCTCGGCTCGGCGTAGGTCTGGTATTCGCAGATCACCCGCATGATCACGCCGGCCTCCTCGGGACTGCGCCCGAAGATCGGCGGTGACGGGTACTTCAGGTCGAGGTAATACAGGATCGCGAGCGACTCGAAGCAGACGTAGTCGCCGTCCTTGAGCACCGGCAGGCGGCCGCGCGGGTTGAGCGCCAGCATCTGCGGGGACTTGTGCTCCTGCCGATCGAAGTGCAGCAGGTGACTGACGTACGGCAGACCCTTGCATTCCAGCGCGAGCTGCACGCGCCAGCAGTACGGACTTCCGCTCCCCCAGAACAGCTCGATCGCCATCGCCGGCATTCTAACCCCGCGGGCGCCCGCGCCGCAGCGTCGCAGCGCCCGCGGGTTTACTTGCACGCCGCTTTTGCTTACCGTCCGCGTCGGCCACCTTGCAAGGGGCGAGGCACAGCGCTTGGCACAGCAACCGACGACACGCACTGCCCGCTCCGGCGTCAACGGCGCCGCCTGGTCCACGGCCGACGCACTCGAGCTCTACAGCGTGCCGGCCTGGGGTTCGGGCTACTTCTCGATCAATGCCGCCGGCCGCGTGGTCGTGCGTCCCGAGCCCGGCAGCGAGCGCGAGATCGACCTGCTCGAGGTGGTGCAGGGCCTCGCGCAGCGCGACCTCGCGACGCCGGTCGTGATCCGCTTCTCCGACATCCTGCGCTCGCGCCTGCGGCACCTGCACGACGCGTTCGCGCGCGCGATCGCCGAGAACGACTATCGCGGCCGCTACCGCGCGGTGTTTCCGATCAAGGTCAACCAGCAGCGCCTGGTGGTCGAGGAGGTGTTCCGCTACGGCGCCGAGTTCGGCTTCGGCCTCGAGGTCGGCTCCAAGCCCGAGCTGCTCGCGGTGATGGCGATGACCGCCAGCCAGCCGGAGCGGCTGGTGGTCTGCAACGGCTTCAAGGACGCGAGCTACATCGAGGCGGTGATCCTCGCCACCAAGCTCGGCCGCACGATCGTGCCGGTGGTCGAGAACTTCTCGGAGCTGGACCTGATCCTCAAGGCCGCCGAGCGCTATGGCGTGCGTCCGCGCATCGGCGTGCGCGTCAAGCTGGCGAGCGAGGGCTCGGGCCGCTGGCGCGAGTCGGCCGGCGCCAAGTCGAAGTTCGGCCTGTTCGTGACCGAGATCCTCGAGCTGCTCGAGCAGCTCAAGAGCCGCGGCATGCAGGACTGCCTGCAGCTCGTGCACTGTCACCCGGGCAGCCAGCTGCAGGACATCCAGCGCGTCAAGGAGGCGATCAACGAGCTGGCGCACGTGTATGCCGAGCTGAAGCTGATGGGGGCGGGCCTGGAGTGCATCGACGTCGGCGGCGGCCTCGGGGTCGACTACGACGGCAGCGGCAGCAACGCGGGCTCGTCCATGAACTACACGCTCGACGAGTACGCGAGCGACGTCGTCTACCGCATCGGCAGCGTCTGCGACGCCCGTGGCATTCCCCACCCGCAGATCGTCAGCGAGTCGGGCCGCGCGATCGCCGCACACCACAGCGTGCTGGTGTTCGACGTGCTGGGCGCCTCGGCGCTCGACCGGCTGTCGATCGGCGCCGACGAGGAGGCCGAGTGGCGCCGGCGCGGGCCATTGCCGCAGCCGATCCAGGACCTGTTCGACGCCTACCGGGGCATCGACGCGCGCCGCCTGGTCGAGTGCTACCACGACGCGCAGACCGCGCGCGAGCAGGCGATGCAGATGTTCAGCCTCGGCGTGCTGTCGCTCGAGCAGCGCGGCCTCGCCGAGCGCGCCTACTTCGCGACCTGCGCGCGCATCCGCGAGGTGGTCGGCACCCTGAAGCGCCGGCCGAAGGAGCTGGCCGAAATCGACACCGCGCTCGCCGACATCTACTTCTGCAACTTCTCGGTGTTCCAGTCGCTGCCGGACAGCTGGGCCATCGACCAGCTGTTCCCGATCATGCCGATCCACCGCCTCGACGAGCCGCCGGAGCGCAACGCCACGCTCGCCGACATTACCTGCGACTCCGACGGCAAGATCGATCGCTTCGTCGGCCCGCGCGGCCCGCGGCCGACCCTGCGACTGCACGCGCCGGTCCCCGGTGAGCCGTACTTCCTCGGCGCCTTCCTGGTCGGCGCCTACCAGGAGACGCTTGGCGATCTGCACAACCTGTTCGGCGATACGCACGTCGTGCACATCCGGCTGCACGACGAGGGCGGCTGGTGGATCGAGGAAATCGTCAAGGGCGACACCGCCAACCGCGTGCTCGAGTACATGGAATACGATGTCGCCGAGCTGGCCCCGGCGCTGGCGCGCGACTGCGAACAGGCGGTGCGCGAGGGCCGCATGCAGGTCGGCGAGATCCAGGCGCTGAAGCGCTTCTACGACGCCGAGCTGGACGGCTACGCCTACCTCGAGCCCTGATCGCCGGCCGGAAGCCCGCCTCGCGCCGCGCGGCGCGGCCCGCGCTCCGGCCTCAGTCCCAGCGACTCCTCCAGGCGCCCGAGCGCGTGCTCGAAGGCGCGCCGCCCGGCCGGCTCGAGCCCGGCGAGCAGCTCGCGCTCCTGTGCCAGCGCCAGCGGCACGAGCTCTTCGTACAGCCGTTCGCCGGCGGCGGTGAGGGCGAGCCGCGCGGCACGCGCGTCTTCCGGGCTCGGCGCGCGCCGCAGCAGCCGCCGCGCGAGCAGCGCGGCGACCGCGCGGCTCACCCGCGTCTTGTGCATCCGCGTCGACAGCACGACGTCCTGCGCGGCGCAGCCCGGGTGCTCGGCGACCGTCACCAGCACGCGCCACTCGGCGACCTCCAGCCCCGCGGGGCCGCGATAAACGGCGGCCAGCCGCTCGCTGACCTCGGCCGACAGGCGGTTGAGCCGGAAGGGCAGGAAGCGATCCAGGCGCAGGGCGGTGCGGCGCGTCACGGCGGCGAGCATAACCGGGCACGGCGGCATTGCGCCATGCGCCGCACGGGGCTAGGATGGTTGCAAGTGCAACTATCTGCGCGCCGCCCGGAGACCGCCGATGACCCTGCAGTACCAGCACGGCTTCGCCGCCGAGTTCGCCACCGAGGCACTGCCGGGCGCGCTGCCGCTCGGCCGCAACTCGCCGCAGCGCTGCCCCTACGGCCTGTACGCCGAGCAGATATCCGGCACGGCCTTTACGGCGCCGCGGCATGCGAATCGCCGCTCCTGGCTCTACCGGATCCGGCCGGCTGCCGTGCACGGCCCGTTCCGGCCGCTGCCACACGCCGGGCTGTCCGCGCATTTCGACGAGGCGCCGACGCCGCCCGACCAGCTGCGCTGGGACCCGCCGCCGCTGCCCGCGGAGCCGGCGGACTTCGTCGACGGCCTCATGACCTGGGCCGGCAACGGCTCCGCCGCGGCGCAGAACGGCTGCGCGATCCACCTGTACGCCGCCAACCGCTCGATGACCGACCGTTTCTTCTACGACGCCGACGGCGAACTGCTGATCGTGCCGCAGGCCGGGCGGCTGGCAATCGACACGGAGCTCGGCCGACTCGAGGTCGAGCCGCAGGAGATCGCGCTGATCCCGCGCGGCCTGCGCTTCCGTGTCGGCCTGCCGGACGGCAGCGCACGCGGCTACGTCTGCGAGAACTTCGGCGCGCCTTTCCGGCTGCCCGACCTCGGCGTCATCGGCAGCAACGGCCTCGCCAACCCGCGCGACTTCCGCACGCCGGTGGCCTGGTACGAGGACAGCGACCGTTCCTGCCAGCTCATCGCGCGCCTGCTCGGCAACCTGTGGGTCGCCGACCTCGACCACTCGCCTCTCGACGTGGTCGCCTGGCATGGCAGCCATGCACCCTGCAAGTACGACCTGCGCCGCTTCAACACGATCGGCTCGATCTCATACGATCACCCCGACCCGTCGATCTTCCTGGTGCTGCAGTCGCCGAGCGACACGGCGGGCACCGACAACATCGACTTCGTGATCTTCCCGCCGCGCTGGCTGGTGGCCGAGGACACCTTCCGGCCGCCGTGGTTCCACCGCAATTTTGCGAGCGAGTTCATGGGCCTGGTGCACGGCGTCTACGACGCCAAGACGACGGGATTCCTGCCGGGCGGCGCTTCGTTGCACAATTGCATGATCGGGCACGGGCCCGATGCCGGCACGTTCGCGAAGGCGAGCGCCGCCGACACGAGCCGGCCGGATCACATCGTCGACACGATGGCCTTCATGTTCGAGACGCGCGCGCTGATCCGGCCGACGCGCCGGGCGCTGGAGTCGCCGCTGCGGCAGCGGGACTACCAGGAATGCTGGCGCGGGCTCGGGCGACAGTTCGATCCGTCCAGGCCCTGAGCCGCAAGGAGAGAGCGCGATGACCGCCCGGAACGCCACGCACGACCCCGGGCTCAAGAGCTGGGTGGAGAGCGCCAACGACGGCCATACGGATTTCCCGATTCAGAACCTGCCGTTCGGCGTGTTCCGCCGCCGTGGCAGCGGCGAGGCCTTCCGCGGCGGCGTCGCGATCGGCGACCAGATCGTCGATCTCGCGGCGGTGACCGCTGACGCGGTGTTCGGCGGCGAGGTCGCGGCCGCCGCGGCCGCCGGCGCCGAGCCGACGCTCAACGGACTGATGCGGCTCGGCCCGACCGCCTGCTCGCAGCTGCGCGCCGCGCTGTCGGCCACGCTCGCCCACGGCTCCGACGATGCCGCGGCGCTGCGTGGCTGCCTCGTGCCCCAGGCCGAGGTCGAGCATGCACTGCCGGCCCGCATCGGCGACTACACCGATTTCTACGCGTCGATCCACCATGCCACCACGGTGGGCCGGCTGCTGCGTCCGGAAAACCCGCTGCTGCCGAACTACAAGTGGGTGCCGATCGGCTATCACGGCCGCAGCTCCTCGATCGGCGTCTCCGGCCAGCGCTTCCACCGCCCGGTCGGCCAGGTGCTGCCGAAGGGCGCGAACCAGCC
>Ga0335069_10013961_pt1 | contig 11262 bp, 5 predicted proteins | sample Lox_Sample_11_FD_206714 | JGI IMG/M metagenome (GOLD analysis project Ga0335069, IMG submission 206714) | Soil microbial communities from Loxahatchee National Wildlife Refuge, Florida, United States - Lox_Sample_1.1 | ecosystem: Environmental > Terrestrial > Soil > Wetlands | place: USA: Florida... | reverse complement strand
CCGCACTCGCGCTCGCCGCGCTTGCGCTAGCCGGCAGCTATGCCTTCGCTCAAACCACAACCGGGACCCTGCTCGGCGCAGTGGTGGACCCCGGCGACGCCGCCGTGCCTGCCGCGCGCGTCGAGCTGGTCAACATCGCCACCGGTGCCGTCGTCGCGACAACCACCGGCGCCGAAGGCCTGTTCCGCTTTAACAGCCTCGTGCCCGCAACTTACAACCTCACCGTCACGCCCGCCTCCGGTTTCAAGACCTACACCCAGGCCAACATCGAGGTCACCGCCAACGAGATCCGCGACTTAGGCAAGATTACCCTCGCGCTCGGCGCCATCACCGAGAAGGTTACGGTGTCCGCGACAGCCACGCCCGTGCAGACCGGCTCCTCCGAGAACTCCAAGCTGATCGACCCGAACCAGCTCGCCAATATCACCCTGAAGGGCCGTGACCTGTTCGGCATGCTGGTCACCATTCCCGGGGTGGGCTTCACCTCCACCGGACCTGGAGACACAACCAACGAAAACACCGTGGGCCGGGTCCGCATCAATGGCGCCCCTTATGCCAGCGCGAACTTCACCGTCGATGGCATCACCGACCTCGACACCGGCTCCAACGGCACCTCCCACTACGCGCCCAACATGGATTCCATCGCCGAGATGCGCGTGCTCACCAGCAACTACCAGGCCGAGTACGGCCGCAACATGAGCGGCACCATCAGCGTCGTGACCAAGGGGGGGAGCCAGGAATTCCACGGGAGCGCGTGGGCCAACAAGCGCCACGAAATGTTCAACGCCAAGAACTTTTTCAATAATTACAACGGCCAGCAGAAGAGCGTGTACCGGTTCTTCGTCTGGGGCTACTCCATCGGCGGACCGGTGTACATTCCCAAGCTCTTCAACACCCAGAAGCGCAAGCTGTTCTTCTTCTGGTCCCAGGAGTACACCAAGCAGAAGCCCGCCACCCTCAGCGGTTACGCCAACATGCCGACGGCAGCGCAGCGCGCCGGCGACTTCTCCGGCTACACCGACGGCAACGGCGTCCCGGTCGCCCTGACCGACCCCACCACCGGCAATCCGGTCCCCAATAACAACATCGCGGGCCTGGCGGCGCTCAACCCGGCGGCGGCCAAAGCCGGCCAGGCCATCCTGAATTTTCTGCCTCTGCCCAACATCTGCGGGCAGCCGGGAGTTGATCCCAGTCACTGCGTGCAGGATGCCCAGTTCGCCAGCCAGCGCTATCAGCGCAATTACTACTGGAGTTACAACGAGACTCATCCGCGCCGCAATGACACGGTCCGCGTCGATTACAACGTGACCTCGAAGTTGACAAGCTGGTTCCGCTACATCAACGATTTCGACCGCGACACCACCGCCACTTTCGGCGAGGTGAAAAACGCGCAGGGACAACTCGCGCCGCTGGCCATCGATCATCCCAACCCCGGGCACGGATACGGCGTCGGAATCACTTATACCATCAGCCCCACGCTGGTCAACGAGTTCACTTTCGGCAAGAGCTACAACACCTGGGATTACTACGCCCACGACCAGTCGCAAATCGACCGGTCGCAGATGGGCAATCCGCCCTCGTTCATCAACTTCGCCACCGATCCGAATTTCCAGGCCGACCAGAACAAATCGCGACCCACGCTATCGCCCGGCAGCCAGAACTTCCAGATCGGCATCCCCGATATCAGCTTTGGCGGCGGCCAGGAGCCCAATGAAGCCAGCTACAGCAGTCCGTGCAGTGCCCAGTGCCCCTACACCAACTGGAACGACATTTACAGCTTCAACGACACCATCAGCAAAGTCTGGGGCAAACACAACGTGAAGGCCGGCCTCTACTACGAACGCACGGGAAAGGTCGAGCAGAACCAATTCGCCAGTGCCTACCTGGGCTCCTATAACTTCGCCAGCTCCTCGGCAATGCCCAACAATACCCAGGACGGCTACGCCAACGCCTTCCTCGGCCAATTCAATAGTTACAACGAGGGCGGCCGCGTCGTCGGAAATTACTGGTTTACAGACGTCGAAGCGTTCATTCAGGACAACTGGCGGGTCAGCCGCCGCGTCACCATCGACGTCGGCGTGCGGTTCTACCACCAGTTGCCCACCGAGAACCTCGACTACAACACGACCGAATGGGTCCGCACGTCCTACAATCCCGCCCAGGCCATGCGCCTCTATTACCCCGGCTGCACGGTCTCCACAGCGACCAGGGCCTGCCCCACCGCCAATCAGATCGCCATCGACCCCGTCACCGGCTACACGACCTACTTCGCTCTCGCCGGCACCTTCGTGCCCGCGTCGGCCGGTGGCTATGGCGCGAATCCAACCCCCGCACCCGGCATGGAGCGCGCCACCAACAACAACCCCAACCTCCCGCTGTCCCTGTGGAACGTTCGCTCCGTGATCCCCGCCTTCCGCTTCGGCATCGCCTGGGACGTCTTCGGCAACGGCAAAACCGCCATCCGCACGGGTTTCGGCCAGTTCTACAACCTCAGCTCCACGCAGAATTCCCAGAACTTCTCCGGCAACCCGCCGGATATCTACAACCGCGCAGTCTACTACTCCAGCGTCGACAAGATCCCGAGCCTGGCTTCCAGCGCCGGCATCACCCCCATCACTCCCGGCGGCACGGTCGGCGACCAGAAGGTCCCCGGCACCATCAACGGCAGCTTCATGATCCAGCAGAAAATCGGCTTCGGCACGGTCCTTGAAACGGCGTACGTCTTCAACCTGAGCCGCCACCGCAGCATCACCCGCCAGCTCAATGCCGTCCCGATGTACGCCGAGTACAATCCCGCCAACTACAATCCCAACGTGGCCTACCTGCCGCCCAACACCAACGGTAAGAACCTCAACGATAATTACTTCCGGCCTCTGCCGGGCCTCGGTGCCCTGACTTACATCGACTACGCGGGCTCCAGCAGTTACAATTCGCTGCAAGTCACCGTCCGACGCAACTTTACACAGCACCTCTCCTATGGGCTCGCTTACACCTGGTCCAAAACCATGACGGCTTACGGCGCTTCCGAGTTTCCGACGCAAAGCCCCTACTTCCCGGATAAGTTTCGTAATTACGGACCCCTCTATCAACCCACGCCGCACGTTCTATCGTTCAACTATGTCTACGAGGTCCCGAATCTCGGGCAGAGGATGAACATGAGACCTCTCGGCTGGGTCACTGACCACTGGACCATCTCTGGAATCACGCAGTGGCACAGCAATCTCCGCATTGCGGCGCCCGGTATCTCCTTCAGCGGAACCACATCCACCAACCCCCAGATGAACTGGACCGGTGGCTACGAAGGCGCGCGCATGTTCATCGTGGGAAACCCGCAGCTTTCCTCAGGCCAGGTGTCCTTCGCCGGTAACACACCTCTGGTGCCCGCCCCGGGCGCCAACGCGAATGGCACGCCCGGCAACCAGATCCTCAACATGAGCGCCTTCGTGATTCCCTTCCCCTGCAGTTGGACTCCGGGGGCTACGCCCCAGCAGGGCGTAGGTCAGTCCATGGAGTGCTTCGGAAATGCCGGCGCCGGAAGCATCATCCCGCTCCCCGGCACGCAGGTCTTCAACTGGGATGTGACCTTCGGCAAGGCCTTTCCGCTCAAGAGCGAAAAGCGCCAGATTATCTTTCGCGCCGAAATGTACAACATTTTCAACCACACGCAATTCACCGCGGCCAACACCAGCCCGCAGTACAACTGGCCCCTCTGGCAGACCGGCGTCCTTCAGCAGACCAACGCCAACCTCGGCCGCTACACCGCCGCCGCCAACCCGCGCCAGATGTCCATGTCGCTACGCCTGCAGTTTTGACCGTGGGGCAGGTTCCCGACCTGCCCTGTTCTCTGCCGTCTGTTACCCTGATCGCAGAGTGTTTCGAGTCTTGCTGTGTGCGATCCTGGCGTCGGCCGGATTCGCGCAGCGCCGGCAGGAGCCGCGTCCGCCTTACCCTTACTCATCCGAAGATGTCGTCTTCGAAAATCGAGCGGCAACCATTCACCTGGCCGCTACCCTGACCCTGCCGCCCGGCAAGGGTCCCTTCCCCGCCGCCGTGCTCCTCAATGGCAGCGGCCGCCAGGACCGCGATGACACCATCTTCGGCCACAAGCTGTTCCTGGTCATCGCCGACTACCTGACCCGCAACGGCATCGCCGTCCTGCGCTACGACGACCGGGGCGCAGGCGGTTCCAGCGGCGACTACGATGCCGCCACCACCGCCGACCTCTCCACCGACGCCGAGGCCGCGCTCGCCTATCTCCAGACGCGCGCGGCCGTCGATCCCAAGCGCATCGGCTTCATCGGCCACAGCGAAGGCGGCGTGATCGGCCCCATGGTGGCGGCACGAAATTCGAGTGTGGCATTCGTCGTCTCGCTGGCCGGAAACGGTGTCAAGGGCGGAGAAGTCCTGTACGCGCAAGGAAGGGCGATCCGGCGCGCCGCCGGCGCCTCCGAAGCGGAGTTGGATGGTGACCGGGCCATGCACAATCGCATCATGGCCGCCATGGACCTCAGCGACCGCGCCCAGGCCGCCAAAGCCTTGGGCGGCATCTTCGGCGACTCCCCGGCCGCCCAGGCACAGATCAAGGCCATGCTCGGCCCGTGGATGCGCTTCTTCATCACCTACGATCCGGCGGTCGCGCTCGAGAAGGTAAAGTGCCCGGTGCTGGCCCTGAATGGAGATCGCGACATGCAGGTGATTGCGGATCAGAACCTCCCCGCCTGGGAGGCGGCGCTCAAGAAAGCCGGCAACCGCGATGTCACCGTTCGCAAGCTGCCCGGACTGAATCATCTCTTCCAGACCTGCGTGAAATGCGCCCCCGACGAATACAGCGAGATCGAGGAGACCATCTCCCCCAAGGCTCTGGAAATCGTCGCCGATTGGCTGCAGCAGCGCTTCGGACCGGCCCGGTAGCCCGGGAGTCACTCCGTCGTCGTCACCTTCGTCGCCCGCACGAACCGCCCCGCCTCGCGCCCGTCGAGCGACGCCAGCGCCAGCGTCAGCATCTCCACCGGCAGAATTTCGAGGATCGGCCTGACCGAAGCCGCCACGCGCGGACCGAGAAACAGCGCAGCCCGGCCGCCCGCGTCGATGATGTCGCGCACCAGCCGCTGCGCGAGCCCGCCCGGATCGTCTCCGGCCAGCACCAGCGCGTACAGGCCCTGATGCATCATCTCCCAGGGTCCGTGCCGGAAGGCGGCTGCGCTCATGCCTTCCCCGTGCCGGTGGGTCGATTCCTTGATGATCAACCCCGCCGTGCCGGCTGCCGCCAGCGACGCCCCGCGACCCAGCACGAACACGTCCCGCACCCCGGTCAACTCGGCCTCAGCCCGCGCCACGTGACTCCGCCACTCCCGCAGATACTCCGCCACCGCCGGCGCCGCCGGCGCCAACTCATCGCGCGACTGAGCTGCGCCGATACCCTCCAGCGCGTCCCCCACCCACTTTAACGCCATCAGTGCCGTGACATACGTCTTCGAAGAAACCGTGAACTCTTCGCCGGCGCGCGTCAGAACCACGCAATGGGCGCGCGCCGCCAGCGGCGAATCCGGCGTGTTGGTGACGGCCAGCGTGTAGCAATCCGCCGGCTTGCCTTCCAGCAGCCGCACGGTCTCCGCGCTCCGTCCCGATTGCGAACACACGATGAGCAACGTGCGCGAATTCAGCAGTCCCGTCAGCGAATAGATCAGCTCCGAGGTCTCGGCCAGCACCGCGTTCCGGCCCTCCTTCAGCAGCGCGAGATGCAGCGGATACAGCGCCCAATACGAACCGCCCATCCCCGTGAGCACCGCGCGATCGAAGCGGCCTTCGCTCCAGCGTTTCGCCACGTCGTGCAGCACTGCCCGGTCCAGCCCTGCAAGCGTGTCATCCAGGGCCGGGGGCTGTGCCAGAATGTCGCGAAAATAGCCGCCTTCGATCACCATGGCATTCGCCTCATCTCCGGTACCGGTGCATCCATGCGCGCGCCGCTCCGGCCAGCCCGGTGTCCGGTCCCAGCGAGGCCAGCCGGATCGCAGTCTTTTCCGCCGGCACCTGCGTGCACACCTCGCGGATCACTTCCTGGATGCGATCCATGAACAGGTCCGCACTCTTCATCACGCCTCCGCCGAGCACGATCGTATCCGGCGTAAACATGGTGATCAGGTTGGCCAGCCCGAGCCCCAGATACATGCCCTCGCGCTCCACCGCGCGCCGCGCCAGTTCGTGGCCCGCCCGCGCCCGTTCGCAGATCTCCGCAGCGCTCCATTCCCCGGCCTCCGGATTCTGCTCCCGAACCCACGCCGTCATCGCCGGCCCGCTCGCCAGGCCCTCCCAACACCCGCGCGCCCGGCAGTAACACCGCGGCCCCGACCAGTCCAGCACATGATGACCGATCTCCGGATGCGCGCCGTCCACTCCGCGATACAGCTCGCCTGAGAGGATGATTCCCGCTCCGATCCCCGTGCTCACGGTCACATAAATGAAGCGGCTGCTGCCCTTCCCCGCTCCCGAGTCTGCCTCCGCCAGCGCCGCCGAGTCGGCGTCGTTCTCAGCCGCGACCGGCACGCCGAACTCCGCCGACAGCGCGGCGATGATATTCCCGCCCCGCCACCCCGGCAGGGTGCCGACATCGCCCACGACGCCCGCCAGCGGATCCAGCGGGCCCGGACACGCCACGCCGATGCCGCAAAAAGCCGCGCCCGCCTGCCGGCTCGCCTGCCGCAGCATCTCGGCCGTACGCTGCATGGCCGCTGTAAACCCGGCCGCCGGCGTCGTCGGGCACTCCGACCGGCCCACCACGGCGCCGTCTTCGGATACCGCTCCCACCGCGATCTTCGTGCCGCCGATGTCCACCGCCCCGATCAGCGCGCTACTGGACATTCCACCCGTCCACTTTGACCTGCGGCTTCGCGCCGCTCAACAGTTTGCGCTGGTAAGTCGCGGTAACTTCGCGTTTCTCGCCAGGCATCAGCTCGAAGTAATTGTCCTCCCAGTACACGGGATTGATATCCGCGCCGTCCGGCCCCTTGCGGACGGTCAGGTGTACCATGAACGCCAGCGCCGAGCCCGTGTTCTGCACCGTCACCTGCTGCACCTCTTCTCCGCCCTTCTGTTCGGCCCGGGACGTGGCTTTCACCTTCACCGGAGCCAGTTTCTCCAGGCCCGTAAGATCGGCGTACGTCTTAATCGGCGTGTAGCGCCCGTTGCCGGCGGCCCAATCGGAAACGTCCGGTTGGGTCGAAAGCCAGTAGAAATTCGAGGTGACCGGCTTACCCGCGGAATCCTGCAGTGTGAGCCGGACAAAGTAAGTGGTACTAAGTCCCTCCATCTCCGGAATCTCGAACACCCGAACGACGCTGTCCTCGCCGATATCCACTGTCGCCGTCTTCGAGAACTTCTCCGTAAGGTCGAGATTGTAAACCTTCGCCGCTACCTTGTAACCCGAAAACCCCCGGTAATACGAGTTCACCACCGCAACCGACCGGTCGTCGTACGAATACTGCACGTGCACCGGCTCGTTTGCCTTCTTGGTGCCGAAGTACCCTCCGCCAGGCCGCAGATACCAGTCGTAGAGGTGCCAGATAATCGACGGCCATGCGTTGTTCAACATCCACTGCACCACCCCCGTCGCCGCGTACTTGTTCCGGCCGAATGCCTCGAACATCGCGCGCTCCCCTTCATAAGTCATCGCCTGGCTCTTGCGCAGATAGTCGTTCAGATCGGCTGCCTTGCCGTAGCGCCCTTCCAGCGCCGCCGTGAACACATTCACGTTGCGGTAGCCGCCCCCGCCCGCATGAAAATTCCAGAACTCGTCGATCGGCCACAGGTGCTCCTTGGGCAGCATCTCCTCCAGGCTTTGCAGCACCGGGATCGCCGGGCCCGGGCTGGTCTCGGTATTGAATCCGAACGCCCCACCCCGCGTGCGGTCCAGCAGCCAGTAATTCGGCGCCACGTACTCGTAAGGCCCGGTCATCTTCACGCCGGTCGGCCCTGCGCCGGGCGTGGTCGCCTTCGCCGCCGAGGAGACATAAGGATTCAGCCAATGCTCCTCCTCCAGTACCTTCAAATAAACCTTCTCGGCCTCGGCATTGGGCGAATTATCGCTGCCGTAGAGGAACACGAACACGCTCGCATGGTTCCGCAGCCGCCGGATCTGGTCCCGAAGCGACTCCCCCGCGATCCGGTAATCGTCCGGCTTCCAATTCCGCCACCGCTCCCAGTACGAGCAGCAGCACCACCCCGGCATCACCAGCATCCCGTAGCGGTCCGTGGTGTCGAAAAAATGCTGGTTCATCATCTTGCCTTCCAGCCGGATAGTGTTCAAGTGCATGTCGCGCGCGTAGCGGATTTCGTTCTCCTCGCGCTCGTCGTCGTAACGCAGCATCATGTCCGACGACCACCCGCCCCCGCGGATCAGAATCTTCTTCCCGTTCAAAGTGAATAACCGGTGTCCCTCCGCGTCCACCTCTGATGCAAACTCGCGCATCCCGAAGTCCAGTTCCTCGCGGTCCGAGACCGCCCCGCCCGTCTCGAACTCCATCCGCAGGTGATGCAGGTCCTGCGCCCCCAGGCCGTACGGCCACCACAGCTTGGGATAAGCGACATCTTGCGCCGGCATCGCGATGCGCGTGCTCTGGTTCGCCTCCAGCCGTACCTTCTTCGAGACCGCCACGTTGTCGAACGCGGCTTTGAGCGTGCCTTCGACCGCGCTCGCAGCAGTATTCTTCAGATCGGCATATAGCGTCACGTGGGCCAGCTCGCCATGATTCTCCAGTCGCGTCACCGCCTGTGTATTCCGCAACGACACCGGCCCGCTCACCCGGATGTACACATCCCGCACAAGCCCCATGTCTTTATCCGGCGGCATCGGATTCCAGTCCACATAAGTGATGGTCAAATCGGTCTGCGTCGGCGGAATCACCTCCACCGCCAGCGTGTTCGCCGCTCCCGGCAGCGCGATATCCGTCATGTCGAACTCGAACATCCGGTACATGCCAACCGCCTCGTCCGACTTCGCCACCTGCCGTCCGTTCAGCCAGATATTGGCGCGGTAATTGATCGCGTCGAAATTCAACCACAGCCGCTTCCCTTTGACTGAGGTGGGAAGCTGAAACGCCGTGCGATACCACCACGAAACCGCGAACGGGCTGTCCGCCGGCATTGGCAGGTTGGCGAAGTTAGTCCCGATGCCGTAAGTCGTGCCCGGAATCGACCGCAGGTTCATCCCGAAATACGGATCCGGATACATTTTGTTCTGAACCAGCGCCGCCACCACCGTCGTCGGCACGGCCGCCGGATACCATCCGGACGGCGCATACTTCCCACCCGAGATCGCGTCGCCTTTCTCCGCCACCTTGGCGGACGATTGAATCCACCACCCCTTCGCCAGGTCGATTCTGGACCCGTCGGCGGCGCGGCACGGGAACACTCCCGGAAGAATCGCCAGCAGAGCAATGCTTGTCCTCGTCAAATCTTTACCTCCACTCCCGTTCTCACGGTGTATCGTATCGCAAACTCTCATACTCCGAGGCTCGAAAAACGTCGCGGTGTGGCACAATTGAGTTCTTATGTCCACTCAGGCCGTCCAGCCGAACCGCCTTCGCCGTACGCTCGGCCTCTGGGACCTCATCCTCTATGGCGTGATCGTGATTCAGCCCACCGCGCCCATGTCAGTCTTCGGCGTCCTCAGCAATCGCGGCCGCGGCCACGTCGTCACCACTATCCTGATCGCCATGGTGGCCATGCTGTTCACCGCCATCAGTTACGGCCGCATGGCGCGCGCCTATCCCAGCGCCGGCTCGGCATTCACTTACGTCGGCCGGGAGATCAATCCCGCCCTCGGTTACATCACCGGATGGAGCATGGTCATGGACTACATGCTCAATCCCCTCATCTGTATCGTCTGGATCAGCCAGCAAGCCCACGTCTTCGCCCCCGCCGTGCCGTATTGGGCGTGGGCCATCTTCTTCGCGCTCCTCTTCACCGGCCTCAATATCCAGGGCATCCGCACCTCCGCGCGCATGAATGCCGGCCTCGCCGCCGGCATGGGTGTCGTGATCGCGATCTTCTTCGTCTGCGCCGCGCGCTACATCTTCGGCCATCCGCACGATGGCGTGGGATTCTTCACTCGCCCCTTCTACGACCCCGCCACCTTTTCCGTCGGCGGGGTCCTCGGCGGCACTTCCATCGCCGTCCTCACCTACATCGGCTTCGACGGCATCTCCACGCTCTCCGAAGAAGCCGAAAATCCGCGCCGCAACATCCTGCTCGCGACGGTTCTCACCTGTGTTGTAATCGGCATTCTCTCCGCACTCGAAGTCTATGCCGCGCAGCTCGCCTGGCCCGCCTCCGAACCCTTCCCCGACGAGACCACCGCGTTCGTATACGCCGCCGGCCGCACCTGGGCGCCTTTGTTCGCCATCGTCGGCATGACGCTCGTCGTCGCGAATTTTGGCTCCGGCATGGGAGCTCAGCTCGGCGCGGCCCGCCTGCTCTACGGCATGGGTCGCAGCAACGCCCTGCCCAAAGGATTCTTCGGCGCAATCGATCCCAACCGTCATGTTCCCCGCAACAACGTCGTCTTCGTGGGCGTCGTCAGCCTCATCGGAGCTTTCATCATCGACTACGACCTCGGCGCGCAGATGCTCAACTTCGGCGCCCTGATCGCCTTCATGGGCGTGAACGCCGCCGCCCTCGTGCGCTACTACATCCGCGAAAACGACAAGCAAATGCGCAACCTAATCCCTCCCCTGCTCGGCTTCGCCGTCTGCCTGGTTCTCTGGCTGAACCTCAGCCGCACCGCGCAGATCGCCGGCTCCATCTGGATGGCCGCCGGCATCGCCTTCGGCGCCTGGAAAACCCGCGGCTTCCGCGGCGAGCTGGTCGATTTCGAGATCCCCGAATAAGAAGCCGTCAGCTTTCAGCCATCAGCTTTCAGCCCTCAGCCGCCAGCTATCCCAGCGAAGCTGGGATGCGGAAGCTGATAGCTGAAGGCTGATAGCTTCTTAGTAGTAAAACTTCACCGCCAGTTGTAAGTTCCGATTGCCTCCCGCCGTCGTAATCTGCCCGAACGTCGTTCCGCCGTACGACGCGTTCGGAAGCCCCCACTGCGGCGTATTCGACACCGAATAAGCCTCCAGCCTCAGTTGCACGTACTTACGCTCCGTGATATTGAAATTCTTCACCAGCGTCATGTCTTCGTTGACTGTGGCCGGTCCCCGGCACGTCGAAAGGTACCGCGGCGCCGATCCGAACGTGTAATCGTCCGCGGAAGTAAAGGAATTC
>Ga0335069_10013960_pt1 | contig 11262 bp, 7 predicted proteins | sample Lox_Sample_11_FD_206714 | JGI IMG/M metagenome (GOLD analysis project Ga0335069, IMG submission 206714) | Soil microbial communities from Loxahatchee National Wildlife Refuge, Florida, United States - Lox_Sample_1.1 | ecosystem: Environmental > Terrestrial > Soil > Wetlands | place: USA: Florida... | reverse complement strand
CTCGCCGGTCGGCGTGCGCCGCGACCAAGCTCTCCTGCCCATTGGCAGGCTTAACGTCGAAAAACCCTTCGCGATTCAGAGGATACGTCTTCGCATTGGTCGCTTCTTCGAGCGTCAGCGCCCGCTTCCCGTCTGGATCCAGCACTTCTGCCGCGGCGTTTTTGCTCTCGCCGGTTCGCAGTTCGACGTAGGAATCCACAGCGACATTCACCGGCTGCTCCGCCCCGCCGCCAGCCAGATATGCCGCGGATTGCAGCACGAACGGCACCCAATAGGCTCCGTGTACCGGCATATCGTTGGAGACGTTATCGAAGGTCGACGTAAACACCAGCGCCTTCCCCTCTCCAATTTGACGCTCGATCAGCAAAGGCGTTTGGTTGTTTAGCCGAGCCAAAACCCGTGCGTCTTTCGAGGGCGTCACGCTCACTGCTTGGTAGAAGCTGACCCCTTCCAAACGTTCCAGGCCCTTGAATACCGGATGGCCCGCATCGGTCTCCGAAACGCTAAGAAAACGCTCGCCATCACGGCTCGCATAATTGGCCGCTTGAATCGGATCGCCTTCCACTGGGACCTTCGTCATCGCCACCGATGCCGGACCCAAAATGATGAAGATCGACTTCCCCGGGTTCACGAACTTCTGGAGGTTCTCTTCCATCCCTGGAGGCAGCGGTCCGAGATCGTCCAGCACCACCATCGCGTAGCCGGCAAGCGAAGCCGTCGCCGCGGTCTCAGGTCTTTGCACGTCCAGCGTGAACGCTGCGTCCGTCGAGGAATCGAGCGCCGTTCGATAATACAACGCCGCATTCGGATGCCGCCCGTTGTCTACAAACAGAATCTTCTTGGGATCGGTCCGCTGCACCGAGAACGGGAAGCTATCGTCGCCTGGCAACGCGTCCGCGGAATCGATGCGCACTTCGCAGCGATTGAATCCGTAAGAGGCCGGCAGTTCGAGAAATTCCACTTGCGCGCGCCCGTTCGCCGGAACATCTACTTCCTTCGATTGCACCTGATGCCCGTTCAACCACAGAGAAGCAGTGCGCTTCGCCGCCGGCGCGCCGAATCCCGCGATCGTCGCTTGGATGTGCACGCGCTTCGGATCGTAAACATGGGTCGGCGCTTTTACGTTCTCTACGGTCCAGTTCGGGATCTCCCCGCCGACTGAATGAAGAATCAACGTGGTGTCGCCGGCTAATCGAAGATCAGTAAATCCCGGCGGCATCGCGCTCTTTTGCAGATCGCTAAACAGGTGGAGCTCGATCGGCATCTTCGAGGATTCCGCCAGCGTTCTGGTGAAGCGAGCCAATTCCCCAAACGATCCGCGCCCGTCCGTCGGCTTAATCGCCGCGACCGCTCCGCGAAGCTCCGTCGGATCGTTGGTCTGCTGCGTCATCGCCTGGACGGTTCCGCTCAGCGCGACTACTTCCGCCGCCGTTGTCGCCGGGACGCCCGAAAGCACGTTCATCGCTTCCTGCTTCGCTCGATCCAGCCGCGTTTGCCCGCCCGACGTTGCTCGCATGCTGAACGAATTGTCCACCGCCACAACCACCAGCTTCTTGCCCGAGGCTTTCGGCGTCGCGCGATTGATAAATGGATTCGCGAATAGCAGGGCTAACAAAACCAGCATCGCCGTGCGCAGGATGAACAGCAGAATATGATCCAGCCGACGGTGCACCACCGAGCTCTGCTCCCGCCGCTCGAAAAACATCAACGACGGAAAGGGCTTCGGATCGGTCTTATGGCGCTTCAGCAAATGCAGCCAGATCGGAAGACCGACCGCGGCCACTCCGGCCAGAAACCAGGGAGATAGAAAACCCATTTACAGCCTCCCAGTGCGGAGCGCCAGATACTCGCGGAGTGCCGCATCCAGCGGCCGGCTGGTGTCCACCAGGAAATAATCCATTCCCGCGCCCTTGGCCCGGCTCTGGATGTCCTGAAGGTGCGCGTTCATCTTCTCGCGATATTCGTGCGCCGCGTAATCCGGAGTCACTTCCATCGTCTCGCCGGTCTCCAGATCCTCCAGCATCACCGGATGCTTGAGCTTGGGGCGAATCTCCTCCGGATCCAGCAAATGAAACAGCACCACTTCGTTTCCGCGGAACCTCAACGGCGCGATCGTCTCGATCAGCTTCTCCGGAACATCCCAGAAGTCTGAGATCACGGCGATCATTCCGCGCCGCCTCAAGAAATCCATCAGGTGAGAGAACGGCCTGGTTAGATCGGTGCGTTTGCCAGCTTGCGCCTGCTCCACTCCGTGCAACAACCTGTGAAGTTGCCCCTGTCGCGTCGATGGCGGAACGAAGTTGCGCACTTCGTCGTCGAACACGACCAATCCCGCCGCGTCCCGTTGCAGGTGCGCGAGGTACAGCACCGAAGCCGCCAGGAACTTCGCGTATTCGAGCTTCTCCATTCCCTTCGAGCCATACTTCATGGATCCGCTGGTATCGAGCAGCACATTGACCTGGCAATTGGTCTCGCCGCGATAGCGCTTCAGATACGCGCGTTCGGTGCGAGCATAAACGTTCCAATCCACGTGACGAAGGTCGTCGCCGGGATTGTACATACGGTATTCGGCGAACTCCTGGCTGAAACCGAAATCCGGAGAGCGGTGCAGGCCGGAGATGAATCCGTCCACCACGGTCTTCGCCACCAGGTCCAGACTGCTAAGGCCGCTCAGTACCGAGGGATCGAGAAAACGCTGAAGCATGGAAAACCTACCGACAACCGCTAGTCGCGAGGAGCGGGAATGGCCTCCAGCAGCTTTTTCAAGATGTCGTCCTGGCTCAGCTTGTCCGATTCCGCTTGGAAATTGAGCAGAATGCGATGCCGCAGGATCGGCCGCGTCAGTTGGATGATGTCTTCGTAAGTCACGTGATAGCGGCGCTGCATGAGAGCCCGCGCCTTCGCGGTCAGCACCAGGTTCTGCGCCGCGCGCACGCTAGCCCCGAAGTTTACGTATTTCTTGACGAAGTCGGGAGACTCGGGATCGGTCGCGCGCGTCGCCCGAACGATCTTCACCGCATAACGCGCCACCGAATCCGCGATCGGCACCATGCGCACCAGCCTCTGGAATTCGAGGATCTCCTCCGCGTTGGTCACCGTGGCAGCCTCGGACTTATGCGTGGTCGTGGTCAGATCCAGCACTTCGATCTCGTGCTCGGCCGAAAGGTAATCCAGCAGCACATTGAAGATGAAGCGGTCGAGCTGCGCTTCCGGCAGCGGATACGTTCCTTCCAGCTCGATCGGGTTCTGGGTCGCGAGCACGAAGAACGGAGGCTCAATCCGGTACATGTTGCCGCGAACGGTACAAGACAACTCCTGCATCGCCTCGAGGAGCGCCGATTGCGTCTTGGGAGGCGTACGGTTGATTTCGTCCGCCAGCAGCACGTTGGCGAAAATCGGTCCCGGCACGAAGGTCCATGTGCGGCGGCCGGTGGTAGTGTCTTCCTCAATGATGTCCGTACCGGTGATATCGGACGGCATCAAGTCCGGCGTGAACTGAATGCGGCGGAATTTCAGCCCCAAAATGTTGGCCCGGGTCCGGACCAAAAGAGTCTTGGCGGTTCCAGGCAAGCCGGTGATTAAACAGTGGCCGCCGACGAACAGCGCGATCATCACCTGTTCAATCACTTCGTCCTGACCCACGATCACCCGGTGTACCTGGGTCACGATTTCGTCGCGGATCTTCTGGAACCGCGCGACTCGCTCCTTCAGTTCGCCGGCTTCGAGGGTTTGCATGCTTGTCGTTGACATTCGAATGATGGCCTATTTCTTTCCGTTTTGCGTTTTTGCGTTCAATTCCAGCAACAGCTTCTGCGCGTCGCGATATCCCGGCGCCGATTCGAGCGATGATAACACTTCATCCATCGCTTCGGTGTCCCGGTGCGCGGCCTCGTCCGCTTTCGCCAAACGATAATGCGCGCCCGCGGGATCTACCGGCTTAAGCGCGATCACCGCGCCGTATTCGCGAATCGCGCCGGTCGGATTCCCGAGATCCATATCCAGATCGCCCAGCATCTGGTGTTCTTTCTCATCGCGCAGGTAAATGTAATTGATTCTTTCGAGCGTCGCCGCCGCGCCCTTCTTGTCGCCCGCTGCAATCTGCATCGAAGCCAGCTGCCTCAGCGGGTCCGGATACCTTCCACCGATCTGCGAGTACAGCTTCAGCTCTTCCATCGCCTTGGCGTTATCACCCTTCGCCTGGTACGCTTTCGCCAACGCTTCATACACGCTGCCCGGCTCCACATAGTCTGCGTAGATATCGCGAATCGGCGTGCCGGTCTTGATCACGGCATCCCAATCCTTGGTCTTGACCATGTCGTTCAGCTGCTTCACCTGCTTCGCCCAATCCGTGAATCCGTCCACGGTTTTCTTGGTCTGCGCTTCCACCCAAGGAATGAACTGCTTGTCGAAATCCTCCGGCTTCATCTTCAGTTCTTTTTCGATCACCTGCGGCGTGGTCATGTTCGCCGCGTAATCGTGGATCATGTTTAGAACCGTGTCGTAGCCGAATTTCTCGACGATGTAGGTGATCGTTCGTCCGCCCTGGTAATAGCTGACAATCACCTGATTGGGATAACTCGGATGAATGTAGCCGCGATCCAGATCCGCCACTGGCAGCAGCTTCTTCTCCTTGATCGCCATGATGCTGGCTTGATCCAGCCGATCGCCCCAATCCGGATGCGCCGCCGTCTCTTCGTACACCGCCAGGCCTTCGGTGAACCATCGCGGCACGCGGCTGTTCGTCATGGAGAGCACGTACACGTGACTCATTTCGTGCCACAAGGTAGTGGCCCAATGGAACGATCCGGGACCGCGCTGCGGGTCGGCCGCGCTTGGCGAATCCATCGCGACGACTGTGTTGAAGGTCACGCCTAAGGCTCCCAGCCCCGGCAATCCCATCGTGCGGACCGCGAAGTCTTCGTGATTCGGATACGCCTCCACCTGCACCGGAACGGTCAAATGATACTTGTACTTCTTCTCGTAGGTCGCGATGATCTTGTCGAGTTCCTCTTGCAGATACGGCCGCACCAGCGCGGATTCCTTCTTCGGAATCTTGAGAATCGTGGTCGGGGTCTTGAACGTGTCGAAGTCTTTGTAGCTCAGGATCAAGTTGAGCGTGTTCTGAGTCGCGACATCCTGAAAACCATCGTTCCAGGCGCGATCTAGCTCCTCTTTGGCCTCCTGATCCTTGCCTAGCCGCATAAGATTGATACCCAGCTCGCTGCGCGCGCTATCGAGACTCGGATCCATCTGAAGAGCTCTGCGGTAGTACGCAATCCCTTCGGTGTAGCGGCGGTTGATCACGAAGAAATGTCCTGCCGTCGCATACGCCTGCCCGTAATGCGGGTTGATCTTGAAAATTTTGTCGATCCACGGCGAGGCGGTCAAGATATCGCCGGGAGGCGGCGGCACCGGCTTATCGTCCATCCAATCGACCGTCGCGAGAATCGCCATCGCGTCCACAGCCTCCGGCGACATGTCAACGGCTTTCTTGGCTTCCTCAACCGCTTTCTCGTCGTTGTTGTCTTCAAGAGCGATACGCGCGATCAGCTCGTGAGCTTCAAACAGCTTCGGGTCCGCCTTGAGCGCGTCTTCGGCAAGCTGGACGGCCTTGGGCCCAAACTCTTCCTCCTCGACCTTCGCCAATCCGAGCATTGCTTGCGCATTGCCGGGATCGATATCGAGCGCAGCTTGAAACATGTCCGAGCCATCGCTCGGCTTCTTGAGCGGCGCATCGAACAGGAACAAGCCCATGCGGACCTTTAGCTCCGCATCGTTGGGGCGGCCGTCAATGGCTGCGTTGAACGAATCGAACGCGCTCTTGTAATCCTTCAATCCCCACTGGCCTTCCGCGCGGACTTGCGGATCGGTGGAACGGCTTAAACCTTCCCAGCACGCTTTTTCGCCAGCGTCTCCGTGCTTGCGAAGATTCTGGCATTGTGCGATGGCGGCCTTTGAAGCCGCGGACATCGGCGGCATCGTCGCCTTCTTGGGTTCCGGCGCTTGCTTTGCGGCTTGGCCCTTGGCCGCTTGTTTTGTCTGTGGACTCGGAGTCTGCGCGGCGAGCGTAAGCGCTGTCACCGCGCACAGAGCATGAACCTTGTACTTACTGCTCATTTGTCCAGCTCCTGCTGTATCTGCGCCCTCTGGATCATGAGCTGCTGCAATTGCTTGCGATAGTCCGCGGGGTCCTTGGACGCCTTCTCGTATTTCAATTCGTCAAGCTGCGCGTCCAGATCCTCAAGCTGCTTGATCATCTTCTGCTTGGCAGGATCTTTCGCCACCGTCGCCGACGTTCCCAGATGCACCAGCACGAAACGGTTCGCGGCCAGTCCCTCGCCATTATCGGCGGAGGGATCTTTCACGCCGTCGCCCTTTCCCGTATCCTCGATCACCGCGTGCTCTGTCGCCAGCCGGTTCTGCGTCTCGAAGAATTTCCCGACCTTTGTTTGGGCGTAGCGGAAAGCCTCGAGCGCCGTGATCATGTCGTTCTTGTCCGCATCGGTGGCAGGATCTTTAAGCGCCTCGATCCAATAACGCGGAAAGATTACGACCGAGCTTTTCTCGGTACCGGTCTTGGTTGCGGCGATGACCACCCGCTTCGGCTTTTCGAGGATCGGAATCGCGCCGCCGCTCGAAGTCGTCATGTCGACGATGAGCTGGCGCGCAGGAATTTTCTCTAGCAACGTCGAAAGCTCGGTTGCTGAAAGGTCCGGTCCCGGCAGCGCGAGCTTGTACTCGCGATCGTCGAAGGTTCCGTGTCCGATCAGCGTGATCACGACTTGATCATCGGGTTTTGTTGTCGTGAGAGCACGCAATTTGGCTTCGACGTTTGCCTTTGTCGCGTCCGCGCCGCTGAGTGTTTCGACCTTGGCGCCCGGCTCCGCGCGATAGATTTTATCGAGGTCCTTCGCCCAGTCGCTGAATCGAGTCTCGAAATCCGGCTCGCCGCCCAATCCGGCAACGGTAACGAAGTAAGAATCGGCGCGCGCCATGATGGCCATGCTTGTCAGCGCCGCAACTACAAGAAATCGGTTCACAGGACACCCCACGTCGCTCTTAGATCAGCCACCTCAGATCACACCCCACTTGCGGCGAAGCGTCCATTCCGCTGCTCGCAGCCCGGCGATGAGAAGGAAAATTACCGGCATATCCCACAAATCCCGCGTCTCTCGAACCGTAATGCCGGCTTCCGAATACGTGATGTCCTTCGACAACTTCCCCGCTTCACTCGGTTTATAATACCGCCCGCCAGTCTCCGACGAAAGCTTCTCCAAAAGCTCGCGATTTTGTTCTACGTGGAAGTTTTCGGCGACGCCGTCCTGCCGCATGAAGCTGATTGTGTCGCTGCCCAGATCCTCGGTTCCGCGCTTGGCGGAAACCTCGGCGGTGTACGTTCCCGCCTTCGGAGCGCTCCAATCCGCCGTATACAAACCGAGTTCCAGAGGCTCCGGCCGCATGTCCACCATCTCAGTAATTCCGTCAGGACCCAAAATGTTCGCGGTCACTGTCGCATCGCCCGACGGCAAATACGTGGTGTCGCGAACCTCGGCGCGAAGCTTTACGTGCGCGTCATCGGAGATCACAGGATGTGGCGTCGATCCCATCACCCGTTTCGGAGCGTCGCTCACCAGCCAACGTAGCAACTGACGGTAGAACATCTCATGAGTCATGTCGGCTTGGGGCTGGAGCATCTGCCAGCGCCAGCTTCCGGCTGTGGCAAAGATGGCCGTCCGGCCGAGCCCAAACGGCTGCGTGATTAGCAGCGGAATCTTCCCTCCGCCCCCACCCTTTGGAATCGCATACGCGAGCACAGTGGCGCCGGGCTTCGGCGTGCCGGGGTCCTGAAAATTCATCAGGTACGGGAGCTTCTTCCATCGCTCGACGTTCTTATCCGGATCTTCTTCAAGGCGCGTAATCAAACTTTCGCGTCCCTGCGCGGAAAGCTCGACGTCCGCCGGATCGATATCGTAGGTTTTCGATTTGCGCTCCGGCAACACCGTCGGCAGCAGATCGTTCAACCCGCTTTTCGAGTAGCCGCCATCGGCCAGCGAATCCTTCCCGCCCAACAGCAGCAACCCTCCGCCGCGGCGGTCGACAAATTGATGAATCAGCTCCTGTTGCGCCGGCTTCAGGTACGCCGAATCGACGCTACCCAGGATCAGGCCCTCATATTGAAATAGCTCCTGAACCTTGCTTGGGAAGCCATCGACCAAATCCACATTCGCGTCTTGGTCCGGGGTCAACTGCCGGTACAGCTTGTCGGGCGTGGTGCGAAGATCGGTAGTCAGGCGGATAGTTTTGTCGTCCTCAACCGCCCTCCTCAAAAACTTGAACTCCCAGCGCGGCTCTCCTTCAAAATAAAGAATTTTAGGTTTCCGGTCATCGACGCTCACCAACTGCATCACGGAGTTATTGCGAAGGTTCTCTTCGTTCGGCAAAGGGTCTAGGTAAACCTGAATGGCCTTCACTCCCGCCGCACCGGCGGAGAACAGAACCTGTTCGATTTGTTCGACCCCGTCGTTCTTGAGCGTGATCTCCTGCGACGCCAGGACCTTGCTGCCTTCCTTCACGTTGATCTTCACCCGCTGCCCAGCGTAGCCGTGCTGGTGGAGATGAACGGTCGCGGCAAGGCGCGACTGCGGCAGCGCGCGCGGCGCAATCTCCGCGTCTGTAATCTCCACATCGTGGCTCATATGTTCCTTGCCAAAGCCGATCGTGTGTACCGGAATCCTCTGGCGCCTAATCTCCGAAATCGTGTCGAGATCGATGCCGCCGGCGTTGTCGGCTCCATCGCTCAACACCACCATCGCCCCGATCGGCAAGCTGGCGGCGTCTTCAACCACCTGCTTAAGGCTTTCGCCGATGTGGGTTGCGGTTCCCTGAGCGGTCATTTGATCCAGTTTCTCGATTCGCTCCAAATGATCGCTCATGCCGTAAAGCCGCACTTGAAACTTTTGTTGCAAGTCTTTGATTAGAGAGGAATTTAAAACATGAACGGCGGCGTCTTTGCGGCTTGAGCCGCTCTCGTCCGGGATACTCATGCTGCCGGAATCGTCCACGACAACGGCGACGATGTTCTGCTGCGGCTTTAGTGTCGCGACGCTCAGCGCGGGATGCCACAGAAGGAACAGCAGCAGCGCGGCCATCGCGGTCTGCATCAGCCACACGAACCCGGCGCGCCAACCACCCATCCGGCCCGACTGGCCTCCGGACCGCACCTGCCCGGGTCGCCACACCATCCATGCCAGAAACACCGCTGCGGCCAGGAGTCCCGCGCCGAGCAGCCACATCGGCCACGCGCTCAGCAGAACGAACGTGCCCCGGGAAAATATCTGCGATGGGTACTTGAATAGAAACTCGAACATCGGGATGCGACTGCTTCCTCCCCCTCTAGCTATCCGCCCGCAAAACGGACCGCGCGGGCAGCGTACTTCATACCATCAAGGGCGCCGCGCGCCCTTTGCGGGCTAATGGGTCAAATCATACATGACGTAGTTCACCGCGATCCGATACGCGAGACCGGCCCATTTTTCCGGATACCGCGGATCGTCGGACCACTCCCAGGCGTCACCCAAATCCATGTTGTGGCAGATCGCCACCATCACCCGTCCGTTGTCATCATAGATGGCCCGCCACTCCGGTTCAAATCCGTCATATTCGTAGGTCCTGCCGCTCACCGACCACTGCCATCCCGGAACCTGAAAACGGTCGTCTAAGTCATATATGACGTGGAAGATCGGGTCCTTGTTATCAATATCCACGATCTTGCGGTCAGGAAAGACTTTGTCCATGCTGCGGCGGAAGACGTTCCACTCCAGAGTGCCGTGAAAATCGTCGACCATCAGGAAGCCGCCGCGCAGCAGGAAATCGCGAAGCTGGCCGGCCTGATCATCGCTCAGGTCCCAGTGACCGACTTCGACGGCGTACATCATCGGCCAGTTGAAGACGTCGTCGGTGCCATCGAGATCGACCACTTGTTCCACCGATCGCGTATCGAGCAGCGTCAGGCGGCGAATGCCTTGGAGGAGATGCCGGTCGGAGCGAGGATAATCGATAGTCCAGTTCAGCGGGCCGCCGTCAACCCATCCGTGCAGGCTGCCTGTAGCCTGGTAGCGCAGGCGGGCGCGGGTCCATTCGGTCTTCTGATTCCAATCCGAAGGTAGCGGGAACTCGTCGCGGTCGTTGAGGTTATATTCGCGGCCCTGGTATTCGCGAAAGGGTCTCTGCGCGAGCAGCACTCCCCAGGCCCCGAGGCTCGCCAGTACTGCGACAAGACCAGTGCGAACTCGCATCCATATCCTCAGGTGTCAACAGCATAACACACCGTTCCATCGATCGTCTTATTAGTTCAATGACTTAAGTCGTAAACGAAGTAGTTCATCGCGATGCGGTATGCAAGCGATGCCCACTTCTCCGGATAACGCGGGTCATCGGACCATTCCCAGGCATCGCCCAGATCCATGTTGTGGCAGATCGCGACCATGATGCGGCCCTTGTCGTCGTAAATTGCGCGCCAGTGCTCCGGCCGTCCGGTGGGCCCCTTTTCGTAGGTGATTCCGCTGCGCAGGTACTGCGCTCCGGGAACCTGGAAACGGTCGTTGAGATCGTAGAGCACGTGAAAGATTGGGTCGCTGTTGGGAATGTCTACGATTTGCCGGTCCGGAAAGACTTTGGTAATGCCCTCCAGGAACGTCTCCCATTCATTTATTCCGCGATAGTTATCCGACCCATGGAAGTCATCGACCATCAGGAATCCGCCCCGCAAAAGAAAATCGCGCAGTTGCGCGGCCTGATCGTCGGGCAGGACCCAATGCCCGACTTCGACGGCGTACAGCATCGGCCAGTTGTAGATATCGTCGCTGCCGTCGAGTTCCGTGACCTGCTCGACCGAGCGAGTATCGATCAGCGTCAGCCGTCGCACGCCTTGCAAGAGATGCCGGTCTGAACGCGGGTAGTCGATGGTCCAGTTGTTATCGCGAAGCCCGTAGACGCTCGGGACCTTGAGACGGGCGCGAGTCCAATCCGTCTTCTGCTGCCAATCGGGAGGCAGAGGGAAATCGTTGTATTCCCTACCCGGATATTCCCGGAAAGGCTTCTGCGCGTGCAGCAGACCCCAAGCTCCAAAGCATGCGAGTGAAGTCGCGAGCGCCACGGTCCGCAGCCGCATCGACGATCAGAATATCACGCGCCACTTAGTGGCTGAGATCGTAGATGAAGTAGTTCATCGCGATCCGGTAAGCCAGCGAGGCCCACTTCTCG
>Ga0335069_10013959_pt1 | contig 11263 bp, 8 predicted proteins | sample Lox_Sample_11_FD_206714 | JGI IMG/M metagenome (GOLD analysis project Ga0335069, IMG submission 206714) | Soil microbial communities from Loxahatchee National Wildlife Refuge, Florida, United States - Lox_Sample_1.1 | ecosystem: Environmental > Terrestrial > Soil > Wetlands | place: USA: Florida... | reverse complement strand
GATCGCCGAAGGTGGCCGAAGCCTCGATCGCAGCCTTGTGCGCTCCGCGCTGGACCTGGTTTTGCTTCAGCGTGATGGCACCATTGGCGATCTCGGCATCGGCCGTCCATTGATCGAAACGCGAGAGCACGGGCAGAGTCTCCACATCGGACGACTCGGAAATTGAACCGTGCCGCCACTCGAAATGGAGCGAGCCCTTCGCGGAAGCCGCCAGGTCGCGATCGGTGAACCCGGCGAGTTCAATCTCGCCCGAGCCGGCGACCTTATTTCCCGACCATTTCATTCCCAGCAGGCGCCCGAGGTCTGCGGCGTTGATCTGGTCGAACTGGCCTTTGAGCTTGTAGTCGGGCTTGTCTCCGGGAACCAAGCTGCCTTCCACGTGAATATGTCCGCCGAACAAAGCGGCGTCGAGCGACCGGATCTCGGCGCCCTTCGCCTGGATGGCGAGAGAGGCCGAGGCATTGTTCATGGTGACGGGGCCGAGAACCAGGCTACCGGCCCGCACTGTTCCTTCGAGTTCCGGCCAATCAGGGGTGGAACCGGGTCTCAGGCGCTCAAGGAGGCTCGACAGGAGAGTGCCGGGCTTGCGCGCTCCCAGGATGGCCGCCTGCAATGCAGCGGCATCCAGGGAGCTGAGATCGAGGGTGTACTGAGGCGCGCACGAGCGGCCAGCCACGCAGCCGGCGGGAAACGCCAGGGTTGCGCTGCCGCGCACCGGTCCGTAGGCAAAAGCGACGGGATCCCAGCGAAAGCCGGAATCGTCGACGCGCAGAACCGCATTGGCAAGTTCCACCGGATTGGCGAGGAAATCCGGTTTCCAGGTGGCGCCGTGCAGGGCGATCGTACCGCTGATATGGTCGGAAGTTCCACCGACCAGCACCGGCGCAGGAGGAAGCCCGACCGACGAGGCGGCCGCCAGGTCCTCGACGATGGGCGCGGGCGAGCGCAGCCAGGGACCGTTTGCACTCAGGTCAATCGTGGCCGGGGGTCCGTCAAGTCTTTCCAGATCGAGAGCCTGGGACAACCCCGCGACTCGCGCCAGTTCACCCAACTGTGCCAGGGAAGCCCCGCCGCGCAGACCGACCTGGTAGGAAGTCAGTGCGAACCTGGCGGTGAGGTTCAGGGGCGCGGGTGCGCCTGCCGCGACCGCCACCGTGGCGATCAGGGCAGCGGGCTGCCCGGGCGCGGGTTCCAGAGTGATTTTCGGTAGAAAGATGGGCTTGCTGAGGCTGTCTCCGCTGAGGCGCAGTCCGACAATGTCGATGGTACCCGAGAGCGGTCCCGGGGGTGGCACGTGGTTTCTAGCGGATTTCGCGCCGCTCTTGACTGGCGGGACCGCCGGGGCGAAGTCATTGGTTCGATCCACGGGCAAGTAGCTCATTCTGCCGCTGATGGCTCCCGTTGCCTGCAGGCTGGGATCGATGCCTCTGCGCACCGTCCTGAGCGTGTCGAGCGCCAACTGGACTGGCACGCGATCGAGTTCGAGGGTGAGCCGCGGCTCCGAGTCGCGCCCGGGCATATCGCCGGTGAGGCGCGCACGGCCCTCGCCGATGGGGGAGTCGCACAGGAGGCTCTCCATCGCCCGGGCAGAGTAGCGATAGATGAAATTGCAAGTGGCGTCGAAATCGACGGGAGAGGCGGGGGCAAACTCGGCGCGATGGACGCCCGATGCGCGCAGTCGGGTGGTCACCCTGGCTGCGTCGGCGGTCCCGTCGAGGTGGATCTCGCCGGTGAGATCGCCGCGCCAGCCTTCATCGCTTCCCAGAACCAAACGCGACAACTGCCCGAGTTGCGCTTCCCGCCAGTCAACGTCAAAGTGGATCGGAACATGGTGCAGGTCGGGCGCGCGGCGCAGCCGGCCTTCCATGCGCACAATTCCTGTATCGCCCAGGTCCAGGCTCACGTCGGTTCGCGCAGGCTGGCCTTTCAGGCGCACACCCCACTCTTCGGGGCTCTCCTGCCAGAACGAGGCATCCGCGCCTAACAGCGAGAAGGGAAGCTTCTCCGCGCCATCCTTGATGTTCACCCGGGAGTCGGTGGCTTCGAGGTAGGGGAAGGGCATGGTATGGCTGTCGCCGACGGCGGATTGTGCGCGGGCTGCAGCGGTCCGGAAGAGAGACTCGAAATTCCATCGGCCTGCGCTGGTGCGCACCAGGTTGAGGCTGGCCTCGTCCACGCTGATACGGCTGACCTCGAGCCGGGCGCGCCACCAGAGCGGAAGCAGCCGGATGGAAGCCGTCACAGTATTGGCATGGAGCACGGGCTCGGCGCCGTAGGCGGGGTCTTCCTCTACGACCAGATCGGTGATGACGAAACTGGGGCGGGGCAGGATGCGGAGTTCGACCGAAGAGAGCCGGACGGGGCGGCCCACGGAAGCGGAGATCACCTGTGTGATGCGGTTCTTGTAGCGCTGCACGCTGATGAAGGGAGGCACGATGAGCAGCGCCAGGATGATCGCCATTGCCGACAGGGCCAGCCACACTTTTACACGCCCACGTCGCCGGCCTTGCGGATTTTCGGTCATTGATTCAATGGTAGTGGGTAGGGCGGGCCGGAAGCTATTGCGAGTGAACGAGCGAAAAAGCGAATCAGTGAAAAAGTGATGCGTGTATCCCTGAACCCTTCTTCTAGCGCGTTCGCTTCAGCATCCGGTCCCAGCGGGTCTCGCCGAAGAAATGCAAGACCACGTGGCCCAGCCAGCCTACTTTGCTGACGATGCCGGTCTCCTCATACTGATGTTCAGGAGTCTGGAACGACCAGTAGTTGAACAAAGGGCGGCCTACGATGTTCTCGCGGGGCACGAATCCCCAGTAACGCGAATCGAGGCTGTCGTGGCGATGGTCCCCCATCATGAAGAACTTGCCGGGCGGGACAACCAGGTCGCCGTCCACAACGTGATTGGGAAAATCGACCGCCCAGATTTCTGTGGCGCCTGGCTCAGACGCGGGCGGGATGGCAGGGAACTGATCGAGAAAGGGATCGAGATAACCGCTTAGATTCGAGACCAGACCATCGGGCGGTTGAGGCTGGGCCACTCCGTTCACGTAGACAACACCATCGCGCAAATGGATGTGATCGCCGGGGATGCCGATGAGACGCTTGACCAGGAACAGGTCGGGCTCGCCCGGCTTGAGGAACACCACGATGTCGTTGCGTTTCGGCTCACGATAGTGGACCAGCGGCATCCACTTCGAAGGGGGCGAGAGGGTAACTCGATCGACGACCAGGTGATCGCCCACCAAAAGCGTGTTCTCCATCGAACCCGAGGGGATGACGAAGTTCTGGCCCAGAAACGTGAGGATGAACAGGCCCACCACGAGCACCGAACAGATGCTGGCGACTGCCTCGAACGGAGTCTCTTCTACTTTCTTTTCAACGGGCGCCTGGGCGGGGGCTTCCTGTTCTTCGGTAGGCGAATTGGTCTTGTTCATCCTGTCGCTCGTGGTCGTGCTCATTGGCAAGCCGGGCATAAAAAATTACGTGCCGAATCAACGTGGTGTTCCCTGGCCGGGTACCCAAAACAACCCCTCAGGATTTTGCGGGGGTATGCGGACCCTTCCGCTTCGCCCAGCGCAGCTTTAAAAGTCGCGCTCTGACTCAAACGCTTTTCTTTAATCGATTGAAGACAGGCGCAATCAATGGATGATGTGAAAGATGCGCTTCCAGCGCGCGAACCCGACCAGCCGCGCGGTGAGTTCCCTGTCGTGACCGAGTCTATCATCCGAGGCCTGCTGCATATCGGTCGTGGAGGGGCGACGGAGGGAGAAATAGATGACGAGCGGGCGGGCCACGATGGCATCGCGCGGGACGAAGCCCCAGAAGCGGGAATCCTTGCTGTGGTTGCGGTTGTCGCCCAGCAAGAAGTACTCGCCCGGCGGCACCACCAATTCCCCGTTGCGCGTGAGGCTTTGCAACTGGCGCCACCACTCGGGATCGATGTTGGGATCGGTGTAGATATTGGCGGGGAAGTTGTCGCGGAAGGGGTTGGGCGCCGCCGGTTCGAAGGCGGCGTAGGGCTCTAAAAGATACACGCCATTGACGGTGACGTGGCCGTCTTCAATGCGGATGCGGTCACCGGGTATGCCCACCACGCGCTTGACAAGGTAAGGCGGCTGGGCATGGTGAAAAACCACGATGTCGCCGCGCTCCACGTCGCGGTAAGGCATGAGCCAACGGACCAGGCTTCCCTCTTTTCCGGCAGGCGCAAAGATCTGCTTGTTCACCAGCAGGAAATCGCCGACGAGAAGAGTGTGCTCCATGCTTTCCGAAGGAATGAGGAATGGCTGAAGCACGAAGGTAAGCAGGAAGAGGGCGACGATGACTGTTCGCAGCAGGGATGCCCCGGCTTCAGGCAGCGTGGGCAGGTGCAGGCGGATGTGTCCCGGCCGGTGCGGATCGCGTTGCGAATCGCGGCCCGGGATCTGGTCCTGAATCTGTGCGGGGGTGGTGCTCATTGTGCCGCCTGCTCCTCCTGCTCCGCGAACAAGCCCTCATCCGCAGGGCGGAGACTCTCTATTGTATCCCCAGCCGGACTTCTTTCTTCCTCCGCAGTCAGACGCGCAAGCGCCCGCCGGGCGGCATCCTGCTCGGCAAGTTTCTTGGTGCTCCCCGTGCCTCGGGCGAGTGGTTTGCCGGGTTCCCCCTCAGCCCGCAGCCGCACCTCGACCAGGAAGCGCTTGCGATGATCGGGTCCGCTTTCGCTCTTGACGCGATAGACGGGCATGCCGGCGCGGATGGCCTGCAGGTGCTCCTGGAGCGCTGATTTGTAGTTGCCCAGCGCCGCGCCCGAGCGCAAATCACGCGCCAGTTTCTCCACCACGCCGGCCATAACGTGGCGACGCACAAATGCGCGTACCGGATCCAGGCCGCCGTCGAGAAACACCGCACCGATGACGGCTTCCATGGTATTGGAAAGCACCGTATTCTTACGCCGCAGGCCGCTTCGGTCCTCTCCCTTGCTCAGGCGGAGGTGGCGGCCCAGGTCGAGATGGGCTGCTACCTCCGCCATGTGCTGGCGGCTGACCAACTGGGCCCGCACACGGGTTAGCTCGCCCTCGCGCCACTCCGGGTGCAGAAGGAACATGGCTTCAGCGACGACCAGGCCCAACACTGCGTCGCCAAGGAATTCGAGCCGCTCATTGTCGGCGGCCGCGGGCGGCTCCTTTTCATTTCCTTCGAGAACCCGTTCATTGGCCAGCGAACGGTGAGTGAGCGCGCGCACCAGCAGGTCCGGGTTAGCAAAGCTGTACCCGATTGCCGATTCGAGTTGGTTTATGTCGGCTGTCAATAATCCTCTGAAGCGACCTACCGAATTTCCGTGCCCATACTTGCGGCTTTTTTCTGACGCAGGTGTGGGAGGCACCATTTCAAACCTGCCTTTTTTGCTCGCGTGTCGAGGTTTGCACACGAAAGCATGCTGCTCCTCGACACGGCGGATCTTCTGATTATTGGACGCCTCCACCCGGCTGCACGTACCTCATTGCGGCTTGGCAGGCACATTATGCTGGGCCTGCCCGGGCTTGGCGGGCGGAGAATCGGGTTCGTTGTCGGCGTCATCTTCTTCACAACTATGGCCCTTCACCGCGTACGGCCCCTTGACCCCGCGCTCGGCTGCCAGCCGGGTGTCCTGCTGCCCGTCGCGGTTCTCCAGGGCCAGCTTGTATTCGGCAATGGCCTGGTCACGCTTGCACTCGAGGTCAAGCATGCGGCCGAGATAGATATGCGACCAGGCCAGGAGGCGCGGCTCCCTGGTCGTGGCCAGCGTGGTCTGGAAGCGCGTGATCGCCTCTTCCGCGTGGCCGGTGAGTATGGCTGCACGCGCCAGGATGAAGTTGGCGCGAGCGTTGTCGGCCGTTGCCTGCAGGGCATCGGCATGCACGGTAAGGGCCTGGCGGGCGAGGGCGCTGGCGGTGCCGATATCGCCGGTGGCCAGGCGGGCTTCGGCGAGGTCAAGACCCTCCAACTTGCGCGGCTTGCTGCGCGACAGCACGTCCTCGTCAGCCTGCTTGTCGAAGTCGATCTGGCGGGCGCGATGGACCTGCTGGTCTACGTCCATGCTGTAGACCATTTCGCCGATGGAATCCTTGAGGCTGGCCGGGTCCTTCTCGAACTGAATCATCTGTTCGTAGAAATACTGCGTCAGGACAAAGCCCTGGGTCATGTCATGGTGCACGGTGGCCAACCGGACCGCCTCCTGCTTCTGTTCCACGGCCTGCCGCTCCCGCTGGTAGCGCGGCAGCTCCGAACGCTCGACGCCGGCGGGAATTTTGTAGTCGGGGATACCGGTATCCATGGTGCGCGCCTCGATCGCCTTGATCAGGCACTCGATGGCCAGCAGCACGGTGTCGGAGCGGTAGCGGAACTCGAGGGGCGCCTCGCGGATTTCTTTCAGGATCGGCTGCATGCGGTCGATCGCGTTGGCGCGCGTCAGGAGCAGCGGCTCGATCATGTAGTGCAGGTAGGTGTGGCGCACGTCGTTCATGCGGATCTGGCCGTTCACGGGCGACAACACGACCACGTAATCGGTGCCGTAGATGCGGGCGTTCACCATCTTTGGCGAAAGCATCGGCTCAATCACCACGATGAAGCGGCGCCCTTCGTAGGTCGCGGCCGGCATCTTCAGATACAAGTTGGTGTTGAAGATCATTTTCGACAACGGATCGTGCAGTTTGGAGATTTCGTCGTCGTAGACGTGGTGGATCGTGAGCCATGTCCCATGCAGATCGACAGCCGAGGCAAAGGCCTTCAGCAGGGGGACGACCTCCACGACCTGGGTGGAGTCGGGGGGCATCTCGGTCAGCTCGACCGAGGTCTCGAGTTCCGGCGGCGGAGTGAGATACAGGGCAAGCGAGACGTACTGCGCGACGTCCTTCTCGGTGCCTGTCATGCGGTGCTGGGCGATGTATAGGCACATCCTGTCGCGCGCATTGCGGGCGTCTTCGCTCCTGGCGAGCGCCGCGTTCATATCGTCGCGAACGCGTTTACGGACCGCGGCGCTTTCGTCCAGACCCTCATCGTACCCGCAGGCGTTCAGGGCCGAGGCCATCAGAAACACGGGTTCGGAACTTACCAGTGAGATCGTTGGTCCAGCCGGATCGACCAGCGACGGCGCTTTTTCCAGCTGGATTTGCGGATTGCCGCTCGAAGAACTGTTTTGGGCATTAGCGCGGGGCTGAGACTGGGCGGCCGCCCGCGGAATGTTCACACCGAGGCACAGGACGCCAATCCCGAGGACGGCGGCAAATCGAAGCTTACACAACATGGAAAGACCCTAACTGAAGTCTAGTTAGACGGACGGGAAGGGTCAAACGGGAGAGGCAGGGACTAGGGACTAGGGACTAGCTAGGGAAGAGCAGGGCGGGCTATCTGAGGAGAGACGATGCCGAAACACTTTTCCCTATTCCTCTGGGGCTTCAGCCACGCACCGAGACGCCGGAGAAGGACAGCACCGCGAGGCCGCGGACGGGCTGGCCGAAGAAGCGGGCGGGCTCGAAAACTCCTGACAGGAGGAGGGTTTCCACCTGGGAGCGGGTGGTTGGATCGTCCGGGCCGGAGACGATGCGGAAATCGTACACCTGGCCTTCGCCGTTGACGTACGCCTCTACGATCACCGGGCCAGGCAGGGCGGCGATCTGGCTGTCGCTGGCGCCGGTCAGGAAGTAGCGCAAGCGAGGAGCCGTGGCGTTGCCGAGCGGTTCGTCGCCGTTTGCCTGGGCGGCCTCGGGCTTGGCCACGATGCCTACCAGCAGGATCACGCTTCCGAGCAGGAGAACGGCGCTGGCAAAGCCGGCCGCGGCCTGCAGCAGAAACGGGCCTACCGTGTTTTGCCAGGCGAGGTTCAGAGCGTGGAAAGGGCTTTGCCGCCGCTTGGCGCGCTCCTGGCTCACCGCCACCCGGATGCGGAGGGAAAGGTCATTCGGCTCGGGTACGGGGCGCAGCATGGCAAGAGAAGTCTGGACATTGCGGAGGGACGTCCACTCAGCGGCGCAGTCCGCGCACTCGTCGAGGTGGGCTGCGATACGCCGCATCTCCTCTCCGGTCAACCTGCCGTCGAGATACTCTGAAAACTTCGCTTTCATTGCACCGCAGCCGTTCATCGCGCCTCCTCTCCCAAGGGCATGTCGAACCCGGCATGTGCGGGGGCGGGACGGGCCGGCTGTCCGTCGCCCTTGAGCAACCCCTTCAACCACGCGCGCCCGCGGACCAGACGCGACTTTACTGTGCCCAGATTCACCCCTTGCATTTCCGCGACTTCTTCGTATACGAAGCCTTCAATATCGCGCAGAACCAGCGTGGTTCGAAAGGGCTCCGGCACTTTGGCCAGGGCAGCTTCCACCCGCGCCCGGTTTTCCTCGTGCACCGCGGCGTCATAGGGCGATTCCGACGGGTCGATGAGCATCTCCTTCAACCGGACGGGATTCGCGGCGTCACCATCGGTGAACTCCTGCTCGATGGGTACTTCCTGCTGTTTGTGGCGCGCCCACCAACGGCGCTGGTTTGAGGCCTCCCGCAGGGCAATGCGGTAAATCCAGGTTCGCAGCGACGATTCCCCGTGAAAACTTCGGATCCCGCGAAAGACCTTCACGAATACTTCCTGGGTCAGGTCGGCAGCGTCGGCCCGGTTCTGCACGGTGCGCGCCAGCAGGGAGAAGATGGGCTGGTGGTAGCGGGAGATCAACCAGGCAAACGCCTCTTCGGAGCCGGCGCGCAGCTCTTCGATGAGAGCCGCCTCGTCGGATTGAAGCGTCAGCGCGCTGGCAAGATTGCCCATTAAGAGGTCCGTCTGCAACCCAGTGCCCTCCACATTACCGCATCGGCCACACTCTTGGCATCTTCTCGACTGCTCTTACTGCTCAAGAGGGAGCGTGCGGGAACGGGAACTCTGCTGGTTTGCTTGAGCTTGTTCCCAACGCTCTATTCTCTTAGACACCGAGACCCCCGCAAAGTGTTCCCGGTCACGGGTGAAGGTGTCAGGTTTCAAGGGCCAGGGGTCAGAAGAGGCATCAGGCAATTGCAATTAGGGGATACCCCAACACCTGACACCTGACCGCTGATCCTGAGAACTAAAATCGAACCATGTCCTCCTCGCTTGCCTCCTCCCCCGTGCTGGTTCGATGCAAAGGCATTCTGTTCGACATGGACGGCATCCTGATCTCGTCTCTGGGCTCGGTGGAGCGGAGCTGGACGAAATGGGCCAGGATGCGCGGTGTCGATCCGGCTTACGCCCTCGGCATGATTCACGGTCGACGGGCCATCGAGAGCGTTGCTATGCTGCGCCCCGACCTCGATCCCGCGGAAGAGCTGAAGCTCGTCGAAGACATTGAACTGGCGGACGGGAAGGGAATCACGGTGCTCCCCGGGGTGAAGGAACTGATAGCCACCCTTCCGCCGGAGCGTTGGACGGTGGTCACCAGCGCCACCGAGCGGCTGGCTCGATTGCGGTTGGCGGCCTCGGGGTTTTCGCTGCCCGAGCGCATGATTACGGCCGAAACGGTAAGCGAGGGCAAACCCAACCCAGCGCCTTACCTGGCGGGGGCGGCCCTGCTGGGGTTTGTCCCCGAGGAATGCGTGGTATTTGAGGATTCGGCGTCAGGCGTGGCCGCAGGCTGTGCCGCCGGGTGCATCGTGGTTGGCACCACCTTTTCCCACGAAGCCGAACACCTGGAATGCGCCAACTACCTGGTGCGCGATCTGAGCGGGGTGAACGCTTCGGTGCTGCCGGACGAGAAAGGCCTGGCGCTGCGGTTCACTCCGCTGGAGCGGTAGCCATGCCGAAACGGCCCTTTGTGAGCGTTTGTCATCCCGACCGAAGAGCAGTGGAGTAGAGGGATATAAGCTTGAGCGGAAGCGGAACCTGAAAGCCAACGGCCAGAAGTCAGAAGCGGCCCTTACTCGTTCGCTTCGATCCGCCGGCCGTACCGGTCCTGCAGGGGGCGTGAATTGATCTTGTATCCCAGCGCCTCGAAGGCGCGCAGCTGCGAGCGGCTGATGCTGACGGGCTGCTCGAAGACGAACCAGCGCACGCCCTCGGTGCAGGGAGGCGTGGTCAGCGAGCCCGTGTAGGTCCAGTAGCCGCGGTCGCCGCCAGGCAGCAGACCGCCGGGATTGACCAGGTCAGTGACCTTCTCGATCTTTCCTGCTTCCGTGGGGAGGTGCTGCCAGAGGGTGGCCAGCGTTGCATTGGGATCGCCGCGGTCTTCGCTCAATCGCACCGCCAGCACTGCGAGCTTTCCATCGGCACTCTTATGCGTGAGGTGGACGTCCATATCCGTTAGCTTGCCGTTGACGGCTTCTTCGCCCGGATGATGGAAGTCGAGTTCCTGCAGGTCGTAGCGCACGCCGTTGGCGACGATATAGCTGCCTGGCTTGACGCGCACCACCACCGTATTCCCGGTGTTTTCGAGTTCCGCCGAGGCCGTGATGTAGTGGAATTCGATCGGCTGGAGGGTCTTGTTCAGTTTTGCCCCGCGGATGTCGATCGGAGACTGCTCCCTGCCTTCCGAACACAGCCGGTACGCGGGGTCAAGCCTGCCCCAGCCGAGCGGGCCGGTCTTTCCGTAGTAGTCCCAGTGGGCGTTCTGCGCCGCGGCGAAAGTGGTGGCAACACAGAAAAAGAGAAGTGCAGGAAAACGCATCGAAAGATCCCTTCTTGTCGCGGAGAATCGGGTCCGTGCCGATTCTATTCGATGGACGCCGGGAGGCCCAAAGGGGATAGCTGGGAAAAGCAGGTCCTTCGTTGCGCTCAGGAGGACAAGCTCTGGGGAAGGGCGATGGTGGGTTGCTGCGCGGGCGGCGGGACGATGCCCAGTTCCTGGTCCTTGTACTGGAGCTGGTAGAGCTTCCAGTAGAGGCCGCGATGGGCGAGCAGTTGCTGGTGGGAGCCCATCTCGCGCAACTGCCCTTTGTGCATGACCAGGATGACGTCGGCGCGCTGTACGGTGGATAGCCGGTGGGCGATCAGCACGCTGGTGCGACCTTCAACCATTCGCTCCAGCGCGCCGCGAATGCGCAGCTCGGTATCGGTGTCGACGCTCGAGGTGGCTTCGTCGAGGATGAGAATGCGCGGATTGTAGGCCAGCGCGCGGGCGAAGTTGATGAGCTGCTTCTGCCCCGTGGAAAGGGAGTTGCCGCGCTCCTGGACCGGCTCCTCGAACTTGCGGGGAAGGCGTTCGATGAAGTCCAGCACGTTCACATCGCGGGCCGCATCGACCAGCTGCTGCCGGGAAATCTCTTCGTTGCCCAGACGGATGTTTTCGGCGATGGT
>Ga0335069_10013958_pt1 | contig 11264 bp, 9 predicted proteins | sample Lox_Sample_11_FD_206714 | JGI IMG/M metagenome (GOLD analysis project Ga0335069, IMG submission 206714) | Soil microbial communities from Loxahatchee National Wildlife Refuge, Florida, United States - Lox_Sample_1.1 | ecosystem: Environmental > Terrestrial > Soil > Wetlands | place: USA: Florida... | reverse complement strand
CGGCGAACCCCCGAGGAAACGCCGAGCAAGCCGAACGAATGATCGGATGAGCATCGAAGCGGCGTTGCAGCGCCGCATCTCCCATCCGTCGGATCGCGCAGCCCTGCGCCGGGCGCGCATCGCATTCCAGACGGACGCCGGCGCGTGGACCATCGATCTACGGCAAGGGAGAACCAAGCTGTCGAACCGCCGCAAGCGAAACGCGGCGGTCACCATCTACAGCGACCCGGGCACGGTGATGGACGTTCTCGAAGGTCGCACGGCGGGGGTGCAGGCTTTCCTCGAGCACCGGCTGACGATGCGCGGAAACATCGCGCTCGCCCTGGAGCTCGACGACCTGCTGCCCCCGCCGCGTCGCGACCCGCGCGCGCCGCGCTGTCATCGCGTCAAAGCAGACGGCGTCAGCTCCTTCTATCTGGAGGCGGGAGAGCGCGGGGCTCCACCCGTCGTGCTTCTCCACGGGCTCGGGGCGACGTGTGCCTCGTTTCTGCCGACGCTCTGGGACCTGTCGCGCGATCACCACGTGATCGCCGTGGACCTCCCGGGCTTCGGCGAGAGCGACAAGCCCGTGCGGCCGCTCCACGCGCCTTACTTCGCGCGATGGCTCCTGGCGTTCCTCGACGCGCTCGCGATCGACCGCGCGCACCTCGTCGGCAACTCGATGGGGGGACGCATCGCGATCGAAATGGGGCTCCGGTATCCGACGCGCGTACGGAAGCTGGGGCTGCTCGCACCGTCGCTGGCGTGGCGGCGCTACCGGATGGCGGTGGGCCTCGTGCGCCTGCTGCGGCCGGAGCTCGCCCTGATGCCGCTGCCGATGCTCCACATGCTCGCCGTGCGCTCGCTCCGAGCGATGTTCGCCGTCCCGGATCGTGTGTCGGATGCGGCGATGAACGCGGCCGCCGACGAGTTCGTGCGCTTCTTCGCGAACCCGCGCGGACGCATCGCCCTCTTCCACGCGATGCGCGAGATCTATCTGGACCGCCCCGAGGGAGGCGACGGCTTCTGGAGCCGGCTCCCCTCGCTTTCGGTGCCGGCCCTCTTCATCTTCGGCGACCGCGACCGGCTCGTGCCGCGCGCCTTCGTGAAGCACGTGCGCCGAGCTGCGCCGAACGCGACCATCGAGGTCTTCGAGAGCTGCGGGCACGTGCCGCAGTTCGAGCTGCCGGAGAAGACTCATGCGCGGCTCCGGGCATTCTTTGCCGAAAATGCGCGCTAGGATCCGGGCATGCGCATCGCCCCGCTCGCCTTCGGCTGCCTTCTCCTCACGGCGTGCGAGTTCTCCATGTCCTCGACGACCGCGGTGTCGGCCGGGACGCCCGCCCCCGCGGGGCCGTCCCCGTCGCCGATGGCGGGGTGGTCGGTACAAGGGGCCGCACACGATGCGTACGCCGCCGACGTCGACCCCGACGCTCCTCGCGAGGGGCACGCGACCATCCGGTTTCACCCGACGCACGATCCCGAGGGCGGCTACGGCACGTACATGACGTCTCTCGATCCCGCGCCGGTGCGCGGCCGGCGCGCCCACGCGATCATCTGGGTGAGGACACAGGGCGTCACGGGTCGCGGTGACGTGTGGCTTCGCGCGCAGGGCATCGACTCCCCTGCCGACGGCCCGGGCCTCGGCTACGCGAGCGCGCGACTGGCGCCGAGCGCGGACTTCACGCGCTACGAGCTGTTCGTGGACGTCCCGCCCGATGCCGCCCACCTGCAGCTCGGCGTCGGCATCGGCGGGCCGGGGATGCTCTGGCTCGACGGCGTGCAGATCGAAGCTCAGTAGCGAACGCGCCAAGACCCGAACCTGACGTCGTCAGATTCGCGTTGCTCCCGGCGTAGGCCTGCATGTTCGTCGCTCGGTGCGGCGGACCGGTCGTGGCCCACGCGCTCGCAGTGAGCAGCGGCGGGCTCCTTCCATATCGAAAAGGAATGGCGTCGTCATGAAAAAGCACAGCTCCATCAGCTACGTTCTGGGCTCTCGGGCTCTCCTCGCGGGATCGATCGCCGCGGCGATCGGCGTCGCGTGCGGAGGATCGCCGAGCGAGACGACCGCAGCCACCTCGAACGAGCTCGGCACGTGCGGACCGGGCGAGTTGCCGACGCCGAGCGGCGGCTGCACGCAGTGCACCCTCAACACGCAAGGCAGCGCCACGTCGGCGTATCTCTCGGATCTGTTCCAGACCTTGAGGACCGACGCGGCCAGTGTCCAGGTGACCAACGGCGTCGAGTCCTTCATCCCGCCGCCCTCGGTGCTCCCCGGCATCAACTTCCCGACGCCGCCGACGAAGCAGGTGTCCGTCGGCTCGTTCTCCGGCAGCTTCTCGATATGGCCGACCACGGCCGGCTACACCGTGACGGTCACGAACATCCCGCAGCTCTCCATCACATGGCCGGCATGGACTGCCGGGGCGAGCGGAGTCACCATCCAGGCCACCGTTCAGGGAACGCTGGACACGTACGTCGTGGTGTCCGATGCGGCGACGATCTCGGTGACGCCGACGATCTCGTTGAACGGACTGCCCGTGACCATCACGTTCGGCACCGACGGCAACGGCAACGCGACCCTCCCGACATCCGGCGTGACCCTCGGCTCGCTGAGCCAGTACGTATCCGTCAACGGTTGCGGCGCGTTTGGCTGGTGTAACGGACTCGCGAGCAGCATGGTCGACAACAGCGGGTCGAAGCTGCAGTCTTTCATCGCCAGCCAGTTCCAGTCCGCGCTCAACGGCAGCGGTCCGTTCTGGGCCTCGCTCATGACGGCTCTCGCAGACGCCGGCGAGCTCACCGATCCGTCGGGACGGAAGCTCCCCGCGAAGGGGACGTCTTCACCCGCAGGCACCGTGTCGTCATGGAAGTTCGACAGCATGCAGGGGTACGCGAACTCGGTCCTGACCGCGAACTTCACCGGCGCGGGGATCTGCTACGTCGATTGCACGCCCCAGTCGGCCGCGCAGGCGTGCGCCGCCGTCCAGTGCGGATCGGCCGACGATGGGTGCGGCGACACGATCGATTGCAACAAGAGCTGTCCGACTGGATTTTTCTGCGACGGGAACACCTGCGTCGTTCCAGGCGGGTGCGATCCGGCCTGCCCGTCCGGCTACCTTTGCAACTACGGCACCAACGGCGCCCCTGGCGTCTGCGTGAAGAACGAGCGCTGCCCGGTCGGGTATCACTTCTGCAACAACGCGTGCGTGCCGGGCACCGGCTTGTGCCCGTGAAACGCAGGCGCGCGGGCGACGTCACCCGTTTGGGCGTCGCCCGCGCCGTTGACTGGGGACCTGTCGTGAATCATAAGAGCCCGGTCCCATGCGACACCTAGCCGCCGTGGTCCTCGTTTGCGCCGCCGCAGTCGCGTGCGGCAACGCCTCGCCCGATCAGACCGAGCTCACAGGCTCGACGGCCGAGGGCGTGATCAACCCCAACCCCGGCTGCTACTCGGGGTACGTGTCCCAGTGCCACTACATGGAGGGCCGCCAGCTTTGCACCTGCGTGCCCTTGTCGTGCACCTGGGACACCACTCAGCCACCGGCCGGTTTCACCGACTGGATCGAGTCGTGGACCGTGGGGTCCAACGACGGCAGCTGCCCCAACATCAAGGCTCCCACCGGTACGTGGAGGAACCTGTCGAACGCGTTGCAGTGCACCACCCCACAAGCGTTCGATGGCGTCCCGTGCGAGTACATGAACACCGGTTATGTGCTTCCCCAGGGGTGCAATCCCTCGAACTTCGGCACGCCTTCCTGCTGCACGTACGTGTGGTGGCCGGCCGATTTCGTCGAGGACACGTCCTGCACGCCGGGCTCGAATACTTGCGAGAACGCGGACTCGACGTGGGAGCAGTTCCCGCAGGTCTTGTGCGCCTACAACGGGATGAAGCTCGTGGCGAACGAGGTGTTCACCTGCGATAGCTCCAACTGCGGAGGGCTGGGAGGGATCGGAGGCGGCGGCAAGTGCCGGACCTGCCAATGATCGAATCATAAGAGCCCCGTCCCGTGCGCCACCTAGCAGCCGTGGTCCTCGTTTGCGCCGCCGCAGTCGCGTGCGGCAACGCCTCGCCCGATCGGACCGAGCTCACAGGCTCGACGGCCGAGGGCGTGATCAACCCCAACCCCGGCTGCTACTCGGGGTACGTGTCCCAGTGCCATTACAAGGAGGGCCGCGAGCTTTGCACCTGCGTGCCCTTGTCGTGCAACTTCGAAGACTCGGGTACACCACCGCCGGGCGTCACTCGGTGGATCGAGTCGTGGACCATGGGGTCTGAGGACGGCAGCTGCCCCGACATCCCGGCTCCCACCGGTACGTGGAAGGAACTATCGAACGCGGTGCAGTGCACCACTGAGGAATCCTTCTTCGGCGTCCCGTGCGAAGTGTATGACCGGGGAAACCCGGTTCCCGCGGGGTGCAGTCCCTCGAACTTCGGGACGCCTTCCTGCTGCACGTACGTGTGGTGGCCGGCTGGCTTCGTCGCGGATACGTCCTGCGCGGCGTACTCGAACACCTGCTCGGCCGACGGTGGAACGGCGTCCCAGTTCCCGCAGGTTCTTTGCCTTCACGCGGGAATGACCCTCAAGGCGAACGAGAGGGAACCCTGCTTCGCCCCAGACGGCGGCGCTATTGACGGCGGCTGCGGAGGGATCGGAGGCGGCGGCAAATGCCGGACCTGCCAATGACCCTGAATCACGGCACCAGCACGCGGAACGAGGCCCAATCGGACGTGGGGGATTGCTCCCGGACGGTGAGCACTGCTTCGCGCAGCGCGCCGCCGGCGTCGATGCGCGGCGTAGCGGCGAGCCGCGAGTAGAAGGCGACGGCGACGTCTCGAGCGAGCCCGTCGTCCACCACCCGCGAAGTGGCGATGACGACCCGCGCGCCCGCGACGAGAAACGCGCTCGTGAGCCCGAGCGCATCGAGTGTCCCGGTGGCCGACTCGTGCGCGGTGTCGCAGCCGAAGAGCGCGACGACCTCGGGCACGCGCGGCAACGCGAGCACGTCCGCCGGCGTCAGACGGCCGCCTCGCGCCAGCGAGAGCGCGCTGTCCACGCCGTCGGCCCCTCCGAAGCTCGCGTGCCCGGCGTAGTGCAGAAGGTGCGCCGACGCGAGCTCCCGGCGCACGGTTTCGGCGTCGGCCGCGGGGCCCCGAAGAGCCTCCACCGTCCAGTCGGAGCGCGCGAGAGCCGACGTGACCGCATCCGCCTCGGCCCGAGCCTCGGGCAGGTCACCGGAGGGATCGGCGACGACGAGGGCGCGTTGCGCGTCCGGCGCCGGGGCCGAGGCGGCGTCGAGGCCGAGGGCATACTCGACGCCGGCGTGCTCGAGCAGCGGGCGACCGTGCCACGGCAGGGCCTGCAGATCGACCGCGCGCGCGCCCGCGTAGGGGAGGAAACGGATCGCCGTAGCGCTCGCGATGGCCGCGTCGAAGGGACCCAGCATCGTGCGCGCGAGATCCTCGGGCGAGGCACGAGGGTCGATGCCATCGATGCGCTGCGCAGCGAGCGACTCGGCGGTCCGCGCGAAGCCGAGCCAGCCCGAAGGGGCCGGGACGTAGAGCAGCTCCAGCTCCCCGGGTTGCAAGGACGGGGGCTGCTCGCGCTCCCGCCGCGCCCGCGGCAGCACGCTCAGCGCGTCGTCGAGCATCCTGCGCGCGTCGCTCGCGTTCTCCTCGCGCCGCGCGCGCGCCGCTGCGAGCCGGTCCGCGGGCAGCTGCCAGTCCTTCGCCGTGTCGGTATCGATCGCGTCGCGCAGAGCACGGTACCGCCCGATGGCGTCTTGCCAGCGTCCGAGCTGGTCGGGGCCCAGCTGCGCGAGGGCCGCCGTCACCCGGAGGGAGTCGAGGGCTCTTGCTCGCCACCTCCGCGCGGCGCTCATGGCTTCTCCCGGTTGCCCGAGCCGCACCAGGAGATCGACGTGCCGAACGGCGGCCCGATCCCGGGCTGCGAAGAAGCCGTCCATCCCTTCCCCGAATGGGATCGAAGACGAGAGCCGGTCGACGAGCGCGTCGGCCTCGCCGAGGACAGCGAGTGCTTCCCTCCCGCGCCCGAGCGCGACGAGCGCCGCGGACTGTCCCTCGGCGGCCGAGAGCTGGTCGTCGAACGAGCCGAACGCCGCCGCGATCTCGCCCTCGCGCGCGAAGGACGAGAGCGCCTGCGCCGGCGCAGCTCCCGTCAGCGCGATGCGCCCTGCCAGGTCCTGCCATTGGAGGACGTTCTGAACGGGCGGGTCGTGCTCCACCCGCTTCGCTTCGTCGAGGGCCTCGCGCGCCTCCCGGCGCCGCCCGTGCTGAAGCTCGGCGAGAGCCACGTTCAGGAGGGCGTTGCCGAGGCGGTTCGGGTCCGGGCACGATGCCCGGAACAGATCGCACGCCTGCGCGAGCGGCTCGCGAGCATCGATGCCGAGGTCGGCGCTCTGGCTCGCTTGGATGGCGCGGACAACGGCCCACCCCACGTTGTCCAGCAAGTCGCCGCGCTCGCAGGCCTCTAGGTCCGGCGCGGCGAGAAGGGCGCGAAACATGGCGATCGACTCCGAATACCGTCCCACCTGCAGCAGAAGCAGTCCCACGGCCACCGCAGCAACGCGTCGGCCACGTTCCTCTCCGAGCCGCGCGAAGCGCGCCTCCGCCTCGCGTGCGCACCGCAGCGCCGTGCGCAGGTCCCCCGTATCCTCGGCGATGAGTCCTTCGGTGTGGACGACGTCCGCCTGTCCGTCCGGGTACTCCGGTGAGAGCTGCGCCTCACGCCGCAGCAACGCCCGAGCGTCGGCGATGCGGTTGCGCTCGTAAAATAGGTATGTGAGCGCCGAAGCGTCGTCGGCAGCCTCGGAGAGGTGTCCTTCGGTCTCGTGCAGGTCGATGGCCTCGCGGTAGTCGGCAATGGCCGCGTCAATCTGCCCGCGCTGGTAGTCGAGGCGCGCGCGCGCGGAGAGGAGCGCGGATCGCCCGCCCGCATCGGCCTCGGACATGGATCCGAGAACGCCGGCGGCCTCGTCGAGGCGGCCCTCCCTGCGCAGCGCACGCGCCCTCTCGAGTCCCGGTGGGACGGGCGGCTGAGGAGCCAGGAGGACCTTCGCGCTCGCATCGTTCGGTCCGTGCCCGACGTGAACGTCGAGGCGCGCGGCGTGCTCCGGGACGGTCACTCGTGCCGTCCGCCCGTCAGGCCATGGCGTGACGTGGACGGGAAGATCCACGCCGTCCGCCGCGACGCGGATAGAAGCGTCCTCTACCCCGGGCAACCAGAGTCGGAGCTCCGCCCCGGGCTCCACCTCGCACACGGGGCCGCTGTGCACGGCGGCGCATCCGGACACCTGGACCTGCAGCGGCTCCGAAGCTCGCTCCCCGGGGCGCGGTGGGACGCGAGGATGTGGCGCCCTGAGCACGATCCCCCCGGTGAGGAGAGCCGCCGCCGCGACGGCGGCGGAGACGAGCTTCGTTCGCGCGCCCGTGCGGACGAAGCGCATGGTGCTCCGGCCTCAGTTGCCTTCGAGCAGACGGACGCGCGCGTCGAGGAGGCGCCAGGGGCGCGCGCCCCCTTCGCCCCGGACTGCCCGGGCGACGTCGTCGGGATCAGGCGCGGCGACGGCCTCCGGGCTCACGGTGAATGCGAGGTCCCACGACCCGGGGGGCAGGTCGAGCAGCGTTCCGGCCTCTCCGGCGATGCGCACGGCGCCGTCGGCGGATCGCTCCATCGGAGGGGCCCATGGCCGCACGTCGGTGCCTTGCACGAGGAATGCGCGCACCTCGACGGGACGCTGCACCGCCGTCGCCGGCCGCAGCACGATCTCGAGGCGCGATGCGCGATGCAGCTCCAGAGGACCGCGCTCGGCCGGAGCCCCCGAGCGCGTGGCGCGATCTCCTCCCGAGACGTCCAGGGCGTACTCGGGCAGAAGAGCCGAAGGATCGGTGGGATGCCGGAACCGGAGGGCGAGTACGACGACGGCGGCCGCCGCCAGCGGCCCGGCAATGATCGCGGCGCGACGCCAGGCGGGGGCGAAGCGCGGGTGCGGCAGGCCTACCGCGACGCGCTCGGCGATCCGCTGCTTGGCCGCGGCATCGAGCGGGCGAAACGCCTCGTAGAGGCGTGCAACCTCGGGGTCCGCTGCGGCGCGCTCGCGCAGCTGCGCCTCCTCGGCCGGGGCGAGCTCCCCTCTCGCAAGCCTCTCCCACACCGCATCGTCCTCCGAGGCGGCTTCGCTGCGGGCGTGGCGCCCGAGCTGCTGGAGTAGGTCATCCGCTTCCACGGTTCTCCACGTTAGAGTACTACACGGTGACGTCCCCGTTTCTGACGCGCAGATGAGCGAGCCGAACGGCCCCGAGCTCCTTCGCCGCGCCCTCGCTGGTGACAGGGCCGCCACACGCGGGCTCGTCGAGTTGCTCTCGCCCGTCGTGCACGCCCGGGTGGCCCGCAAGCTGCTTCGAAGCGGTCTCGCGCGGAAGCAGGGGCGCGAGCTGCGCCAGGAGATCGAGGATTTCGTTCAGGAAGTCTTCATCGCGCTGTTCGCCGACGGCGGGCGCCTGCTGCGCGCGTGGGACCCGACGCGCGGACTGAACCTGCTCAACTTCGTCGGGCTGCTCAGCGAGCACCAGGTGGACAACATCCTTCGCAGCGGACGACGCAGCCCCTATACCGAGGAAGCCACGCAAGGGGAGTCCATCGAGCGTCGTGCGGGCTCCACCGAGAGCGCCCACGCCCATGTGTCCTCGCGCGAGATGCTCGCCAAGATCGTCGAGCGGCTGCGAGAGCGGCTCACGCCCACGGGCATCGAAATTTTCCAGTTGCTCGTCGTCGAGGAGCGGTCGGTCGAAGACGTGTGCAAGCAGATGGGGATGACGGCGGACGCCGTGTACGCGTGGCGAAGCCGGCTGGGAAAGCAGGCGCGGGAAATCCGAGAGGAACTCGACGTCTGACGGGCGTTCGTCAGATCTGGGGCGCCCGTTGCGTAGACCAGGTCATGAACACGGCGATCGCGAACTTCCAACCCGAGGACGTGGCTCCGGAACCCTCAGGTGGCGGCAGCGTAGAAGCGGCCTCCGTCTCGGGTCGCGGGCACGACTCGCTCGCTCGCGAGCTCGGCTGCTTCTTGCAGACGCTGACGCGGCGCCAGAGCGCGTCCGCCGCCTTGTGCGTCCTGTGGCCCGAGTGCCTGGCGGCGGAGGTGGACCCCGAGACCAACGGCGTAGCTGACCTGCGAGAAGCCCTGGCTTCGGTCCATGCCCCCGATCTCTTTCGGGCGTTCGGCATCGATCCACAGGGCACCCCTGGTTCCCAACCGGTCTTGATGCCGGCGCAGGGCGTGAAGTCCAGGCTCAGCTCCGTCGCGCGGGCGCTCTCGCGAGTGCGCGTGTTGGGGGACCAGCTGGTCCTGGGCGTAGCACTCCGCCGTGCGGACGGGACGCTGCGCGGGTTCGCCGCGGTTTCCGTGCCGCACCTGCTCGATCGGGGGGACGTGGGCTGGTACGCGGGGTGTTGCGATGTCTTCGCCAGCACCTGGCTCGACGACGTCGCGACCCGTGCGTCTGCCGCGCTGCCTCGCCTCGAGCCGGGCTCCCTTTCGCCACGCCAGAGGGAGGTGGCCAGGCTCCTGGCAGACGGGTACTCGCTCGTGAACGTGGCCGCCATCCTGGGCTTGAGCGAGAACACTGCGCGCACCTACGTGAAACGGTTGTACGCCAAGCTCGGCGTGTGCAACCGCGTGGAGCTCGTGCGGCGTTTGGGTGTCACGGGGTAGAGCTCACGCTGCCGCGCGCTCTCAGCCTCGCCTCGCTGCAATCGCCCACTCGTACACGTCGGCGTACTTGCGGGCAGCGACGTCCCAGCCGAAAGGCTTCTGCATCGCCCGCCGCTGCATCGCGCGGAAGTGCTGCGGGCGCTCGCGATACGTCTCGACGGCCCACCTGACGGTGTCGACCAGCGAATCCACGGACAGATCCCAGAACTTGAAACCGGTGCCCTCGCCGGTGGCCGGCACGTAGTTGTCCACGGTGTCGTCCAGGCCCCCGGTGGCGCGCACGATCGGCAACGTGCCGTATCGCTGGCTGTACATCTGGTTTAGACCGCACGGCTCGAAGCGCGAAGGCATGACGAACAGATCGGCGCCCGCCTCGATGCGGTGGGCGAGCTGCTCGCTGAAGCCGATCCACGCACGGAAGCGGTCGCCCCCGTGGTGCGAGCGCCAGTGCAGGTACCCCTCGGCGGCGGGATCGCCCGATCCGAGGATGACGACCTGCGTGTCGAGATCCAGGATGCGCGGCAACGCAGCGAGGAACACGTCGGTCCCCTTCTGCTCGCTCAGGCGCGAGACCACCCCGAGCAGCGGCACGTCGGGCCTCTGCGCGAGGCCCATCTCGGTCTGGATGGCGCGCTTGCACTCGGCCTTGCCGGTGAAGTCGCTGGGGTCGTAATGGGCCGCGATGTTCGGGTCGGCGCGGGGGTTCCACACGCGCTCGTCGATGCCGTTGAGGATGCCCAGGAGGTCGGCCGCGCGGAAGCGCATGACGCCGTCGAGCCCTGCGCCGCCCTCGGCGGTCTGGATCTCGGCGGCGTAGCGCGGCGACACGGCGGTCAGCTTGGTCGCGTGATAGAGGCCGCCCTTGAGCGGGTTGACGGCGCCGAAGTCCTCGAGCGAGTCGGGGCGCATCTCGCTCCAGGGCAGGTGCACGACGGGCAGCGCGCCCGGGTGGAACTTCGCCTGGTGCGCCAGGTTGTGGATGGTGAGGACGGTCGCGGCGCGCGCGAGCGGTCCGGCGGACTCGATGGTGTTGAGGTACACGGGCACGAGCGCCGTCGGCCAGTCGTGCACGTGGAACACGTCCGGGATCCAGCCGAGGTACTTGCAGAGCTGCAGCGCACCCCGCGAGAGGAACCCGAAGCGCACCAGGTTGTCGTGCGCCACGGATCCGGGCGGATCGTAGAGGTAGCCGCGCCCGAAGAGCTGCTCGTGATCGAGGAGATAGACGGGCACGTCCGTCCCGGGCAGGCGCGTCTCGTAGACGGCGGCCCATGCGTCGCCGGCGCCGAGCGGCACCCCCAGCGGCGCCGCGTGCCGCTTCAGCCCTTGCGTCGGGATCACGTCATAACGGGGAATGACGATGCGTGCGTCGTGCCCGAGCGCGCGCAACGCGGCAGGGAGCGCCCCGATCACGTCGCCGAGACCACCAGCCTTGACGAAGCGTGCACACTCCGAGGCGACGAAGAGAATCGAGATGGGCATACGCGCCCTCCGCAACCTACCATCGGTTCGTGCTGACGCGACGGTTCCACGACGCCATGGTCTACGCG
>Ga0335069_10013957_pt1 | contig 11264 bp, 10 predicted proteins | sample Lox_Sample_11_FD_206714 | JGI IMG/M metagenome (GOLD analysis project Ga0335069, IMG submission 206714) | Soil microbial communities from Loxahatchee National Wildlife Refuge, Florida, United States - Lox_Sample_1.1 | ecosystem: Environmental > Terrestrial > Soil > Wetlands | place: USA... | reverse complement strand
GCGCGATGAGCGGTTCCGCCCAGATCGCGCATTTGTATCCGAATGTTATCGGCACGGCGTGCTGCAGATGCGTGCGACCCGCCATCGGCGTATCGCGATACTGCCGCGCTCTGTGCGCCAGGGACTTTGCGACAATGATCGCGTCGCGGCGAATGATCGCCATCGCGTTGCGAATTTGCAGCACGGCCGCGCTATCAAGCGCGTCCTGTGTCGTCGCGCCGAGGTGTACATAACGAGCGGCGTCGGCGCTCGTCGCGAGTTGTCTGGTCAATTCGACGACCGGGTATCCGACTAGCTGCGTGCTGCGCATGATCGCGCCGACATCGAGATTCTCGACGCGCGCGGCGGCCCCGATAGCTTGCGCTGCGGAAGATGGAATTATTCCCAGTCGGGCTTCGACGCGAGCGAGCGCGCCTTCGAAGTCGAGCATGTATTGTATCCACGCGCGCTCGGAAAAGACCTCGCGCATCTCGGCTGTGCCGAAATTCGCGCCCTGAACCTGGGAATCAATCGGAAGCACTAAGATCCTGTGGATCGATGCGAAAACGTTTTCAGAAATCGAAGAAAACGGTCTCCCGATCTCCTTGCAAAACTATATCGAAGTTGAAAACCCGCTCCGTACCGGCTCCGGATTCAAGCGCGATCAGCGTGGCGCGCCGGTCGTCGGGAACCGCGTTCAACCATTCGTCGGAGCGATTCAGCGGTTCGTCGGGGAAGTAGATTCGCGTATGGAGATGCTTCAGCAGTCCGCGCGCAAACGCGACGACTCCGATGTGCGGCGCCTGCAACCGTCCGTCATTTCCGGGGACCGCGCCGGGCTTGATGGTCGCAAAACGGAACCTGCCGCTCTCGTCGGTTGCGCATCGCCCGAATCCGCGAAACGTCGGGTCGATTCGCGCCTCGTTCGTGTCGTCGGGATGGTTGTAGCGGCCGTATGCGTTCGCCTGCCAGATTTCAATCATCGCGTCGGATACCGGCAGTCCATCGCCGTCAACGACTCGCCCCGTGATCGCAATCCTCTCTCCGGCCGTCCTCTCGGACGCGAGCCGGGACCAATCTTCAGCGACGAGCGCGCGATGGAAAAAGGGACCGATAGTCTGCGAACTTGTTGGACGCGCCATCGTCATTCGAGCGCGGGTGTCGCCGTTCGACCCCGCATCACGAAATCGAACCGGTACCCGAGCGCATATTCCGGGACGGTTAGATCGATATCGAATTTTGCGATAAGGCGTTCGCGCGCCTCGCGATCCGGGATGCTGTTGAAAATCGGATCGAGGTCAAGCAACGGATCGCCCGGAAAATACATCTGCGTAATCAGCCGAGTCGCAACGGCAGGCCCGAACAGGCTGAAGTGAATGTGAGCGGGACGCCATGCGTTGTGATGATTCTTCCACGGGTATGCGCCCGGCTTGATCGTTACGAAACGATACTGGCCGGTCTCGTTTGTGCCTGCGCGGCCGACGCCGAGAAAATGCGGGTCGAGGGGTGCGCGATGCTGGTCGCCGCGATGTGCGTATCGTCCGCACGCGTTGGCCTGCCAGATTTCGAGGAGCGTGTTGCGAATCGCACGCCCGTCCTCGTCGAGCACACGGCCGGACACGATAATCCGCTCGCCGAGCGCGTCGCCTCCGTCGAATCGTGTCAGGTCGGCATCGCCGTCGCGAAGAAGCTCTCGTCCAAGGCTCGGGCCGGTTATCTCGGAAATCGATTGCGTCACGCGCACGGGCGGATGGAGCGGAGCGCGCTTGACGGTGCTCTTGTACGCGGCAAACAGTCGCGGGGGGTCGGTACCCTCGGGCGCGCGTCTGTATCCGGAACTCATTTGGAGTCCTTGGCGGCTTGTCCGAAAACTTCTTTTGCAATTCTGAACGCGGCGTTGGCCGCGGGAACACCCGCGTAAATCGCCACCTGCATAAGAGCCTCGCGCACTTCGATCACTGTTGCGCCGGCATTCTGAGACGCGAGCAGATGGAGTCTGAGCTCCTCCTCGCGTCCGAGCGCCGCGAGCATCACGATGGTAAGCAGACTGCGCGTGCGCGGGTCGAGTCCCGGTCGCGTCCAGACTTTTCCCCACGCGTACTCGGTTATGAATTTTTGAAATTCGACGTCGAAGTCGCTCGTGCGTTCAAGCGCCCGGTCAACATATTCGTCGCCGAGCACCCTGCGGCGCATCGCGATACCCGGCGGATCGAAATCGTCCCGCGCCATGCACTATCCCTAGATCGTCGGCGTCGGCGCCGCAACCAGGTTGTAAGGCAAAAAATGATTCTTACCGAATCGCACGCCTGGCCGCGGAAAGAAGCGTTCGATCTTTGCCGGTCCACTCGAGCTCGCGCTCGTACGGGAAATCTGCAAGATGCCGTTCGATCGCATCCTGACTTCCCCAGTTCTCTGCGCGCGTCATCAGGTGCATAACTATTGCGGTGAACGGCAGATAGATAAATACGCTTGCCCACGCGATCTCGTGCGCGCCGATGATGAAGAGCATCGAGATGCCGAACAGCACTATTCCAGCGTACAAACCCGGGCCGAGGAGGGCGCGCGACGGGATGTTGAGCATGATTCCGGCCGGTTTGCCCGAATCGTGACGCATTCGCGCGTCGAGATAAACGAAAATCGGAATCGTGATCGCGGCCGTGAAGTACCATCCAAGATAGTTGACGATCGGGACGCCGAAATGCGGACCGGGCGGGTCGTACCAAAAGATATTTCCGAGGAACCATTGCCGACCGAGCACGCTCAGCGGATCGACGACAAAGTCGATCATCACCATGAACAGCGCCGCCATCAGCCACACCCGGGGCGACCGGCGAATCTCGCGAGTGTCGAGGATGCGAAGATCGGCGCCACTCAAATACAGCGGCGATGAAACCAGCAGCGCAAGCGAATAGCTGGCGAACGCGAGAAACGTGAACGATAGCGAATCGAAGAACGGAACTCCGAAGATCCAGAGTTCGCGCCCGCGGGTCGCATCGACGTAATGGTAGAGCCCGAACGGAAATCCGTTGGTCACCGACGACCACTCGCATCCCAGTGCGATCGCGTATGTGAGCATTGCGAACAGAATCGTCGTTCGCACGCCGAAATTGGCGATTGACGCGAAAGTGAACGTCGCCAGGAAAATGAAAACGTAGGGTCGAAGCGCGATGGTGGAGAGCAACAATTCCATTGGATTAGGCAGCGGCGCGCGCCACTCCGCGCGCGCGGAAGAACTCGATGGCCTGCCTTAAGGCGTCGTCAACCGAACCCGGTTCATAGCCGAGTTCCCGTTTTGCTTTTGACGAATCGAACCACATCTTCTTGCGCGCCATCCGCACCTCCGTGAGACTCGCACGTGGCGGGCGATGAGTAACAGTCCGCGCCAATGCCTCGGCTCCCAGAGCGAACCCGAATGCAAAGGCATAGGGGAGCTTCACGCGCGGAGCAGCCAGCCCGGAGAGCGCGGCAAGCCGCCCCAGCATCTCCGCAAGCGTCAGATTCTCCCCGCCCAGAATATATTTCTCGCCAATCCTGCCGTGTTGCGCGGCGAGCAGGTGTCCCTGCGCTACGTTTTCGACATTGACCAGGTTCAGCCCCGTATCGACGTAAGCCGGCATCTTGCGATTGAGGAAATCGACGATGATTCGTCCGGTCGGCGTCGGTTTGAGATCGCGCGGGCCGATCGGCGTTGACGGATTGACGATCACCAGCGGCGCTCCGGATTGTGCGGCTTCCAATGCGGCCTGCTCGGCGAGAAACTTCGATCGCTTGTACGGCCCGACCATGTCGTCGATAGACACCGGCGTCTTCTCGGTGCCGACGCCGCCATGCGGGATCCCAAGCGCGCCCACCGTGCTGGTGTGGACGATTCGCGCGACACCTGCCTCGCGCCCGGCGGCGATCACGTTCCTCGTTCCCTCGACGTTCGCCGCATACATCGGGCGCTCATCCTCCACCCACAGCCGGTAGTCTGCGGCGACGTGATAGATCTCGTCGCATCGTTTTGCGGCGGCGCGGAGCGATTCGAGATCGCGAAGATCGCCGATACAAGCTTCATGTTTGACGCCGTCGAGCGCCGTCACATCGGAGCCACGTCGAACCAGAACGCGCACGTGATCGCCGCGCGCGACCAACGCGCGCACCACGTGGCATCCTACAAATCCGTTGCCTCCTGTAACCAGCGCCGTCTTGGACATCGAGGCTACCTGTAAAGCTTCCGGGCCTACGCAGCCGCCGGTACGGCCGTGGTTTGGCTGGCAACTGCGACGGCGGCCGCGCGTCCTGCAATAACCGCGCTCTCGATCGTCGCGGGCAGACCGGTTTGAATCCAATCACCCGCCAAAAACAAATTCGCGATCGGCGTGCGGACGCCGGGGCGCAACTGAAACGTGTCGGGCGCCGGCGCCATCGTCGCGTTTTTTTCCTTGATTACAAGCGTGCGCAGGACCTTCGCGTCGCGAGACTGCGGAATCATCGCGTGCAGATCGTTCGTCACGATCGTCACGATCTGATCGTTGGGAAGATCGACCAACTTACGCGCTCCGCTTATAACGAAGCTGAGATAGCCGGGATGGCGTTCGCCGCGCTCGGCAAAAATCTTGCGCTTGTTGAACAGCCATTGCGTAGTTGTGCCGACGAATCCGACGAACGCCGAGTCGGTCACTTCGCGATCGAACCACGCATGGATACACACGATTGGCGAAGTGTCGAGCCGCGACAGTTTCGCGAAGAGCGGATCGCCGCGCCGGTTCGAGTCGAGCATCCGCAGCAATCGATCCGGCTGCGTCGCGCAGATGAAGTTGCGCGCCTCGAGACGTGAGCCGTCGCGAAAACGAACCGCGCCAACCCGTGTGTTCTCGATCTCGAAGGACTCGACCGTGTTGCGCGTCATCACTGAGCCGCCGTTTTCTTCGATCACGCGCTGTGCGCCCGTGCAATACAAATCGCTCAGACCGACTCGCGAGTAAACGAATGCGGAATCGGAACGCCGTGCGAAGAACGCCCGTTTCAGTACCTCGGCCAGCAGGGCCGCGGACGATACTTGAGGTTCGTCATTCAGTGTTGCGATCGAAAGTGGATACCAGAACGACTCGCGGGCGCGCGTGCCCTGTCCGAGCGCGTCCATTAGCTCCGCGACTGTCATCCGTTGCAGACGCTCGGGCTGACGACTGCGCATCGCGAGCATCCTGATGCCCGCCGTCATCACGCGCATCCGCTCCGCCATCGTGAGGTGCCGGTAGCGCAGCAGCGCGCCGCTCATATGAAGCGGGCCCGGCATCTTTGCGGTACGCAATTTCGCGCTTGCGCCGCCCCGGACCAGCAACTCGATTTCAAGATCCTCATGAAAGACGAGATGCTTCGACGATCCGATGCGGCGCAGAAAATCGAGCGTTTCGCTGTAGCAGCCCATCAGGACGTGCTGGCCATTGTCGACGAAGTCGCCGCTCTCCTCGTCGACGAATGAGAACGCTCTGCCGCCGAGCGACGGCTTGGCCTCGACTACTGCGACCCGCAGTCCGCGGTCCGCGAGCGCAACCGCGGCGCTCAGTCCGGCGAATCCGCCGCCGACTATGGCAGCGTCGATCATCGCAGAGGTCATCCTCGAAGCGCCGCGAGACGGCCGGATGCCCAGGCGCGTCCGACGAGATAGAGCTTGCGCGGCGCAGAGAGGCTCAGGCGCCTGTCGAGCACGCGAAATCCCGAGCGCACGATTTCACCCAGCAAGGCGCCATAAATCATACGCATCGCTTCCGCTGTGAGCAGCGTCGATCGATCTTCAGGCGGCAGCGCCTCCTGCGCCTGATGATAAAAATCCTGCGCGCGTGCGGCCTCGAATTCCATCAACTTGACGAAGTTCTGACTGTACACGCCGCGCAGGATTTCGTCTTCGGTTACGGCGAAGCGCTCCAAGTCCTCAAGCGGCAAATAGATGCGCCCGCGAGCGGCGTCCTCGCTCACGTCGCGCAGGATGTTGGTCAATTGAAACGCGAGGCCGAGTTTCTCGGCGTAAATTTTCGCCCCAGAATTCGTGTAGCCGAAAATCTCGATGCAGATAAGTCCGACCGCTGACGCCACGCGATAACAATAGAGGCGCAACTCCTCGAACGTCGCGTACCGCTTGCGACTGAGGTCCATTTCGACGCCGGCGATGATCTCCTCGAAATACTCACGCGCGATTTTGAACCGCGCGATGCTGTCGGCGAGCGCCCGCGAAATGGGATGCGTCGGCTGACCGCAATAGACGCGCTCCAATTCGTCTCGCCAGCGCGCAAGGAGCGCGGCAGGATCGCGGACCGTATCGTCGTCAGCGATATCGTCGATAAACCTGCAGAAGGCATACACGGCGTACAGCGCTCGGCGACGTTCCCAATCGAGAAGCATGAAAGCGTAGTAGAAATTCGACGAGGAGCGACGCGTCGCCTCGGCGCACCGCGCGTAATCGGAATCGAGGTTTTCGTGCCCGATTCGTTCGGACTGCGCCGCTTCGCCCACCTCAGTCTCCTACCCGGCGCGCAATTGCGCCCAACCCGATACGAGCATAATCGAGCTTGCGCAGCTTCGGTCTACGCCTGAAAACGTCGTAATCGACCCGCTCGATCGCGCGTAGAATCGCCAGGCCGCCCCCGGCGAACATGATGATATCGCGCGAGAGCCTGCAATCGACAATTCGATGCAACTCCGCGCCCTCGTGCAGCCTCGCGCGTGCAGTCGCGATTTCATGCCGCATCAGATCGACGAACGCAGATGTCATTTGGCCGCGTCCCAGGTCCGCCGGCTCAACGCCGAATCGACGCATGTCAGCGCGCGGAAAATAGATTCGTCCCTTGGCGAAATCGATCGCAACATCCTGCCAGAAATTCGCAAGCTGAAGTCCGCTGCAAACCAGATCGGCAAGCCGCTGGCGCTCAGCATCGCGGTAACCGAACAGGTAGAGGACCAGCCGTCCCACCGGATTCGCGGAAAAACGCGCGTAATCCAGAAGGTCGTCGAGCGTTTCGAAGCCGCGAAAATTGACGTCGGAACGGAACGCCACGAGCAGATCGGCAAAGGGCTCGCGTGGAATATCGTAACGACGGATCGTATCGAGCAGCGCGACGAACACCGGATGCGTCGCGACGCCCTGGTAGCATCGATCCAGCGCGCGTTCCCATTCGTCGAGCTTCGCGAGGTCGCGCTCTTCGTCCGCGAAATCGTCGGCCATGCGCGCGTAGGCGTAAATCGCGTGCATATGCGGCCGCATCTTGCGCGGCATCAGCCATGACGCGATCGTGAAATTTTCGTAGTGCGATTTTGCGAGATTGGCGCACCATTCGCGCGCCTGAGCGAGATCGACGGCGGCGGGGCCGCTGTCGTTCGGGTGCGAATCGCGCGCTGCAAGCGCAAGTCCGGCTTGTGCGTCGGCGCTCATGCGTGCTGCGCCTCTTGGATTCCAGCGAGGGCGCGCGTTTCGCGCCGCGCCCACGCGTCGACCTCGAGCAGATCTTCAAGCGAGCGCGCAGGCCCACCTGAGTGTCGGTGCATCACGGTTTCGATATTGCGCGCGATGTCCGGAAAGCTTGCTGCGCCAGCCAGGAACGCGGCGACCATTTCTTCGTTTGCCGCATTCAAGCAGGCGGGCATCGTGCCGCCGGCGTCGAGCGCATCGTACGCGAGCCGCAAGCAGGGAAATCGATGAGGGTCCGGCTCTTCGAAGCTGAGCGATCCGCACGAAGGAAGCGAGAGCGGCTTCAGATGATCGAGTGGAAGGCGCTCAGGATACGCGAGCGCATACGCGACCGGTATTGCCATGTCGGTAACCGCCATCTCCGCGATAACGGAACCGTCGATCAGTTCGATCATCGAATGGATGACGCTCTGCGGATGAATTACGACGCCGATTCGATCGCTGCCGACCGAGAAAAGCCATCGCGCCTCGATTACCTCCAAACCCTTGTTCATCAGGGTCGCCGAATCGATCGTGATTTTGCTGCCCATTCTCCAGGTCGGATGATTGAGCGCCTGCTCGATGGTAATCGATGCGAATTTATCGGCGGACGTGCGCAGAAACGGACCGCCCGAGGCGGTCAGCACGACGCGCTTCACGGTCGAGGGCGGTCGTCGCTCCATGCACTGAAAGATCGCGTTGTGCTCGCTGTCAACGGGGAGCAGCCGTACTTGATTTTCGCGCACGGCGCGCGTGACGAGCTCGCCCGCGATGACGAGAACTTCCTTGTTTGCGAATGCGATATCTTTGCCGGCGCGAATCGCTGCGAGAGTCGGGTGAAGTCCGAGTGCGCCCACCATCGCAGACATCACGAGTTCGGAGCGCGGATGAGTCGCGACGGCGATTGCGCCTTCCAACCCGTACATGATTTCGACGCGCGTCCCCGACAGTCGCGCTCGTAGCTCGCGCGCAAGCTCGGGAGTCGCGACCGACACCAGCTCGGGACGGAAGCGCGCGACCTGTCCGGCGAGCGCTTCGATATTGCGGCCTGCGGCCATCGCAACGACCCCGAACTTATCGGGAAAGCGTCCGGCGACGTCGAGCGTCGTGACGCCGACGGAACCCGTTGCTCCGAGTATCGAGATGCTTTTCATCGCGGCCCGCTTCTAGTGCGCTGCGCTGTTTAGAACGCGGCGGCGGAAACGTCCAAGCGCCATCAGCGGGAAATAATGCGGATACATGTAATAGCGGAGATAGAAATGATTCGGAAAGCCGTTGCCCGTTGATGCCGTTTCGTCCCAGGAGCCGGCCTGGTTCTGACGTTCGAGCAGCCATGCGGCCCCGCGCAATGCGCTTTCGCTCACGCCGTCTTCTCCCGCGAGAATCCCCATCAACGCCCAGGCGGTTTGCGAAGCAGTGCTGTCTCCGCGTCCACGCCACGCAGGATCCTTGTCAGCGAGCGGACTTTCTCCCCATCCGCCGTCCTGATTTTGTTTCGACTTAAGCCACTCGACGCCGCGCTTGATCCACGGTTCATTGAGATCGGCGCCGATGGCACGAAGTCCCATCAGCGCGGACCATGTGCCGTAGATATAGGCGACGCCCCAGCGTCCCCACCATGCGCCGTCCGGGAATTGCTCGCGCTTGAGCCATTCAATCGCGCGGTGCGCTACCGGATGGTTGGCCTTGTAGCCGACGGCCGCCATCATTTCGAGTACGCGCCCTGTGAGATCGGCGCACGAAGGATCGGTGACAGCCTCGACGTCGGCGAGCGGTATGTGGTTGAGCCACTTCTGATTGCAATCGACGTCGAAGGCGGCGAATCCGCCGTCCGATGATTGCATTCCCATCACCCAGTTGGCGCTCGTGCGAATCGCGCGTTCGAGCGCCTTCGGGTCGTCGAAGTTCTTCACCCGGGGCAGAACGTCGAGGATAACCGCGGAATCGTCAACGTCGGGATAGCAGTCATTGTAAAACTCGAACGCCCATCCGCCCGGCTCGAGGTTTGGACGCTTCACCGACCAGTCGCCTTTCCTGAAAATCTGACGGTCGATGTACCATTTCGCGGTGGCCGCGAGCGCGGGATGGTCGCCTTCGAGGTCGGAATCGAGCAGGGCCTTGGCCGCCAGCGCAGTATCCCAGTTCGGGGAGACACACGGCATGTAGAGGGCGGTATCGCCGAATTCCCAAATCAATTCGCGCGAAGCCTCGAGCGCTTTGTGGATGACGGGATGATCGTTTCGATAACCGAGAGCCTTGAGCGCCATCGCGCTGAGCAGATAGCAGGGCTCGATTCCGCCCCACGATCCATTGGCTTCCTGACGCTCGAGTATCCAGTTTTCGGCGACGCGCATCGCTCGCGCTCGAAGCGATCTCACCGGATGGCGCGTGTACCATCGCAGACCCTTGTCGATGACATTGAAAGCGTTGCGCAACGACAGGGGATGCTTTCCGCTCGGCTGTTTGAACTTCGTAAAATGAGGAGGCTGAATGTATAGCTCAAGAACGCCTTCGCGGTAGTCCACCGGCACGGCCGGCTTTGCAGCCTGCAGAAGCATCAGCGCGAACGCGGTGCCACGCGCCCATGAGGCGAGTTCGTACATGTTAAATGGGAACCAGTTCGGCAGCAGCGCGACTTCGACAGGAAGCCCCGCCGTTGCTTCCCATGGAATCTGGCCCATACAGGCCAGATAGAAGCGCGCCAGCGTACCGCACTTCTCGATTCCTCCGCGCGAAAGAATCCAGCGGCGTGCCTTCATCGCGGGGTCGTCCCCCGCGTGCATCCCGGCGAGCTTCAGCGCGAAGTAAGACTCGATCGAGCTGGACAGATAGCCTTCGCCGCCCTTGTAGAGCGCCCAACTTCCGTCGGCCTGTTGAGCATCAAGCAGGCGCTTTTTCAGCCGCTGTTCGAGATCGCGATCGACGGCCTCCATGAAATGCATGAAGATAACGAATTCGGCTTCCATCTCGACGTTGGCTTCCAGAGCGGCGTGCCAATAGCCCTCTGGATGCTGCAACGCTATGAGGGCGCGCTGAGCGTGATCGATTGTGTAGTTCAGCTTGGCGACAAATTCACTGCGAGCGAGGTCCTCGCCGCCCAACCCGACAGATTTCACATCCAAAGCCTGATCCATTATTGCCACTGCCCCATCGAACAAGTACGCGCTTCGATCACAGCTAATCTTTCCCGCTTTTATGGAATAACGGCGCATTTGAGAACTGCGCCGCGTTCAAGAATCGAAAAAATCTCCTCCAGCTCAGCGAGTGGGCGGCGATGAGTGATGATCGCGCCGGCTCCAAATGAGCGGCTCGCCAGCATCTCGTAAGCCCGCCGGACATCGCGCGGACGGAAGTGGAATGGAGACAACAGCGTCAGGTTGTCGTAGTGCATCCTGCGCGTATCGAGTTCGAGCTTGGTGCCGGGCGCACATCCGCCGAAAAATACAACGCGCCCGCCACGCCGAGCACGGCTCACTGCGTCGTGCCATCCGTCAACCTGCCCGGTACATTCGATGACGAGATCGGGGCCGAAGCCGCCATTGAGCTTCGCAAGCTGCCCTTCGGGATCCGCGCCGCGAGTATCGATGACCACGTCGGCGCCGATTTCAGCCGCCCATCTGAGCCGTTCCTGACCCCGGCCCGCGACAGCGATCTCGCGCACGCCGGCGGCGCGCAGCGCAAGCATATGCAGAAGTCCAAACGGACCTGCGCCGACGATCAGTGCAGTTTCGTACATTTCCGGACGTGCAGCCGCCTGGGCATGAACTACGCAAGCGAGGGGCTCCAGAAGCGCGGCTTCCTCGAACGGCAACTCCGGAGGTTTATGAAAAGCGTTGTGCGCGAGCACGTGCGCAGGCAGGAG
>Ga0335069_10013956_pt1 | contig 11265 bp, 16 predicted proteins | sample Lox_Sample_11_FD_206714 | JGI IMG/M metagenome (GOLD analysis project Ga0335069, IMG submission 206714) | Soil microbial communities from Loxahatchee National Wildlife Refuge, Florida, United States - Lox_Sample_1.1 | ecosystem: Environmental > Terrestrial > Soil > Wetlands | place: USA... | reverse complement strand
GCATTGTTGGCGATCCGCGAAGACGAGATCGCCGCCGCCGCGATGGGGATCGATACCACCAGGTACAAGATCATCGCTTTTGTCGTGGGCGCCTTCTGGGCCGGCGTCGCCGGCGGGCTGTTCGCGCATTTCATCGGATACATCCACACCAACTCGTTCACATTCTTGAAGAGCATCGAGATCGTTGTCATGGTCGTCCTCGGCGGCACCGGCAGCATCAGCGGCGCGGTCCTGGCGGCCGCCGCGCTCACCGTGCTCCCCGAACTGCTTCGGTTCGGCGCCGAGTATCGCATGATCATCTACTCCTTGTTGCTCATCATCATGATGCTGACGCGTCCTGCCGGCTTGCTCGGGCGAAGCGAAATCACCCCATGGCGTTTCTGGAAGTCGAGAACTGCTCACTCAGCTTCGGCGGGCTGAAGGCAGTAAGCGGGTTCAACCTGCGGCTCGACCCCGGTCAGCTCATCGGTCTGATCGGGCCGAACGGGGCAGGGAAGACCACCGTCTTCAATCTGATCACCGGAGTGTACGCGCCCCAACAGGGCGACGTCCGCGTTGACGGTCGCAGCGTGATGGGCTTCCCGCCGTTCCGGATTACCCGCCGCGGGATCGCGCGTACGTTTCAGGGAATTCGATTGTTTCCGAACCTGACGGCGTTCGACAATGTGTTGGTCGGCCATAATCACCGGTCGAGGCAAGGCCTGTTGGGCGCAGTGGCGGGCACGTTGGGCGCGCAGACCGCGCACGGCCGCGTCGAGCGCGAGTGCCGGCGATTGCTGGAGATGGTTGGGCTCGCGGATCAAGCCGATGTGCTCGCGCGCTCGTTGCCCTACGGATCGCAGCGCCGTCTCGAAATCGCCCGCGCGCTCGCGACGCAGCCGAAGCTGCTGTTGCTCGACGAACCGGCGGCGGGAACCACTCCGCATGAGAAGATCGAGTTGATGGAGAAAATCCGCTGGCTGCGCGATGACCTCGGCCTGGGCATCTTGGTGATCGAGCACGACATGAAATTGATCATGGAAATCTGCGAGCAGATCACCGTGTTGGATCACGGGGAAACCATCGCATTCGGACGACCGAGCGAAATCCAAAGGAACCCGCGGGTCATCGAGGCCTATCTCGGTGAATCCGTCTCCGTACGAGCCTCGGATGCTGCTCGCGATTACTGATTTGCACGTTTCCTATGGCGCCGTGCACGCGCTGCAGGGTGTGTCGCTCTCGGTCAATGCCGGAGAGATCGTCACCCTGATCGGTTCCAACGGCGCCGGCAAGAGTACCCTCCTCCGGTGCGTCAGCGGATTGGTGCCGGCCGCCGCCGGGGAGATTGTCTTCGACAAAACGGTGCGGCTGAATCGGCTCGCCGCGCACACCATCGTTCGCGAAGGGATCAGCCACGTACCGGAAGGGCGGCAGATCTTTGCGAACTTGAGCGTGCGAGAGAACCTGCTGCTCGGCGCGTACCGGCACCACGATCGCGAAGAGATCCGCGAGACGATGGAACGGGCCTTCACGTTGTTTCCCGTGCTGCGCGAGCGGCAACAGCAGTCCGCTTCGACATTGAGCGGCGGCGAGCAGCAAATGCTGGCAATCGGTCGGGCGTTGATGGCGCGGCCGCAGCTCTTGCTGCTCGATGAACCGTCTCTTGGACTCGCGCCGCTGGTGGTGCAAAAGATCTTTGCGATCATTCAAGAAATCAACGCGCAGGGCACGACGATCTTGTTGGTCGAACAAAACGCCCACATGGCGTTGCGCGTGGCCCAGCGCGGTTACGTGCTGCAAGCCGGTTGCGTGGTGCTGGAAGGTGCCGGAACGGACTTGTTGAAGAGTCCCGAGGTCCGCGCCGCATACCTCGGTGAATGAAGCGAGTGGGTCGGATGCTACGACGCGTCTGTGTGTTCTGCGGATCGAGCCAAGGTGCCCGTCCTGCGTACGGTGACGCCGCGACAAAGCTGGGTGTCACGCTTGCTCGGCGCTCGATCGAACTGGTGTACGGCGGTGGGAACATTGGACTGATGGGAGTGCTGGCGGATGCGACACTCGCCGCGGGTGGCAAGGTGATTGGGGTGATTCCAGAGAGCCTGCGCCGACTCGAAGTGGCGCACGAAGGCTTGTCGGATCTGCGGGTCGTGCACAGTATGCACGAACGAAAGGCCGTGATGGCGGATCTCTCGGACGGCTTCGTCGCGCTACCCGGCGGATTGGGTACGTTTGAAGAGCTGCTCGAGATCATGACGTGGAGCCAACTCGGGATTCACAACAAGCCGGTCGGCTTGCTGGATGTCGCGGGATACTTTGATGCGCTGGTGGCACTGCTACAGCATGCGGTGGCGGAGAAATTCTTGCGGATCGAGCACTACCGGCAATTGTTGGTCGCCACCGAACCGGACGCGCTGGTCGAGCAATTGGCGGCCTATCGCCCGCCGCTCTCGGATGTGGCGAAGTGGATCGATAGGGATCAGCGATGACCCCGCTGGCGGCGGCAAAGCGCGAGTGCCGGGCGCGACTCAAGGCCCGTCTTGCGAAAATGACGACCGAAGAGCGCGAACGCCAGAGCGCCGTCATTTGCGAACGGGTGGTGAGTCTGGAAGCCTTTGAGACCGCAACCGGTGCCTTGTTGTATCGACCGCTGGCCGACGAGGTCGATGTCACCGCGGTATGGCGTGCGGCGCGCGCGCGCGGGCGAGCGGTGTTTTTCCCTCGGATCGACGGCCACGGCGATATGTTGCGATTTGTACGCGTGCATGAGAGTGATCGATGGCAGCGCAGCCGCTTCGGCTTCCTTCAGCCGGAGTCCGAAGACGATCTGCCACCCGCCGATGCGGCGGCGGTGATCATTGTCGTTCCAGGTCTCGGCTTCACTCGTCGCGGCGATCGCATCGGGCGGGGCGGCGGATTTTACGACCGCGCCCTGTCCTTACCGCCGATTGCTTGCCAGGGCCAACGCGTCGGGGTTGCGTTTGATGAACAGATCGTCGACGAGTTGCCGGCGGACGCTCGTGATGTGGTGATGAATCTGGTCGTCAGCTCGCAGGGAGTGTGGGGGCCGTTACCACTTCGGCACGGCACGTGATATCAGTTTGCGAATATACCAGGACCCGCAAAAGCGGGTCGTAGAGGAGAGGAAGTTTTCCGATGAAGAAGGACTATCTGTTCACATCCGAGTCAGTGTCGGAGGGACACCCCGATAAACTGTGCGACATGATCTCGGATAGCATTCTGGATGCGTTGCTGGCCCAAGATCCCGATTCGCGTGTTGCCTGCGAGGCGCTGGCAAAGACCGGGATGGTTGTGGTCGCCGGTGAGATCACATCGAAGGCCCTGATCAACTATCCCGACGTTGTGCGCAACACCGTGGTCGATGTCGGCTACACGTCGTCCGAGATGGGGTTCGACGGCAACACCTGCGCGATTCTCACTGCCGTGGACCGGCAATCACCGGACATTTCACAAGGGGTCACAGAAGGGGAGGGATTGCACAAGGAGCAAGGCGCGGGCGATCAAGGGTTGATGTTCGGCTACGCCTGCAACGAGACCCCCGAGTTGATGCCTTTTCCCATCTTTATGGCCAATCGGCTGGTGCAGCGGCTGACCGATCTGCGTAAGGAAGGAGCTTTGCCGTTCGTGCGGCCCGACTCGAAGTCGCAGGTCACCGTCCAATACAAAGATCGGAAGCCCGTGGCGGTTACGACGGTAGTGGTCTCGACACAGCATTCGCCTGATGTGAAATATGAAACCCTGCGGGAGGCGATCATCGAGGAAGTGATCAAGCAGATCATTCCGCGAGAATTCCTCACGCCGACAACCATCTATCACGTCAATCCAACCGGTCGGTTTGTCATCGGCGGTCCGCAGGGTGATTGCGGTCTGACGGGTCGGAAGATCATCGTTGACACCTACGGAGGCTATGGCCGCCACGGCGGCGGCGCCTTTTCGGGCAAGGACCCGTCGAAGGTCGACCGGAGCGCCGCCTACATGGCGCGCTACATGGCCCGAAACGTCGTCGCCTCGGGATTGGCGGATCGGTGCGAGGTACAGCTTGCCTACGCGATCGGCGTCGCCGATCCGGTCTCGGTCTTGGTGGATACCTTCGATACCGGGGTGGTACCGGACGACGTCATTGCCGAGGCATTGATGGAGTCGTTCAAGCTTAGGCCGGCTGATATTATCAGAACTCTCGATCTCAAACGCCCGATTTACAAAAAGACAGCCGCCTACGGGCATTTCGGGCGAGCACCGGAAGGCGGGTTCTTCACGTGGGAACGCAACGACAAGGTCGATAGCCTCCGCCGCCACGTCCGTTAGGAACCGCGCAAGGTTGTTGGTTTGACGAAGGCCGGTTTCATGCTACATGGAAGCGGCTTTCCGGGGGAAGGCACGGAAATTATGCCCGGGAACCGGAGGTGGGCCGGTGACCGTACGAATCGACTCGACGATCTTACACGAAATAGCCCGCGTCGTTTCGGCGCGCTCGAAGGTGCCTGATCGCCTGACGATCAGTGGGAAGCCATATCAAATCACATACTTGGATGATCACAAGCAGAGGCTTGAAGAAGCCATCCGCCGCCACGACAGCGATCGCCTCGGCATGCTGTTCGGCCAGTTGCCGAGCAAAGTGAAGTATCAACTGCTTCGCGGCTCGGCGAGCCGCAAACGGACAGCCAAGAAAGTGCGCGGCCGGCGTACCCGAGTCGCCGCGTCGCGGTCGACTCGCAGACGCGCGGCTCGCAGTTAGCACGACCTTCCCATCAACCACTATTTGCAGGGGAGCCCAATTCGGCGTCGACGTTGACGTTGCCGGGTGCGTGCGACAAGATTCGCGCGGTCTGACGGGAGGCGGTTGATGCGTGTCGGCGGCGCAGTGAGTTGGAGCACAGTGGGGCGTTTCCGTTGGTTGTTCGCGTTGTTGTTCGCCGGCTGCGCGGCGCAACTGCACGGAGGCAGTTCGACACCACCGATCGCCAGCCGATCGGCTACGGAGCAGCGCATTCTGGATTATTTCCGCAAGACGGCGGTGATTCCACCGGCGTCAAATCTCCAAATCGTCGACTGGAAGTCTGCCGGCGTGCCGGGTTGGAACCAGGCGATGCTCAAAATAGACTCGGGCTTTCGCTCGCAAGAGATCAATTTTGTCGTCAGCGAAGACGGTCGGTACCTGATTCGAGGCGAGGTGGTCGATCTCACCACCGATCCACTGCAATCGGTGCGCGAGAAGATCGATCTCAAGGGCCAACCGATCCGCGGCGCGGCCGATGCGCCGGTCACGATCGTCGAGTACTCCGACTTCCAGTGTCCCTTCTGCGCCAAGGCGTCGCAAACGCTCGAAAACGACGTGCTCCCGGCGTACCTTGGCAAGGTGAGATTGGTGCACAAGAACTTTCCGCTCACGCAGATTCACCCATGGGCCCAGAACGCCGCCGTGGCCGCCGAGTGTGCCCGCGAACAGGGTAACGATGGGTACTGGAAGCTGTACGATGCGCTGTTTCGTCAACAGAAGACCATCACCCCGATCAATCTGCGCGAGAAGGTCTTAGACGTCTCCGGCGCCGCGGGGCTGGATCGGCAAGCCCTGGCCAAATGCTACGATGGCAAAGCGACCGCGGCTCAAGTGCAGGCGGATCTCGCCGAAGGTAACGCCCTCGGCGTCAATTCCACGCCGACGTTTTTCGTGAACGGCCGTCGCTTGGCCGGGGCCGTGCCCGCCGACAGCTTTCGCAACGTCATCGATCAGGAACTCGGCCAGCGCTAGGGTCTTGGGTGGACGCCCAGAAAACTCTGCCCCGCAGCGCAACTTCCCGCGAACTCGCGGGTTTACACAACGCGCGGTGACGCCGACAGACGACCCCGACGTGCAACTCATGCTGGCGGCTCAGCGCGACGAACGCGGCGCGTTCGAGGCACTGTTCCGGAAGTATGGTCGCCAGCTCGCCGCGTTCGCGCGGCAGTTTGTCGGCAACCAGGCGCGCGCGGAGGAATTGGTGCAAGACGTCTTTCTCCATGTCTTTGAAACCCGTCGGCGATACGTGCCGCGTGCCCGCTTCGCGACCTGGCTGTATCGGATCGCGACCAATGCGTGCCTCAGCGAAGTACGCCGCGGCGAATATCGCGGCCGGATTGTTTCCCTCGAACCGCCGGACGACGACACGCCTGCGCCACAGTATCCCGATCCCGACGCCCGCAGCGGCGAAGAGCTGGTGATGCGCCGCGAAGCCGGCCAGCGCATCAACGCGGTGTTGGCCGCGCTCCCGGCACAGCAGCGCGCGGCGCTGCTGTTGGCGCGCGTTGAAGGGTTTTCCTACGAAGAGGTCGCGGAAAGCTTGGGGTGCTCGCTGTCGGCCGTCAAAAGTTTGATTCACCGGGCGACCTTGACCGTACGCGACCGCTTGGGGGAGGAGGTGCGCTGATGCTTGGATGGTGGCGCCCGCGTTGCGCGTCGATCCGGCCCGACTTGGTCGCGTGGGTCGACGGCCAACTCTCATCACGCCGCGCGGAACGGGTGCGGCGGCACGTCGACGACTGCGCGACTTGCGCCGCGGAAGCCAAGTCGCTCGCCGCGGTGATCGAATCCCAACGCACGGGGCTCACCGAACAGCTCGCGGCGGTGAGCCCCGACATCGATCGCCTGTGGCGCCAGCTCAGTGGCCGGCTCCACGCCCCTCAGGCCGACGTCGGCCGCAGGCGCGAACTGGTCTGGGTATGGCGACCTGCACTCGGACTGGCAGTGGCCGCGGCGCTGCTGTGGCTCGGCTCCGCCGCCTTCGAAGAGCCGGCCGCGGTCTTGATCTCCGTCGGCGTGAAAGCCCCACCCGCCAAGGTGACGCAACAGCCGGAACTGTTCAAGGACTTCGCAATCATTCAGGACCTCGACGTGCTCGAACGCTTCGACACCGCTGAAACCGAACCGCCGGAAGGAGACCGTACACCTCCGGCGGATCAGGGATAGATCGTGCGTTGGTGGGTTTTCAGCGCCGTGCTGATGGGTTGCCTCATCAGCCACCGGGTCGGCGCGGAGCCGCGCCGGTTGCTCGCCCAGGGCTGGCGCGACTACGGCACACGCGACCGCTACGAAGCCCTGCGCAACTATCGCAGCTACGAAGCGCTGCCGAACGAGCATCGCCAGCAAGTGGACAAGAACTACGAGCGTTGGCAGGCGATGCCGCCGCAACAACGCGATCGAATTCGACAGAACTACGAACGCTATCGCCGTCTCCCGCCCGAACAACGCAACCAACTCCGCAATCAGTATCGCAAGCAACCGCCGCACTAGCCGGCGCAGCATCGCTCGCAATGACCCGGGTGATCGTGCACGCCGACATGGACGCCTTCTATGCGGCCATCGAGCAGCGCGATCGCCCCGAGCTGCGCGGCAAGCCGGTCATCGTCGGCGGCACCGGCGGCCGCGGCGTGGTTTCGGCCGCCTCGTACGAGGCGCGTCGCTTCGGCGTGCGCTCGGCGATGCCGACGGTCGAAGCGCGGCGACTCTGTCCCGACGGCGTCTTCCTTCCCGGCCGGATGGATCATTATGTAGCGGTCTCGCGGAAAATTCAGGCGATCTTCGAGGACTTCACACCGATCGTCGAGCCGCTCTCGCTCGACGAGGCGTTCCTCGACGTGACCGGCTCGCTCCGCCTGCTCGGTCCGCCGCTCGAGATCGGCCGGCAGCTCAAAGTGCGCGTCCGCGAGCAAACCGGACTGGTCGTGTCGGTCGGCATCGCCCCGTCGAAGATGGTGGCGAAGATCGCCAGCGCCTGCTGCAAACCGGATGGCTTGCTCGAGGTCAGCCCGGATCACGTGCGGGATTTTCTTGCACCGCTCGATGTCGATCACTTGTGGGGAGTCGGGCCGGTGGCGCAGGGGAAGCTCCGATCCGCCGGCTTGCGAACCATCGGCGACATCGCCGCCGCCGAGGGGTCACGGCTCCAGCGGGTCTTGGGCGATCAGGGACGAGCCTTGTGGGAACTCGCGAATGGGTGTGACGGCCGGCAGGTTGAGAGCGATCGCGAGCGGAAATCGTACGGCGAGGAAAACACGTTTGCGTGTGACGTCAGCGACGGCGCGACCGTACGCGAGAGCATCATCGCCCACGCCGAGGCGGTGGCACGGCGGCTTCGCGCGAGCGGCGTGACCGCGCGCACGGTCACGTTGAAGGTCAAGCTCGCCGCTCGGATTGGTCCGGGACGTCATCCGCTGATCACCCGCCGGACGACGCTGCCGGCGCCGACGGATGACGGCCAACTGTTGAGCCAAACCGCGCTGCGCCTGTGGCGCGAGTGGGTGCGCGATCAGAAGGTCCGACTCGTGGGCGTCTCCGCCAGCGGGATCGCGAAGGCGCCCGCACAGCTCGGGTTGTTCGAGGCGCGTCCGGCGAAGCGGTCGGCCCTCAATCGCGCCGTCGACGACATCGTGGCCCGCTTCGGCGAGACCAGCATCTCCCGCGGCCTGATCCGAACCGAAAAAGCCGCCCCCACGCTCTCGATCAAAGATGCGCGGCGAAAGTCCCGCGGCGAGAGCCGCCAACCTTGAACTTGCCGACGATTCCCCTAAGCCGGATAGAGCGGGCGGCGAAGACAGAACGGTCGGCCTCGAACTCGAACGAGAGATTGCCGCAGTGGCATGCCCCGTCGAGCATCATGCGCCGATACCACCGCCTGCGATCACGACGTGCTCGACGCGACGATGCGCCTGACCAACCGGCTGCACCGACTTCAGTACCGCGTCGCATGTTGCTTGGTCCAACAGCGTGCAGAGGATCCAGCCGACGAGGTGCTGTGCTGCGAGGCAGCCGCCCGCGGTGGCAATGTTCCCCTCGCGCACGAACGGCTCGTCGATCACCCGCACCGGAAACCGCGCCAGGAGATGCTTGACACTCGGATGGGTCGTCGCGCGCTTTCCGTCGAGCAGTCCGAGCGCCGCAAGAATCAGCGCGCCCGAGCAGATCGACCCGATCCACTGTCGCGAGGGATCGAGCCGGAAGCGTTTCAAATAGCTCGGGTCGGCGACCTTCGCTCGCGTGCCGGGCCCGCTCGAGAACAAGACGACCTCCGCGCTGTTCGCTACCTCGATCCGATCATGCATCGGGATGTCGATCCCGGTCCGCGACACGTGACGATCCGCATCGCCCACGAGTCGCACGGTCCAATCGGCGCGATCGACTCGGTTCAGCAGATCCCACATGAAGAAGACGTCGAGGTCGGTGAAGTCGTCGAACACGACCATGGCGATGTTCATCGATCGCCCTCCGGGCGCGCGGGCGTCGGGAAACGCTCAGCCCAGGTCTCGAGCTCGACTTGTGCGCCGTTCGCGACGTAGCTGATCACGTGATACCAGCCGGCGAGGACCAAGAGTTCGAGGAGCTGCGGAACCGACCAGCGCCCGGCCAAGGCTTGCCACAGCGGCCGCGACACGCGTCCGCTGTCGTGCAACTCGTCGACCAGAGCGACCAGCAGCCGATCCCCGTCCTCCCAGACGCGACCGTCCCCCTCGCCCGCGATGGTTGCCCGCGCCTGCGCGGCATCGAGACCGGCGGCGGCGCCGAAGGCGGCGACGTGCACGCCCCATTCGTATTCGCAGCCGCAGCGCGCGCAGACCCGATCGATCACGATCTCGCGCGCCCGCAGCCCGAGGTTCTGCCCGCGGCCGAGAAAATGTCGGCCGAGCGGCAACATCGCCCGGGCGAGCGGCACATGCCGCGTCAGCGTGCGGAACAGCGCCAGCGGCTCGAGTGCGGAACCCGGCGGCATCCAGCGTGCGAGCTCGGCGCCGACCTCGGGCGCATACGGCGGTACGACGGGCTCGATTCTCGGGGAAGTGTCGTCGCTCATTGCTCGGGTCTCCTGTGCTACGGATTACGTAGTGCTTGACGTACCACTTCGAAAATCGTAGTGCAAGAGGCCATGTCGAAACCCAGACCCGGAGTGTCGGTGCGCGGCTCGCGCAGCGGGCGGCCGATCATGGCGCTCCTCGATCTGCTCGGGCGGCGCTGGGCGCTGCGCATCCTGCACGAGCTTCGCCATGGGCCGCTGACCTTCGCCGACTTGCGTGGGCACTGCGACGCGATGTCTCCGAGCGTGCTGAACCACCGACTCGCCGAATTGCGGCAGGCGGGCATTCTGGCGCTGCGCCGGAACGCCGGCTACGAACTCACGTCCGAGGGGGCAGCGCTGTGCGCTTCGCTGGCGCCGCTACAAGACTGGGCGCGCCGCTGGGCGCGTCGTTCGACGAGCAGCGGGAGGGCCCCGGCCGCTCGCCCCGCGAGGAGATGACCTGATGGCAGAGCACAGCGACCTCTATTCCGCCGCCGCCGCGCTCGGGCGCATCGCGCAGCGCGACATCGATGCGATGAAGCTCCTGTTTCGCGTCGAGTGCTTGGGCGAAGATTTCCACAACGACCTCGCCGATCGAATCGGCAACGCCGAAGCGGCCGGGCTGCTGCGGCGCAACGCGCGCGAAGAGCGCGCGCATGCGGAGCGGGTCCGGCGCGCGATCGGACTCAAACTCGGGCACCCCTGGCAGCCGGCCGCGGCCGAGCTGGAGCGCTACCCGGTGGCGCTGGCGGAGGCGATTTCCGGCGCGCTGTTGCCCGTCATCGTCAAGGCGGAGATCGACGGCGCGGCCGGCTACGAGCGCTGGGCCGAACGCGAGACCGACGCTGAGGTGCAGTGGCTCCTTCGGCAGAACGGCAGGGAGGAGACGGAGCACGGCCGGCGCGTCACGGCTGCGATCGAGATTCTGGCGAAGGCGGGAGGCTGATCGCGCGGCCGATCACCCGCGTCGTCGCGCTTGCATAAGGCGACGTCGCCTCGATGCGCAGCGGTCCATAGGAGAGCGCGCTAGGTGCAGGCCCTGCTCCCGCTCCGTCACCTGCGCCGCGCGCAGTTGCGTAGGAGAGCTTCTCTTCCTCCCGATCTTCAACGGTCGGATTGATCTCTCTCGAGTTGTCAGCCCGTTGCGCGTTCGGATGAAGGTGCCGAACGTCACCTGTGCACAGGTTCTGGCCCTGCTGGCGCTGCGAGCCTCCCTTTTCGCAGAGGGTTACCAAGATCGGTTGACCGCTGTTGCGTTCAACACAAACTTCGATAGCCGCAAGCGGGACAACTGCTCCGGCATCATCGCTATCGCGTCGACCGCCATGGGGCAGGTGAAGACTGCGGCCCTTTCCAGCGATCTGTATCGGGTTCTTCGAGGACTGGTGGGAACTGCTCGATCCTGCGCCTCAAGCTCGACGAGAACCTTCCCACCGAACTGGTTGAGGATCTTCGGGCGGCAGTC
>Ga0335069_10013955_pt1 | contig 11266 bp, 14 predicted proteins | sample Lox_Sample_11_FD_206714 | JGI IMG/M metagenome (GOLD analysis project Ga0335069, IMG submission 206714) | Soil microbial communities from Loxahatchee National Wildlife Refuge, Florida, United States - Lox_Sample_1.1 | ecosystem: Environmental > Terrestrial > Soil > Wetlands | place: USA... | reverse complement strand
TCGCCCATAAGAAGGCGGCGGCGCCGCCGGACTGTCCCTTGTTTAGTCGCTGAAAGGATTCGACCTGCACGGGGTTGTGCCGCCTGCAGAGCCCTGCCGTCTGTGGGCAGGGGACGGTTGAGCGATCCCCGCGGTGTGAAGCGGTAGAGGCCTACGAGATCAAGATCGCGCTCAGCTTTGTAACTGGAGGGCTGTGACTGCGGCCGCAAGCCGCTTGTCCAACGTCCAGAATGGAAGCTTTGCCAACTTTGCGGAGGCGAGCAGGTGAACGTCAATCCAGCCCAGACCTCGCCCCATCAGATGGTGGGTCTCCAGAAACGCGAGCACTTCGTCGTGACTGGCTACCGGCGTATGCGGCAGTGCGGCGAGAGCACTCAGCACCTTGTCTCGTTGCGCAAGGTTGCCGCACGCCAGCTCTCCGGTAACGAAGTCATGCGTCCAGACCTGCGTTTGTTCCAGCAACTCCACCAACTTGGCGTTGCGTCGCCGCAGATGATCTACCCAGACCGATGTATCGACCAGCATCCGGCTAGCGTGAGGTGCGTGTCCGCCGGCGAGGAATCGGTTTGAGACCTCGCTCGGTGCCGCCCAGTGCCGCCAATCTGCGCGCATTCTCGCGCGCAATCAGCGCCTGCAGCCCGGCGTGAAGCACGGCAGTTTTTTCCCGGAGACCGCTCAGCTCTTGCGCCTTGGCCAGCAGCTCATCGTCGATGATTAGAGTAGTCCTCATATGTATTAATATGGCTGATTGATGCATATGAGTCAACGCGTGACCAAGGCTTTCGCCCAGGCGGTCGACGAATCGCATGACCGCGCAGAGTCATCGCGCCGCGATCGCACTTGTCGCCACAGCAGCAGTGTTGCAAGTACAACCAGCGAATCGAACTCGAAAGCTCCTCCGCCTCCACTTCCGCCCCCACCGCCCGAAGCAGGCGGTGGCGGGCTTTGACTGGGTGGCGCAGATACAATGACTGTGGCTTTGGCGGTGGCACTTTCTCCATTGGCACGGCCACAAGTCACGACAAGGGTGTACGAGCCGGTGTCAGCGGGTGTGAGGCTCCTCGATCCGCTAATGGCCAACATCCCGCCAGGCCACAAGTCACCGGCGGCATTGCACCCTTCCGCGTAGGTTGAGGACCAAGTCAGGGTCGTCGAGTCGCCGAGGGTGATCGAGGGCGGCTGCGCGGATAGCGTTGCGGTTGGCGGAACGTCGGTCACCGTAATCACCAAAGGTGCCGCGTTTACCCCGCTACAGCTAAGCGTGAGGGTGTAGGTTCCCGCATTCGCAGGATATTCCACGGCCGACCCCTGGGGCGAGCCGCCCCAGGGGTCACCGCCATTGAGCGGCTGACTGCTCTCGCCGTTACAATTGTCAATGTTTGACTTCCACGTCAGCGTAAATGAGTCGACGTCAGTTACTGTCGTCTTGTCGGCCGTGAACGTCACATAGGGTGCATTGTTTTCGAAAGTGACCGTGACGGATCCGCTCGCCGACAAAGGTCCGGAGCTGCAAACGACTCCGTAGGTGTATGTGCCGACGTTGGTAACCACCGGCCGGAATCCGGCGTTGTTCTGTGCGCCCACAAGCTGCGTTGTCGCCCACCCGTCGTTGGGCGCCCCGCCTGTTGGCGTGCATATGTCAGCATATGCCGTCAGGGTCAGAGAGAAGTCCGAACCGAGCCGTCGGTCGGTCGCATTTGCGTAAATCGAGACCGCCGGCGTCACGAACACAGCGGTGCCATTGCTGGTTGCTACCTTGGAACCCGTGCCGCAGGTGAGCGTGTAGTCGTAGGTTCCAGGCGTGGCTTCTGTGACTGTCGTGGTGCCCGTGGCAGCCAGGTTGCTGAGTGAGGTACTCCCGCCGGTGAGAGTGCAGGGGCTGACGTTCGACCACCACTGAACGTGGGCGGGGCGCGTGGTCCAAACCTCGGCATTGAGGGCGAGAAGGGCGGACGGCGTAGGGGGTTGCCAGGTTACCGTAACCCGAGACCGAGAGCGGGTGCCGTTCGAAAATGAGCAAGTGAGGTCGTAGGTCACGGCGCCAGTAGCGGATTCACTTACCGGGATGGCTCCCGCGGTCGTCAACGTCCCGCTCGTGTTCCAATTGTCACCTGGAACACCTCCCGAGGCCGTGCAGCTGTTCGCATTCGGTGCCGACCACGTAAGCAGCAGCGAAGTTCCTACCGGTGGAGCGAGTTGCGATGGTGAGAAATTCAGTGGCGTCTCCCCAGTCATGCCGCTCACGATCAGCGTTCCGGTACCGTGTGGGTCAAGGGCCTGCTGAAGGGTCGTTGTTCCGGTGGTGCTCGTCGTATCCGCCGTAGAGCTCCAGACCGCGGCAAGGGAGCCGAAATCCGCGACGCCGTTGCTTCCGTTGGGCGCCGTCGGAGGCGTCACTGGGCAGGCACCATAACCGCTGGTGTCGGTTGAGGTCCGCCCGAGCGAGAGCACTCCAACGAGATGATTGTTCTGATCGACGAGAGCGCTTCCGGAGGACCCCGGGCCGATATTTCCTGTCTGGTTGACCACTTCCCAGAAGTTCGAGTTGTATCCGACTCCAAGCGTGCCGGCGGACATCTGTAAGGCAAGCGCCTGCCCGAACCAGTCTGTGAGTTGTTTGTCGTAGGAAAGTGCGTGGTGTATTGAATAACCCCCGATTACGGCACCGCCGGTCGCATCGAAACCGGCATAGTACGAATCGCCGACTACGGGACTCTCGTCGAGCTGGATAAGCCATACATCCTGTTGCTCCACCACGGTAGTGGCACCATCCTGCGCCTTGATACCTGGGTCATAGAGCGTGCCGAGTGGCTGACCGCAGGCAGTTACCGCATCCCACAGGACAGTGACAGAAGCGGCGGCGGCCGGGCTGCCACCGCCGAGCTTGCCGTTCTGGCAGTGACGCGCGGTGAGTACGAACGGTGTGCCGTCCGCGGGGACATCATTGAGCAGCGTCCCCGAGCATTGGTAAAGGTTGCCAATGATCAGTGCGACGGTCGATTGGCCAGGGCCAGAGTTGCCGGCGGTCACGGCGCACTCATAGTTCTGAACGCAGCTCGACGTGTTGGCTCCGCCGGCCTGCGCCTTGAGCCACGCATAGTGCGGGTGATCGCGTACGACTGGACCCAAGCCACGATACCCTGCTTGAAAAGAGCGGATCTCCAGTGCGACTGAAGGCCGTTCGGGCACCGGAACGGTCAAGCGGAATTCCAGGAGATCTCCGATGGCGATGCGACTCCAGAATACCGATTTCCTAATATCCTTGGCCCTGTAAACGTACGTTGCCTGTTTCCCTCGAACCGTGAGGACTGCATTGGGCGATAGCGAGATGTGTGATGCAAAAAACGATAACGATACGGCGGAGGGGATCCGGACGGCATAAGACCACATGGTTGTCACTCCGGACTGGTGCCACGTGCCGTCGCGGTCAAGCCGTACTGAGTGCGGCACCTCCACTGCGAAGCGGTTCTTCTCCTTCGCGGCGGCATCGATTAGTGGGTCTAAATTGATCGCAACGGTGTCAAGGGGCGCAGCATGCGCAGCCAATGCGCCCATGAAGACAGCTGCCGCAAGCAGCAATCGAATCATACGCGTCACTGTTGCCCCCTCGTCCTGTTCAATGCAGTCGTGCGGCTCTTGGCGGCCGCGTTGCTGTAGACGCCCTTTCGATAGCACTGTCGCCAACGGCCCATCTATCTCAATCGGATGGGCATCGTAGGACTAGAATTGCCGTCGCACCCTGACAATACGTCCCTGCCGTCCGTGAGCAGCGGTCACTAAACGCAGCGCTTTACTCGCCGGCGTATCCCGCCTCAAGCTGGTGTCGAACTGCAAGAATGAGGAGGATGTCTTCGGCCGGGAGCCAACGGTACTTCGCGATGTACCCGTAACGGCCGCGCGAGAGGATGAGCTCGCGTCGACCCTTTTCAGCGGGCCGCCCGAGGAGAGGATGATCAGCCAGGAGCTCAAAAGCCTTTCGCACGCTCAGAATCTGTTCACGCGCCTTTTGGGGATTCTCGGCGGCGATGAAGTCAAAGAGCCGTTCGAGGTCAGCAAGCGCCTTTTGAGTTATTTCGACCGTCGCCATGCGCGGGCCCTGGGGCGCCGCGCCTTGGCGCCGGACGCTCGCGCGGCCAGATAGTCAAAGGCAGAGGTGAGCTCAAAGGCCTTTCCGCTCGAAAGCGCTTCCTCCTCTGAACGCGCTGCCTCGTCGGCGAAGCGCGCCTTCAGTTCCGATCGCTCAGCTTCACGAGCCAGCGCTTCGACCATGAACGCGTGGGGCGTCTTATTTGCGGCATTCGCCAGTCGCTCGATGCGGCGTTTGAGGTCTTCAGGGAGTTTCAGGCTGGTAGCGGCCATCGGGTGATTCAATGCTCATGGTCTAGGTAGTCATAAAGTAATACCGGAAGGGCGAGACGTCAAGATTCCATGGAATCCTTCCTCGATCGGGTGCGCGGACGGCCGCCCTTGTGCCCGTTTCTGCGTGCTGCAGCTGCTTTGGCGGCGGAGGAATTCCGACCGCCGATGCGGCCGAGCTCTGCCAGCCACTCGGGTCCGGAAGACAAGGAGGAAAGGAGACCGGGTACGCTCAGATCGAGGTCAAGGCCTTCCCAGTGCAGGCCACTCAGGCCCTCGAACTCCTTGGCATCCGGAGGTTCCACCGCAAGTGGCTTGCCGGTGCCGGTCAAACGCTCAAGTGGGGAGGTCATGCTCGCCGCCTATGATCCACAGTTTCGGTTGCGCGATGACGCGCATCGCGAAAGCGTTGCCACCCTTCACGCGCTTCAGCCATTCGGCGCGGCTGTAGACGGAAGGATTGACACTACGCCCCAGCCGCGTATTCAAAGGATCTAGGACTTTGAAGACGTCCCCATACGTGAGAGTGTCAGACAACACCAGGAGATCGATGTCGCTAGCCGCGGTATCGCGGCGTTTGGCGACGGAACCGTAGACAAACGATGCGGCGATCTGGGCCTTCAGCGGCTCCAAAGCAGTCCGCAACGGCTCGGCCAGCCCCACGGTCTTGCGCGCGATGCTCCGCAACTCTCCAAACAACGGTGATTTCGGATTTGCCCGGTAGTGCTTCTGCGTGCCCGAACGATGCATTGTCACCAACCCGCTTTGCTCCAACCGCGCGATTTCCCGCTGCACGGCGCCGGAGCCCGCCCCTACGAGCTGGATCAGCTCGGAGGCATAGAAGCTCCGCCCTGGGTTGCCGAATAGAAGCCCAAGCACGCGTTGCTGCACGGTCGAGAAAAGCGCGTCTGCCAGACTGGCCGCGCGGGGAGGTTTGGCCATCCTACCCATATTGGGTAGGAGTCTACCCGATTTGGGTAGGGAGAGAAAGAGATTCAAAGAAGAGGCGTAGCAGTCCGAGCAACTGGCGGTCAGCTCGACTTGGGCGCTGTATTCTGTCGAAGTCGAGGGCGACCGCCTTTGCGCCCGTTCCTGTGTGCAGCGAGCGCCTTGGCAGCCGAGGTCCGCCGGCCGGCCTGACTGCACAAGAGGGAACTTGGGATTACGTCTCTGCCGTGCACAGGCGTTAACCGAGCTACCCAGAAGAATCGTGCGTAGAAAGTACGATTGTCGTGAGAATAATGAAGTAGTGGAATGTTCTGCCCTGCATCAAAATCAGCACATGACTTGCGATGCCAGTTCGGCGGACGGGCGGTCCCCATGTTCTGAACGGGACAGCGGTCGATGTCGGTAGGTGCGGGTCGGGCGAGGTGCGCCTGCCGGGCGGCGGCAGCCTTAGTTAACTTACCGTCTATCACCGCAGTCCAGAGGAGTTCGCTATGACTAAGACCGCAGTGACCTCGCGCGAGCTCGCGCCACCGGTCGGTCCGTTTTCCCAGGCGATCGAGGTCGGTGGTTTCCTCTACGTCAGCGGTCAGGTCGGCCAAGACCCGGCGACTGGCAAGGTGGTGGAGGGAGGTATTGAGGCCGAGACGGAGCGAGTCTTGCACAATCTCGCGGCGGTTCTCAAGGCAGCCGGTAAGAGTTTCGATCACGTTGCGCGCGCCGGCGTGTATCTCACGCGCATGAGCGACTTCGCCGCGATGAATGGCATCTACTCAAAGTACTTCAGTCAGCCCTTTCCTGCCCGCACGACGATCGCGGTGGCCGCGCTGCCGCTTGGGGCCTGCGTCGAGATCGACCTCGTCGTCAAGGCTTGAGGCGATGCACGCAGGTTGATCTTGTGAAGTACCCGTTTCACGTCGTCGATGTGTTCAGTTCGACACCATTCGGCGGTAATCAGCTCGCGGTACTCCCTATGGCAGCCGGCATTTCTACCGAGGGCATGCAGAAGATTGCTCGCGAGTTCAATTTCGGCGAAACGACCTTCGTCCTGCCGAAGAACCATCCGGCGAACACCTGTCGGGTGCGCATCTTCTCACCTCGGGCGGAGCTCGACTTCGCGGGGCATCCCACGGTCGGCACAGCCTGTGCGCTTGTGATGAAAGAGAAGGAACGGTTTGGTGATCCAATCCGCCTCACCCTGGAGGAGAATATCGGTCCCGTAACGGTCGACGTCGCTCAGCGAGACGGGGGCCTCTACGGCACGCTGACTCTATCGGCGAAGGTCGAAAGATCGACCGACGCACCTTCTCCGACCGATCTTGCGGCTGTCCTATCCATCGAGCCCGCCGAGGTGCGCCAAGTCTTCTTCGCGGGCGTCGGTCTTCGATTCTGTTTTGCGCAACTGAGCTCGAACGAGGTGGTCGATCGGGCGGTGATCAATCGGGCTGCCTGGGGGGCCACGCTCGCGCGGGCGTGGTCTCCCCAGGTGTTCCTTTTCTCAGGGAATCTACGGGATGGCGGCAAGCTCTATGCTCGCATGTTCGCGCCCGCGCTCGGCGTCGAAGAAGATCCAGCGACAGGCAGCGCATGTGCCGGCCTCGTCGGGGCAATGGCATCGAAGCCCGATTTTGGCGGTAGCAGCTATCGCCTTTCGATCCTGCAAGGCGTATCGATGGGGCGCCGAAGCGAAATCGAAGCAGAGGCGCGCAAGAGCGGAAGCGTCGTGACCTCTGTCAGTGTTGGAGGAGCCACGTCCTACATCGCAAGCGGCGAAATCGAGGTGCCGCCCTCCGCGCTTGTGTCTTAGGCCGTCGAGGGCGCCCCCATTCGCGTAAATCGTATCGCCGCAGCGCTTGTGGCGCTCCCGCCAGCCAGTGGCTCAGCATTGGCGAATAACTAAACCAGAAGATTCACGATAGGAGTCGACATGAGAACGATGGCTACGTTGATCGCAGTCGTCACGCTCGGTTCCGCGGCGATTGCCATGGACAACGCAAGTAATTCACACGCCGCCACCACCGCGGTCGCCGATCCATCGCGCCCGGACTCGGACACCTCACGGGATGCTGATCGGAAGCCGGTGCAGACCTTGGAGTTCGCGGGCGTTAAATCGGGAGACACGGTCGCCGACTATGTGGCCGACACAGGCTATTTCACGCGCCTTTTCGCTGGCGTCGTCGGCTCCAAAGGTCACGTATATGCGGTGCAGCCCACCGGCTTCTTCAAGTACCCGAATTTCGTCAAGGCAGTCGGGGATCTGCAGAGCTATCCCGTCACCCATCCCAACGTAACGGTGACGATTGCCGCGGCGCTCGAGGGACTTAAGTTCCCCGAGAAGCTCGACCTGTTCTGGATTTCCCAAAATTACCACGACCTCCACGATGAGTTCATGGGCCCGGTCGACATCGCCGCGTTCAACAAGGCAGTCTACAGCGCGCTGAAGCCCGGTGGGTTATATGTAATTCTGGATCATTCCGCTGCGCAGGGTGCTCCGGCAAATGTAACCGAGACCTTGCATCGCATCGAGGCCTTGACCGTGCGCCGAGAGGTCGAAGCCGCAGGATTCAAGTTCGACTCCGAGAGTTCGATTCTCGCCAATCCGGCGGACCCCCGCACGGCCAAGGTGTTCGACCCGTCGATTCGCGGACACACGGACCAGTTCCTCCTGAAGTTCCGCAAACCGAAGTAATGGGGCAGGGCATCGTGGTCATGATCTGTGATACCGGAGGGCGGTATGTCTCTTCGGCGTTGTTCGGCTTTGACTGAAGGGGCCGTGACTACCTGGGCCGGCGCGCCGCCCGCCGAGTTGCGGGGACACCTCTGCGGTGCCGCGTCATGGGATTCGTGGTGTCGGCTGCCTCCAGCAATCGCCGAAACCCCTGTTCCAACAGTTCGACGGCTTTCCCCAAGGCGCCCAGTTGCCCCGCTCGCACTATTGCGACGCTCGGGCGCAGGTCGAACGCTGCGGGGCGCAATACTTTCACGGTGTCGATAGAACGATTCCTGGCGATGAAGCGCGCCGGCAGCAGCCCGACACCATAACCGGCCTGAACGAACGCCAGCTGCAAATGCATGTTGTGGACTTCTGCCGCGATCATTGGGGTGCACCCGTCACGCTCCATCCGATCGAGGAGTGCGGCCCGAAGCGGGCATCCGACCGGATTGAGCACCCAGGGTGCTTTGCCTAGACTCTTCCAGTCGCTGTCCACGTTGCCTGCGGCGCCTTGAACGATCTCCATACGGTCAGTCGCGATGATGTTCGTGAGAAGGGGCGGAGGCGCGGCTTTACCCTCAGGTAAAAGTACGACTGCCACGTCGAGCTCGCCCGCGAGCAGCCGGCGATAGAGTTCAACGGTCAGTTCGCTCAACAGCCGCAGTCGGACCTTGGGGTATTTCTCAGTCAGCACCAGAATGGGGTCGATAAGCGTCCTCTCGGCCAAGGGATGCGAGAGCCCGATGCGCAAGAGTCCGTGAGGTTCGGCGTTGCTCGCCGTAAGAGATTTCAGCGCCTCCGTACGCTGCAGTAGATCTCGTGCTTGTTCGAGCACTCGGGCGCCGAGCGAGTTCAGACGCGGAGGCTTTACCGAGCGGTCGAGCAACTCGGCACCCAATGCAGCCTCCAGCCTTTGCACTTGCCGGGTAATAGCGGAGGGCGTCCGAAATAGACGATCGGCAGCACCGGCGATGGACCCGGCATGGGCGAACTCTACGAGGGCGCGTAAATCATCTAGCACGGGAATCTCCTGAAGCGTTGTACCGAAGAGTAAACAGAATCGTGCGCTCACGGTACTATAATCGTGAGGATAATGAACTGGTGGAACGTTCTGTCTTGCAGCAAACTGTCAGGAGATAGATTTGCGTTAATCTGCATGCCTCGTGCGATTCCAACACGTGCCACCGAGCGGGCCATGGGGCGCATGGCAGGCGCTGAGGGATGGTGGGTGGACCCACCCTGGTCCCTGATTGGGGGCGAATGCGATGGACCTTCCACCCTTTCTTCTTGATCAGTTTATGGCGACCTACCAGTTCGCATCGGCTGCCATCCGGTACAACCTCGCGGCCAGTGCAGGCCCGGTATGGACTTTCGGGGAGCTGATGGCATTAGGTGGCGACGCGAAGAGGGAACTCGATGAACTGAGGATCTCCTATATACCGGCCCAGGGCACGCAGCGGCTGCGCGAGCGCATTGCAGACTTCCACGACGCGGATCCGGACTGGGTGGTCGTGACGACCGGGGCGTCGGAGGCACTGTCGGTACTCTACGCGTCGGCGTCGGAGCCCGGCGCGTCCATCGTATTGCCTCATCCGGCATTTCCCGCGATGCCGGTGATGGCTCGAGCTTGGAATCTCGTAGTGACCCGGTATGAACTCAACCGGAAAGACAGGTTCGCGCAGACTGCTGATCTCGTTCTGTCTGCCGTCGATGCGCGAACGCGGCTTGTACTGATCAACTCGCCTCACAACCCCACCGGCTCGGTCATGCCGCCGGAGGAGATCGGGAAGCTTGCCGCCAGCCTCGCGGAGCGGCACATTCCGCTGCTGGTTGATGAGGTCTATCACCCATTGTACTTCGGAGCTCAAGCACCCTCCGCGACGAGATTCCCCAATACGATCGTGGTCGGTGACGCCTCGAAGGCGCTGTCACTGAGCGGACTGCGTGTCGGCTGGCTGATCGACAGGGATGCAGCGCGGCGTGAGCGCCTCATCAATCTGCGAAGCTACTTCACGGTTTCCGGATCGCCGATCACTGAAGCCATCGCCACCCACGCTTTGACACATCGAGGCGCCATCTTCGCTCGCATCGAGTCGGTTGCGCGCGGCAACCTGAGCCTTCTCGAGCAGTTCATGCAGGCTCATCGAAGCTCGATCGGTTGGGCGCGACCTCTCGGCGGACCGGTGGCTTTTCCGTGGTGGCTGGACGGCCGTGATGCGCGACCGATGTGTGAAGTCCTAGCACGGGAGGGTGTCCTGACCGCCCCCGGGGAGTGCTTCGATGCGTCAGACCATTTTCGACTCGCCTTTGGCGGGCAGGCGAGCGGTTTCCAGGATGCGCTCGCTATTGCCTCAAGGGTGTTTGAGGCAGTCGACCGAGGTTGATTCGGTTGTGAAGCCGAGTAGCTCCATCACAAAAGGTGAAGAGAAAATGACCAAGACTGTTATCTTATCCCTGTCTCTCGCAGCTTCCTTACTTGCCTTCAGTGCACGGGCCCAGGATGTGCGCCAGTACACGGATGGCCCGGTCACTGAGATGGACTACATACGAGTGGAGTACGGGCATTTTGAAGAGTACGTCGATTGGCTCAATTCGACATGGAAGCCGACCATGGAAGCCACGAAGAAAGCGGGACTGATTCTCGATTACAAGGTCGTCCGGGCCACTGCCAAGACACCGGATCAGCCCAATATATTTCTGATGATCACTTATAAAAACATGGCGGCTGCGTTGGATAAAGTCGTCGAACAAGAAGAAGTGGCCAAGAAGGCCATCGGTACCACCGAGGTGCAGAACAAGGCGAGAGTAGGGCGGAATCGATACAGAACGGTGCTGGGCACTGAATACGTGCGTGAAATTATTTTGAAATGAGATGACGCATTGCTGGTGTGGCCGTACTTTATTGGTGGTCTGCTTGATCTATGGTGGGCGGTACGTCTTCTGTGTCCCAGACGTAAAAGTTCACGGCCTCACGCTCTCCGGAGTTGACGGTGAACGCCTTGGAACGCAATCCAGGCATTCCCTCAAACCTCGAGCGTGCTGTCTCAGCGATCTGCCGTACAGCTCGCTCATCGAAATTGTCTTCATAGCGGAAAGTTACAAATACACCGATCATTTACCGTACTCCCTTCCGTAGGCTCGATTGCCGAAATGAGGCCATTCGGCAGCGAGTTCGAGCGGCAGTCGCTCTTCGGCGGGTCCGCGCAGCCGCTACTCCGGAAGGTTCATCTTGCGGAGAAGTGCGTGGTAGCA
>Ga0335069_10013954_pt1 | contig 11267 bp, 10 predicted proteins | sample Lox_Sample_11_FD_206714 | JGI IMG/M metagenome (GOLD analysis project Ga0335069, IMG submission 206714) | Soil microbial communities from Loxahatchee National Wildlife Refuge, Florida, United States - Lox_Sample_1.1 | ecosystem: Environmental > Terrestrial > Soil > Wetlands | place: USA... | reverse complement strand
ACAACCGGTCGGCCAGGAGCGGCCGCCGCTCCTCCTGCCGCTCGACTTCCGCGGCGATCAGGCCGGCGAGCCCGTGCCGCTCCCGCGCGAGGAGGAGGGCGGGCTCTTCGCCGCGCAGGTCGCGCAGCGCCAGGCCGAGTTCGTCGTACAGGTGGCGGAGGGTTTCGCCCTCCCGAGCGGCAGCGAGCCAGGCGGTGCACTCCGGATCGCCCTCCAAGAGGAGGAGAGCCACCGCACGGGCGGGGAGTTGGTGCGGGCGATCCGTGCGCGGCAGGAGTGCGCGCTCCAGCTTCCCGATGGCGGCTTCCACATCCTCGCTGTAGCGGATGCGCGTGCGGAGCGGAAGCGGAGTTGCGGCGCGCCGCACCACTGCGTCCATCACGGCTTCCAGGCCCACGCCGCGCGTGGCCACGGTCGAAAAAACGGGACAGCCCAGGATCTCGCCCAACCGCGCAGCATCCACGCGCAGGCCGCGGGCCTCGGCCTGATCCACGACGTTCAAGGCCACGACGAGCGGGACCCCCAGATCGAGCAGTTGCAGGCCGAGGTACAGGTTCCGGGCCAGGTTGGTAGCGTCCAGGACCAGCACCACCGCTTCGGGGGATCCATCGAGGAGGGCCTGTCGCGCGACCCACTGATCTTCCGAGACGCCTCCCAGGGCATAGGTGCCGGGGAGGTCGATGACCCCGATCGGCCGATCGCCCAGGCGCGTGACGCCGTATTGCACCTCCACCGTCTTGCCGGGATAGTTGGCCGTCACCACCCCCATCCCCGTCAAGCGGTTGAAGATGCTGGATTTACCCACGTTGGGGTTCCCGGCCAGGGCGATCACGAGCTGGACGTCTGCCCGAAATACCTGCAGGGCCCCTTGACAGGGCAGCGACAATGCCTCCCCTCCCTCAGGCGTCTCCGACCAGAATCTTTGCTGCGATTTCGCGGCCCAAGGCGTACCGGGCCCCGCCCAAGCGCACGAGGAGCGGTCCGCCGAAGGGCGCCACCTCTTCCACGGTAAGATAGGCCTGCGGCAACAGCCCCAGGCTCGCCAGGTAGCGCAGCAAGGTGTCCTCCTCTTCCGCCACCTGGGTGATCCGGACCCGGGTCCCCGCCGGCACGTGATCCAGTCGGCGGGTGGGCACGGGGGTGGTGGCGCGCAGCGTCCCGCCCTCGGAATCAGGGATCGGCCCGCCATGCGGGCACGTGTCGGGATGCTGCAGCAGCGTGGCCAGCCGCGCTTCGGCCTCCGGGGTGAGCGCATGTTCCAGCCGCATGGCCTCCTCGTGCACGCGATCCCAGGGGAGGCCCAGCACATCGGTCAATAGGCGCTCCGACAACCGGTGCCGGCGCAGGATGCCGATCGCCTGCTGCTGGCCGGTGGCCGTCAGGACAATCCGGTCGTGATCCTCGGGCGCCACCAGGCCGCGCGTCCGCAACTCCGTCAGGGCGCGTTCCACGTCCGCGACGCTGCTCCGGGCGAAGCTGGCGAGGGCTTCCGGGGTCGCCGCCTTCCCCTGCGCGACCAGTCGGTGCACGCCCTGCAGGCAATCCTCCAAGAGCTCGTCCGGGAGGGCCGACGCGCGCGGCTCGGTCATGCGAGCGCCGCTCCGCGGGTCCCGCTCGCCCCCGGCCTGGTCCCGCGGGCGGGGCGCCGCCGATCCAGGGCCGCGCAGTCCCGGCAGATCCCATAGATCTCCAGCCGTTGTTCGGTGACGGTGAAGCCGTGGCGGTGGGCCTCCCTCGTGCCCAGGGCCCGCACGGTGGGATTCTCGAATTCCCGGATCGAGCCGCACCGGGTGCAGATCAAGTGATGATGCGTGCGATTGGCGGGCGTGGGATCGAAACGGGCGTAGGTATCCCCGAACTGGCGTTCGGTCGCCAGACCGGCCTGCCGGAGCAGTTTCAGGGTCCGGTAGACGGTGACCAATCCCATGGTCGGGTCGTCGGCCCGGATGTGGTGATAGAGCTCTTCCGCGCTGATGTGGCGCCCGGCGGCAAAGAAGGCGCGCGCGGTACGCTCCCGCTGGCGGGTACTCTTGAGCCCCGCGCGGGTCAGGTACTCGGCGAAGCTGCGCAGGCCGGACTCGGTGGCGGTCATGGGCCGAAGCTCCTCATTGAAAATGAATGTCAATCTCGATTTGGGACGGTACGCCCACGCCTACAGGTTGTCAAGGCGGAAGCGCGCGGCCGCGCGCCTACGGAGCCCCTTGTCCGGTGGGACAGACGATGCGCCCGCGCGCCGCGCGGGGCCCACGGAGTGCGGCGGCCGTTTCACCTTGACCGGCCCAGGCCCCCTTGGCATAGTGATCGCGAAGCGGAGACTTTGAGGCCGTCCCCCGCAGGCGTGCCGCTGCGGCGCCGGGGCGGCGGGAGCAGGGCGTGCGCGTTCACGCGGCGCTGGATCGCCTCATCGCGCTCGAAGAGCGGGTGGGACACCTGTACATTCAGTTCTACGCGCGGTTTGCCGCGTTCCCCGGCGTGGCGGACCTCTGGTGGGAGATGGCCCGGGAGGAGCATGGACACGCCGGCGTGCTGAGAATGGTCAAGGCGCTGACGGATCCGGCCGGCGAACTGCGCGACATCCGGTCCCGCCTGCGGCCGCTCGAAGCGGCGATCCGGACCTGCGAGGCCCGCGCGCGGCGGCATCTCAGCCTGCAGGAGGCCTTGGCGATTGCGGTGCAGCTCGAACGGTCCGAATTGGATCGGCTGGGGCGGGAGACGATGCGGGAGATTGCGCGGGCGGTCTCCGCGATCCCCCGCTCCGCCTTCGCGCCACACGAGGCCCACCTCGATCGGTTGACCCGGACGGTGCGCAAATTCGGAGGCGAGGAGATCCTGCGCGCCGCGTGGGTCCTGAGCGCGGACGCCCGACACCCCCCGCCGCCACTCGCGCCGCGCGCGATCCCCCGACACCAGCGTGTTCCGCGGACACCACGCCGGCCGTGAGGGGCGCGTTTCGGCCGGTATCCGGATCCCGCTCGGGGAATTCGCGGAGCAACACGCGCGCGATGGGAGGGATGGGATTCGCAGGACCGGCCGAGGTCAGTCGGGCTGGGGGAGGGGCTGGGCGCGCCCCCGCGGCCGCGCCGCGGCATAGCAGCCCACCACGAGGAGCGCGGCGACGGCCTGGGCCGTCAGCGTTTCGACCGAGGGAAACAGCGAGAACCACAGCCCCATCCAGGCCGGGAGCAGCGGTGCCAACGCCGGGAGGGGCGTGGTGGGGATCCAGTGGGCCAATTGCATCTCCTGCGCCTGCTCCCCCACCATGACCAAGAGAACGCCACCCAGCAGGATCCCGGTCAACACCAGCAGCTTCCGATAGGGGAGGCGCCGGTGCGCCCAGACGGTGAGGCCCCCGACGATCCCGGTGGCCGCGAGCCCCACCAGGGCGCCACTCCCGACCACAAGCCCCCCAAGCCGCAAGTAGTGGCTCTGCAGGAAGAGCACTACCTCGAACCCCTCGCGATACACCGAGGCAAACCCCAGGAGCCCCAAGCCCCAGAGCAGCCGGCGGCGGGAGACCCGGCCGGTGCCCGCGTCCCGGAGCAGGGTCTGGCGCCGCTGCGTGTGATGGGCAATCCATCCGGCCCAGTACACCTTGTGGAAGAACCAGTTCATCACGAGGAGGAGCACCAGCACCGCGAGGAGCCCGGTGGCCGCTTGGAGGGCCAGGGCGGAGACCTGCTCGGCGAGCGCCCGGACGATCCGCACCGCGACCAGCCAGGTTCCAAGCGTGGCCCCGAAGCCAATCCCCGCACCGACTGCGACCGGACGCCGGTGCGGCCGTAAGCGACCGACCAGGGGGACCGTCACGGCGACGAGCACCAGGATGCTCTCCAGCCCCTCCCGGAACACGAGCACGCCGATGGAGAGCACGGCCGCCCAGGGTGCGAGCGAGGGGACGGTCGGGTCGGGGTTCCCCTGGGCAGTGACGGCTTGCCAGAGCAGGAGGCCGAGCACCAGGAGCGCGGCCCCGGCGAGGAGCGCAGCTCCGAGGTGTCGCCCGCCTCGACTGCTGGACCACGGAAAGAACCAACGACCCATCAACGCGGACTCCTTTCGATGGATGGAACGCCGTACCGATATGCGGTGGAGGGGAGCATCTGGCGGGTGACCAGGTCGGCCACCGGTGAATCTCTCCTACGTCCGCGGGAAAACCCAGGCATTCCATACCAGTTCACTCCTCGATATGTCAACGAAAGAGCACGCGCCTTCGCCGTTAGTCGGCTACGATACCGACCAGCGCATCCGGCGAAGGCCGCAAGATGTTTGACAATAATATGCAAATGGTATAAATAACTAATTCGTACGCTTGCACACCGGTCCCCGGAAATCCGAACAGGCAAGAGGCGCCGCGAGCGCGGCAGGTCGGAGACGCCGATGCCCATCTTATCCCGCATGCAGCAGTTCGAGGCCGCCTGCCGGGCCCACGGCCTGCCCGTCACGGTGCAGCGCCGGCGGATCTTCGAAGCCCTCTGCGACCGCACCGACCACCCCACCCCCGACCAGGTGTATTCCGCGGTGAAGGACACCCTGCCCGGCGTCTCGCGCACCACCGTCTACCGGGTGCTCGACACGCTCGTGCGGCTCGGGGTGCTTACCAAGGCGTGCAGCCCGACCGCGACCACCCGGGTCGATCCCCGCACGGCCCGGCACCACCATCTTGTCTGCCAGCGCTGCGACCGCCTAGTCGACGTGGAGGACGCCGCGGTGGACCACCGCGTCCGCCTGCCCGACGCCCGCCGGCAGGGGTTCACGATCGCCGATTACTCCATCTACTTCACCGGCGTGTGCGCCGCGTGCCAAGAGGAATCAACCACCCATCCGCCCTCGCGTCCAGCGCCCCAGCGGGCCCGGAAGCGGAAGCCGGCCAGATCACGTTCCCCAGCGGCCCGCGCCCGAGGCTAGCCTCCGGCCGGCCGCCCCGCTCACCGCCTTACGATAGAAAGGAGAGAACCCATGTCAACCGAAGCAAAATGCCCGTTCCCTCACACTGCCGGCGGCGGCACGTCGAACCGCGACTGGTGGCCGAATCAGTTGCGGCTGGACATCCTGCACCAGCATTCCTCCAAGTCCAATCCGATGGGCCAGGGCTTCAACTACGCGGAGGAGTTCAAGAGTCTCGACCTGGCGGCCGTGAAGAAGGACCTCGCAGCACTGATGACCGACTCGCAGGACTGGTGGCCGGCTGACTTCGGCCACTACGGACCGTTGTTCATCCGCATGGCCTGGCACAGCGCCGGCACATATCGCATCGGTGACGGCCGCGGCGGCGGCGGCAGAGGCCAGCAGCGCTTCGCACCGGTCAACAGTTGGCCGGACAACGTCAGCCTGGACAAGGCGCGCCGGCTGCTCTGGCCGGTCAAGCAGAAGTACGGCCGGAAGATTTCCTGGGCCGACCTGATAATCCTCACGGGCAACGTCGCCCTGGAAACGATGGGATTCAAGACCTTCGGTTTCGGCGGCGGTCGCGAGGACGTCTGGGAACCGGATCAGGACGTCTACTGGGGCGCCGAGGGCAAGTGGCTGGAGGACAAGCGCTACTCCGGCGAGCGGGACCTCGAAAATCCGCTCGCTGCCGTTCAGATGGGCCTGATCTACGTCAATCCGCAAGGGCCGAACGGCAACCCGGATCCGGTCGCGGCTGCCAAAGATATCCGCGAGACCTTCGCGCGCATGGCGATGAACGACGAAGAGACGGTTGCGCTCATCGCCGGCGGTCACACCTTCGGCAAGACCCACGGCGCCGGCCCTGAATCCCATGTGGGGCCGGAGCCGGAAGCAGCCCCCATCGAGGAGCAAGGCCTGGGCTGGAAGAACAGCTTCGGCACCGGCAAAGGCGCTGACGCGATCACCAGCGGCCTGGAGGTCACCTGGACCACCACGCCCACGAAGTGGAGCACCAACTTCTTCTGGAACCTGTTCGGCTACGAATGGGAACTGACGAAGAGCCCGGCCGGCGCGCATCAGTGGACGCCGAAGGGTGGCGCAGGCGCCGGGACCGTGCCGCATGCCCACGACCCGTCGAAGCGTATCGCGCCGTCCATGCTGACCACGGACCTATCCTTGCGGATGGACCCTGTCTACGAAAAGATTTCACGGCGCTTCATGGAGCACCCGGATGAGCTCGTGGACGCATTCGCCCGGGCCTGGTTCAAGCTGACGCACCGCGACATGGGCCCGCGCGCACGCTACCTCGGCCCGGAGGTTCCGGCCGAAGAGCTTATCTGGCAAGACCCCATTCCCGCGGTCGATCACACACTGATCGATGCGCAGGACATCGCCTCCCTCAAGGGCAAGATCCTGGCTTCCGGTCTGTCGGTCTCGGAGCTGGTTTCGACCGCCTGGGCCTCGGCGTCCACCTTCCGCGGCTCCGACAAGCGGGGCGGCGCGAACGGCGCCCGCATCCGTCTCGCACCGCAGAAGGACTGGGAAGTGAACCAGCCGGCCCAGCTGGCGAAAGTGCTCAAGACGCTGGAGGGCATCCAGAGCGCGTTCAACAGCGCGCAGACCGGTGGCAAGAAAGTCTCGCTCGCCGACCTGATCGTGCTGGCCGGTTGCGCGGGCGTCGAGCAGGCGGCGAAGAACGCCGGCCATGCAGTGACGGTTCCCTTCACGCCGGGACGCATGGACGCCTCGCAGGAGCAAACCGATGCGGCCTCCTTCGCCGTGCTCGAGCCGAAGGCGGACGGCTTCCGCAACTACCAGAAGGCCAGCTATGCCGTATCGGCCGAGGAGTTGCTGGTTGACAAGGCGCAATTGCTGACCCTGACCGCGCCCGAAATGACGGTGCTCGTGGGCGGCATGCGCGTCCTGAAGACCAACGTCGGAGGATTCCAGCACGGCGTCTTCACCAAGCGGCCGGAGGCGCTGACCAACGACTTCTTCGTGAACCTGCTCGACATGGGCACGACGTGGACGGCGGTTTCGAAAGACGCGGACGTGTTTGAAGGGCGCGATCGCAAGACGGGCGCGCTCAAGTGGACCGGCACGCGTGTCGATCTGATCTTCGGTTCAAACTCCCAACTCCGCGCCTTGGCTGAAGTCTATGGAAGTTCGGACGCGCAGAAGAAGTTTGTCGATGACTTCGTGGCGGCCTGGAACAAGGTGATGAACCTGGATCGCTTCGACCTTGCGTGATCTCAGAGGATAGGCCTCACAGGTCTTCTGCTGATCTGCCTCGACCTGGCATCCGGTTATCCCGGACCAGGTCGAGGTTGAGTGAACCCAACACCGCCCGCGCCATGGGCGACGCCCCCCGGGCGATCAAGCTCCGGCATACCGGCAACTGCCTGAAGGCCGATCCGGCCTACGGCAAAGCCGTCGCCGACGCCCAGGGCATCCCACTGAGCAAGGTGCCCAAATAGGAAGTAACGAACCTGCGACCGGAGGAGGCCCTCCAGGAGGGCCTCCTCCACCCCCTCAGAAAGGAGTCCCATCGTGAAGCTATCCAAGACCCTACAGGCGGCCGTGAATGACCAGATCCAGAAGGAGTACTATTCCTCTTACTTGTACTTGGCGATGTCGGCCTACCTCGAAGCGCAGAACCTCCCAGGCGCGGCCAAGTGGACCCGCCTCCAGAGCCAGGAGGAGCTGGGGCACGCCCTGAAGCTGTTCGACCACGTCGTCGATCGCGGCGGCCGGGTGACGCTCGCCGCCCTCGAGCAGCCCCCCACGGAGTACGGGACGGCCCTGCAGCTGTTCACCAAGGTACTGGAGCATGAGGAGCACGTGACGGCTTCCATCCACAAGCTCTACGCAGCGGCGGTCAAAGACCAGGACTACCCCGCCCAGACCCTGCTCCAGTGGTTCGTCACGGAGCAGGTGGAAGAAGAGAAGAACGCCACCCAGGTCGTCGAGCAGCTCAAGGCGGTCGGGGAGAGCAAGACCTCCCTGATGCTTCTGGACCGGCATTTGGGGAAGCGGGGGGAGTAACTGCGGCGACGAGCACTCGACAGAGCGGGCCGCCCAAATCGACCAAGGGGCCCGCTCTGTGCCCGAGAGGTCGGCGATAACGACCGATGGGAACTGCTTGCTCCTCAATACTGTAAGAGGGCAAGGAGGCAAGCAGGCGATGCATACTGTTCGGCTTGGCAGGGCTCCTGGTGATCGGAGGGCTCGTCGCAAAACCGGCGACTGCCCAAACGGCCACGGCGGAGCTGCGGAATGCCCAGGGCGAAGCGGTGGGGGCGCCACATTGACCGAGGGGCCGCAAGGCGTCCGGATCCTGCTGACGATTGCCAAGCTCCCGCCCGGGCGCCACGGGTTCCATATTCACGCCGTGGGGGCTTGCGACCCGCCAACCTTTGCCTCGGCCGGCGGCCATTTCAACCCCGCCGACGGCAAGCAACATGGATGGATGAATCAGGCCGGCGCCCACGGAGGCGATTTGCCGCATCTGACCGTGGGGCCGGATGATTCGGCGCGTATGGAGATGTACGCGCCCCGGGTGACACTGGCTGAAGGCCCGCAGTCGCTGATGCGTCCCGGTGGAACCTCCCTGGTGATACATGCCGGACCGGATGATGAAGTGACGGACCCATCCGGGAATTCGGGGGACCGGATCGCTTGCAGGATCATTCGAAAATAGTCAAAGTCGAATGGCAAAACCCTTGATTGTCGCGAGGGTGGAAATCAGGTGTGTTCTGCCTGGACGAGCTTGCGAACCAGCCAACCCAAAGCCAACGCTCCAAGCAGGAAGGAAAACCCAAACAGCAGCACAAGATCGGTTTGCATTCGGATGGGCAGGCGAGAAATCGCGAGAAAAGGTGCCAGGTAGGTCGAGCGCAACACGTCGCGAATTCCGACCATGAGCAGCACCGTCGCTAACAGGCTAGCTGCGGATAGGTAGAGTAATCCACGTTGTGCCTCCGGCCGATCGAGACTGGCTAGGAGGATCAGCGTCAGCAGGCCGCCGCCCATACCCGCGCCGAGCAGCAGGAGCGGGTATGGACCCGCCCCAACAAAACCGGTCACCGCGTTGCGGGGGAGCGAGAACAACCACCAAATCCCATCCACCATCTGTAATCCGGTGATCACCACGGCCCAGCGCGTTCCGCAACGGGTCATCCATGCAAAGAACGCATCCGGGTGCGATCGGCAACGGAGCGATCCGACCACCGCCAGGGCCATACCTGCAACAGCAACCGATGCCAAGAGGAAGTGAAACAAGCGGGGCAGGAGCGTCGGAGCTTGCGCCAGACCGGCGATCCGCTCGGAAACGATGACCCAGCGGTCGGGTGTGAGTTGCAGCAGATTGGCCATGGATTGGATGAGCAGCACAAGCCCGAAGCAGACCGCCGTTACGCTCAGCCATCGTGTTCGACCGCCCACTGCCCACGAATGCTTGTACAGATACACGGCGAGGTACCCCATGACGATGAGCGGCACCACCGCGAGCCAGACCCACCCCGCGAGCACCGTGGCGGGGAAGAAGACCTGACCGTACAGAAGCTGAATGAACAAGAGCGGGGCAACGCCGCTCGTCACGGTCAACGTGACAGCAGCCGGCAACAGTCGGCTCAGCCAGCGGCCCAATTGTCGGCCAGGTGCATCCGCGTGCTGGGTGATCAGCGCATGCGCGGCACCGATCAGAGTGCCACCGATGGTGCAGTTGAGCAGGAGGAGGTGCACCGCGAAGGTCGCCAGCAGCAGGGCCTGAAACAACCAGATCGGGCCAGGCAATGGCGTGGGATCCGGCAAGGGGATTGCCGGCGGGGTCATCGCCCCCCTCCGATCGTGCTGCCTACCGCGGCCAGATACGCGGCAAGTTCCTGCACCTCTTGTGGCGATCCCACGATGGGTGGCATGCCGGGTCGGCCGCCACGCAGTGCCTCGAGGAACGCCCCGATTCCCTCCGCATCTTGTCCGGCGACCAGGCGTCGAATGGCAAGATAGCCGTCCAGCGTGTGGCAGCTCTGGCACTGTGCGCGAAAGACCTGTTCGCCCTTCGCGGTCGGATGAGACCGCAGACCGGCCCCTGCCCAGCGGGCCTTCGAGAGGATCCCTTCCCGGTTCAACCGCTCGACCTCGGCAACCAGCACCCCATTGCTGTACATGTACCCATGAATCACGAACGGCTTACGCGCCCCCTCTCGCACTCGCTCATAGCTTCCGAGCACCGTGGTGGCGAGCAACAGAATGCAGATCGCGACGACGCGACCAAACGCACGCGGCACCAGGTACCCGCAGATCACGACAAGGGTACCGAAGAGCGCGGCCGCGCCAAGCCCGGCGACGGCAGTGTTGCGGAGTAGTCCGTCTGCCCCAACGATCATGTCCTGAACGTCGCCCGGAAGGGCAATGAGCCACATGGCGGTCCCCGCCAAGAACAGGACCGCGCCAGCCACGCTCCATGCCGAAAGGTAGCGCACCAACCGGCGCCGCTCGCTGTCTGCAGCGAGCCGACTCGCACCCAGCCATCCGAAGACCCCCGCTAGCATGCAGGCTATGCCCGTGCGCAAGACTAGCGATGGCCAGTAGGTTGGATTGAAGAAGCCCTCCCAGAAACCTCGAGTCTCCAACCAGCGCCCCGGCGTCAACATAAAGCTGAGAATGCCGTTGATCACGACCAGGCTGAGATAGGCCGCCACCACGTACAACCATCCGACGGCAAGATGGGTTCGCCGTGACAGTCGGTCCCATGTGGCGACATAGAGGAGCGCAGCACTCATTTCGACGGCAAAAAAGACCCATTCGATGGCCCAACCCCAGACAAAATTGTGAATTAGCAAGGCTGTGGCGGCGGAATGGACCAGGCCGATGGTGAACCAGATACCGACACCGGTGAGCGCACCCAGGACAGATGACAGGAGAACCAGCACGCCCGATTGCCTACGAGCGAAATCAAGCCAGAGCTGATCGTTGCGACGCAGGGCCAGCGCTTCGGTGACAACAATGAGCAAACCACCGCCAATCGCACAATGGGCGATCACCACGTGCAGAATGGCATTTGCCCCAATCAGCCAACCGCCACCGATATACGGGACCAGGAACAGCGGGTAATCCATTGCCATGCCTTACTTTGAGCGTAGGTCTGCTGGCAACAATATCAGACATCTTCTTTGAGGTCGAGCAGGTCAAAGGCCTCGGGCCACGTAACCACAGATGACGCAGATTATTTCGGACGAGGGGCGCACACTGCAGATTGCATCTCCGCCGCGACCGCTTTTTGCATGCACCGCATGCGGTTCTTGCATATAATCGCCCGACCCCGATCGGCGTCAGCCCTGGCGACAGGGCGAGTGCGAATGCGTCGCCTCCCTGGTACGAGA
>Ga0335069_10013953_pt1 | contig 11267 bp, 9 predicted proteins | sample Lox_Sample_11_FD_206714 | JGI IMG/M metagenome (GOLD analysis project Ga0335069, IMG submission 206714) | Soil microbial communities from Loxahatchee National Wildlife Refuge, Florida, United States - Lox_Sample_1.1 | ecosystem: Environmental > Terrestrial > Soil > Wetlands | place: USA: Florida... | reverse complement strand
CGCACCGTTCACCTACGCGCTGAAGTACGACTCGACGCCGCCGACGCTCACCGACCTCGCCGCGACTCCGCTCGGGAACGGCGCGGCGCTGACGTGGAGGGCCTCGTCCGACACCGCCTCGATCACGATCGCGCGCTCGGTCGCGGGCACCTCGTCGACGCGCCTCTATTCCGGCAAGCCGAGGTCTGCCTTCACCGACGGCAAGCTCCGCAACGGCGTTCGCTACAGGTTCACCGTCACGGCTGCGGACGCCGCCGGCAACGCCGTGACGCGAACGATCCTGGTCCGCCCGTCGTCGCCGCTGCTCGCGCCGCGAACCTCCGCTCACGTGCACGGAGCGCCGCGGCTGAAGTGGCGCCCGGTGGCGAAGGCCACGTACTACAACGTCCAGCTCTGGCGTCGCGGCGTGAAGGTGCTCTCGGCGTGGCCGCACCGTGCGAACTTCCGCGTGCGCTCCACGTGGACGTACCTCGGGCGCACCTACCGCCTCCAGCCGGGGACGTACACCTGGTACGTCTGGCCGGGCTTCGGATCGCTCGCGAAGCACCGTTTCGGGTCCCTGGTCGGCCGAAGCAGCTTCGTCGTCGCGCCCTAGCCTACGGCGTGGGCGTGATCGTTCCGCCGGGAAGCGGTATCGGCTTCGGAGCCGGCGCCGGTGGGAACGGGGCCCAGCCGAGCCTCGCGAGGCTCGTGAGGCCGTTCGACGCGACGCCCGCGCTGGAGACGGTCAGAAGCGCCTTGCCGACAACGAGCGAGCGGTCGATCTGGGGCAGCTCCGCCTGGCGGGCCTGGTCGTGGACGATCCTTCCGAGCTCGTCGATCCCTCCGGCCCGCGAGACGTGCAGGGCGACCGCCTGCTGGCCGAACGGGACGACGACGAGCCCGGTCTGGGGCCAGTAGAGGAATGCGTGGTGGTCGGATTCGGCCGACGACCAACCCTGGCCGAGAGAGAGGTGCGAGAGCCGCGTCGGCTGCGCCGGATGCGAGACGTCGAAGAGCGAGACCTGGGTGCCGACGGGCTCGTTCGTGGCGGAGTCGACCGACTCGCCGATCCCGAGCAGCAGGCTGGCGCCGATCGGGTGCAGGTAGGACGAATAGCCGGGGAGCTGGAGCGTGCCGAGCACACGGGGATGGGCCGGGTCGCCCAGGTCGAGGGTGTAGAGCGGATCGACCTGCCTGAACGTGACCACGTACCCGGTGTCGCCGATCATCCGCACCGCGTACACGCGATCGCCGTGGCCGAGGCCGTCGACGTGTCCCACCTGCGCGAGGCGGCCGTTCTGCAGCCGAAGCGTCGTCAGGAAGGACTGGCTCCCGCCGCCGTTCCCCCACCACGCGGGCGTCTGGGTGCTGACGACCCGCAGCACGCCGTGGAACTCCGACAGCGACCACTGGCTGAGCAGGTAACCCGGAACCGTTCCATCACCGAGATACCGCGTCTTGGTCGGGTCCGAGATGTCGAAGGCGTGGATCTCCGTCTCCGCTCCGCTCGGAGCCCGCGTCGGCGTGGCCGGGAGCGGTCGGGCCGACCAGGGCTCGGTCGTGACGTAGAGCGTGGACGGCGACGCGTACACGATGCGTCCGTCGGTCATGATCCCGGTCGAGTCGACCGGTGTCAGCCCCTTCGCCAGGTCGATGGTCGTCACCGTCAGCATCCCCAGGCCCGAGAAGACCGGCGGTCGGCGAACGGCACGGCACGGGACGAGCGGCCGCCAGGAGTGCTTCCCGATCCGGTAGCGCGGAAGCCAGACAGAGAGCCCCGATGACGCCACCGCGGCCCGGTTCTTCGCCGCCGCCGCAGCCACTGCCGAGGTCGTCGCCGCCGCCGGAGTCACCGTCGGGAGCTCGATCGGCAACGAGCTCGAGGAGACGACCCGGACAGTGCCGCCGATCATGCGTGCGTCGACGTATGCCCCGTCGAGCTTCAGCGTCTGGACGACCGTGAGCGCGCTCGGATCGGAGACGTCGACCTCGGTCAGCGTCGACGTCGACGGCAGCGGCGCGATCACGGCCGCCGGCGCCGCGGGTAACGGCTGCGCCCAGTAGCCGCCCCGAGAGAGCACCAGCAGGTGGTTCCCGTGGAGGAGCAGCTCGTGGCTCCAGCCGCTGTCCAGCGCGAGCGTGTCGAGCAGCCTGGGTTTGCCGGTGGCGCCGACGGCGATCGACTCGAGGCGGCCGCTCTCCACGGTGAACACCGTCTCGCCGTTCGTCTTCACGATGTCCGGCTCGTCGACTCCGGCCTCCTGGACGTTCGTGCCCGAGTAGTCGACGCCCTGCTGCGGCGTCGAGTCGGCAGCCGGCGCTGCGGCTGTGCCGGAGGCCTTTCCACCGACGGCAACGGCAGCCGGCTGCCCGACGCCGTAGCCGGTAACAAACGGTCTCGCATGCGTCTTTGCGTAGGCGAGCAGCTGCCCGCAGGAGCCGAAGGCGACGAGGCGGCCCGCGGGCGGGGCACCCGGCGCCTGCATTGCGAGCGCAGCGGCGAGCGCTGCTGTCGACAGCAGGCCAACCGCGAAACCGCGACCGAGAGACATCACATTCTCTATACGCCCGTCGGAGGCATTGCGTCACACGGGACACGAGGTTTTACAAAGCATTGCGGAGCGCCCCGGGGCTCGCCGGACGGAGAGCCGGACGACGCGTAGCCCGCGCTCGCGGCGCGGTCAGACGGTGCCCTGCTCGAGCTCGTCGACGACCGCGACCTCGACGACCTGCGGAGCGTTGTTGCAGTAGCCGTCGAGATTCCACGAGGGCTCGTCGGGTTGGGCGTTCCCCGCAGCGTCGGCGGCCCGGCACCGGAGGACGTGCTCGCCCACGGTCGCATCCCAGCGAAGGCGCCACCCCCGCCAGGCGTGGCTCGAGAGCGGCTCCTCGAGCTCCGCGGGGCGCCAGGGCCCGCCGTCGACGCTCACCTCGACGCGGTCGATCGGCGCCCAGCCGGACCACGCGCGACCCTCGAGCAGGCACGAGCCGGGCTGAAGCAGCCGGGTGCGGGTGAAGAAGTCGGGGATGCCCGGCGGGACCATGAGTGCCCGGGGGAGCATGCGCGTCACCGGCTCGCCCGGCTCGTCCTCGGTCTGGCGCAGCCGGTAGCCGACGTCCTGCTGGTAGCCGTGGAAGGGCTCGTCGACGAGCATGATCGCGCGGAGCCACTTCACGTGCGTCATCCCGTACCAGCCGGGAACGATCACGCGGAGCGGGTAGCCGTGCTGTGGCGGGAGCGGCTCGCCGTTCAGCGCCCAGGCGAGGAGAACCTCGTCTCGGAGCGCCTCGTCCAGAGGGATGCTCCGCTCGTAGTCGTGGACGATGCCCCCCTGGGCGCCCCGGTCGAGCCCGGTGAAGACGACCTCGACGGCCTGATCGGCGATGCCCGCCTCCTCGAGCAGCGGAGCCAGAGGCGTGCCCGTCCATTCCGCGGTGCCGACCGCCCCGGTCAGCCAGGGCTGGCTCGCGACGTGCGGCTCGAGCAGCGCGCGGCCGTTGCCGGCGCATTCGAGCGTCACGGCGAGAGTTCGCTGCGGCCGGGCGCGCAGCTGCTCGAGGCCGAGCGAAAGCGGCTGCGAGACGCACCCGCCGAGCTCGAGCCGCCAGCTCGCCGCGTCGACGGCCGGAATGTCGAAATGGATGAGCAGGTAGTGGAGCCCGACGGGTGTCAGCGGGTGGCGGAGCGCCTCCAGCGGCAGCCCGTGGTTGCGCGCCGCAAGGCCGAGCTCCTCGAGCGTGATCGCCGCCGGAACGGTTTCCATCCGCGACCTCCTGTGTCCGACCGATATCGCGCCCCGAGGCTAGCGAAGAACCACTAGGCGAGCCAGTGCCCGCCGCGCATCAGGTACCGGCCGGCGAGCTCGTTCTCCTCGCGCCACGCCTGGACCGTCTCCGGGGTCAAACGCAGGTAGACGTACTCCTCGGGGAGCGTCCGCGGGTCGAAGCCGGTCGCACGGGCATGCGCGTCCTCGAGCTCGGAGTCGACACCGATCTCGACGGCATCGACGGCGCCGTCCACCAGCACGACATCCCGGGTCGAGCCGACCGCGACCCGGGCCCGGCCGGAGCGGAGCAGATTTCGCGCGGTGCGGCTCGCACGGGGCGCGGCGACGACCAGCGCCGCCCCGTCCCACAGATGCGAGAGCGGGACGAGATGCGGCCGTCCGTTCTCGCTCACGGAGGCGATCCAGAGATCGGTCTCCGTGCGCAGCAGCTCGAGGGTGTCCCGCTTCCGCTGCTCCAGCGGGCGGGCCGGCGGTACGGCGTCGTTCGTCATCGCGCGCGTCCGGGTCAGTCGCAGTCGTGCGGGAACCAGACCGTGCACCACAGGAGCGCGGCCAGGCGCCTCGGCGACACGGGCGGATGCGCGTGGTGCGCCACGTACCACAGGTGGTCGCGGTAGGGCAGCAGGGTCGGACGCGCAGCGAGGAACGCGTCGAGACCGCGTAGCTCCGCGAGAAGCCGCCTTCGAACGCGCGGATCGGCGACCGACGCCACCTGCGCGGGATCGGCGAGAGCAGCCTGGAGCCGTCCGGCCGCGGTCCCGAGCGGGGGTACGGTCAGGGTGGTGACGCCGGAAGGTCCGCTCGGGACGGTGAGCGTCACCGTCGCCGAGACGGGGCTCGACCGGCCGGAGATCGACGCCGCAGCGGCCACGCCGCATCCGACAAGGACGGCGGCGGCGAGGACGAGTGTGATCCCGCGGCGGATGCCGGAAGACGGTAGCGCCGAATCCGGATGGAGCTCTAGCTCGCGATCGGAGCCGGGTGCCCGTAGTGGAAGCCCTGGCCGTCGTTGCAACCGAGCAACTGGATCAGCCGCGCCTGGCTCGGCCGCTCGATTCCCTCGGCCACGAGCCTCATGTCGAGCGCGGACGCGAGACCGATGATCGCGCGGAGGAGCGCTTCCGCGGACTCGTGCGTGTCGATCGTCGCCGTGAAGCTGCGGTCGATCTTGACGATGTCCACCGGGAGACGCTGCAGGTAGGCGAGCGAGCCGTAGCCGGTGCCGAAGTCGTCGAGGGCGATCTTCACTCCGCGCTCCTTGAGCTGTGCGAGCCGGAGCCCGGCGTCGCCGGCGTCGATGAGCACGCTCTCGGTGATCTCGAGCACGAGGCGAGAAGGCGCCAGCTCCGAAGCGTCGAGCGCCTCCTGGACGTGCTCGACGAACTCCGGATCCTGCAGCTGGTGCGCCGACACGTTGACGGCAACCTCGTAGTCGCGGCCGTCCCGGGCGCTCAGCCGGGCGATGTCCGCGCAGGCCCGCCGGAGAGCCCAGCGGCCGATGGGCACGATCAGCCCGGAGGCCTCCGCGAGCTGGATGAACTCGGCCGGGGGGAGCTCGCCGAGGGTCGGATGCTGCCAGCGCAGAAGCGCTTCGTACCCATCCGTCTCCGACGAGGCGAGCGTCACGATCGGCTGGTAGTGAAGCCTGAACTCGTGCCGCTCCAACGCCTCTGCGAGCTCGCCGATCCGGCGGAAGCGCACGAGCGCGACCTCGTCGAGATCGGGGTCGAAGAACGCGAAATCGAGACCCGGATGCGCCTTGGCCCGGTACATCGCGGCATCGGCCTCGTTCAGCAGCGTCTGCGGCTCGTCTCCGATCGCGATCCCGATGCTCGCCTTGACGCGCAGGAGCTTGCCGTCGACGTCGATCGGGTCGGCGAGCGCGTGCTGCAGGCGCTGGGCGACCGCCGAGGCGTCCAGGGCGTCGGCGATGCCGGGCAGCAGCACCGCGAACTCGTCCCCGCCCAGTCGCGCTGCAGCGTCACCGGCGCGGATGGCGGCCTCGAGGTGCTTCGCGAGCGTCCGCAGCACCGAGTCGCCCGTGTGGTGCCCGAACCGGTCGTTGACGCTCTTGAAGCTGTTCAGGTCGACGAAGAGCAGGGCGCTCGTCCGGCCGGCGCGCCGCTGCGTAGCGACCGTGTGGTCGAGCAGCTCGTTGAAGTGCGCGCGGTTCGAGAGCCCCGTCAGAGGGTCGTACAGCGCCTGCCGGCGGAGCTGCTCCTCCGCGGCGCGCTCGGCCGAGATGTCGAGCAGGTAGCCCTGGAGGTGCAGCGGCCCCCCGAGCTCGTCCTTGACGACGACGCCCTCGTCGCGCACCGACACGTAGTGGCCCTTACGTGACCTGAGCCGGTACTCGATGCTGAGCGGCTCGTGGGTCTCGTGGGTTCGCTTGTGCGCAGCCAGCACGCGCTCGCGATCGTCGGGATGAAGGAGCTTGACGAAGAGATCGGTGTCCTCCTGCCACGCCTCGGGGGAGTAGCCGAGAAGGTCTTCGATCTGGCGGCTCGTGAAGAGGTTCGAGCTGACCGCATCGAGGGCGTCGGCGTAGATGACGAGCGGCAGCTGCTCGACGAGCGTCGTGTAGCGGCGGTCGATCTCCTCGCGGTCGGCGGACTCCCGGCTCGCCCGCTCGACCGCCCGCTCACGCTCGAGGATGATGCTCGCGATCCCGGCCGCGACGTTGACGAGCTCGAGATCCCACTCGCTCGGCCGCCGCACCGACTCGTAGTAGAGGGCAAAGGTCCCGATCACCTCGGCCTCGGCGTTCACGATCGGCGTCGACCAGCATGCCCGCAGACCGTGCTGCAGCGCGAGGTCACGGAAGCTCTTCCAGAGGGGATCGGTGGCGATGTCCTCGACGACGACGGTGCTGTTCGTCGCAGCTGCCGCGCCGCAGCAGCCGGCGTCGTCGGCGACCGGCAGCCCGTCGACGGCGTCGCAGTAGGCCTGGGGGAGGTTCGGTGCGACGAGCGTGTGCAGCGTCTGCGTCTCGCGGTCGACCAGGAGCAGAGAGCCGGTCGCCCCGGGGGCGTACGCCTCGATCAGCTCGACGAGGAGCTGCAACGCGTCCCGCGCGTCGGCGCCCCGGATCGCCCGTGCGAGCAGCTCCCTCTCCATCTGCAGCAGCGAGAGGACGCGCCCAGGCGCAGCAACGCCGTTCGCCACAGCCGCCATATGCGGGTTCTTCGGCCGTTGCCGCGCTCGGGCGCTCCCCCGGCAGGGGGATGCGGTCGCGCTAGGCGGGCGGAGCGGGCACCGCGCCGAGCTGCTGCATCATCGTCAGCGCATCGAAGACGCCCCAGTGCTCATGCGCCAGGCCGTCGTCGCCGAAGCGCACGATGTCCACTGCCTGGACTGCGATGCTCTTGCCCGTCGCGGGCATGCCCATGAACTCGCCGCGGTGCGTCCCGGTCACACGAACCCGCCCGACGACCTTGTCACCGCTGGCCAGGACGTCCTCGGCGTCGAAGCGAAGATCGGGGAACGCCGCCCGGTACATCTGGAAGAACTGCTTCACGCCCTCCCTCGTCGGCTCGAGGCCGGGCGTCTGCTCGTGCTCGACGAAGTCGTCGGCCATCAGGTCGCCGAACCCGTCGATGTCGCCGGTGTTGATCCGGTCGTAGATGGCACGCAGGCTCGCGGCGTGATCCATGTGTTCCTCCCTCGGCCGTTGACCGGTCGATCATACGACGGCCGCAGCTCGTGACTCCAGGCTGCTCAGCAGCTCCCAGCGCTCGTCCACGTGGGCCTGGATCGCGTCCATCTGCTCGGGCGAGAGGTGGGCGAAACGGCCCTGCGTCCGGAGGAACTCACCTACCGGAAGCGGATGCTTCGGGCGCATCGTGATCGTCCACTCGCCGTGATCGCACGCAACGAGCGGGAAGTAGCGCGTCTCCACCGCGAGCCGTGCCAGCTCGGTCGAGAGCTCGGTCGAGTACCTCCAGCCGGGCGGGCACCCGCCCAGCACGTGCAGGAACCTGAATCCTTGCAGCTCGGCCGCACGTGCGACCTTCGCCCTGAAATCGCGCACCATCGGCACCGAGCCCAGTGCCAGCGTCGCGACGTACGGGATCCCGTGCGCGGCCATGATCCGGGCCAGATCCTTCTTCTGGCCGCGCCTCGGCGAGCCGGTCGGGGTCGTCGTCGTCCATGCTCCTTCCGGCGTCTCGCCCGACTTCTGGACGCCGGTGTTCATGTAGGCCTCGTTGTCGTTGAGGACGTAGATCAGGTCCTCGTTCCGCTCGGCGGCCGCCGACACGCCCGAGAAGCCGATGTCTGCGGTCGCACCGTCGCCGCCCCAGACGACGACGTGCGTGTCCCCCCGGCCCCGGAGCCGCAGTGCCGCCTTGATCCCGGAGGCCTCGGCCGCCGCCGAGGCGAAGGGTGTCAGGTGAACGGTGACACCGAACGCGTTGACCGGCCAGATGCCGGCGATGATCGTCCAGCAGGAGGCGGGGATGACGAGGACGATCGGCGAGCCGGGCGTTGCCGCGGCGAGACCCCCGAGCACGTGCCGGACGTTGATGGCGGGGCCGCAGCCCGCGCAGGCCGCGTGACCTGGAAGGAGCAGCTTCTCCTCGGAGACGATCTCGTCGAGCCACGCCGGCATCTAGACCCACACCGCCTTTCGGTCAGGGGGCTGCTCGAGGATCCGGCGCAGGGTGTCGGGCCTGACCTCGGTGCCGCCGAGCCCGCAGACCGCGGTGGCAGCGTCGATCCCGAGTGAGCGCACGTCGTTGCCGAGCGGCCCCAGAGCGCCGAATGCAGGAGCCCGGTCGACGACGGCGACGCGCGAGGCGCGCCCAAGCGTCGCGACGAGCTCGGCGCCCGGGAAGGGTCTGTAGGCATGCACGCGGACGAGGAGCAGCTCGTCGTCGGCGAGCAGCTCCTGCGCGGTCTCGGCGATCGTTCCCATCGTGACGAGCGCCCGCTCGGCGTCAGGCTTGCCCGAGACCTCGAGCGCACCGACCTTGCGGCGGCCGAAATGGGAGGTGAACTCGGCGGCGGCGCTCTCGATCAGGGCGGCTGCCTCGTCGAGCGCCAGGGCGACGTTCCGCTGGAACGCGGCGTACTCCGCCGGCTCCGGCAGGGCAGAGAACGAGCGCGGCCGCTCCGGGTCGAGCACCCACTCGGCGGGCGGCCGGAATGCGGGCAGGAACGCGTCCACCATCTCCTGGGAGGGCACATCGAGCACCTCCGAGGTGTGCGAGAGCAGGAATCCCTCGGCGCAGACGAGCACGGGCAGCATCGCCGCCTCCGCGATCCGGTAGGCGCAGAGGACGCTGTCCAGCACCTCCTGAGCCGACGAGCAGTAGAGCTGGATCCAGCCGGTGTCGCGCTGGGCCATGGCGTCAGAGAGGTCGGGCTCGATGCTCCACGGCGCGAAGACGGCACGATTGACATCGACGGCGACGAGCGGGACCCGCTCCCGCGAGGCGCGGTGGAGCTGCTCGTGCGCATACAGGAGTCCCTGCGAGGACGTGGCCGTGAAGGCTCGCACGCCGGCACGTGACGCCGCGATCGCGTATCCGAACATCGAGTGCTCGCTCTCGAGGTTGGCGAACTCGACGTCCGTGCGCCCGCCGACCAGCTCGGCGAGGCGCTCGACGATCACCGTCTGCGGAGTGATCGGATAACAGCCGATCGCCTGGACGCGCGCGAGCATCGCCCCGACGGCCGCCGCCTCGTTGCCCGTCAGCACGGCCCGCCCCACCGGCAGCGTGTCGGTCACGCCACCACCTCCTCCATCGCCAGCGCGTCCCGGACGGGGCAGACGACCTCGCAGATGCCGCAGCCCTTGCAGTAGTGGTAGTCGACGACGAGCGCCCCGCCGGCGCGCGTGATCGCGCCCTCCGGACAGAAGAGCGCGCACACGCCGCAGACCGTGCAGTGCTCGGTGACGACCGGCCGCTCGAGCGACCACGAGCCGGTCCAGCTCGCGAGAGAGTCCGTCAGGCTGACCGGGAAGGCGCCGGGCGCGGGCCGGACGGGCATCGCCGCCGGCTCGACAGCCGCATCGGTGTGGCGCGCGCGCTGCCGCGTGCACCGCTCGTACCCCTCTCTCGCCGCGACGAGATTCGCCTCGGCCGCAGCCCCCATCCGTGCCTCGATCGCCTCCTCCAGGAAGCCGAGCCCGTCGGGAAGCAGGAGCCGGACGCACGCGCCGAGGATCGCGACGTTGCCCATCGCGCGTCCCTCGGACGAGAGCACCCCGCAGTCGCGGGCGATGCGCGACGCCGCGACGCGGGCGACCTCGAACGGGCCCCGCTGGCGAAAGCGCGTCTCGCGGTTGAGCACGACGAGCCCGCCCGGCCTCACCGCGGCCAGCACCTCCGGCGACGGCGGCGACGGCGAGATCACGGCGAGGACGTCGCACTCCCGCACCCGGTAGCGCCGATGGATCGGAGAGCTTCCGTCCCAGCGCACGAACGCCGAGATCGGCGCCCCGCGCCGCTCCGCCTTGAACTCCGGGAAGGCCTGGACCCAGCAACCCGCGCGGGCGAGCGTCTCGGCCAGGATCTGCGAGGCGAGGACGACGCCCTCGCCGCCCCTGCCAACGAACAGCATCTCCTTCACGTGCTCGCTCCTTCGCAGACGCCCGTGCATACGCGGTATTGCAGGCCCGGATGCGTCCTGCATCCGGGAGATCGCCGAGGCCTCTGCGTAGTCCCCGCATCCTCTTCCCGGGGCCTCGCTCCTCGCCGGGCGAGCCCGGCGGCTCAGGTGCGGTCGGCCGCCAGCCGTTCGAAGTACTCGAGCGCCTGCGGGTTCGCCAGCGAGTCGCGACTCGCGACGCGATCCGCGGGGAGCCCCATCAGGATCCGCTTCACGGGCACCTCGAGGATCTTCCCCGAGAGGGTGCGCGGGATCTCGGGCACGGCCAGCACCTCGTCCGGCACGTGGCGCGGCGAGCAGTCGGCGCGGATCCGTCCACGGATCGTCGCCTCGAGCTCGGGTGTCAGCTCCTGCCCCTCGCGCAGGACGACGAAGAGCGACATGCGGGTTCCCTCCGCCTGCGGCACGTCCACGACGAGCGCGTCGAGCACAGCGTCCACGGCGAGAATGCTGCGGTAGAGCTCGCTCGTTCCCATCCGGACGCCGCCGCGGTTGATCGTCGCGTCCGAGCGGCCGGTGATGACAGCCGTCCCGCGCTCGGTGATCTCGATCCAGTCGCCGTGCCGCCAGACGCCTGGGAACGTGTCGAAATAGCTCTCGTGGTAGCGCGAGCCGTCTTCGTCGCCCCAGAGGTAGAGCGGCATCGACGGCATCGGCTCGGTGATCACGAGCTCGCCCACCTGCCCGACGAGCGGCACCCCGTCCGGGCTCCAGGCCTCGACCTTCGCGCCGAGAGAGCGCGCCTGAAGCTCGCCACGGTACACCGGCAGGACCGGCACGCCGCCGACGAACGCCGTGCAGAGATCGGTGCCGCCGGAGGTCGAGAAGAGCCACACGTCACCGAGCTGCTCCCGGACCCAGTCGAAACCCTCGGGCGCGAGC
>Ga0335069_10013952_pt1 | contig 11267 bp, 13 predicted proteins | sample Lox_Sample_11_FD_206714 | JGI IMG/M metagenome (GOLD analysis project Ga0335069, IMG submission 206714) | Soil microbial communities from Loxahatchee National Wildlife Refuge, Florida, United States - Lox_Sample_1.1 | ecosystem: Environmental > Terrestrial > Soil > Wetlands | place: USA... | reverse complement strand
AGTTCGTGCACAGTCGACAGTGTTGCTTGCCTTAATTGTGTTGGTTTCCGACTTCAGGCCGAGGAACGGAAATTTCGCATCGCACAGGACGCCTGTGGTCGCGGTTTTCAAGACGGGTGATTGCGCACTGGCTCGCCTCTAAGTTGTTGACGACTAACGACGCCGTTCGGCTAGCTCTGGACGGATTGGGCATCGATTTCGGCCCATCGGGATAAACTGGGATAAATGCTGGGTGTTTACGCTTCGCTTGACTACTGCCGTGGAGCAGCTGACCGCCTGGTTGGAATCTAGGTGTACTTCGGAGTCTCCCTGAGCCGCGCCGACACCGTTGGAACCTACACGATCAATTTCGCCCCGAACCTATTCGCGATCGCTCCCAGCTTCTCCTCTGCGCCCGACGGCAAGAGGCTACGTCGGAGGCAAGCTAGAGCCGCCGGGTTGGCACGCGTCTCCGTCGCATCCAGCAAAACATCAAACAGGGGACCGTCGGGAACGCTGATCTCGACCACTCCGATGTAACGCGACAGCGCAACCTGGCAAAGCAACTTATACAAGCCATCATTCGACAAACCGAAATCCACCGCGGCCTTGCGATAGTCTGTACCCTTGAAATAGCGGGTGTTCAACCCCACCCCGCGATTGAATTGCGAAAATATCTGGCCGGCGGTTTCCGCCAGCGCCAGACCAAGTTCTCTCATGCGCGTCACCGTTAGCCGTAACTTCGCTGGAACCGGCACTATCATTGCATCCAGAATGGCGTGCTCCACTTCGTTGTCTGTCCGAGGCCACCGAATGCGAAGGGCCGTTCGAATTTTGTCGGGGGTTTGGGTATAACCGTAAAGATCCGCCGAAGCATATGGACCCAGCCGGTCGTCATGAATGTAAATCGACGAAACTGCGGACGCATTGTCGCGGAAGTGCAGCTCGGGATTTGACTGCGGTTGCGTCTTTCCCAGCTTAACTCCAACGGCGCACACCGCGTGTCCCATGCCTTGCATTGTCTGTATGGCCAGAACCGGCGCAAAGCCAGACGACACGTAGCTGAGTAGCTGAGCACGATCCTGCGCCAAGGACACCGACCGCATAACCAGTGGCTCTAGCCCGGCGGCACGTGTCGCCTCGCAGATTTGCTGAATATTGAGTCCTTCTGATGGCAGTGATCTTCCAGAAGCAAGGACGTACCGGGACGCCGCCTGTGTGATGTCGGCCGGGGTCGGGATCGCTAGCGCTTCCTTCCGGGCCACAGCGTGCATCGCACTCCAAAGCGCCGTCGTAGCGCAAGCGCTGACGCCTTGATCCTGCTGCTGAAACGCGAGTCCATCCACAGCTAATTCAAAGCCGCCCAGATGAACCAGATATTCCCGAACCGCTCCGAATTCCCGAACGTCGCCGCTCTGTGTGATTCTCGCAACCGTCTTGAGCACGGTGCGACCAATCGGAGACCCGGGTAAGGGCCTCACGACGCAAAAACCCAAATACGCATCTTGCAAGAATGGTTGGCTCCCCTTGTTTTTGCCACCATTCAGATCGACCGTCAGCTGTTTCCAGCGTTCCAGATCAAAGCTCTCCCGGAAAAAGTGCACTCTTTGACAGAAGTTCGGATAGCCTCTCAAACTCCTAGAGTAGAAGAGCGCAACGTCGGAGATGTAGTCCCGATCCACATAGTGGTTCTCGATGACCAGTGTCTTACAGCCCAGGTGCGTGAGGTATGTCCCCAGATAGGTGATTTGTGCGGGTGGCCAATCGTTCTCGATTAAACCCTGCGGCGTGGGGAACAATGCCGAGAAATCTGACGGGGAAGGGACAACGATGATGTCTTGAGCTGGGTAACCGTGCCCACGGGCAGTGAGCACAATCAATGTACCTTCAAGCGGAGGTTCAACAGATCGCTCGTCAGAACTTCCGCTTCCTTTTCCTTCTTCACGATCGGCTTCACCCTTTGGCGAGCCTCTTCGAGGATCTCCCACACCTTGGCTTCTTCGGCGGAGCGCGGCTGCTGAGGCTTGAGTGGTGCGGTTCGGTGCTGTTCGGGAGCAGCCTTTGCCTTCTCGCCGGCGCTATTCTGCCGCTTATTCATAGTTCCTCCTTTCCAGAATTGTGGCAGCCCAATCTGCCGGGTCGGAAATTACCGAGGCTCGAATTCGCTAAGGAGCGCGGCGGTCACTCGGCGCACAGTCTCGAGGGTCTGGGAATTAGCGCGCGAGGCTCGAAGGAAGATCGGATCGAGCTGCGCACCAGCTTCCACCGGCGCACGCCCGAGCAGTGTATCAACAGTTACGTCCAAAGCGTCAGCAAGTTTTACGAGCGAGTCCAAGGAGGGCGTTCTCTGACCCGTTTCGAAGTGAGAAACCGAGGCCCCACCCATTCCGGCTCGATTACCCAATTCTGATTGCGTCAGCTTTCGAAGTTCTCGAAGTGCTTTTAGGTTGGCCGAAAAGGCTTCACTGACGGAAGGCGTATTAGGACTTGACATCTATATCTTCCCGTATAGAATAACTATACGCTGTAGTATAGAACACTACTACAGACTAGCATTTTGGCGCCCCGCGCGCAAGGAGCAGTTCACTATGGAGACCCGGGAACACAAACACGAAGAGCACCACGAACCCAAGGAACACCTTCATATTTTCGTGAATCGCCGGAAATTCGAAGAGGGCGATGGTGTCCGCCAGGAAATGACCGGCGCTGAAATCGCGGCGCTGGTCGGTGTGCCCGCCGACAACGCCGTGATCCGTGAAGAGTCGCCGGAGAAGCGCGAAATAGGCGTCAACGAAAGAGTGCATATCAAGAACGGCGAGCACTTCCTTGTCACACGAAAGATCGTGGAGGGTGGGCATGTCGGCGGAGCGAATTGAGCGAGAACTCGGTCTTCTGCGGGCCGGCGGTCAGCTTGCAGAACTACTCTCCGGTGGCAGCACCGGAAAGCTCGTGCTTTACCGGAGTATTCCGACGGGCGGTGCCAAATTCGGTCTCCCGGAGGTCACGGACGTGATTGTCCCAGTACCGGCTGGTTATCCCGCGGCACCTATCGATCTGGCCGGTCTACCCCTGGGATCTCCCTTCCTGCAGCGCGTCAAGGGTGGGCAAAACAATCAGGGCGTCGTTGACATCAGCGGCCAGCGATGGCAGCTGGCGAGCTACCATCCCCACAATAACGGCGGAGGACCACCTTGGGATCAACTACGTCACGGCTTTCACACCTACATCGATCATCTAATCGCATGGCTCGACAAGCTCACATAGTGCCGCGCGAAGTGGCACCAGCCATCGTCCGTATGGCATCTCCCGAATTCGAACAACTTCGTTTGCTGTTGTTCCGGCGCTATCCAGAATTTGAATGGGCGACGTTCGCGCGATTTGGGTGGCGCGAGACATTAAACGGGTTGGTTATCACACTAGCCGCGATCGACCCTCCACACGAAGGCGATTTAGACGAATCTGTTGGGCACGTGAAGATCGACGAGGCCTATAGCCTTCGTATTGCACTCGGAGCCGAAAGTCATCCCCTGGCAGTCGGCATCATTCACTCACATCCTGAAAACTATCGTCCGTCACCGAGCACGATCGACGACGATATGGATGGATACTACGGAACCTACTTTAGTGATTTTGCCCCTGGTCGTCCGTACGTCACTTTGATTGTTTCGGAAGTCGACAACGAACTCGCATTGTCCGGACGAGTTTTTTGGAAGGGTGAATGGATTCAGGTCGGCCGTTTCGCCATAGAACGAATTCCCACCCAAGCATGGATCGGAGGGCGCCGACCAGCCGAGCAAATCCACAGCCGAGAACGTACGGCGCGTCTGAATGCCGCATTTGGCGAGGAGGCCGCATTCCGGCTCCGTCAATCGGCGGTCGCGGTGATTGGGGCCGGGGGGACCGGATCGGCTGCGATCGAAACACTAGCACGCGCGGGTGTAGGCAAGATCATTCTTGTCGATCCTGACACGCTCGATGAGTCCAACCTGGAGCGTGTTCATGGAAGTTTCCCCGAGCAGGCCGCCAGAAGCGAAGAGAAAGTTGCGATTGCTAGAAACCACATTCTTTCCATTGATCCAAGCTGTCGTGTCGAGGCTTATGTCGGCTCTCTTCCTCAACCCGAGATTGTGGAGGCAGTGATCAGGGCAGACATAGCGCTCGGATGCACCGACCAGCATCACAGCCGACTAGCGCTAGGCGACATTGCGTTGCGCTATCTCGTTCCCTCGCTCGACTGCGGAGTTATGCTGGAGGGAACGCGCGGCAGAGTCACGGGTCAGATTCTCCAAATCGTCCGCTTTCTTGCATCGGACGCCTGTCCGCTATGTCGCCGAATGGTGGATTCGACCCGCCTTTCGCAAGAACTCATGTCGCAAAAGGACCGCGAGCAGCGCCGCGCTGCGGCGGCCCTCGCTCTCGAACGCGGAGAGGCCAACCCGTACTGGCACGAACACGCTCAGTTGAATACCGTCGGATATCTGACAACTATTGCGGGAGCGATGGTTGCAGGGTATGCCATCGGGTGGCTAACCGGACGGTTTGACCCGCCTTTCGAACGTCTACAGCTGAATCTTGCAGGTATGCTTCTCGACGTCACCGATTCTGACGAGGCCCCTCGAACAGATTGCGTGTGTCGCCGTGTCCGAGGTTGGGCTGACCAAGCTTTGGCGGACGCACTCATCACCGCTCCTTCCCACTGGCCGGCGCCGAAACGGCTCTAGGTTTGATCTGAGCGAGTCCGTCTTTGCTGATGTAAGACAGTGACTCTGCCATGAACAGAAAGGATTGGAGAATGCTGATGGCAAAATTCACCGTGCGAGTAGAACTCTTTGGCAACGCTTCAGAGGACTATTACGACCTACTGCACAGCAAGATGAAGGCCCGGCGCTATTTTCGATCAGTGAAAGGCGGAGACGACGTCTGGTATCATCTACCATCTGCCACCTATACTGCCGACAAAGAGAAGGGTGCAGATGCTGTGAGGGACGAAGTCGCAGCAATCGCACAGTCCGTGTGGAGTGATTCCGGAACGTTTGTCACAAAAGCGGACGGTGGTCGTTATTGGAAAGGCCTGCGCAAAGGAAGTACTGGGGAAATCGAGGAACTTACGCAGTAGCGCGAGGGACTAGGGGACTAGTTACGCAGAGGCACGATCATTCAGACGAATTCGCCGCGGAGTTCGGAGTTTCGTTGGCCAAAATCCCAGATGTAAGACATCTCACCTCAGGTATCTAGGATGTCCCATTCGTCGCCCAAAACCCATCGAAGCGCGGAGAGCTTTCCGTTGATCATGCCCCATTCGAAATCATCCCAAGGACCCAGGTTCTTCTTGCCATAACGGCGTTCCACTCTGCGTGCTGCTTCCAGCGCTCCTTTCCACACGTCTCTCTGGACCGTTTCCGGTGCACCTGGTGGACGGGGATAGGTCTCCTTCTGCACAATCTTGACCTTTCCGTCCTGCACGCCGATTCGCAAGCCCCAATGCCTGTTGTACCAGACTTGGTTGAAAAAAAGATCTTCTGCTTCCAAAATCTCTGATAAACCCCGAGGCTCCTGCATCCACGATTCTTCGAGCATGATATCGGTGACGAGCGAGGGATCAACACGACGGAGCGCCTCCGCCAAATTGATGAAGTACAACGATCTGATCCGCGAGAAAAAAGAACCAAAATCCGGATGTGGCAGCTTTTGGTTCCCGTTTTCAATGCTGAAGTCAGCCTTGTTATGAGTAACGAACGCAAAACGAACTCCGGACAATGTCTTGTCCCGTGCACACTCCCCATACGTCTCAATGAGAATGGCATCCGCCATCGCGTTCTTGTCGCGGCGGAACGGCGCCTTCTTCTCAATCGCTCGTTGGGCGGCCCGAAGTCTCACACCCTCCGATGCTTCAATGGCCGGCAACGCCTTCAGGAGTTTTTCGATCCGATCGAGGGCATTGACAGCGGGTCCACCCACAAGGGGAATTTTTTGGTCCACGTCGTCGAGATGCGATAGCACCAGTCGGACCCGTCGCATGTCTCCGCCAATCTTTCCGACTGCGTCCTTCACCAGCCGAAAATGACTGGATAGGCTCTTGGCACTTTCTTTGGCGATGCGTTCTCGGTTCTGCAGGAATTCGTCGAGCACGACCTGAGGTACGATAAGCGTGACCAAACCACGTCGAACCATTTCCTCGACTACACCGAGCAACGGCAGTTGGCGATGATCCTTAGCGAGGTCGAGCCATACACATGTATCAATAAGAATTTTGAACATGTACGCGCTCCTCGAAATGGGGCTGACGGCTTGTGAGGGACCGAGAGACCCATCGGATGACAGACTCGTTGCGACCTCACATCGCCAAGGGAAACGCAGGGTAACTTCAACCCTTTTTGTGAGGCAATCGTCCTAAGCCGACTGGATGTATTCTAATCCTTAAGGGAGAAGCACAAAGCGGAATCGTCGTTTCTATGAGTGATAGCCCTAGAGCAAGGCAGGAGAATGCAGAATTCAAAAAGGGCCAAACTTACCGCTTACGCGGCCGCTTCTTCGGGCACAGCAATCCGCAATTGCCCAGTCGGCTCTTCAACGATCCACCCACGGTCGAGTGCCAAAACGAGCAGTTCACGAACTCCAATTTCCGGAGGGATTTCGCCGAGATGTTGAAGACGCAGATCGCTGAGCCGTTTCTGTAAATCAGCCAAACTCATGTGTTCGCCGTTCCACGCCTGTAGGGCTGACTGAAAGTTGAACATATGTCGATCTCCCTCGCCCGTATTATGACACGACTGGAAGTCCAATACACGTCTTAGTTCCGTCTTGGGTTCGATTCGTTATCCGGGGTCATGAGTGCAAGCACCTCATCTATCGCGATTGTGTTGTCTCGGTCGGCGAATGCATAAGCGGGAACGTCTTCTCTCCAAAGGTCCCATAGGTGGCGAATCAAAGGACTCATCTCCGATGCCGGACGCAGTCTGCCATTCTTAGACCGGATGACCATCACACTGTCCTGGTTCTTGGTGTCACGGATATCCACATACGGCCGGAACCGGAAGAAATTGAAGATCACACCTTTTTGGAGCAACCGCCTTCTCGTTTCCTGCAACCTCACCTTCCCCGTAACAGGCGAAGTCCAGTCTCTTACGTGCTGTTGCAGAGCGGCCAGTTGTTCGGAAGAGAGGTCTCCTTTTCTCTTCCAAAGACTCCACAATCGCGGCGCTCGGTCGAGTGTTACATCGAGGCAAGCCTTCAAGAGTTGCTCCTTCATCGTTGACTGCAAGGTCCTCAATTGTTGGAACCACCAGCCGTCGTCGAGCACAGCATAGGCGTGGAGAGCATCCCTCCGCTCTTCATCCGACTGGACGATCTTGAGCTTTGACAAGAAGTCCAGCAAGGGACTAGCTCCAGGGGTGCCCATGAGACGCATCGAGGCGTATCGGAGTGCCGTAGCGACTTGGCTGACTTTGTGATGTCGCACAAAGACCTGGTGACTCCGGGAGCGGGTAACGCAATAACTCTCGAGGGCTGCGAGGCCGCGCTCGTCTATCGCTGTCATGTAGCCGAGTTCTGGAGTTCTAATAAGAACCAGATTTGCTACTAAGCGGTCGAGATCGTACTGCGCAAAATCGAGGCCAAGAGCTTCCCCGTCCCTCAACAGGTAATCCGCCCGGTCCACGTCGATCTCGCCGTCGACTAGTGAATGGAGCCATTGCAAAGCTGAAGCTGGCTGGTGCTTGAACAAGCCATAGTCAGGTTCGGCCGTATTGAGAATCTGCATGGCAAGCGAGTAGACATGGCGCACCGCGAGCTCCGATTCCGGCAACAGACGCAAAACGATGTCTGCTAAAGCGTGCCCGATTTCCTCATGAGGAGCCTTCGCATTCGCGATTTCCAGCGTGGAGGCCGGCAAACTCTTCCCTGCTGCCTCTCGGCTTGAAGCAAAATCTTGTAGCGCATACTCGCCGTCGTGACTGAACGGAAGATGTCCCAAATCATGGAAGAGAGCGGCTAGGCGCAATGCACCCTCAATGAGGGCCAGAAGTCTCCGGTTCTTCTTCCCCTTGGGGGAACCGGGATCGAGCGAACTCGCGAATCGAATGGCCGAGAGCCCATTCAAAGTGCCGGAATGTTCCAGCAGGTAATCCAACTCTTCCACTCGCAAGGTCTTCCAATCAATCCCGCCCTCGATTTCATCGAAAAAGCTCTGTACGTCCGATTGCAAACCGTTCTCGAGAGCTGCCACAACAAATCGCGATGCTAGGTGCATGGCTCCGAGACTGTGAACAAATCTTGAAGTTTTGGCCTCAGGAAAAACCATTTCCGCCAGGCCCGTTTGCCCAATCCGTCTTAGCCTCTGAGTGATCGGCGTATCCACGAGGAGGCGCTCGTGCGCCGCGATGGAAAGGTATCCGTGCACTGGGTCGCGCACGACGAAAGGCCTAGCAGGCGATTGCTTGGTCATGTTTGAGCTTTCAGAGAGCTCCTTGTTCTGCGGATTACCAAAAGCTGAGACTAGAAGCATCCATATAAGTCTAGGAACAACGTTGCGGAGAATTCCGTATCTTTTGCTTTATAGTGCACATTGCGATATTGACTAACCGTGTTCAGACGGCAACGCGAAGGTTCGCAGGGCGATAATTGCGCACGAAGGTTACTATGGCGCAACCTAATTGCATCGACCGGCCGCCAAGCGGATGCAAAGCCGCACCGATGTCCCGACGTGCGCCAAGCGTGCTATCTACCGGCTAGCTCACTCTATTCTGGCGAACAGACTCGATCGAAAAATCGTCAATGCTGATCTGCGCGTGCCGTGACCTGGTTGACGTAGCCATTTCGAAAACCGAGCCAAGCTGTCCCGCTGTTGTAGTAGGAAAGGGCCGTGTTCAGTGCGGAGAGGCCTTCACCTTGGACACGAGCTGTCGCTGAATACGTGGCTGTTAGAAGAGTGGCGCCCGCCCAAAGATTCGTGCACGGTTCAAAGAGTTGTTCCACCGCAACGTGCAAAGCCTTGGCGTGCTCGCTGTTCACCTGGAGCAGACCGATGCTCACGGTGACCCCGTGTGCGAGAAGCCATTTGGTCCAGGTGATTGCTTCTTCCCGCGATGAGGGCTGTCTTTCGAGGGTGATTGTGCCGCGATTCCGTCCTTGGCGCTGGGCCAGTTGATGAGGTCGGTTGACACTGAGAGCGTAAGGGTGGAGCGCCGATTCTGTGAGTGCTATGGCTTCCAGCGTACTGACGGGAACGTTAGCCCCGCAGGATTCAGCGAGGGTTTGAAAGGCAGCGTCAGATAATTTTGTGTTCGGGTTTGTAGGCGGCGTTTGGGCAAGCGAGTTGATTGCCGCGGCACTGAAGAGAATCACGACAATGAACGGTAAGATTCGCATCAGAAGTTACTCGCCGAAAGAACGGGAATATGGAAGAGTCGGGCCCAGCTCGCTGTGCTAGATTGCTGAATTGCCGGGATAGGTGTGCCCTTGGCCCAATAGTCATTCGAGCTGGTCAGCAGAATGGTTGGACGTTCGAGGGCAGAGGCTACATAGGGCCATACGAGCAGTTGTTCATAGCAGATGAGCACGGCGGCGTTTTGGTCGTGGATGCGGATTGTTCCGCGGCCAAAGAGACTGATCGGAACACCGTCCTCGCCAAAGGGTTTCCACATCGCGATTGGAACGGGGATGCGCTGCTGATAGAGCGCGGCGTTTTCCTCGCCCCGCGCGATCAACACGTTCAAATAGCGCTTTGATCCAAAAGGTCGCCCTGTTACGTCAGGCGGATTGATGCCCGCCCCAATAAGGATCGTGCGATGCTCTGTTGCCAGGGGTGCTAGCGTGTCTTGCCAAAACGTATCCGTAGAGTCGTTCCAGTGCGTGACTAGGTGCTCTGGAAAGAGCAACACGGTCGCGCGGGATTCTCGGATCGTCGTCTGAATGGATTGGTGCGTGTTGTATTCCGTCTCGAAATCAGGGTCGCCCTGTCCCGCGCCGCCGAAGGTTGTGTTGACTGCTTCCCATCCAGCGGGCACATGCGGTCGTTTGTAATGGAATTGAAAGAGAAGCGCGCAGATGACCAAACAGACGACGCTCGCTGCTGGTCTGAAGCGGAAAGCACTCAGAAAGGTGACTATGAGTGCGAGGCCCAGCCATTTCGATCCTGGAAAAAGAACGCCAGCGGAAAGAAGCGGTGAAGCCCACCCGACGATCCCGAGTGGCGGGAGCGCCGCGATGAGAATACACAGAGGTACATAGAATGCGGTTCTGGTAGGTCTGCTCGCGAAGAACAAACCCCAGGGCAAGGCCAAGATCGCCGCTGCTGCCAGACAGAGAAACATTCCAGCGAGCGGATTTCCCTTCAGCCCAAAGAATACGTGCGCTCCGGGGACGATCGGCCAGCTCGCAGCGACGTAGTAGGCAAAGGCTGAAGCATAGGCGTGCGTCCTCGATTTCGCGTAATACATGAGCATCGGCGCGACCAACGAAAAAGGAATGGTCGCAAGATGGCCGCTCCACGCGATTGCTGCTGTGATACCGGCGATGATCGGCAAAGCAAAACTAGCGCTGAGGAGCGTCTGAAGCAAACGTCCACAGCGGCCGAAGATGGTGCCGAATCGAGGCCATTGGAATAGGACCGTAGTAGCGGCTATCGAAGCTGTAGCTGTTGAATGATGAGACGACCCAGACGGTTCCTGGTTGGACCGTGTAAGTGCCATATGGCCAGGGGTCAAGAGGCCTTTGCAGGTGGTCCTTGAATCGTCCTGCACTGTTCGGTAGCAGTTGTCCATTGACTTGGATCCCATCGGCACCTACCACGACTTGATCGCCCGGAAACGCCACAGCGGGTTTGAGCAAGGGTGCTCCACCATCGGGACACGCTCCGGGGGTTCGATAATGCCGACTGAGGGAAATGGACGCTGCGGTTCCATCCGGACAGAACTCGACGAGATTGGCGCTGGGGAGATTGCTGACAATGTAGAAGCCCCGCGGGAGAGACGGGGTGAGGTTAAGCCTAACGCCAAATACCCAGCCAGCCACAAGCCCAAGAAGGAAGGGCGAAGCGAGCAGGCAAGCCCACAAGATGGCGCGCCAAAGTCGTTGTCGGAATTCATAAGAGCCAGGTGTCCTGAGTTTCAGAAGAGCCGAGAACCGGAGCGCCATCGTTCAGGGCCTCGTTTGTAACCGGCGCTCGTTTCGGGGGTTGAGCAGGGATTTGCGGAGGAGCGCCAATAACAAAGAATTTGTGCACGCTGACCTCATAAATATATCGAGTGCTTTTGTCGTGTCCCACGTATGGCCGTTGGTCAAATGTTCCC
>Ga0335069_10013951_pt1 | contig 11268 bp, 9 predicted proteins | sample Lox_Sample_11_FD_206714 | JGI IMG/M metagenome (GOLD analysis project Ga0335069, IMG submission 206714) | Soil microbial communities from Loxahatchee National Wildlife Refuge, Florida, United States - Lox_Sample_1.1 | ecosystem: Environmental > Terrestrial > Soil > Wetlands | place: USA: Florida... | reverse complement strand
GCGGGTCTGCCCGCTTTTCAAGTCAACTACGACGAAGGCGTCAAGGTTGGATACAAATGGTATGACGCGGAAAAGAAACCAGTCCTGTTCCCATTCGGCTATGGCCTGTCCTACACGACTTATTCCTATTCGAACCTGAAAGTCACGCCGGGTAATACGCCCAGGGTAACCTTCACCGTTACCAACACTGGAAATCGCACCGGCGCGGAAATTGCAGAGGTGTACGCTTCCCTGCCCGCGGCTGCCAGTGAACCGCCGAAACGCCTTGTGGGATGGGGGAAGGTGAAACTCAACGGTGGGGAGAGCAAGGAAGTTACGGTTGAAGTGGACGCGAAATACATATCCATCTTCAACACGGATCAGAACGGCTGGCAATTGTTGCCTGGCGAATATACATTCATGGCCGGCCCGTCATCACAGGATTTGCCGTTGAAGGAGACGGTCAGCCTGAAGTAATTTCTTCGGCAGCGGCGAGTACTTCAGGGACGACACTGTCGATATCGGCCTGCGTCGTGCGATGGTTCACGATGCAGGCTCGCAGGCAGAAGTTACCGCGCAAGACAGCATTGGAAAGATAGATGCGTCCCCGCTGCACCACGCGTCTGAGCAAAGCAAGATTGAAATCGTTTGCTTTTTCGGGCGACTGCTCGGGCCTTCCTACGTACTGAAAGCAGACTGCGCTTAACGCCACCGGTGCCATCAATTTGAGACTTGACTCTTTCGAGATCGCCTCTGCGAGCCTCTGAGCGTGCACGAGGTCTTGCCGGATCGAATCGCGAAATGCGGCAAAACCGTGATAGCGCAGCGACAACCATAACTTCAGCGCCCGAAACCTGCGCGACAGTTCCAGAGATTCTTCAAAGAACGCGAAGCCCTCAACCGGGTCCGCGCTCAAGCTGCGGGCATAGTCTCCGCTGTGCGAAAACGCCCGCTGCGCAGCCTCAGATGACCGGTAGAGAAGACAGCCGCAGTCCAAGGGCTGGTAGAGCCATTTATGCGGATCCAGGGAAATCGAGTCCGCCAATTCGAGCCCGTCGAAGCTTTCAGGTGCGGCCATAGCTGCCAGCGCTCCATAGGCGCCATCCACGTGGAACCACAGGCCGTTGCCATGGGCGAGTTCCGCGATCCGGCGCAAAGGATCGATGGCTCCTGTGTTCACTGTTCCCGCGGAAGCCACAACCGCGATTGGAATTCTCCCCGCAGCCTTGTCTTCCCTTATGCGTTCTTCGAGTGCACCCACGTTCATGCGGAAATCAGTGTCCACAGGAATGAGGCGGAGATTGTCGCGTCCGATACCGAGCAACGCCACACTTTTGGGAATCGACATGTGGACCTCTTCGGAGGCATAGACAACTCCCGTTCCAGCGCTGCCTTTCTCGTTCGCGGGCGTCTTCGCCTCCCGCGCTATCGTGAGTCCCATCAGGTTGGCGGATGATCCGCCTCCAGTGAGATGTCCGCGAAATTCCCCGCACCCGATTGCCTGTGCGAGCCACCCAACCACAGTCTTTTCGATCGTCACGGCAGCCGGCCCGGACCGCCATGCCGTCACGTTCTGATTGAGCACGCTTGCCAGCAGATCAGCCGTTGCCGCCACGGGCTCTCCCGATCCGAGAACATAACCAAAGAAGCGTCCGTTCTGCACCCGCGAACGACGAAGGATTTCGGGGAGTTGCGCGAGCGCCTCTCTGCCACAGCCCTGCTCAGGCAGTTCCGTTCGTAACAGACGATCGGTCTCAAGCCCTGTCGTAGCGGGACAGATCGGCTGCGAATCCAGATTTGCCAAGTACTCCGCCGCTAGCGATGTGATCTGTGCCGAGAGCCAGCGGAATTCTTCCGGGGAAATCTCGAGAGTTGTCATGCAGGTAGATGTCGTTGGGTGGCGGCGCTTTTGAAAGCTTGTTTACGCGTAACCAAGAAGTAGAGCGGCACAGTCATCAAGATTAGGCCGGCAATCGCACCAAAGTATAAAAACGGAGTGCCATCGAACGGAAATGATGGGTTCTGTTCGAATGATCCCATCCAGGGGAACGTCGCTCTCTGAACAGCTAAGAGCGCCCGCATGCGCTCGCCCGCCCCAGGCACCAAATAAAAACTCGCAGAACTGACGGCCATAAGACTGATATAGGTGATTCCCAGAGTGACAGCGGGCGTCTTAAATCGCAATAACCCAATTCCTACATAGAGCTGTATCGCTCCCAAACAGAGGTAATACACCTCTGCCGGCCAGCCGGTCAGTATCTTTGTGAAAAACACAGCTGGCATGTGTAGGCCGATGTCTAGGGGAACGAAAGCGCTGCCAACGAGTAATATCCAGGCAATAATCGTCAGGCTCAAGGGGCGCTCTCGGGCAGCAGCAGCAAACTGACCTTCAATCAGTGGTTGTTCGGTGACTGCAACGGGAAGAAGCTCATTCTCTGCCGACACGCGTAACACCACAAATTGCTGTTTCACTTTTGCCCGAGTGAAAAATACGATCCACCAAATTCCGAGGCCCACCAGCGCTCCCCAGAAAATGCTCATTGCAAGTCGCACAAAGGTCTGTATAGAAGCAGAATCGACACCAGGCGATGGCGGCATCGGCATGAACAAGGTGAGTAGAACGGAGAATCCGCTCATCAAGATCAGGATCACAGAGAAGACAATGATGGAAATTCTGGCCCAATTCCTGAGACGAAAAAGTCCAATGCTGGTAAAAATGCCCCAGATGGCGGGAACGATGTAGACCAGGGATATCGAGAAAAACAGCAGTTTGAGAGCGACGGGTGACAGTGCGAATTGAGAGGTCGACATTGCAGGTGAGATGAATGCCAGGGCAATCATCCCGAATCCGAGCAATAGCGTTAACGAGGACCCAAGAAGCGCCAATACTGCAATTACGGTGACGCCGGCTGAACGATGCAAGCGATCTGCCTCCAGATACACACGTCAGCCTACGTCAACGTAGTTACCCGGGCAAGGTCAATCGCCACTCGGCAATAGCACATTGTGTTGGGTCTTGGGCAACGGCGTCGTGCCCTTTTGATCCTGCCATAACACCCGGTTCAGCGTCGCAGCGTCAGCCGCGTCGGCGTGCGAAAAGTCCATCTTTGACGAAATCTTTGCACCCGGGGCCGTGCTGCGGTTGGTTTCGTAGATCAGACCATTTTTCAAATTGCGCGAGTCCGCCTTGTAGGGCGGCTGATCGCCTTTGCCAGTAAACAACCCGCTCATCACTGGAGCATACGCATCATTCTGGTTCATGGGCGGCAGGCCGAGCAGCGTTTCCATGGTATGGATCATGTTCACCGTCGTGTAGAAGTGATGCTCGACATACGGTTGCGCCGCTGATCCGGGAGCGTACTTGCTGATCACCAACGCGATGGAGCGGTGCGCGTCGACGTGATCGGCGCCGTCCTGCGCGTCATCCTCTAGAACAAAGATTGCCGTGTCGTCCCAATACGGACTATGGGAGACGGCATCGACGACGCGCCCGAGCGCGAGGTCGTTGTCCGCGACATTGGCCGCTGGACGCGGGTAGCCCGGCCGCGTGCCTCCAGTGTGATCGTCGGGAAGGTAGAGCAATACAAACGATGGCAACTCGAACTGCTTACCCTCATTGGCTTGTTTGGCGCGAACGTATGCATTGAACTCGTTGAGAAACTCGTCAGCGCGAAGTTGATCCGGGTAATCAGTATTGAAATCGGGATAGAGTGGATCGAAGTGATCGCGCAGCACCGCCTTGGTGGGCTTCACTCCATTGAAGAGCGGGATCGCCCATGGATAAGGACTCGGACCGCCGTTGTGATCTCCAACGTTCGGAGGTAACGCGCCGCCTTGTTTGACCGTCGTTCGCGGACACCTCGTTTCCTGCCCGGAAGGAGTTCCCTCCTTTGGACTCCAGGCTTTTCGCCTCTCATTGCACCAGATCGCATTCACGAACTCGCCGTAGACTCGAAAACTTACATGATTGCGCGCGAGGTTGTCCCACAGAAATCCAGTGGCCGGGTCGTCGATATCAGACTGATTGTGTTCGAGAGGAAACTCATCGGCGACCTGGCCTTGGAAGTCATAGGTGCGTTCTTTGCCGCGATACGCGATCGGCCAAGTCTTCTCGTTGTAGTCGGACGTGATGGCCGCGGTCGACCAGACGTGGCCGTCACCGGAGACTTCTCCGCTGTCGTAGAAGTTATCGAGCACGCCGAACTGCTGCGCCAGTTTGTGCTCGTTCGGCGTAATGTCGGCGCCGTACATTGTGAGCGAAGGATCACCGTCGCCAACACCGAGATCGCCGAGAATCTGATCGAAGGTACGATTCTCCTTCATGACGTAGATCACATGCTTGATGGGATTCCGCCCATTGGCGAACGTGATCGTTCCGGGATCGCTCTGAAACAGGTTTTCTTTCTCGACCAGCTGGGTGTACTGCGGCAACTTCTGGAGAGTGTCGGGAATGTTCAGGCGCGCGATCGATCCGCGGATCAAAGTCGGGATGTAGGGGTGGTCATGGTGCTTGAGTTCGTAAGGACTCTTGCCCATGTCTTTGTTGGCGCGGGCTCCTTGGCCCTTGGCCGTGGCGATGAGAAGATCGTCGCCGTGCACGGCGATGGCTACGGGATACCAGTCGGTAGGGATAAAACTCGGAGTGAAAATAAAGTCGTCAAGGAGTGGACCGGTGTAAAAACTCGTAACATCGAAAACCGCGATAGCGTTTAAAGAAGCGTCAGCTACGAACAGGTGTTTGCCATCCTCTGACTGCGCTAAAGCAACAGGATATGTTCCCGCAACCTTCGGGTGAGCCATCGCCGGGTTCAGAAAATCAAACGGCAGACCTGTTTCGGCAGCAATGACTGCGACCGCATCGGTGTTCGCGAGGGCTACATACAACAATTTCTCGTCCAGGCTCAGCAGCATCGCAGTGGGATGCGACCCCGGAGCCAGTGGGTCATCAGGCTGCTGCAGCTTGATCCATCTTGCTACCTTCCCGCTGGTCAAATCCAATTCCGCCACCTGTGACGCATTCCACAGACTGCACCAGGCGCGTCGTCCGTCCTTCGTGGCGACGCACTCGTAAGGGAAGGACGACGGAACCAGATTGTTCGTACTTAGGTCAAAACTCTGCAGAACCTTCCCGGTCGCTGGATCAAGTACGATCGCATTGTCCGAAAGATTGTTCGCCACCAGAAGCTTGTCGTGTCCGCCGTCGGAAATAACCGCCAAGCCCGCTGGATACGGAATTGCCGTGTGTGGGGTGGTCTTCGCCAAAGCCACAGCAACCTTTTTGTCGCTGCTCAAAGCCTGGGGCGCAATGGAGATAAACCGTTCCGCTTTTACCTTGCCGTCCGCGAAACGATAAACTGCGATCCCATTCCCCGTGTTGCCGGGCTTCGCCCCCGTAGGATCTGTAATCGACCCCACCGAGGCGTACAGATGTTTTCCATCCGAACTGAATGCAAGGCCGATGAAAAAACTCTGATGCGCATGGTCGGTAAATCGCGAGTCGGGAAAGTCGGCAATCTGATTGGTTTTCAAATCGAGAATCGCGATCGACTGCTGCGAGAGTGTCTCCTGAGTACCGTAGCCGTAGTTCAGCATTGCGGCATAACGCCCGTCGGGACTGAGCACCATCGTCCCGGGAAAACTGTTTGTACTCCCGATTCGTCCCGGAGATGGAGTGATCAGCATTTTGCTCGTCGGCAGCATGATCTGTGACGAAGCGGGAGAGTTGTCCTGGGCAACGGCAGAAACGAGTGCTAACAAAGAGACACAAAGAAAGCGACAGACGAACTGATTCACGATTCCTCCGCGCAAGGGTGCGTCAGAAATGAAGGCGAGGAAAAGCGTAATGCAACGCGACGTGGATGGTCAAAGAGAGTCGGGAGTTTATAGCCCAGACGCCTTAGAAGTGGGCTGATTCTCATCTTCCGGATGCACGTTGTGCCGAACATCGGCTCCCTGTACCCAGAAGATGACGTCCTCGGCGATATTGGTGGCGTGGTCGGCCACGCGCTCAAGGTTGCGGGCAACGAGCAGCGCGTCGAGGGCCTGGCGCACGATCTCAGGCCGCTCGTTCATGGTCTTCACAAGCTGGATGAACGCGTCATCGCGCATGCGATCGATCACGTTGTCCATCTCGAGCACGGCCTGTGCTAGCTCGACTTTTCCCTCGATAAACGATTCCAGTGCGCGGCGCACCATGGCGCTGACAGCAGTTCCCATGCGACCGATGTCGACCGGAAGCTCCGCAGCTGGAAGTTCCACCATATCCATCACTCGTTCCGCGATATTGACGGCCTGATCGCCCACGCGCTCCAGGTCGGAATTGATCTTGGTGACGGCAAGAATGAAGCGCAGGTCCACCGCCATGGGTTGCTGCATCGCCAGCAGGTCGAAAGCAGTCTCGTCGATCTCGCGCTCGGCTGTATTGATCAAGCCTTCGCCTTCCAGCACCATCTGGCAGCGGGTCAAATCCCGTTCCACGTACGCCTGACGGGCGCGATCTACCGCCTGCTCCGCCAGTCCGCCCATGCGAAGCAATCGTTGCCGCAGATCATCAAGCCCTTGCTGAAAGCGCGTGCGCATTCCCTTCACCCTTTCCTAAACGAACTTTACTTCATGTCCTTCCCGCCCCAACCCGAGTCCGCTCTATCCGAAGCGGCCCGTGATGTAATCTTCCGTCCGTTTTTCCGACGGCTTGGTGAAAATTTTCTCCGTCTTGTCGAATTCAATCAGCTTACCCAGCAGGAAGAAGCCCGTGAACTCCGCGACGCGCGCCGCCTGTTGCATGTTGTGCGTCACAATCACGATGGTATACCGCTCCTTCAACTGAAAGATCAACTCCTCGATCTTTCCGGTCGAGATGGGGTCCAAAGCTGAACACGGCTCGTCCATGAGCAAAACTTCCGGTTCCACCGCAAGCGCCCGGGCGATGCACAGACGCTGCTGCTGGCCGCCGGAGAGGCTTGCCCCGGACTTTTTGTGCAGGTGATCCTTGACCTCTTCCCAAAGTGCGGAAACTTCGAGCGAACGCTGTACGATCTCTTCCGTGCGCCGTTTATCGCGAAATCCATTCAGCCTGAGGCCCGAGGCAACGTTGTCGTAAATTGACATTGTAGGAAAGGGATTGGGTTTCTGAAACACCATTCCCACGCGCCGACGAAGTTGAGTCGGCGAAGTGCCGTTATAGGCATCGATCTCGCCGATCCGCACGTTACCCTCGATGCGCGCCTCCGGAATGGTCTCGTGCATCCGGTTCAGGCAGCGAATGAACGTTGATTTTCCGCAGCCCGACGGCCCAATCAGCGCCGTGGCGTGATTGGCCGCGACCTTCAGATTGATGTCGTATAAAGCCTGGCCCTTGCCATACCAGGCATTCAGGTTCTCGACCTGGATTCCAACGCCCATAGATTACGCCGCTCCAAACGTGCCTTTGCGCACGACATAGCGCACGGCTGCCACTGAGGTAACGATGAGAATGATTAAGACAAGTGCTCCCGCCCAAGCCTGACGATGCCATTCGTCATAAGGCGAGATGGCATACACGAAAATCTGCAGTGGCAGCGCCGCAGTCGGCTGGTTCAGTTGCAGGCTCCAGAACTGATTACCGAATGCAGTAAAGAGCAGTGGCGCGGTTTCGCCGGCCACGCGGGCAAACGCCAGCATGACGCCCGTGATGATTCCCGAGGTTGCAGTTCGCAATGTGATGGAAAGCGTCGTGCGCCAGCGCGGAATCCCAAGCCCGTACGCCGCTTCACGCAGGGCCTGCGGCACCAGCAAGAGCATTTCTTCTGTGGTGCGCGAAATGGTGGGAACCATCATGATCGCGAGTGCCGCTCCACCAGCTAAAGCGGAAAAATGCGTAGGCCACGATGCCAATCACGATCGACGGCACACCATTCAGCACATCGGCGGTAAAACGAATCGCGCTTCCGAAACGATTGCGTCCAAACTCTGCCAGATAAATTCCGGCGCCGATCCCGAAGGGTACTCCGATGATGCTGGCGATCCCCAAAATGAATGCCGACCCCACAATGGCGTTGGCCATGCCTCCGCCCTCTTCCCCGACGGGCTTGGGAGTCTGAGTGAGGAAGGCCCAGTTGATCGAGCCTATACCTCGATAGACGAGATATCCGAAGATCGCGATGAGCGGCGCCAGCACCAGCAGAACGGTGAGGATTGCTACTCCCGTCATGAGGCGATCGGTCATGCGGCGTCGCCAACTGATTTGCAGAACGGACTGCACAGCGAATGCCGGGCTAGACATGTCCCCTCGCAGGCTGGCCCCTTGTTACGGACCAGACCAACAATCGCGCCAGCGCGTTCACCACGATAGTGACCAGGAACAACGCCAACCCGATTTCGACCAGCGCGGAAAGATAGGTGTCCCCGGTGGCCTCGCTGAACTCATTGGCGAGAACGCTCGCCATGGTGTAACCGGGAGCGAAAAGTGATTTCGCAATCTCCGGCCGGTTGCCAATCACCATGGTGACGGCCATTGTCTCGCCTAAAGCTCGGCCCAAGCCAAGGATGATTCCACCCACAATCCCAGCCCGCGCATTGCGCAAAACGCCGATGCGAATCATTTCCCATCGTGTAGCACCCAGCGCCAGCACGGCTTCGCGCTGATGCTGGGGTACCACGACAAGTACCTCGCGGGTGATCGAAGAGATGATCGGCACAATCATGATCGCCAGAATGATTCCGGCAGCGAGCATCGAATATCCAAATGGAGGGCCATCGAATAGAGTGGTCCATCCCAGCGTCTTTTGCAGGAACGGCTGCACGTACTGGCTGAGGATCGGAATCAGGACGAAGATGGCCCACAAGCCGTAGATCACGCTCGGGATTGCAGCAAGCAATTCGACAAAGAATGAGAGCGGCCCGCGCAGCGCCTTCGGGCACATTTCAGTAGTAAACACCGCCACACCGACGGCAAGTGGCACGGCAATAATCAGGGCCAGGATCGACGAAACGATCGTGCCGAAAATGAATGGCAATGCTCCAAAATGCTCGTTGACCGGATCCCAATCACTCGCCGCGAAAAACTTCAGGCCAAATGCGTGCCACGAGAGGCTCGATCTCCAGACCAGTTGATAGACAATCAAGATCAGGACACCGACGATCGCGAAACCACATGCGGTCATGGCGTATTTAAAAATCTGGTCGGGGAGTTCGCCCGTTGAGGCGCGGAGCAGGGGCGAAGGCCGGCGTGCCGCAGCAGACGTAAGCTTCGTGGCTTCAACAGGTTGCGGACCGGGCATATCAGGCCGTGGTAAAGCGTGGTTGGCCATTCGCCCTAACCGTAGCAGAGCGTTGTTACAAAGGTGTTAAAAATCAGTGGGTTTTTGAATAGGCACCATTTCGGTTCACTGAATACGATTCGTGCGGTTTTGAGGCGAACCGATCACACGCGCGCGCAGTGACGATCCCTTCGTCCCCATGTAAACTGGCAGTCTTCCATGCCAACCTTCGCCGCGGTCGATATCGGATCCAACTCAGTTCGTTTGAAAATTGCGCGGCTGCAGGCAGGCCGCCTACGGCCCCTGCACGAAGATCGTGAGGTCACGCGACTTGGGGACGGAGTGTTCCGTTCGGGATTTCTGACTCCTGAATCGATGGCCGACACCGTCAAGGTGCTGCGACGCTTCCATCGCGCCACGCAGCAGATCGTGACCGACAGCGTTCGCGTGGTGGCCACCAGCGCCTTGCGCGATGCCCGCAACTCGCAGGCATTTCTCGAATGGGTACGCTCCGCCACGGGATGGCAGGTCGAGATCATCTCCGGGGTGGAAGAAGCGCGGCTGATTCACCTTGGACTCGTGACCAGTCCACGGGTGGACCGCACTCCGACCCTGATGATCGACCTGGGCGGCGGCAGTTGCGAACTGACTGTGTCGCAAGGCGGCCATATTCGTGACGCGGTTAGCTTGCCGCTGGGAGCAGTTCGCCTCAGCAACGAATTCCTGAGTCACGATCCGCCAAGGAAAGGCGAATTGAAACAGCTTCGTAGCTTCATCGCGCGCGAAGTAAACCGGATTGCGACTCGTATTGGCGCGGCCCGAGTCAAAAACGTCATCGCCACTTCCGGTACAGCTGCGGCGCTGGCTGCCGTCGCGTCCCACCTGCGGCGCGGACACCGGCGGCAGCGTGCACTCGTTACACGTGGCGAGATGACGCGGATCGCGAAGAAGTTGGCTCGATTGCCGGTCGCGGAGCGCCGAAAGATCGAAGGGATCGGACCCCGCCGTGCTGAGATCGTTGTGGCTGGCGCGACGGTGTACCACGAACTGGTCGAGCGCCTGCATCTCAAGGGATTTCGCTACTCACCACTCGGCTTGCGCGACGGAACTCTGGCGCAGATGGCGGCCGACTATGACCGCACGACACGCTCGGGCAAGCAGATTGAATCCGAGCGCTGGGAATCGATCCTTAAAGCGGTGCAGCACTATCATGTGGATCGCAAGCACGGGATCAATGTGCGCGATTCGGCGATGCTTTTGTTTTCTGCTCTCAACAAAGTGCATGGGTTGCCGGCTGAGTATCGAGAGTGGCTTTCCGCCGCGGCGATGCTCTACGAAGTTGGCGATTACGTCAGCCGCAACGGGCGCCATCGTCACGCGCACTACATCATTGCAAATTCTGAGATCCTGGGATTCACTCCGCAGCAGCGGCGTATCATCGCGGCGATTGCGCGCTATCTCGGGAAATCGCGTCCCGACATGGAAGACGGACCGATGAAAATGATCGAGAACGAAGACCGCTCCAACGTGCAAAAGGCGATTTTGCTGCTCCGCCTGGCGCGGGCACTGAACCTCGGTCGCAGCGGCGCAGTAGAAAAGGCTCGCATCCGCGTACGTTCGGCCGCAGTCCAGTTCACGCTGGTTCCGCGACGACGCATGGGCGTGGATTTGGAGTTGTGGGCGGTGCAGCGCGAAGAAGCTTACTTCCGTGAAGTCTTCGGGCGGGAACTCTCGACCGCGATGTCGTAAAGCGACCTCAATACTTTGGGTGTCACGCACCACTGCAAGGTTCCCGAGGAGCGCCGCATTTCCACTTTGGCGACAGCACCCTTCTTGAGTTCCAGCGACGCTTCGCAGCCAGAATCGCTGATGGTCGCGCCCAGAAACTGGCTCAGGTTCGGGTTGTGCCCGACGACCATGATCGCTTCTTGGCGGGAGTGTCGCTCCAGAAGCTTGCGAAAATCGGAAAGAGTAGCTTCGGGCCTGAGGGCGGCGTCAATCAGCAGCTTGCCTTCGTATCCGATCTCGTTGCCAACGAGGGATGCGGTCTGAG
>Ga0335069_10013950_pt1 | contig 11268 bp, 6 predicted proteins | sample Lox_Sample_11_FD_206714 | JGI IMG/M metagenome (GOLD analysis project Ga0335069, IMG submission 206714) | Soil microbial communities from Loxahatchee National Wildlife Refuge, Florida, United States - Lox_Sample_1.1 | ecosystem: Environmental > Terrestrial > Soil > Wetlands | place: USA: Florida... | reverse complement strand
CCCGCCGCGGCATCCTCTACGACCGCAACATGCACGAGCTCGCCATGACCGTGCAGGTCGACTCCATCTACGCCGTCCCCAACGAAATCGACGACAAAGACAAGCCCGCCCTGGCGCACACGCTCGCTGCCATCGTTCACACCGACCCTGCCGACGCGCAGACCTCCGAGCGCGAGATCCTCAAACGCCTCAAGGATGGGCGCGGCTTCGCCTGGGTAGCCCGCCGCGTCACGCCCGATGTCTCCAGGCGTCTCCATGATCTGAATCTCGACGGCGTCTACTTCCAGAAAGAATTTCAGCGCTCCTATCCCGACAGCCAGATCGCCGCGCAGGTTCTCGGCTACGTCGGCGTCGACGACAACGGCCTCGGCGGCCTCGAGCAGAAGTTCGACTCCCGCCTGCACGGCACACCCGGCGAAATGCTCACCGCCGTCGACGCGCGCCGCCACGTGCTCGGATCCACCGAGCGCGAACCGCAGCCCGGACAGAACCTGCAGCTCACCATCGACGAGCACATCCAGTTCATGGCCGAGTCGGCGCTCGACCGCACCATGGAAAGAACCCACGCCGACAACGGCACCATCGTGGTGCAGGACGTGCACACCGGCCAGATTCTCGCCCTCGCTATCCGGCCCACCTTCAACCCCAACGACTTTCGCCACGCCACACCGAAGCTTCTCAAGAACCACGCCGTCAGCGATGTCTATGAGCCGGGCTCGGTGTTCAAGCTCGTGACCTACTCCTCTGCAATCGACGCGCAGGTGGCCAAGCCCGACGACATGGTCGACTGCCAGGGCGGGCAGATCACCCTCGCCGGCCGCGTCATTCACGACGACAAAAGCGATCGCGGTCTCGGCGTCGTCAGCGTAGCCACGGCGCTTGCGCGCTCCAGCGACGTTGCTGCCGTCAAGATGGCCCTCAAAGTCGGGCCCGACCGCTTCTATCAATACATGCGCGCCTTCGGCTTCGGTTCGCGCACCGGAGTCGAACTGCCCGGTGAAACGCGCGGCCTGCTGCGCCCCACGAGCAAATGGAATGGATCGTCCATCGGTTCTCTGGCCATCGGCCAGGAAGTCGGCGTGACGCCTGTCCAATTGGTCTCGATGGTTTCGACCATCGCCAACGGTGGAACCTACCTGCCGCCGCGCGTCCTCCTGAATTCCGCCGACCAGAACTCCGTGGCTCAACAGGCACAGCCCTTCCGGCTTAATGAAGACCTGCCTAACCCGCTACCCCCAGGCGCGCACCGCGTCATCTCCGAGATGGCCGCTGCCCAGATGCGCAAAATGATGGAAGGCGTCGTTCTCTACGGCACCGGTAAGCCTGCGCAGCTCAACGGCTACTCCTCAGGCGGCAAGACCGGAACGGCGCAGAAGATCGACCCGCAAACGCATCTCTACTCGAAGACCATGCACATCGCATCGTTCGCCGGCATCGCTCCCGTGAATAACCCGGCCATCGCCGTCGCCGTTGTGATCGACAACCCCAAGGGCGTGGACTACTACGGCACCGCAGTATCGGCGCCAGTCTTCGCTGACGTCGCGCAGCAGGTCCTCGAATATCTCGGTGTGCCCCACGACATCGACGTCAAGCCGCCGAAGACGACGGCAAAGAAGGAAAAGATCGAGCTCGCCGAAGACGATGCCGACGCCGATCAGAGCCAGGTGAACACGCTCTTTGCCGCGGTCAACGATCTGCCCGCCGACGACCCGCTGCGTACTCCGCCGCCGGTCCAGCAAGCGATGGCGGCACAGCCAACGGCATCTCCGGTTCAGAAGCCCACACCCGTCCAGGTCAACGCCGCAACGTCTTCTCATGAAGCTTCCCCCGCGGCGCGGGCCACTGCAGAGTCTGCCCCATCGCAGGTGGCGCAGAATGGCCACACGGTGGTGACCATCAGCGACGGCAAAAAGCTCACCGTCCCCTCGCTCATCGGGTTACCCCTGCGCAAGGTGATTGAGATGGCCTCGACCGCAGGCCTCAACGTCGAAATCGTCGGCGACGGCATCGCCCGCGAACAGGCCCCCGCCCCCGGAACAAAAGTCCCCAACGGCACCAAGATCGTCGTTCGCTTCAGCCGCTGATCACGGAAACAGCAGGGTTCGCTGGAAGCATCCTGTCGTCCTCAGCACTCAATTCTTCTCAGCCGCGTCCTCCTGAAAACCCGCGCGTCTGGGGCCCTGCGAACGCGTGAGCGTTCGTGGGGTCAGCGGGGCAAAAGCCTGCCCTGAGCGAAAGCCGAAGGGGATCTGCTGTTGTCTCTTGCGCAGCTTCAGTCAGAACAATAGTCGGTGCCCCAGGTCTCGATTCTGAGACCTGGGAAAGCACAAACCTCAACCAGCCACCCGCCGCACACTACAATCATCCTTCGACCATGTTCTGGAAAGATCTCATCGCCGAAATCACCGCCGTCGGGTCGTCTGGAGACTCGGCAACTCCACTCACGGGCATCGAATACGACTCGCGCCAGATCAAGCCCGGGGCCGTCTTCGTCGCCATGAAAGGCGGCACCACCGACGGCAATCGCTTCATCGAAAAAGCCCTCACGTCCGGCGCTGCTGGAATCATCACCGACTCAGCCGAGACATTTGACCATCTCCTCGTCTACAGCCCCGAGGTCCCCGTCCTCGAAGTCGAGCACGGCCGCCGCGCTCTTGCTGAAGCCTCCGCCGCATTCTTCGCCCATCCTGAAAAAACGCTCAACGCCACCGGCATCACCGGCACCAACGGCAAGACCACCACGGCCTATCTCACCGAGCAGATCCTCAACCTCGCCTCGCGCAAAACAGTCCTGATTGGCACCATCGAATATCATGTGGCCGGCAAAGTGCGTCCCTCCCTCCACACCACGCCTGAGCCGCGTGATCTCTTTGCGCTGATGGCCGAAGGAGCCCAACGCGGCGCCACCGAGCTCGTCACCGAGGTCTCCTCGCACGCCCTCGACCAGGGCCGCAGCTACGGCATCCCCTTCGATGTCGCGATCTTCACCAACCTCACGCGCGACCACCTCGACTTCCACGGCACCATGGAGAACTACTTCGCCGCCAAGCGTCTCCTCTTTGACGGCACCCGCTATCCCGCGCCCCGCGTCGCCGTCCTGAACGAACACGACCAGCACACCAGACGCCTAGCCGCTGCTGCACGCCGCGCCGGTGCTGAAGTCCGTACCTACGGCATTAAGGCGGGCGACTTCCGCGCCACCGACTTCACGCTCACTCCCGCTGGCGCTACGCTCACGCTCGAAACTCCCGAGGGCTCCGCCAAGGTCGAGTCCCATCTCGCCGGCGAAGTGAATATCCTCAACCTGCTCGCCGCCTTCACCGCCGCCCAAGCTCGGGGCATTGCATTCAGCAGCCTCATCGGCTTCGTACCAGAATTGACGCCGGTCCCTGGCCGCTTTCAACCAGTCAATGCCGGTCAGCCCTTCACCGTCATCGTCGACTACGCGCACACCGACGATGCTCTGCGCAATCTCACCGCCTTGGCCCGCCAGATGACCGCGCACGGCCAGATCATCACAGTCTTCGGCTGTGGCGGCGATCGCGACCGCACCAAGCGCCCCAAGATGGGCCTCGCCGCAGGCGAGGGAAGCGACTTTGTCGTGGCCACCAGCGACAACCCACGCTCCGAAGATCCGCGTGCCATCCTCGCCGAGATCGAGCCCGGCCTCAAGGAATCCGGCGCCCCCTACACCGTCGAGCCCGACCGAACCGCCGCCATCCATCTTGCGTTGGCCCAGGCAAAACCGGACGACACGGTCTTGATCGCGGGCAAGGGCCACGAAAAACAACAAATCCTCGCCGACCGCGTCATTCCCTTCGACGACGCCGAAGTTGCGCTTTCCGCGCTCAACGAATTGGGATACGGTAAGAAACAATGAAGCTCACTCTGGCAGAAGCAGCGATCGGAGCAGGCGCGGTCCTCGAAGCTCCTTCGAGCATTGCCAATGCCGGCGCGCTCGTGGCCTCCGGCTACTCCATTGACTCGCGTACCGTCGCTCCCGGTGAGCTGTTCTTCGCCGTCAAGGGCGACCGCTTCGACGGCCACGATTTCATCGTCGCCTCCGCCCGGCGTGGAGCCCTCGCCGCCGTCGTCGCCCGCGCTAAAGTCGCAAGTCTTCCCGACGATGCACTCTCCATTCCGCTGCTCATCGCAGACGACACGCTCATTGCTCTGCAATCGCTCGCCAATCATGTGCGCCGCCAGTGGGGCAAGCGCGTCGTCGCGGTCACAGGTTCTGCCGGCAAAACCACCACTAAAGAAGCCATCGCCGCCGCGCTCGGTGCAAAATTCAGCGTCCTCAAATCGCAGGGCAATCTGAACAATGCCTACGGCCTGCCCATGCAGCTTCTTCGTCTCGAGCCCGAACACGAGTATGCCGTGGTCGAGATGGGCATGAATCATCTCGGCGAAATCGCTGCCCTGGCCCGCATCGCCGCACCCGACTGGGGTGTCGTCACCAACGTCGGCACCGCGCACATCGAAAACTTCGCCGAAGGCCAGGCGGGCATCGCCCGCGCCAAATACGAGCTCATCGCCGGCCTGCCCGCCAACGGCACGGCCTTTCTCAACTGCGCCGATCCCTTCGTTTCCCAGTTCGGCCGCGACTTCCACGGCAAGGTCGTTTACTTCGGCCTCGGTCCATGTGCCGATCCTCAAATCGTCGAGCAGCGCGAAGACCCTTCAGGTCTCCATGTCCATTACCGGGCCCACGATCGCGAGGGCGACTTCACGCTCCATCTTCTCGGCGCACACAACGCGTCCAACGCCATGGCCGGCCTCGCCGTCGCGCTCGAAGCCGGTGTCGATCTCGACTCCGCCACTCGCGTGCTTGCAACGCTGACACCCGGCGACAAGCGCGGCGAACTGCTGGAGTTCAACGGCGCCGCGATCCTCAACGACAGCTACAACTCCAACCCTGAAGCGCTGCAGTCCATGATCCGCACATTGGCGACGTATCCCGCCAAACGTCGCATCCTCGTCGCCGGCGAAATGCTCGAACTGGGTACGCACGCTGTTGCGCTGCACGCAGCCTGCGGCAAGGCCGCCGCCGAGGCGCATGTCGATCTGGTCGTGGGCGTGCGCGGCAACGCCGAACATCTCGCTACCGCCGCCTGCGCTGCTGGTGTCGAAGCCATCTTTCTTCCCGATGCCACTGCCGCTGGCGAATGGCTCAAGCAGAACCTGCGCGCGGGCGATGTCGCTCTGGTGAAAGGCTCGCGCGGCGTACATCTGGAAAAAGCTCTCGAAATCCTCAACCCAGCCTTTCTCTCCCCGGGGTCCCATTAATCCGCACATGACGCCCAAACAGCTTCTCCCGCTTGCCCTGCTCTTCGTCTCACTGCTTTGTCCGTTCAGTGTCTCCGCGCAGATCTCTGCCGACTGGACTACGCAGTTTCCGCCCTTCCGCATCGCTGGCGACGGAACGCGCGGCCTCTATTACGTCGGCAGCGAAGACCTGGCTTCGTATCTCATCGTCACACCCGCCGGCAACATCCTCATCAACAGCAACCTCGCGTCCTCGCCGCCGCAGATCAGGAAAAGTGTCGAGTCGCTCGGCTTCCATTGGAGCGACATCAGGATCCTCCTCATCAGCCACGGGCACTACGACCACTGCGCGGGCAGCGCCGAGGTCCTCCGCGAGACGCACGCGCAGTATGAAGTCATGGCCCAGGATGTTTCCGTCGTTCAGGCCGGCGGGCACACCGACTTCCACTACGCCGGCAACAAAACCATGTGGTTTCCCCCGGCCCACGTCGATCGCATCCTGCACGATGGCAGCACGGTCGCGCTCGGCGGCGTCACGCTCACCGCGCATCTCACTGCCGGCCACACCAAAGGCACCACCACCTGGACCTTCGATCTCCCCGGCTCCGGCCGGACGCTGCACATCGTCATCGTCGGCAGCCCCAACGTCAACCCCGGCTACAAACTGGTCCACAACACGCGCTATCCGCAGATCGCCACTGACTACAAGCAGCAGTTCGAAGTCCTAAAGAAGCTCCCTTGCGACATCTTCCTCGGTGCTCACGGCGGCTACTTTGACCTTGCCGCGAAATACCAGCGATTCAAAGCCGGCGACCGCAACGCCTTCATCGATCCCGCCGGCTACAAGTCCTACATCGCCGACCGGGAGCAAGCATTCCAAGCCGAGCTGAAAAAGCAGTCCGTCGCGCTGCACTAATAAAGTCTGCTGCACCGGCAAGAATGATGGCGAGCACCACGCCCGTTACCTGCTCCGGCGCGCATCTCCCTGTAAAATCAAGCTGAAATTCGCCCTCTTTCAAGGCCCCCTGGAGTCCTCTTGCTTTACTGGCTGCTCTACGAAAAGCTGTTCCCGTTCTTTCACCCCTTCCGCATCTTTCGCTATCTCACGTTTCGAACAGCCTTCGCTTCGTTCACCGCGCTCCTGATCTCGCTCTTCATCGGCCCCTACGTCATCCAGAAGCTCCGCGAATTCCAGATTGGCCAGTACATCCGCGAAGAAGGGCCCCAGTCGCATAAGAAAAAATCGGGCACACCCACCATGGGCGGCCTGCTCATTGTCATCGCCGTCATCCTGCCAACGCTGCTCTGGGCCGACCCGGCCAACCCTTTTGTCTGGATCTGCGTCCTCTCCACCCTGGCCTTTGGCGCCATCGGCTTTGCCGACGACTACACCAAGGTCGTCATGAAGCGCAATCTCGGCCTCACCGCGCGCGCCAAGCTCTTCTGGCAAACGGTTGTGTCCGTCGGCGTGGCCTCCGCACTGGCGGTCCTCACCCAGTTCCGCATGTTCTCGACCGAACTCACCGTGCCGTTTATCAAGAGCTGGCACCCCAATCTCATCTGGCATTGGCCCGCCACCATCCCGTTTCTCGGCTTCCTGGCCTTTGTGCCCTTCGTTGCCTTCGTCGTCTTCTTCCTGCTGGGATCGTCCAACGCCGTCAACCTAACCGACGGGCTCGACGGCCTCGCCATCGGCTGCACCATCATCGCCGCCGGTGCCTTCACCGTGCTCACCTACGTCACCAGCCACGTCGTCTACGCCGACTACCTTGAAATTCAGCGCATGCCCATGGTCGCCGAACTCACCGTCTACTGCGGCTCCATGGTCGGCGCATCCATCGGCTTCCTCTGGTATAACGCCCACCCGGCTGAAGTCTTCATGGGCGACGTGGGTTCGCTCGCCCTCGGCGGCGCCATCGGCACCGTCGCCGTCGTCATCCGCCAGGAACTGCTGCTGCCCTTCGTCGGCGGCGTCTTCATCATCGAAGCTCTTTCGGTTGTGCTCCAGGTAGGCAGCTACAAGTTCCGCAACAAAAAACGCATCTTCAAAATGGCCCCGCTGCATCACCACTTCGAGCAGCTCGGCTGGAGCGAGTCCAAGGTCATCGTCCGCTTCTGGATCCTGGCCCTGATCTTCGCGCTGCTGGCGCTCACAACCCTGAAACTGCGCTAGCCTCCCGGAATTCATCGCCCCGCGTTTCCCGCATCCCGCCCGCACGGTGCACAATAGAGAGGCGAGTTAACCGGGATCGTTTTCATGATGGAACTTAAAGGCAAGAAAGTCCTCGTCGTCGGACTCGGGAAATCCGGGCTGGCAGCCGCACTGTTTCTCCGCCGCCATGGCGCGCAGGTCACCGTCTCCGATGTGCGCAGCGCCGAAGCCCTGGCCAAAGACATTCCCGCCCTGCTCGACGAGGGCATTATGGTCGAAGCCGGCGGCCACGGCCTGCTCACCTTCCGCCGCCAGGACCTCATCGTTGTCAGCCCCGGCGTTCCGCTCGATACGCCCGAACTGATGCAGGCCCGCAACTTCGGCCGCCCCATCATCGGCGAACTCGAACTGGCAGCCCGCTTCCTGCGCGGCAAAACGCTGGCCATCACCGGCTCCAACGGCAAAACCACAACCACGACGCTGGTCGGCGAGATCCTCGAAGAAGCCGGACTCAATACGTTGGTCGGCGGCAACATCGGCGTCCCCGTCGTGGCCCTCATCGACGAAAGCACGCCTGAAACCTGGTCGGTTCTCGAAGTCTCCAGCTTCCAGCTCGAATCGACCGAAGAGTTTCACCCCCAGATCGCCGTCATTCTCAACATCACCCCCGACCACCTCGACCGCCACGGTACCTTTGAGAACTACGCCCGCGCCAAAGAGCGTATCTTTGCCGCCCAAACCGCCGACGACTTCCTGATCCTGAACGCCGACAATGTCCGCGCCGCACAAGCCGCCCCCCGCGCGCATTCACGCGTCTACTGGTTCTCCCTTGACCGCAGCGTGCCGCAGGGAGCATGGGTCGAGGCTGGCCACGTCGTCTTCCGCGCTTCGAAAGACGCCCCCACCGAACGCATTCTGCCCCTGCACTCGATCCCATTGAAAGGCGAGCACAACGTCGAGAACGTTCTTGCCGCAGTCTGCGCCGCGTACCTCGCCGGAGCAGCTCCCGAAGCGATTCGCCGCGCCATCGAAAAGTTCAAAGCCGTCGAACATCGCCTCGAGTTCGTCACCACCGTGAACGGGGTCGAGTTCTTCAACGACTCCAAAGCCACCAACGTCGACGCCACGGCTAAGGCAGTCGCCGCCTTCAACACGCCGATCCATCTGATCCTCGGTGGCAAAGACAAGAACTCCGATTACACCCTGCTCACGCCGCTGCTCCGCCAGCACGTGCGCGCCATCTACACCATAGGCTCCGCTGCAGCTAAGATTGAGTCCCAACTGCGCGGCGTCGTCTCTTTGCATTCCTGCGAGACACTCGAAAAAGCCGTAACGGCCGCAGCTTCCGCGGCGCATCCCGGCGAGATCGTCCTGCTCGCCCCGGCCTGCTCCAGCTTCGACCAATTCGAGAGCTACGAGCATCGCGGCCGGGTGTTCAAGGAATTGGTCAACGAGTGGCGCGGCGTCAGCGGCCTGCCCGTCGGCCGAGCCCGATAGAGATTGCTGCTCGCCAACTCCGATCTGCTGGACCGCCTCCGACTCAGCCTGCGCGGCCCCATTAACCACCTGTATCCCCCCGCGTACGTCCACAGGCCCGCCTGAGCTTCATCTGCCTGATCCTGAAATCAGTGACTTTTCGCGAGGTTCGGATTTTCCGGCCTCTTCGATTGCCGCAAAATCCGAACCTGCAGCTTCTCGGTGCCTCCAGACGCTCACGCGTCTTCCGGAGCCGCAAAGCCGCAAACCAGCCCGGTCCGCCCCGCGAACTCGTGTTCGCCATGCGGATCGGCCCGCACCCCGTCCGGTCTTGTTCGCTTGCGCGAACAAGACCCGCATCCGGTCCGCTTCGCCCGCGCTTCGCGCGGCCTCGCGGACCGAAACCAAATCCTCGGGTCTCGCTCACGCGAGACCCGACACCCGGTTCGGATCCAACCCCCGCGCACCTCTGTGCGCCTGCGGCCCCGACCGGCACCGAATCAAGGAAACACAATGGCCAAACGCATCGGCGTCGACAAATGGATCTTCTTCACCACCCTCACCCTCGTCGTCGTGGGTCTGGCCATGGTCTTCTCCGCTTCGGCCATCATTGCGCAGGAGCACTTCCACACCCCCTACGCCCTTCTCTCCCGCCAGGCCGCCTGGGCCGTCGCCGGTGTTCTCCTCATGGTCGCCCTCATGTCGGTCGACTACGAGCGCTACAACTCGCCGCGTTTCATCTTCACCGCTCTCGCCGTCACCACCGTCCTGCTCGTGCTCGTCTTCTTTTTCCGCAACGCCCAGCACGCCCATCGCTGGATCCTCATCGGCGGCTTCTCCTTCCAGCCCTCTGAAATCGCCAAGCCTGTTCTGATTCTCTTTCTCGCCTGGTTCCTCTCCCGCCGTCTCGACTCCATCACCGACTGGCGCCGCACGCTGCTCCGCGCCGCCCTCATTCCCGTCGTCTTTATTCTCTTGATCGTCAAGCAGCCCGACCTCGGCACCGCCCTCGTCCTCGCCGGCGTCACCGCCATGATGCTTCTCCTCGCAGGCATGGAGTGGCGCTATCTCCTGCTCGCTGTCGCCGTCGCCGCGCCGCCTCTCGCTGCGCTGCTCTTCTGGGTCCCCTGGCGTCGCGCCCGCATGCTCGCCTTCCTCAACCCCGCCGCCGATCCCCAGGGAGCAGGCTTTCACATCAATCAATCGCTCATCGCCGTCGGGACAGGAGGATTCAGTGGCCGCGGCTTCATGGAGGGCATGCAGAAACTCTTCTACCTCCCCGAAGCGTCAACAGACTTCATCTTCGCCAACGTCGCCGAAGAGTTAGGATTTCTCGGCGCCATGCTCATCGTCGGCCTCTTCTGCGTCCTCGGCTATCGCGGACTGCGCACCGCCTACCGCTGCCCCGACCCCTTCGCCCGCCTCACCGCCTTCGGCATCACCACGGCGATTATTCTTCAGGCCTTCTTCAATATCAGCGTGGTCCTCTCCCTCCTCCCCACCAAGGGAATCCCTCTCCCCTTCATCTCCTCAGGAGGAACTTCGCTCTTCTTTACGTTAGCCAGTATCGGAATCCTGCTAAATATCTCCAAACAAGTGGAATAGTGGACCAATGCGTGGATTTCGGAGAGCACATCCCGCTTCATCGACAGAGATTGGGCATAATTCCTCTATTTCCAACAACACTTGAGCGCGATAAACGACCCAATTATCTTTTCGTACTCGAAATGCAGCAAACTTCAGTTCGAAAAAAGCGACGCCTCGTTTCGTGAAGAACTGCCAGCGCACGCAAAACGGCCCCGGCAAGATCGCTCTCGCCAGGGCCGAAAAGCAGGCCCCACCGCAGGTGGCTATTCCTCTTCCTCCTCGATGGGCCGCTTCGCATTCGCCAGAATCTTCTCCGCCACCTGTGCCGGCACATAGTCGTAGTGATCCATCTCCATGCGATAGCTGCCTTTGCCTTGGGTCATCGACGTCAGCTGCGTGCCATAGGTCAGCATCTCGGCCATCGGCACCTCGGCGTTGATCACCGTCGTCCGGCCCTTGGACTCCATGCCCTGCACGCGCCCGCGCCGCCCATTCAGGTCGCCCATCAGCGCTCCGGCAAACTCATCCGGCGCTTCGATGGCGACCTTCATGATCGGCTCGAGCAGGCACGGCTTGGCCTGTTCCATGGCTTTCCTGAACGCGATGCGCCCGGCCGTCTTGAACGACAGTTCGTTCGAGTCGACATCGTGATAGCTGCCGTCGTAGACCGTCACCTTGAAGTCCACCACCGGGTATCCGGCCAGGTAGCCGCGCGCCGCCGACTCGACGATGCCTTTCTCGACGGCCGGCACGAACTGCCGCGGAATCGCGCCGCCAAAAATCTC
>Ga0335069_10013949_pt1 | contig 11269 bp, 5 predicted proteins | sample Lox_Sample_11_FD_206714 | JGI IMG/M metagenome (GOLD analysis project Ga0335069, IMG submission 206714) | Soil microbial communities from Loxahatchee National Wildlife Refuge, Florida, United States - Lox_Sample_1.1 | ecosystem: Environmental > Terrestrial > Soil > Wetlands | place: USA: Florida... | reverse complement strand
TGGCAAAGGGAAATACCCATCGGTTGCCAGCAGCGACGTAACCGGTGACTTCGGCGTCGTCTGGGCAGATGAACAAAAAGGCGAGATCGTGTTTGCCGAAGTCGGCTGCCGCTGACCGCTCGGACTAGCTGCGAGCCGCGACACGCTGGTCGCCACCGCTCACCCCCGCGCTCACGCTGGCCGCCAGCCGCGAACTGATGAGCGGTTTACCAGGACAGGGCTTGGCGACACAAGCTGGGCAGTGATAAAAGATTTCGATGCCTTTGTATCACGCTCGCGGCTTGAGGCAGCGGGTGCGCCTACGCGCGCAGATTGCGCGGCACGGATGCTTGCCAGCGTTGCTGGTCTGGGCGACGGTGATGGCTGCACCACCGGCAGGCGAGGCGGCGCCCAAGCGAGCGAAGAGCCACGCAAAAGCAAAGTCCAGCGCCAAGGCCAAGCCCAAGGCGGCCTCGCGCGCCGCTAAGGCAAATGCCAGAGCCGAGGCCGAGGAGACCGCCGGTGTCACGGGCAAAGTCGCGGTTTTCGCGTTCGAAGGGCAAGACACCTATTCCGTGCGCGATCACGTCATTCAGGCACTGACCGACAGGGGATTGACAGTCGAAACCGCGCTACGCCCGGTAGCCACCGCTGAGCAGTTCCGCGACATGGGCGCCGCGCTCGATCTGGCTGCCTACGTGCAAGGAGGCGTCAAGGAACTGCCCGCGGATCACGCCATCGCTACCATCACGATCCGAAGCGGCGTCACAGGAAGAAAGCTCACGACGGTCACCTTTACCGGCTACCGGCGCGGCCTTCCCTTTGACGTGGAAGAGAAGCTGTGGCAACGGGTGGGGGCAGTCTTCACCCGGGCCTGCTCGGAGGCCATCCATGCTACCCGCCACCACAACGAACCCCTGCGTATCGAAGCGGGAACGCCACTCTGAGCATGGTTTTGGCCGGGGCGCGCGTCGGCGTGCGACGCGCCCGCTCTAAACCGCCAAGCGCCTCACCACGACCAACGTGCGGTCGTCGCGCGGGAGGGCCGGCGTGAGCCGGTCGGCGGCCTCGAAGATGGTGCGCTCGATCTCGGCGGCGCCGCCAGCACCCACGCCGCGCACGATTTCGGCCAGCTCGCGGTCCGCCGCTCCAGGCTCGGGCCAGGCGTCGCTGATGCCGTCGGAATAGATCAACAGGGTATCGTCGGGGCGCATTGACGCCGTCGCCTCACGGTAGCTTGAGTCAGGGAAGGCCCCGAAGGCCGTGCCCCCTTCGTCCAAGGTTTCACAGCGATCGCCGGCCCCCACCAGGAGCGGCCGGTTGTGACCCGCATTGATGTAAGTCACCCGGCCACTCTGCGGGTCGAGTCGACCCAGGAAGAAGGTCGCGTAGCGGTCGGGTGGAATGTTGCGATGAAAATGTCCATTGATGCGAATCGCGGCGTGGGCGAGAGACCCGGTCTGCCAGTGGGCGCGCACAGTGGAACGCAGCTCAACCATAAGCATGGCCGCGCTCACGCCCTTGCCCGCCACGTCCCCCAGCGCCAGGTGCAGCAGGCTGCCGTCGTAAGCCAGGTCGTAGAAGTCTCCCCCGACCGCTTCACTCGATTGGGTTCGCCCGGCCAGGTCGTAGCCCGGGATACGGGCCAGTGCCCGTGGCAGGAGGCTCGCCTGGATCTCCGCGGCCATGTGCAGCTCTTGCTGCATCCGCCGCTGTTCCCGGCCCGCCTCGAGCAGCCACGCGGTTTCGATCTTGGCCGCCGCCGTGTTTGCCAGGACGGTTAGGATTTCCAGATCGGCCTTCTTGAAGGGCGCGCCCTCGCGCCTGGCACTGGCGTAGAGCAAGCCAATCACACGTACCGAGGAGCCCTTCTGGCCCGACATCCACAGTGGCGCGCAGATTACTCTTTCATCTGGTTCACCGGGTGCGCAGCGCGGCGCGCGCCGATTCGCATCCGCGCCGATTGCACCGCCCGCCATGATCGCGACTCCTCCCTCGATCACTCTGCGCATTATCGAACCGCTCATCCAGCGCTCGGCCGGCCGGCCCGCGCGATCACGTCTGGCTTTGAGCACGGGCTGCTCAGCTTCGAGCAACATCACGGCCGCGAAATCCGCCGGCACAGCTTCAAACACCAGATCGAGAATGTGATCGAAGATCACGGGGAGCGGGTGGTGGACGAGCAGGCTGGCGGTCGCCCGCGAGAGCACGTGCAGAGCGCGATTCTGCGCGACGAAGTCCGACACCCGAATCACACGCTCTGGGCCTGGGCGCCCAGTCTTTCCTGGCGTCGGCGTGCGCGCGCCCTCCTCAGCCTCAGGCCAATCGACGTCCACTGTGGGTCTCTGTTTCAATCCGGCAACGGCCGCCTGCTCCACTCCTTGCCTCATAGACGTTTTCTCTTTCTCGACCCTGCTGTGATGATCGTCTCTCGACCCTGCTGTAACGTTCGCTCCCAATTCTGTCATCCGACCGACATCGCATGGTGTTGAATCCAGCGTTTCGGATCCAGCCCTTTCCCTACGGGTGCAAGCTGGGCGCCATGTTCCGTATGCGCACCCCACCCGAGACCGTCACCAGCAAATGCGCAAGTACTGCGTCAGGGACTGCCGGAAAACTTGGCCCCGATTCTGCTTCTTGCCGGCCCGTGGTCGTTGCATCAGTCACTCGCCAAGCCGAGGCAATTCAGGAGCAGCTCTTCCCGGACGGGGTGGTCTTAGTGGCCCATAGTGGCCCCGAGACCGATCCCGATCTATTCCCCGAGGAGCTCGCGGCCATGGCGCGCGCAAACCCTGCGCGGCTGCGCGAGTTTGCTTTGGGCCGACGCTGCGCTCGGGAGGCGTTGACGCTCCTGGGTGGGCCGTCGGTGGCGATTCCCGTGGGCCGGTTTCGCGACCCCGTGTGGCCGTTTGGTTACATCGGCTCTATCACGCATTGCCACGATTTCTGCGCTGCTGCAGTTGCACGCATTATTCCCAACAACGGGCCTCACTCAATCCGGGGGATTGGCCTTGATTGCGAGCCGGCGGCCGCCTTGCCCAACGAATTGCGCGGGCTAGTGTGCTCGGCCGAGGAGCGCGCTTGGCTGGTTGCCCGACAGAACGATGGCGTAGTTTGGGACCGCCTCTTCTTCTGCGCAAAGGAGAGCGCGTACAAGTCCATTTTTCCGGAAACGCACCAATTCCTCGAGTTTCGCGATGTGACCGTGCAATTTCATCCGGAGTACGGCTCTTTCGAGGTCACCTTGCCCAATCTGGGCGCGATTGGGTCACGTGCGCTCATGGGCCGCTACGCCATTCGCAAGGACATTTTGCTCGCCGCCACGACCTGGATGGAGGCACCGGCGTGTCCCTAACCACGCGGGCGGTGGGCAGCGCGATCTGGCATGTGGGCGCCGGGCTGTGTGGCCGCGTGATTGGCGCCCTGGGCACACTCATGCTGACCCACTACCTCGACCCCCAGGTAGTGGGAGAAGTCGGCGTGGCCTGGGTGCTGGTGCTCACCAGCCAAACCGCCTCTTCCGCCGGATTTGGCCAATACGTGGTCGCCCATCCTTCCGCCGGGTCGGCAGCCGGATTTCACGTCACCGTGTTGAGCGCTTGTACCGTCGTGCTCGTTTCGTTGTTCCTCTTGCTCTTTGGCGGGCCGCTCTGCCACTTGGTGAATGCCCCGGGTGCCATTGCCTTTCTCCCCGGCCTAGTGGCGGCCCTCGCCATTTTGCGCATGGCCGAGATCCCGGAACGCGTTCTCAACCGCGAGTTGCGCTTTCGGCGCGTGGCACTGGGCGGGAGCGGAGCCGAGATTGTGTTCACCACGGTCGCGTTGGGACTGGCGGCGCGGGGCTGGGGCGGGCAGGCGATTGTCGCGGCCAATGTAGTTCGCTCGCTGTTTCGCCTTGCAGTTTTCGCTTCCGGCGTGGACCCGGCCGCGTGGTTGCACTGGGGACCGCTCAACCGCAAACAGGTCATGGGAATTTTGGGTTTTGCCTTTCCACTGCAGCTGGCCAGCCTGGCGGCCCTTGCCGCGTCCAAATGGAGCAACTTGGTGGTGTCCGTGATGTTCGGACCGGCCGCCATGGGGCTCTACACCCTGGCCTTCAATCTCGCGCAGATCCCAGCCGACAACATCGGCGAGTCTCTGGCTGACGTGCTCTTGCCGTCCTTTGCCCGGCTGCCCCCAGGCAAACGCCAGGATGCGCTGGCCCGCTCCATGCCCCTGGTGGCTTTGCTGGTCTTCCCGCTGGCCGTCGGTCTGGGCGTCGAGGCGCACCCTCTGGTGACCACTTTCTTCAACCCGCGCTGGCAGCCCATGGCGCCGCTGCTGACGGTGTTGGCCGTGCTGGGCGTGGTGTATCCCATGGGCGCGGCGGTGCAGGCCTACCTGAAGGCCAGCGGCCGCCCCAAGGCCGTGCTGGTTTTCCACGTATGCCACGTGAGCCTGCTCCTGCTTTTCGTCGGCTCGCTCGGTCGCCTGGGCCTGACCTGGGCGGCTGTCGCGCCCGGGCTGGCCGGGGGAGCCTATGCGCTGCTTGCCCTGTCTTACGTGGGCCGCGTCGACGCGGTGCCGGTCAAGCGAGCCCTCCGGGCTTTGGCCCGCGTTCTGCTGGCGTGCGCGGGCATGGCAGCGGCGGTTCTGGCGGCTCGCCGTCTTCATGGCCACGGGACGGTACACGGTTCCATCGGCCTGCTTGGTCTAGAAGTGGCGATCGGCGCGGTCGCGTATGTCGCCACGGCTGTGGTCGTGGCTCCGGGCCAGGTTCGCGATCTGCTGACCTCCCTGAGCCGTCTGCGCCAGAGCCGGCATCAAAGAACCAAGATTGTGGTGGAGGCAAAGCTCCAGGCGAGGGATGCCGATGTTTGAGTCACAGGGGAGAAGTTGCTCTTCGGTGGTGGACTTTTTCCAATCCCAGGTCGCGCAGTCGCCCGACCGGGTTGCCGTGGAGAAGCGCGACGAACGTTTGAGCTACGCCATCCTCGATCGGCGCGCCAATCACCTGGCCGCCCGCCTGCAGAATCTGGGCGTCAGAGCGGACGTGCCGGTAGCCATCTGCGTGCCGCGCTCTTTGGACCTGACCGTCGCGTTGTTGGCCACGCTCAAGGCCGGCGGGGCCTATCTGCCGCTCGATCCGGAATATCCGGCCGAGCGCCTGGCCTTCATGCTGGCCGAGGCACGGCCCGCGGTGATCCTGGCCCATTCGGACACCGTGGCGCGATTGCCGCGCGCCGATGCGCCTCTGCTTTACTTGGATGCAGGCGGCAGCGGGCTGCTCGGAGAACGCGAAGAGGCGCCGGCACGCGAGAGCAGCCCGAATGACCTGGCATACATCATCTACACCTCGGGCTCCACCGGACGGCCCAAGGGCGTGGCCATGGTCCATCGGGCTCTGCTCAATCTGATCGCCTGGCAACAGCAGCACTCGTCTTGCGGCCCGGGCGACAAGACCCTGCAGTTGGCGCCGCTTTCCTTCGACGTCTCCTTTCAGGAAATCTTCTCCACCTGGGCTTCCGGCGGAACCCTGGTGCTGACTGACGAGGAAACCCGCTCGGATCCGGCTCGCTTGCTCGCGCTGGTGGAGGGCACCGGCGTATGCCGCCTGTTTCTGCCCTTCGTAGCCCTGCAGCAGCTCGCGGAAGTGGCGGTCCGCCGTGGCCCGGTGCCCGCCAGTCTGCGCGAAGTGATCACGGCGGGAGAGGCCCTGCACGTCACCCGGCACATCGTCGAGCTCTTCCAGAGGCTTCCCAACTGCCAATTGCAAAACCAATACGGCCCGTCAGAGACCCACGTGGTTACCAGCTACACGCTGTCGGGCAAGCCCGAGGACTGGCCGGCCTTGCCGCCCATCGGTCGCGCCTTGCCCAACGTCAAGTTGGCTATTGTCGACCATGCCGGCGCGCCGGTCGTGCCAGGGCACGAGGGCGAGCTGTACATCGGCGGTGAGGCTCTGGCGCGCGGCTACCTGGGTCGCCCCGACTTGACCGAGCAGCGCTTCGTGCCCGACCCGGAAAGCAAGGCCCCGCCTGGTCGCTTCTATCGTTCAGGCGATCTGGTCCGGCAGCGGCCGGACGGCGAGCTCGAGTTTCTGGGTCGCGCCGACGACCAGGTCAAGCTGCGTGGCTACCGAGTTGAATTGGGCGAGATCGAAGTGGCGCTGGCCGGGCACCCTGATGTGACGCAAGTCGCGGTGGGGCTGCGTGAAGACGAGCCCGGCAACAAGCGTCTGGTCGCCTATCTGGTGACCACCACCGGCCGGCCAGCCACCAGCGCGGATCTGCGCCGATACCTGCAAGCGCGCTTGCCCGAGTACATGGTGCCGGCCGCTTTCGTCACGCTGCCGGCCCTGCCCCGCACCCCGAGCGGCAAGGTTGACCGGCGCGCTCTGCCCAAGCCAACCAACCAAAGGCCGGTCCTCGACGTCGCCTTCGAAGCGCCGCGCGGGCATACCGAAGAAATCCTCGCCCGACTTTGGGCACGCCTGCTCAGCCTGGACCGCGTGGGTAGCAACGACAACTTCTTCGATCTGGGCGGAACCTCGCTGCTGGCCGTGCAAAGCGTGCTGGCCCTGCGCGAGGCGCTGGGCCGTGATGTGGCGGTCGTGAAGCTCTTCCAATACCCGAGCGTGCGCGCCCTGGCGCGCTATTTCGACGGCGACGCCGCCATCGATCCACGCCAGGCCGCGCAGCAGCGGGTGGCACGCGCCGGCGAGCAGGATGCGGTTGCCATCATCGGCATGGCCGGACGATTTCCCGGCGCGCGTACGGTAGAGGCATTGTGGCGCAACCTGTGCGCCGGCCGCGAGTCGATCAGCTTCTTCGCCCCTGACGAATTGGATCCGAGCGTGGACAGTCGGCAGCCGGGCTACGTGCCGGCGCGCGGAGTGCTGGAGGACGCGGACAAGTTCGACTCCGTCTTCTTCGGCGAAACCCCACGCCTGGCTGACGTGACCGATCCCCAGCAGCGCATATTCTTGGAAGTGGCATGGCAGGCGCTGGAGGATGCGGGCGTGGTACCGGCGCGTGTGAGCGGCGCCATCGGGGTGTTCGCCGGCGTGGGCAACAACACCTATCAATGGGCCAACCTGTCCACCCGTCCCGACGTGACCGAGCCGGTGGGCGACTTCCAGGTCATGCTGGGCAACGAGAAGGACTACGTGGCCACGCGGGTGGCGCACAAGCTGGACCTGCATGGGCCCGCGCTCAGCATCCACACCGGATGCTCCACCTCGCTGGTGGCGGTGTGCGCGGCGGTACGCAGCCTGCTCGACCGCGAATGCGACGTGGCTTTGGCCGGCGCGGCCTCGGTCACCGTACCGCAGAAAAGTGGCCACGTGTACAGCGAGGGCGGCATGCTGTCGTCCGACGGCCACACCCGCGCCTTCGACGCCGAAGGCAGCGGCACGGTATTCAGCGACGGAGCCGGCGCCGTGGTGTGCAAGCGCTTGCGCGACGCCCAGGCCGACGGGGATCGCATCTATGCGGTCATCCACGGGGTGGCCACCAACAACGACGGGGCCGACAAAGCCAGTTTCACCGCGCCCAGCGTATCCGGCCAGGCCCGGGTCATCGCGGCCGCGCAGGCCATGGCAGGTTTCGAGCCCGAAACCATCGGCTATCTGGAAACCCACGGCACGGCCACGCCGCTTGGCGATCCCATCGAAATCGAAGCCTTGACCCAGGCGTTTCGGCCGCGCACCGACAAGGTCGGGTTCTGCGCGCTGGGATCGATCAAGAGCAACCTCGGCCATCTGACCGCCGCAGCCGGAGTAGCCGGGTTGATCAAGACCGCTTTAGCGCTCTATCACCGCGAGTTGCCGGCCAGTCTCAATTTCCGGCAGCCCAATCCGCACATCGACTTCGCCCACTCGCCCTTCCGCGTGCAGACCACGCTGGAGAAATGGACGCCAGCGCCCGGACAGGCGCGGCGGGCCGGGGTCAGCTCGTTCGGCGTGGGCGGCACCAACGCGCATGTGGTGCTGCAAGAGGCGCCCCCGGCGCCCGAGCCCGCGTCGGGCTTGCCGCGCCACCTGCTGCTCATGTCGGCCAAGAGTGCCCCCGCCTTGGATGCCGCCACCGCGAACCTGCGCCGGCACCTGGCCGAGCATCCCGAGCTGGATCTGGCCGATGTGGCGTACACCCTGCAGGCTCGGCGTACGGGTTTTGCCCACCGGCGTTTCGTCGTGGGCCGGGATCTGGCGGATGCGCGCGAGAGCTTGCTCAAGCTGACCCCCGAGAGCTCGAGCACCCGAACCGTCGAACGCCACAACCCCGAGGTCGCCTTTCTCTTTCCTGGGCAGGGCGCCCAACACCCGGATATGGCGCGAACCCTCTATCGAGACGAGCCGGTGGTGCGCGGGGCCATCGACATCTGCGCCGAGATCCTAGTCCAGCACCTGCAGCGCGACCTGCGCGCTCTGCTCTTCCCGGCGCCCGGCGAAAGCACGCAGGTCGCTCTCCTTCTGCAGCGAACCGAATACGCGCAACCCGCGTTGTTTGCCGTCGAGTATGCCCTGGCCGAGCTGTGGCGAAGCTGGGGCGTGGCCCCCGCCGCTATGTTGGGTCACAGCGTGGGCGAATATGTGGCCGCCTGTCAGGCGGGCGTGTTCGCCCTGTCGGACGCCTTGGCTTTGGTGGCGGCGCGGGGTCGCCTGGTGCAGGCGCAGCCGGGCGGTTCCATGCTGTCGGTCCGCGCGGCGGCCGGCGTGATCGAGCCGCGCCTGCGCGACGGTCTAAGCCTGGCCGCGACCAACGGTCCGCAGCTTTGCGTGGTGTCTGGCCCCAGCGAGGCAGTCGCCGAGTTCCAGCACACAATCGAGTCCGAGAACATTCCGTGCCGGCTGCTGCAGACCTCGCACGCCTTTCACTCGTCCATGATGGACCCGGTGGTGGAACCGTTTGCCGCCTTGGTCGCCGCGCTTCCCCTCGCGCCCCCGCGCCTGCCTTTCATCTCGAGCACCACCGGCGACTGGATTACCGCCGAACAGGCCTGCGACCCGCGCTACTGGGCACAGCACTTGCGCGCCCCCGTGCGTTTCGCCGAGGGCGTGGCCACCCTGTGGGCCGACCCGAGCCGCGTCCTGCTCGAGGTCGGTCCGCGCGGCACCGCGACCACCATGGCCAAACAGGCCATGAAGGATCCGGCGCGCCAGTGTGCCGTGGCCACCCTGGGCGACGAGCCGGGGCGCGACGCGGATTGGAATTCGGTCTTGCGGGCCATGGGGCGGCTGTGGGTCAGCGGTGTCGACCTCGACTGGGAGGCGCTGCACGCGGGCGCACACCGGCGCACCGTCTCTTTGCCGGCCTACCCCTTCGAACGGCGCCGGCACTGGGTCGAGCCAGGCAAGCGGGTCAAGGCCGATGCGCGAAGCGAGCCGCCGCGACCCGAGACGGAGCCCGCGCCCGAGGCCCAGGCGAGCGTGCCCGAGGCGGGCGCGGCCGCCTCGCCCCGCGACCGTTTGCGCGCCGAATTGCGCGCCGTGATCGAGGGCACCTCCGGGTCGTCGCTGGGCGAAGGCGAGTCCATGACTTTCCTCGACGCCGGGCTGGATTCGCTTCTGCTCACCCAGCTTGCCTTCACCTTGCAGCGCAAGTATCGGGTCGAGCTGAGCTTCCGGCAGCTTCTCGACGGGTTGTCCTCGCTCGGCCCACTGGCCGACTACATCGCGAATCGTACGGCGCCCCCCGGTGAGACAGCCGCGACCGCGGCGAGCCGCGCGCCAGACCAGGCCAAGAGCAACGACCGTCCGTCACGCGTGCCGGTGGCGGGCGCGCGACTGGGACGCGACGCCGACGGTAGCCCGGCCTGGTTCGTGCCTGACCCCGAACACGCGGGCAAGTACTTGCGAGTGGAGGTCAAATGACCGCGATGGGACCTGATACGCCCAAGCTTGTGTCGGTGGATTTCGATCCCTTTGCCCAGGGCGAGGTGGTCACCATGGCGCTCGCCACCAAGGGCCAGCGCGAGATTTGGGCCGCGGTGCAGATGGAGCCCGCCGCCTCCCTGGCCTTCAACGAATCGCTGTCTTTGCGCCTGCGCGGACCCCTCGACGTGAATCGATTTCGCGCCGCTTTTCGGCGGGTGCTGGAGCGCCACGGCTCTTTGCGCGCCACCTTCACTCCCGATGGGGTGTGGCTGTGCATCTCCAGTGCCGTTCCCAGCGTGTTGCCCCTGGTCGATCTGACCGCCCTGTCTCCCGAAGCGCAACAGCACCACCTGTCCGATGAGGCTGGCCGCGCGGTGATTCAGCCCTTTGACCTGGTCCACGGCCCGCTGGTGCGCAGCCAACTCTTTCGCCTGTCGCCCGAGGAACATGTCTTCTTCTTCAGCGCCCACCACATCGTGTGCGACGGCTGGTCGCAATGGGTGGTGTTGACCGAGCTGGCCGCGCTCTACTCGGGGCAGGACTTGCCCGAGGCCGCCTCGTTTGCCGAGTACGCCAGCGATGATATTCATGGACGGGAGGACGAGGCCTATTGGCTGGACCGTTTTGCCAAGGACACGCCCACCCTGGAGCTGCCGACCGATAGGCCGCGCCCGCGCGCGCGCAGCTACGACGCGGCTCGCGAGGACTTGGCCCTGCCTGACAGCTTGGTCAGTGGCCTGCACAGGTTGGGGGCGCGCCATGGCGCGAGCCTGGTGGCGACCCTCCTGGCCGGTTACGCTGCATTCCTGCATCGATTGACCGGGCAGCAAGACCTGGTCATCGGCGTGCCTGCGGCCGGGCAAGCACGCACCGGGCAGGCTCACTTGGTCGGTCACTGTATTTCGCTCTTGCCCGTGCGCCTGGCCGTGACGCCGGAGCAGCCGTTTACCGACCTTCTGCGTACGGTGCGCAGTACCTTCCTCGACGCGCTCGATCACCAGCGGCCATCGTTCGGCCGCCTGCTCGAGTCCCTACGCCTCGCGCGCGATCCGGCGCGCATTCCCTTGGTGTCGACCGTGTTCAACATGGATCGCTCGGCGGAACGGTTAGCCTTTCAGGGGCTCGACGTGACCTATGCCGCGCACCCGCGGCGCTACGAGACCTTCGAGCTGTTCCTCAACGCCTCGGTGGGCACGGGACGCTTCGTGCTGGCCGCGCAGTACAACACCAACCTGTTCGAAGGCGCCACCATCCGTCGGCGCCTGCTGGAATGGCAAACCCTGCTCGCGGGCGCGGTGGCGAACGCCGAGCAGGCGGTCGCGCATCTGCCCCTGCTGCCCGACGACGAACGACAGCGCATCCTGGTGGATTTCAACCGGACCGCGACGGACTATCAGCCGCCTTCCTGCTTGCACCAGCTGTTCGAGCGGCAGG
>Ga0335069_10013948_pt1 | contig 11269 bp, 10 predicted proteins | sample Lox_Sample_11_FD_206714 | JGI IMG/M metagenome (GOLD analysis project Ga0335069, IMG submission 206714) | Soil microbial communities from Loxahatchee National Wildlife Refuge, Florida, United States - Lox_Sample_1.1 | ecosystem: Environmental > Terrestrial > Soil > Wetlands | place: USA... | reverse complement strand
AACACGGGGCCGTACTTGTCGATTCCCTGCCCTTCGAAGAAGGCTTGAATGCGGTCGCTCAGTTGCTGTTCGGCCGGATCCTTGCCCCACCAAGACCAGTCGACTGACCAGTTGCTTGCGGTGCGCCAGGCGTCGTAGCCGAATTCGCCGGATTGCGGGAAGCGGTTGATGTGCGGCTTGCCGTCGAAGTTGGCGTAGCTGGGCGCCAGGCCGGTCTTCTGGTTCGTAGTGGCAACAAAGAACTTGCGGCTCGTCTCGGCTGCCCTGGCCCAGAAGGCTCGGTCTTCTTCGGGGCCCCAGCGAGCCCACAGTTCATAGAAAGCGGGCAGGTGATAGGAGGGGTCGGTGAACATCTGGGGTGAGATGTCCGGCACAAAGAGGATCATGGGCGGATCGGCATGCATCATCGGACCCGTGCTGTGCGGCCCGAACTTTCCTGGTGCCGTAATGACTGGCCGATGGACCATGGCCCGCAGCAGCTTTTCGGCCTCGGCCTGGTAGTTGTAGATGCCCTGCCCGTTGCCCCATCGATTTGCCGCAAACAGCAGAGCCATCGCGAAATACGACTCGCCGTCCGGCGCCGCGCCGTCGGAGTTGCGCGTACCGTCTGTCTTGCATGACCAGGCGAAGAATTGGTAACTGGGCGCCTTGGGATCGGAGATGTACATGTAGGTCTTGGCCCAGTTCCAGATGGCATCGAATTCTGCTTTTTTGTCGAGTTGGACGGTGATCATCATGCCATAGGACATGCCCTCGGTGCGGACGTCGTGGTTGGCCCAGTCGGTCACGTACATCAGGGGTCCGGCGGCGTTCGAACCGGCCGCGAAGGCAATGGCCTGGGTCTGTGGATCTCCATGAAAAAGCTGCTGATAGGCAGCGTCGATCCTGGCCTGGATCTCCTTTGGAGAGTGGCCTGCTTCGGCGAGGAGGTTGCGGTATTTGCCGGTGGCAAAGGCGCCGGAACCGTTGGCATCGGCTGCTTGTGCGATGGCGGCGGGAGGCAAGGCGAGGATCGAAAGTGCAGCGATTACAGGCAGATGCAGGCGGGTCAGGAGAGCGGCCATCGCGGATCCTCCGAAGTGAATCGATTTAGCGGCGGAATGAGTATCGCGCGGCGGGCGGGGAGGAGGCAAATGGACAGGGAGCAGAGAACAGGGAACGGATGGCGGGACGATCAGGATTGGGGACCGGCGACCACAGCGAGGAAAGAGCGGATCAAGAATCCCGCCCAGGAAAAGCTTGGACGGGACACCCCTGTTGAGGTCTTGGAGTGGCCCGCCCGCTTTGGGCATGAACTGGGACATGGAATCGTGACTACTCTTCAACGGAACCGCCCGTTGTCCCCCGCTCCGTACCATTCGATGCGATTCCCCGGAAAAAACTCCTGTTGACATTCTTACTATGAAGCAGTAGGAATTCAACAGGAGCGAGCGATGGGCAAAGACAAGCCGGATATTCTCCAGGGCACGTTGGACCTGATGGTGCTCAAGACGCTCGAATCCATGGGACCGCTGCACGGATACGGTATTGCGCGGCGCATCGAGCAGGTGAGCGGACAGGCCCTCATCGTCAACCAGGGCACCATCTATCCGGCGCTTCTGCGCATGCAGCAGCGTGGCTTGATCAAGGCCGAGTGGGGCACATCGGATTCCAATCGCCGCGCCCGCTTCTACTCCCTCACCCGCAGCGGCAAAAGCCGTATCGCGGATGAAACCCGAAACTGGGAGCGCATCGCCGCCACCATGGCACGTTTCCTTGCCGCGCCGGAATAGGAGCCGATGATGGACTGGATCCGAACTCTTCTCAGCCGCACCGCCGCCATGTTTCGCGCGCGCAGCCTCGACGCGACGCTTGACGAGGAACTCCGCGCGCACATCGATCTGGCCATCGAAGACCACATCCGCCACGGAATGCCCGAAGCGGAAGCGCGCCAGGCTGCCCTGCGCGAATTCGGCGGGGTGACCCAGGCCCGCGAGGCTTACCGTACGCGGCGAGGCCTGCCCCTGTTGGAACAGGTCCGCCGCGATGTGCACTTCGGTATCCTGCAGCTTTGGAATGCGCCGGGGTTTACGCTGACCGCCATTCTCACCCTGGCCCTCGGCGCAGGCGCCAACACCACGGTGTTCTCGATGATGAACGGCCTGCTGCTGCGCCCGTTGCCAGTGCCTGAGAGCGGCGAACTCGTGGTCATCGGCGCCAACGCCGGCGGTCCGAATCCCAACTTCAGCTTTTCCGAACCCCTTTACCGCGGGCTCGAGCGCCGCCGTGGCGCGCTCAGCACAGTCTTTGCCTTCGACAGTTCGCCCTTCCAGGTAAAGAGCGGCGCCAGTACTGAAGTCATCTTCGGCCAATACGTCAGCGGCACATTCTTTGACGCCCTTCAGACCACTCCGATCCTCGGCCGCACCCTGACTGTCGAAGACGATCGCAAAGGCGGCGACCCCGCGGGCTTCGCGGCGGTGATCTCGGAGACTTTGTGGATCAATCGCTTCCATCGCGACCCCGCGATCCTCGGCCGCCGGCTGATCATCGACAACGTCGCCTTCACCATCGCCGGCGTCATGCCGCGCAGCTTCTTCGGCGCCGATCCCCTGCAGCGCCCGCAGATCTATGTACCGCTGGCCGACGAAGAGGTGCTCGCGGGCGATCGCAGCATGATCAAGTTCGGCAAAAGCGCATGGTGGCTGAGCGTGATGGCGCGGCTGGCGCCCGGCGCCACTGTCCAGCAAGCCAGCTCCCAGGTAGCCGCGGCCACCAGCGCGATTCTTCACGAAAGCGTGTCCGATGCAGGGTGGATCAAGCGGATGCAGGAACGGCACTTCGGTTTCTTCGCAGAACCCGGGTCAACCGGATTCACGTACGTCCGTCTGAACTTCCGCAAGCCTTTGGTGGCGGTATTCGCCATGTGCGGCGGCATTCTGCTGCTGGCCTGCCTCAATCTTGCCAGTCTGCTTATGGCCAGGGGCGCGGCTCGTCAGCGTGAGCTGGCTACGCGCATGGCGCTGGGCGCCTCGCGCCGCCGCCTGATCCAGCAGTTGCTGGTGGAAGGGCTGCTCCTCGGAGTGGCAGGCGCCGCTGCCGGAATAACCCTGGCGCCGGCCGCGAGCCGTCTGCTTGTTGCCGTCCTGCTCAGCGGCCAGACGGATGCACATCTCGACACCACGCTCGACTGGCGCGTCTTCGCTCTTGCTGCCGCCGCCGCAGTCCTCGCCACACTTCTGTTCGCGCTCGTGCCGGCCATCAAAGCCACATCGCGAAGCCTCATGGATCGCATGAAGGACGGCCAGCACGCTACTCTCATCCAGGAGCGCCGTGCCATTCTGCCGCGCATCCTGCTCGGCGCCGAAGTGGGCCTGGCGCTCATTCTCGTGGTCGGAGCGGGCCTCGTGGCCACCAGCCTGGTGCGCATTTACAACGCCGGCGAAGGCTTCGATCCGCGCGGCTTGCAGAACATCAGCTTCAGCATGGATAATGCCGGGCTCAACGGCGAGGCGGTCAACACCTTCTACCGCGACATGGCCCAGCGGCTCAGCCATCTGCACGGGGTCGGCGGGGTCAGCTACAGCCTCATGACTCCTCTCACCGGCCGCGAGTGGGACGAAGACTTCGCAGACACCAGGGGCACCGACCACGACACGTACGTCAACTCCGTCGCCCCCGCCTATTTCGCTACCATGCGCATCCCTTTGTTGGCGGGGCGAGAGTTCACATGGAACGACACTCCCGCCGCGGGCGACAAGATCATCCTGAACCAGGCCGCAGCCCGCCAGCTTTTCCCGGGTGGCGATGCCGTGGGACGTACGATCCGCCATGACGACGGCAAGAGAATCCACTCCTACGAGGTGGTCGGCATCGTCGGCGACGCCAAGTACAGCGACATCCGCTCGGTCCCCCCGCCCACCGCCTACTACGCCATGTCTCAGGACGACCCAGGCCAGACGCCCTCGTACACCGCGGTGGTGCGCACCAGTTTGCCTGCCGGTCCGTTGGCCGCGTCGGTTCGCGAGATCACCGCGCAGTTGGCGCCGCAGATCCCCGCGCCTGAGGTAACGTCGATGGAAAAGATCATCGACGACGCCCTCGGTGCGGAGCGCATGATGACTCTGCTCGCGGTGTTTTTCGCTGTGTGCGCTCTGGTGGTCACGGCGATTGGCCTGTATGGCACCCTGGCCTACGCCACGGCCCGCCGCACCGCGGAGATCGGCATACGGATGGCTCTCGGCGCCCAGCGCTTTCAGGTCGCCGGCATGGTCTTCCGCCAGAATCTTTGGTCCGTGATGGGCGGCGCCGCAGCCGGACTGGCAGCAGCCCTGCTTGCAACCCGCGCGCTGGACGGGTTCCTCTTCCTCACCTCCGCGCGCGATCCATGGGTGATTGCCGCATCCATCGCGGCTCTGGCGCTCATCGCATGCGCTGCATCGCTGCTGCCCGCCCTTCGCGCAGCCCGCATCGATCCCATGTCGGCCATCCGCTGCGAATAGGCGCCCCGTAAACCGCCCTTCGGATTCTCATGTTTGGCGGCGGGCGGCGCACCCTGAGCGGGTCCAGTGTTTTTCAGACCAAACCCATCACACAAGATGCTTCTTCAGGAATGCCAGCGAGCGCTCGCGGGCGACCTTTGCGCCTTCGGGGTTGTAGCTGGAGCGGGCGTCGCAGTTGAAGCCGTGGCCGGCTTCGTACCAGTGGGCTTCGATCCCGGGATGCGCGGCCTTGATCTTCTCCACGTCCACCGCAGGGATATGCGCGTCCTGTGTGCCGAAGTGGAGCATGATCGGCGCCTTCGGCTCCTCGTAGAGGTAGCGGACGATGTGCCCGCCATAGTAGCCCACCGCCGCCTGCACCGGCAGTCGCGCGGCTGCCAGCCACGCCAGAGTGCCGCCCCAGCAGTAGCCGATCGCCCCCACCTTTTTACCCGTCGATGTGGCCGCGAACTGCACCGCAGCCTCCACGTCGAGCACTGCTTTGTCCGTGTCGAGCCGCGGAATGAAGCTCCGGGCGCGTTCTGCATCGGCGCCCTCGTAGCCCAACTCCACGCCGGGCTCAATGCGGTCGAACAGCGCCGGCGCAATGGCCAGGAACCCGTCCCTGGCGTATCCATCCGTCACCCGGCGGATGTGCGCATTCACTCCAAAGATTTCCTGGATGACCACCAGCCCGGCGACGGGCTCGCCGTCCGGCCACGCCGCATAAGCGCCGGGTTGATGCCCATCTGCCGCCTGCAATGCGATGCTCTCGCTGTTCTTCGCCATTGACGAACTTCCACCTTTCAACTTCAGGCAAGGCTCGGGGATCGTCAAACCCTTTCGCCGCATTGCGGGAGATTGGGGCCTTCCAGCCGCGTCTGGAACACGCGGCTGGATTCCGTTGGGGTTACAGGCGGAAGCCGCCGGCCGCGAAGATCGCCTGTCCGTTGATCCAGAACGAGTCTTCGGACGCCAGGAACGCCGCCGCGGTAGCGATATCCTTCGGCTGCCCGATGCGTCCCAGCGGCGTGCGGGTGACTATATCTCTCTCGAAATCGCTGCCGATAACACCGGCGTCATGGGCGCCTTCCGTCTCCACCATGCCGGGATTGAGCGAGTTCACGCGGATCTTCTTCGGTCCGAGTTCCTTTGCCAATGAGGCCGTTATCGCGTCAACCGCGCCCTTGGTGGCGCTATAGACTGCCGCGCCCGGAATGCCGTTCACCACGATAGAGCTGATGTTGACGATGCTGCCGCCCTGCGGATTGAAACGCTTGAGCGCCGCCTGGGTCACAAGCAGCAGGCCCAGGACATTTACGTCGAACTGCTTGCGGAAATGCTCCGGTGTAATCGCGTCTACCGGGCTGAACTCGTAGATCCCGGCGTTGTTCACCAGCACGTCGATCGGTCCCAGCTTGGCCGCCACTTCGTCTACCAGCGGGGCAATGGCGGCCGGATCGGCCACGCTGCCCTTGACGGCAACAGCCTTGCCGCCTGCTGCCTCGATGTCCTTCACCACCTTCTCAGCTTCGGTCTTACTGCTGGAGTAGTTGACCGCGACCGCCGCGCCGCGTGCCGCGAGTTCCTTCGCGATTCCGGCCCCAATACCCTTGGAAGCCCCCGTCACCAATGCCACTTTTCCCTGAAGATTCTTCATCTGCAATGTCTCCTGTCGCCGGAATGTCATCCCTTCGACATTTCGATGACTGTCGAATTGATTCGGGGGTGGAAGATTGGATTCAGAATCGAATGTGAAAAATCTGCAACGCAGGGAAGGCGGTTGCAACGCTTGCCGCAAATCGGCGCCTCTTCGCTGCGCTCCAGATGACAACCCTGAGAAGAGAGAGGCGGGGGCTTTGCCCCCTTGACGGTGAAAGACGCGAAGGCCGAGGAACGGGTTGCTCGCTGCGCTCCCTGCACGCAGACGAAAGGGTTTAACCGCAGTGCGGGTTCACCATCTGGCCCAGCAGGTCAATCAGGTCCTGAAGCACGTCGGCCCTGGGCGACAGGAACACGAACTTCCCTTCGCGCCGGACATCGATCAGGCCGGCAGCCTGCAGCTCCTTGATGTGGTGCGAGAGCGTGGCCGCGGAGATGGCCAGCGCGCTGCGTGCCTCCATGCACCCCAGGGGGCATGCCGACTTCGCAATCCGCTCCAGCAGCTCGAAGCGCCTGGGGTCGGCCAGCGCCTTGAGAACCGCCGTCCTGCGCGCACGGGTCATGCGGCGGGTCTTCGCTATGCGCGGCCCTGCCAGGCTTTCGGTCTGGGAATCCGCATTCATCTCTCTGTCGATTGGATTCAGCTTAACCCAGCGGCGGATCGAATTCCTTCACAATGTTGCCGCGCAATCCGCTCCGTTTGGAGCTACAATCGTGTGCCACACAGCAGGAGAGAGGAAATCGTGCTATGAACGGCTACTCCATCATCTTCATGGCCGCGTTCATCGTGATCCTGGCCGCTACCGCTGGCGCTCTGAGCTGGGGCTTGATTCGCGGTGTTTCCAGGTTGTCGCATCATCCGCTGCGCCGGCGCGGCCACCGCGGCTGATTCGGCGCGTGCCCGGGTGACGGGGGCCCGGCGCGCTCTGCCATGACCTTTGCCCCCGAGGAGCCGCTGCCATGACCGGCGTGGTGCTGATCTTTGTCGTCGTGTTTGTGCTGGTAATGGCCGCAGCCTGCTCCCTGCTTGTCCTCCGCATGCTCGGCAACCTGGAACTGCCCCAGAGCCCGCCGTTTCCGCGCCGCCGCGACCACGCACATCGTCGCCATTCTCATCCGGCTACCCCCGATGAAGGGCCTGCACACCCCGCAACCGTAGAGCCCGCCGGCAAACGTTGATTGCCCTGGAGCGCAGCGCCGCTGATTCGCTGCCGCTGGTGCTACCGCGGCTTTTCCCCGATCGCCATCAGAGTCTGGAACTGCGGCGCCTCGGCGTCGCGGTCAACCACCGCTACCTGCGCCACCCGAAACTCGGCGCGTTCCAGCATCTGCTCCAGCTCCGCCTCGCCGAATCCCAGCCACTCGTCCGCGTACAGCTCACGCGCCTCCTCGAAGCGGTGTTTTGCCAGGTCCAGGACGACGACCCGCCCGCCCGGCTTGAGGATGCGGTTTGCTTCGGCCAGTGCCCGCGCCGGGTGCAGCGCGTGATGCAGCGACTGGGAGAAAAACGCCAGATCCACGCTGGCCGGGCGCAGGGGAACGTCCTCCATGTCCGCCTGCAGAAATTCGACGTTGCGAATGCCGTGCCGCGCCGCCTGCTCGCGGCCTACTTCGAGCATCTTCTCCGAACTGTCGATGGCGATCACGGCCTCGGCCCGGGTCGCCAGCAGGAACGAGAAGTTGCCGTCGCCCGCGCCCAGGTCGGCCACTGTCATGGGCGGCAGCAATTGCAGCAGGGCGACGACAATGCTCTTCCAGGATTTGCCTGGAACGTAGTCCTTGCCCAGACGGCCCGCCATGGCGTCAAAGAAGATGCGCGTCCGGTCCTGGCGCTTTTTGACGACGCGGCGCATGGCGGCCTGATCGGCGGAGGCTTCAAGGGTTTCGGCGGCGGCGCGAGCGAGGAGTTCGTGGAGGAAGCTGCGGGCGGGAACAGGGGAAGAACTTCCCTCGGGGGCTAAAGGTCCGGCTTCTTTCGAGCCGTTGACGGCACGACTAAACTCGTGCCCCTTCAAAGCAAAAGCATCTGGAACCTGCGCCTGCAAAGCGCCGTGGTTCGCTGAGGAGAGGGTAGCGAGGCGGTAGAGGCTGCTCTTGCCGGCGCGGCGATCTTCGACGAGACCAGCCTGCTTGAGCTGGGCAAGATGCGTGGAGATGGTGCTCTGGCCGAGGGTGAGGATCTCCTGCAACTCGGCGACGGAAAGCTCCTCGGCGTTCAGAAGCAGCAGGATGCGAAGCCGGGTAGGATCGGCTGCGGCGCGGAGAGTTTTGAGGATTGACGTCATGGCTTCATTCTGATACACATCAACATATCACGATTAGTCGATGTGTTCACTCCGTCGAACACTGAACAGGAGCTTCCCGCATGGCCACAACCCTCGAAATCGCTTCCGCAGACTACAAAGTTGCCGACATGTCCCTGGCCGAATGGGGCCGCAAGGAGATCGCGATTGCCGAGCATGAGATGCCGGGCCTGATGGCGATCCGCAACAAGTACTCCGCCGTAAAGCCGCTCGCTGGCGTGCGGGTCACCGGCTCGCTGCATATGACGATTCAGACGGCGGTGCTTATCGAGACACTGGCCAGCCTGGGCGCCGAGGTCCGCTGGGCGAGCTGCAATATCTTTTCGACGCAGGATCACGCGGCCGCGGCCATCGCCGCCACGGGTGTGCCGGTGTTTGCGTGGAAGGGCGAGACGCTGGAGGAATACTGGGATTGCACCTTTGCGGCGCTGAGTCATAAGGGCGGCAAAGGCCCGCAGCTGGTGGTGGACGACGGTGGCGACGTGACGCTGCTCATCCACAAGGGCTATGAGCTGGAAGAGGGCGACGGCTGGGTGAACACGCCCAGCGGCAACCACGAAGAGCAGGTGATCAAGGACCTGCTGAAGCGCGTGTACGCAGAAGATCCGCAGCACTGGCACAAGGTGGTGAAGGAGTGGCGCGGCGTTTCTGAAGAGACGACCACGGGCGTGCACCGGCTCTACCAGATGATGGAGAAGGGCAAGCTGCTGGTGCCGGCGATCAACGTGAACGACTCCGTTACCAAGTCGAAGTTCGACAACCTCTACGGCTGCCGCGAGTCACTGGCCGACGGCATCAAGCGCGCAACGGACGTGATGGTCGCGGGCAAGGTCGCGGTCATCTGCGGCTACGGCGATGTGGGCAAGGGCTGCTCGCACTCTTTGCGCGGCATGGGCGCACGCGTCATCGTCACTGAAGTCGATCCCATCAATGCGTTGCAGGCCGCGATGGAAGGCTTCGAAGTCACCACTGTCGAGGACACGCTGGGCCGCGGCGACATCTACGTCACCTGCACCGGCAACGTGGACATCATCACACTCGAGCACATGCACAGGATGAAGGACCAGGCGATCGTGTGCAACATCGGCCATTTCGACAACGAGATCCAGATGGACCGGCTGAACGCGGACAAGACCGCGACGAAGCTCAACATCAAGCCGCAAGTGGACAAGTATCGCTTTGACGATGGGCACGAGATCTTCGTCCTCGCGGAAGGCCGGCTGGTGAACCTAGGCTGCGCTACGGGACATCCGAGCTTTGTGATGAGTAACAGCTTTGCCAACCAGACGCTGGCGCAGATCGACCTGTGGAAGAACAAGGACGCCTACAAGGTGGCCGTCTACACCCTGCCCAAGAAGCTGGATGAGGAAGTGGCGCGGCTGCACCTCGAGAAGATCGGCGTGAAGCTCACCAGGCTCTCCGAGCGCCAGGCCGACTACATCGGCGTGCCGGTGGATGGACCGTTCAAGCCGGAGTTTTACAGGTACTAGCCATCAGCCCTCAGCCGTCAGTCCTCAGCGCGCATCCACAAGCTGAGGGCTGATGGCTGAAGGCTGATAGTTGCGGATAGAGACCCATGGCAGCCTCGCGATTCTCGTTTGAACTGTTTCCGCCGCGCACGCCGGAGGGCGTGGCCAAGCTGCCGGGTGTTGTGGCGCAACTGGCGGAGGTGCGGCCCGAGTTCTTTTCGGTAACGCATGGGGCGGGTGGCTCGGATCAGGAAGGCACTTACGAGACGCTGCTGACCGTGGTGCGCGAGACCGGTCTCGAGGCCGCACCACATCTGACCTGCATCGGCTCGACGCGCGCCAACGTGGCCGCCGCGCTGGATCGTTATCGCGAGGCGGGCGTGAAGCGCATTGTGGCGCTGCGCGGCGATCTGCCTGCCACCGCGATGAGCGCTGCCGCTCCCGGTGAATTCCGCTATGCGAGCGAGCTGGTCTGCTTCATTCGCGAGACGCACGGCGATCATTTCCGCATCGAGGTGGCGGCGTACCCCGAGATGCATCCCCAGGCGCCCAATCCCGCTGCCGATTTCGATAACTTCTGCCGCAAGGTGGAGTGCGGCGCCGACGGCGCGATTACGCAGCTCTTCTACAACGCCGATGCGTATTTCGATTTCGTGGAGCGCTGCGAGAAGGCCGGGCTGCGCATTCCCATTGTGCCCGGCATCATGCCCATCACGGGATACGCAAACACCGTCCGCTTCTGCACGGGGTGCGGCGCCGATATTCCCCGCTGGGCGCGGCTGCGACTGGAGCAACTGCAGGATGACAAGCAGGGTCTGCTCGACTTCGGCCTGAGCATGGTGACTCGGCTCTGCGAGACACTGCTGCGCGGGGGCGCTCCTGGACTGCACATCTACACCATCAACCAGGCGGGGCCGACGCTACGGCTGTGGGAAAGCCTCAAGCTATCCGTTACTGCCTGAGGCGCCTTGCTGGCTGCGGGTCGATCCGGCGCCGTGGATGAGCCGCTTCCAGGCGCGGGTGACCGAGCTGTGCATGAGCTGCATCTGCTCGGCCTTGAGCGCGGCGTAGGATTTCCGCACATAGATGTCAAACTCGGGCGGCCAGCCGATGGTGGAGCGCCGCTCGCTGAAGTCACCGTCAGCCCACTTGCGCAGCACCGCCTTGTATCCCACAACGTGCGTCACGAAATCGAGCAGACACTGCGGCATCTTCTCTTCGACGATGAGGTGCGCCTTGTCGATGATGATCTTCTCGCGAATCTCGTTCAGGGGGATGAAGATGGTGCGCATCCACAGCACCCACTCTTTCAACTGCTCGTCGGTGATGGGTTCGCTCTGGGTCTTGCCCTGCTTGGCGAGCAGCGAACGATAGG
>Ga0335069_10013947_pt1 | contig 11269 bp, 4 predicted proteins | sample Lox_Sample_11_FD_206714 | JGI IMG/M metagenome (GOLD analysis project Ga0335069, IMG submission 206714) | Soil microbial communities from Loxahatchee National Wildlife Refuge, Florida, United States - Lox_Sample_1.1 | ecosystem: Environmental > Terrestrial > Soil > Wetlands | place: USA: Florida... | reverse complement strand
CGGCGTCGAGTTGATCAGCACGAACTGAAAGACCTTGGACGCGCCCCACTGCGCCATGCCTGCGGCGTACGCTTCCTGCTTGGCATCGAGCTGCGGGTTGCTGGCCGCGCAGACGGTCGCACCATCATCACCCGCGTCCGTGCTGCTCCCGCTCGACGACGAAGACGTCGAAGACGAGCACGCCACCACGCCGGCGATCAGCACCGAGCCAACACACATGGTGCGCACGAGATGGATCATGTCACGAGAGGTTACGGGCGACCAGGCGCCGCAGTTACGCAGAGACGCGGAAAAGGCGTAGACGCGCTTCCTTCCGATGCGCGAAGCCCCCTTCATCTCGTTCCGGTCGCCCACACGTGTCATCGAGGCCCCCCTATTCGCGACGAAATCAACCCGTCTATCGCCGGGTGACGAACACGGCACGTGTTCATCGAGGAAGGTCAGGGGTGCAAGGAGAAGGCCGTTGGCTCTGCCCGCCTCATCGCCGCCCTCCGGGTGGGGTTCGCCCCGGCCGCTCGTCCGAACAGCTGAGACCTTGCACGCGCAATGGAAGATTTCGGCAACGATGCGTTTACGGATTGCAACTTCGCAAGGAGTGGCGGCCGCGGCGGTTGCAATGGTGTACGGTGTGCTCCTCTCGCCGTGGTCCTGCCCGCCTCGTTCCACCCCGCCGTACGCACCTGGTTCGAACGGACGTTCGGATCGGCGACAGCGGCGCAGGATCGAGGGTGGGCCGAGATCACCAAGGGGCGGGACACCCTGGTGGCGGCCCCCACCGGGTCGGGCAAGACGCTCGCGGCCTTCCTCGCCTCGCTCGATGCGCTCGTCCACCGGGCCGCTTCGGGCGACCTCGGCGACGGGATCGACGTCGTCTACGTGTCACCGCTCAAGGCCCTCAGCAGCGACGTGCAGAAGAACCTGCAGGCGCCGCTCGAGGGGATCCGCGAAGCGGCCCGGGAGCTCGGCTTCGAGCCTCCCGCCATCCGCACCGCCCTGCGCACCGGGGACACGACGGCCGCCGATCGCGCCGCCATCGTGCGCCACCCGCCCAACGTGCTCGTGACGACCCCCGAGTCGCTGTACCTCATGCTCACGGCCGACCGGACGCGGGCGCTCCTGCGCAACGTGAGCACCGTGATCGTCGACGAGGTGCACGCGCTCATGCGCGACAAGCGCGGGAGCCATCTCGCGCTGTCGCTCGCGCGCCTCGACGCCCTGGCCGACAAGCGCCCGCAGCGCATCGGGCTCTCGGCCACGGTTCACCCCATCCAGGAGGCCGCGCGGTTCCTCGTCGGGGAGGGCCGGTCCTGCGCGGTGGTCGACGTCGGCCACAGGCGCGATCTGGACCTGGCCATCGAGGTGCCGGCCACGGACCTGCAGGCGGTGGCCACCAACGAGCAGTGGAAAGAGATCTACGACCGGCTCGCGGTGCTGGTCGGCGGGCACCGGACGACGCTCGTGTTCGTGAACACGCGCCGCATGGCCGAGCGCGTGGCGCACCATCTGGCCGAGAGACTGGGCGAGGACCGCGTGGCGGCCCATCACGGCAGCCTCGCGAAGGAACGCCGCCTGCGCATCGAGCAGCGCCTCAAGGCGGGGGACATGCGCGCGCTGGTGGCGACGGCGTCTCTCGAGCTCGGGATCGACATCGGCTCGGTGGACCTCGTCTGCCAGATCGGCTCCCCGCGCGCCGTCACGACCTTCCTGCAGCGCATCGGGCGCTCCGGCCACGGGCTCGGGCGGACGTCGCGAGGACGTCTGTTCGCCACTTCCCGCGACGAGCTCGTCGAGTGCGCCGCCCTCGTGCGCGCCGTCGCCGAGGGTCGCCTCGATCGGGTGGAACCGCCGACGGCGCCGCTCGACGTGCTCGCGCAGCAGATCGTGGCCGAGTGCTCGGCGCGCGAGTGGAAGGCCGACGATCTCTTCGACAAGCTCCGGGAGGCCGCCCCTTACGCGAAGCTCCGGCGCCCGGATTTCGACGCCGTCGTGAACACGCTCGCCGAGGGCGCCGCCCCGCGCATGGGCCGGTCCCGCGCGCTGCTGCATCACGACCGCGTCAACGGCGTGCTCAAGGGGCGTCGCGGCGCGCGTCTCGTCGCGGCCACCAACGGCGGCGCGATTCCGGACGTGGCCGACTATCGCGTGATGCTCGATCCGGACGAGACGCTCGTCGGCACGGTCAACGAGGACTGGGCCATCGAGAGCATGGCCGGCGATGTGTTCGTCCTCGGTTCGCACTCCTGGCGCATCCGGCGCGTCGAATCGCGGCAGGGCGTGCTGCGCGTCGAGGACGCCAACGGCCAGCCGCCGAGCCTCCCCTTCTGGCTCGGCGAGGCGCCCTCGCGCAGCTGGGAGCTCTCGGCGGAGGTGAGCCGCCTGCGCGCCGAGATCGTCGAGCGCGTCGACGCGGGTCAGGACGTGGCTCAGTGGCTCGCCGCCGAGTGCGTGCTGGGGCCACTCGGTGCGACGCAGCTCGTCGAGTACGTCGTGGCGCAGCGCGACGCCCTCGGCGTCGTGCCGACCATGCAGGACGTGGTCTTCGAGCGCTTCTTCGACGAGTCGGGGGGCATGCAGCTCGTCGTCCACGCGCCCTTCGGCGGACGCGTGAACCGCGCCTTCGGCCTGGCGCTCCGCAAGCGTTTCTGCGTCTCCTTCGACTTCGAGCTCCAGGCGGCGGCGACCGACGACGCGATCGTCCTCTCCCTGGGCACCGCGCACAGCTTCCCGCTGACCGACGCGTTTCACTTCATACGCTCCGATCAGCTCGACGACACGCTGCGCCAGGCGGTGCTGCAGGCGCCCATGTTCGGCACGCGCTGGCGCTGGAACGCATCGCGCGCTCTTGCCGTGCTCCGCCACGATCGAGGAAAGAAGGTCCCTCCGTTCCTGCAGCGCATGCGGGCCGACGACCTGCTCGCCGCGGTCTTCCCCGCCCAGGTGGCGTGCCAAGACAACGCGCCCGGAGGCCCGATCGAGGTCCCGGAGCATCCACTCGTGGATCAGACGGTCCGCGACTGCCTCGTCGAGGCGATGGATACGGAGCGGCTCCGGGAGATCCTCCGGATGATGGAGCAGGGCGAGATCCGCCTACACGCGCGCGACACCACCGAGCCGTCGCCCTTCTCGCACGAGGTCCTCAACGCCAAGCCCTACGCGTACCTGGACGACGCACCGCTCGAGGAACGGCGCGCGCGTGCCCTGTCGCTCCGACGGACGCTGCCGGAGCACCAGCGGGACCTCGGCGCGCTCGATCCCGACGCGATCGCGCGGGTCGTGGCCGAGGTTCGCCCCGAGCCGCGCGATGCCGACGAGCTGCACGATGCGCTGATGGGCCTCGTCGCCGCGCCGCTGGAGGAGTCGTGGCGCCCGATGTTCGACGAGCTGGCGCGCGCCGGTCGCGTGGCGCGGCTGGGCGAGCTGGCGTTCGCGATGGAGAACGCGCGGCACGTGGAAGCCATCTACGTGGGCGCTCCCCGGCGCACGATCCCACCGCACCTGGACGGCCCCGCACCCCCGCGCGACGACGCGCTGCTCGAGCTCGTCCGCGGTCACGCCGAGACGTCGGGTCCCTTCACCGCCGCCGCCCTGGCCGACAAGCTCGGGCTCGAAGCCTGGGAGATCGAGAGCGCCGTCGCGCGCCTCGAGAGCGACGGGCTCGTGCTGCGCGGCCGCTTCACCCCGGGAACGGACACCGAGGAGTTCTGCGATCGACGCCTGCTGGCGCGCATCCACAGGTACACGCTCGATCGGCTGCGAAGCGAGATCGAGCCGGTCAGCGCGCAGGACTTCATGCGCTACCTGCTCGAGCGCCACCGGCTCGTGAAGAGGACCCGCGGGGGCGGCCGGGCCGCCCTGCGCGACGCGGTCACGGCGCTGCAGGGATTCGAGATCGCCGCGGCTTCCTGGGAGCCCGACGTCCTCGCGCCGCGGGTGGCGGGTTACCGGTCCGAGTGGCTCGACGAGCTGTGCCTCGCCGGCGAGGTCGCCTGGGCGCGTCTGTCGCCGAAGCGGTCGACGGCGGCGACGATGGGCTCCACGTCGCGCGCGACGCCCATCGCGCTCGCCTGGCGACGCGACCTCCCATGGCTGCTCGAGGCCGTGCGCGGCATCGAGGATCCCGATTCACCCCCCGCCGGATCGGCATCGGCCGCGCTCGAGACACTCCGGCAGCGCGGCGCGCTCTTTCTCGAGGACCTCGCCGCCAGGGCGAGGCTGGATCGCGGCGCGCTCGTCGACGGCCTCTGGGATCTCGTCGGTCGCGGAGCGGTGACGGGGGACGGATTCCAGCCGCTGCGCGACCTGCTCTCCTCGGGGCGCTCGTCACGAAAGCGTGCTCCCCAAGGTCGCTGGTCGCTGCTCGAGCGAGGCGAGTCGATCGCCGCCGACGATCTGGCCGACCGCGTCGCCGGGCAGCTCCTCTCCCGCTACGGCGTGGTGTTCCGCGAGCTCGTGGTGCGCGAGAGCTTCACGGTCCCCTGGCGCGAAGTCCTGCGCGCCCTGCGGCGACGCGAGGCCCGTGGCGGCGTCCGCGGTGGCCGCTTCGTCGCCGGGTTCATCGGCGAGCAGTACGCCCTCCCCGAGGCGGTCGAGGGTCTCCGGCGCGTGCGCCGCGAGGAGCGGACCGGCGAGAGCGTGCGCATCCGGCCGTCCGACCCGCTCAATCTCGTGGGTATCGTGCTGCCGGGGCCGCGTGTCCCGGCCCAGCACGGCGTCTGGATCGAGCTCCGCGACGGTGCGGTCGCCTCCGCCGAGGCTCGCGCTCCGCGCCGTTCGAATGCGACTGCGGCTGCCCGAAGCTGACGCATACTGCACGCCGTGTTCTCGGCGGACCCGGTGGCACGCCTCGGCCTGTCGATTGCCATCATGCTGGCAGTCGCCAAGGTCGGAGGGGACCTCGCCACGCGAGCGCGCCAACCCTCGGTGCTCGGCGAGCTGCTGGGGGGCCTGGTGCTCGGGAGCATCCCGCTACCTCTCTTCGCGCAGCTGAGGACCGATCCAGACGTCGACCTGCTCGCCCGCCTCGGCGTGCTGGTGCTCCTCTTCGAGGTCGGCCTCGAAGCGACCGTCCGGGACGTGATGCGAGTAGGAGCCTCGGCCGCCGCCGTCGCCGTCCTCGGAACCCTGGGCACCCTCGCCGCGGGTTGGGGCGTGACCACGCTGGTGCAACCGCACGGGAGCGTCCCGCTCCACCTCTTCCTCGCCGCATCCCTGACGGCGACGAGCATCGGGATCGGCGCGCGTGTGCTGCAGGACCTCGGAGCGTCGCGCACTCGCGAGGCGCACACGATTCTCGGGGCATCGGTCATCGACGACGTCCTGGGGCTCGTCGTGCTCGCGATCGCGAGCGGTGCGATCAAGCAGTCGGGAGGTGGCGGGCACGTCGCGCCCGCCGCAGTCGTCCTGCGACTCGTCGAGACGATGGCGTTCCTCGCCGGAGCGATCTACCTCGGCGTGAAGCTGTCGCCGGCCCTCTTCCGGCTCACCTCACGGCTTCACACCCCGGGGGCGCTCGTCGCGACCGGCCTGTCCTTCTGCTTCGTGCTCGCGTGGGCGTCGGACCTCGTGGGTCTGTCGCCGATCGTCGGCGCGTTCACGGCGGGGCTCGTCCTCGAGGAGTCGCACTCCGCCCGGTTCGTCCAGCGCGGGGAGCCTTCGCTCTCCGAGCGCATGGAACCCATCTCCTCGTGGCTGGTGCCCATCTTCTTCGTGCTCGTCGGCATGCGCGCCGACGTGCGCGCGATGGGCAACGGCGGGTCCTTGCTCCTGACGGCGGCGCTCCTCGTCGCAGCCATCGTCGGGAAGCTGGCCTGCGCCCTGGGCGTCCCTCGGGGAACCGATCGGATCGCGATCGCCCTCGGGATGATGCCGCGCGGTGAGGTGAGCCTGGTCTTCGCCAGCCTCGGGCTGTCGCTCCACCTCCTGAACGACGGCCATTACGCGGCCATCGTCACGGTGGTCATCGCGACGACCCTCGTCACTCCCCCTGCCCTGCGCATGCGATTGGCCCGCACGCGGGGTTGACCCGACCTCGACCGTGCCGGAGACTCCATGGGGGAGCTTGGCATGAACCGATCGTTCGCGGCGGCAACGTGGATCCTCCTGGTCGTCGCGGCCCTCGTGGCCTCCGGCTGCGGAGGCAGCAACGGCTCCGAAGCCACCGTAGGCGACGGAGGCGACGATGGCGCCGGCGATGCCGTCGCGGACGGAACGCAGGGCAGCGATGGGCCCACCGAGGGCTCGGCGGACTCGGGCTCCGACCGCACCACGCCGAGCGACGGCGGCAACGACGCCGGAGATTCGTCGACGATCGGCGACGCTCCGTCCGATCACGCGACCAACGACGCGCCTGCCGACCACTCCACGGACACGTCGGGCATGGATGCCCCGGCGGACGTCGTCACCGGCTGCAACTCCACGACGTGCCCCACGGGATGCTGCTCCGGCGGGACGTGCACGACACCGTCGACGACGGCGTGTGGCACCGCGGGCGCGTCCTGCGTCAGCTGCGGCTCGACGGCGGACGGCTGCTCTGCGGGCGGCGCCTGCACCTGCGGCGGCGCCACGGCGTGCGCCAGCGGTCAGGTCTGCTCCGGTGGCAAGTGCATCTGCGACTCCAGCTCCTGTTCCACGGGATGCTGCCAGGGCAACACCTGCCAGCCCGGAACCGATCCCAGCGCGTGCGGCGCCGCGGGCGGTATGTGCTCCACGTGCCCGACCGGCCAGACCTGCAACGGCGGCGCGTGCAGCGGCTGCAACTCCACCAGCTGCCCCAACGGATGCTGCTCCGGCAGCACGTGCAACGACCCGACGTCCTCGATGGCCTGCGGAACGGCCGGCGCCTCGTGCACGAACTGCGGCACCACGGCCGACGGCTGCTCGGCGAGCGGCAGCTGCACCTGCGGTGGCGCCACGGCATGCGCCACCGGGCAGGAGTGCACCGGCGGCAAGTGCGCGTGCGACGCGACCTCGTGTCCGACCGGCTGCTGCCAGAACAACCTCTGCACGACGCCCTCGTCGATGGCCTGCGGCACGGGCGGCGGCAGCTGCACGAACTGCGGCACCACCGGCGACGGCTGCTCGGCGACCGGAAGCTGCACCTGCGGCGGCGCCACGGCGTGCGGCAGCGGCCAGGTCTGCTCCGGCGGCAAGTGCGTGTGCGACTCGGCGTCTTGCCCCACAGGCTGCTGCCTGAACAACACCTGCCAGCCGGGCAACACGACGGCCGCCTGCGGCCCGGCCGGCGGGACGTGCCAGGTCTGCGCGACGGGCGACACCTGCACCGGCAACGCGTGCGTCCCCCCGCCCCCGGTCTGTGGCGACGGCATCCTCGAGACCGGCGAGCAGTGCGACGACAGCAATCTCGTCGATCTCGATGGCTGCGACTCGACTTGCAAGTTCGAGCAGGTGACGCGCGCGACGCAGATCGTCCTGCAGTGGGCGCACGACACCTTCTGCACGACGGACGTCTTGCTCGAGGCGGTCAAGGATCCCCCGTTCGCAAACGTCCACAGCACGCTTCAGGGCGACCTCAACACGGACGTCACGAACGGGACGGACAACCTCGTCTTCAAGTACTTCGGCATCACCGACCTCACCGGCCAGTCGGGCACCGCGAGCGTCGGCAGCTACAACGCGACGCTCACGAGTGCATACACGGGAGCGTTCACCGGGAACGCGGACCTGGACTGGTGGTACACGCTCGACGCGACGACGGCGGGTGCTTCCCCCCTCTTCACACCGAACGCGAAGGAGTCGGCCGGAACGTTCACGGGCGGAGTCCTCAGCGCGTCGGGCGGTCACGTTCTGGTCTCGGCCTTCGGGACGTCGCTCCTGGACCTGGCCAGCATCAAGCTCCAGCTCCCGATCGCGAGCCCCGCGACCAAGCCGACGGCTTCGACCGGCGCTCCCCCGGGACACCTCGCGAGCGAGAACGTGCTCTCGACGCTCACCAGCTTCAAGACGGGTGGCGGCACGAACACCACCCCGACCGGTCTCCTCTGCGGCAACACGACGGCAGCCAGCCTCGCGGGAACCGTGGTGCCTGCCCAGCTTCAGTCCAACTGCACCCAGGGGTTCACCGCGGCGAACAACCTGCTCGACGTCTTCGTGGTGGGCTGCACCGCCAACATCGTCGGCACGATCATCAAGGCGGTACAGCCAGACCAGGTCAACCCCGACGCGACGCCTGCCGGTGTCGGCGGGCCCTACACGTTCCAGTTCACGGGCAACCACGTCACTGGCTGCAAGGACAGCAGCGGGACGGCGATCATGCCGTACACCGACTGCCTCGCGCCCGCCGCGTACTCGACGTACCTGAAGATCGCCGTCGACCGCATGATCCTGAAACACCCCTGAGGCTGTAAAAGCCGGGTAACATCGCCCCCGAGTGCAGAGGGGCCGGTCGATCCTGACGTTCGCGGTGGTCGCCGCGTTCTGCGTGGTCGTCCTCACGCCGAGCGACGACGCGTTCGCCGAGGAAGCTCCCGTTCCGGAGAAGTTGCAGGCGGAGCTCATCGCGAAGATCGCGGCGTACGACCGCAGCTTCACCGCGCGGGCGCGTGATCGCGCGCACGTCGTCATCATCGACAGGCCCGACGACGCCGACTCGGTCAGGTCCGCGACGCACCTCGAGGCGGCGCTTCGCGAGCTGCCGGACGTGGGTGGTCTGCCTCACGACGAGGTGGTCGTCCCGTGGCCCGGACCTGCGGGCCTCGCCGACCTCGTTCGCGCGCGCCACGCGGCCATCGTCTACTTCACGCCCGGCTTCGCCCCCGACGTGGGCGGGATCCGCACTGCGCTCGACGGGGTCGACGTCCTCAGCGTCGCTGCGATCCCCGATTACGTGCCCCAGGGTGTCGTCCTCGGCTTCGACGTCATCAGCGGCAAGCCGAAGCTGCTCGTGAACCTATCGCAGGCGCGCCGGCAGCACGTCGCCTTCATGGCGGAGATCCTCAAGATGGCGAAGGTGTACGAATGAGGCGCCGCGCGTTCCTCCCGTCCGTGGCCTTGGTGCTCGGCGCGAGCGTCGCGACGTCGTCCGCGTTCGCGCAGTCGGATACTGGCGACCTGCAGAGCCTCCTCGATCAGAGCGTCGTCACCACCGCGTCGAAGTCCGCCGAGACGAGCACCACCGCACCCGCGACGTCGAGCACCCTCACGGCGGAGGACATCCGGCGCTACGGCCTCCACTCGGTCGCCGAAGCGATCGACTTCCTGTCTCTGGGGGCGGTCACCGCCAACCCGCTCGGCCCCACGGAGGTCGGTGCGCGCGGCGTGCTCATTTCTGCCGACCAGGGCGACCACTTCCTCCTGCTGGTCGACGGCCACGCCGTCAACGAGCCGGTGAAGGGCACTGCCCGCTTCGATGAGGGCATGGGGATCCCGATCGAGATGGTCGACCACATCGAGGTCATCCTCGGACCGGGGTCGGTCCTCTACGGCTCGAACGCCATGCTCGGCGTCATCAACGTCATCACGAAGCGCGCCAAGGACTGGCACGGCACGCACGTCGCGGCCGAGGGCTGGGGCGGTCCGTCACAGGTCGACTCGGCCAATCTCGGCAGCCAGCCCGCCATCCAGCCGAAGCTCGATCTGCCGAGCGGCTGGCAGTCGAGCAGCGGCGTCGGCGTGACCGCATGGCGCGTGATGGGCGGCGCCGGGTACGAGATCCCTCTCTTCGGCAAGCCGCTCGAGATCACCGCCGCCGTCGAGTACTTCCGGCAAGACGGACCCGCATTCACCTTTGGACCGCAGAACGGCGGGATCGACATCTCCGCCGGTACTCCGGTGCAGTACTGGCGCGGCGAATCGCAGCCACCCAGCGGCTACTGGGGCGGGCTGGCGGACAAGGACTACTTCGTGCACGTCCCGGCCGCGCAGGTCCACCTGGTGTGGGGCAACTTCGACCTGAGCGTGCACGCCTCGATCTACGAGTACGCGACCCCGTACCGTGCCCGCTACACGCATCCGGTGACGGACTTCAACGATCCGGACAGCAACGACACAGAGCGATCCCTCTGGGCCGATCTGAAGCACCACGCCACGCTGTCGACCGTGGTGCAGCTGACGTCCCGCCTCTACGCCGACACCTGGGACTGGGAAGACAAGGACAACGGCTCGGAAGCATCGAGCTGCATCCAGTTCCCGCTGCCGGAACAGTACCCGACGTGCACTTACCGCGGGCGCTTCGCGTCGCAGTGGGTGGGCCTCGAGGAGCAGCTCTCCTTCGACTGGCTGAAGGACGCGTCCTTCGTGACCCTCGTCGGCGCGGACGGCCGCCTGCGCCACGTCGGAAGCAAGCTCGACGAGCTCGACTACTACACCGGCAAGGCGGTTGCCTCGAGCCAGGGCATCATCAACGCAAGCGACCAGGCGCTCGGCGTGTACGCGCAGCAGACCTGGACGCCCACGCGGTGGCTCGGATTCAATGCCGGCGCCCGGTACGACGAGGAGACGCGCTACAGCGGCAACGTCTCGCCGCGCGTGGCGGCGAGCCTGGGAGCCTGGCCGGGCGGCACGTTCAAGGCCATCTACGCCGAGGCATTCCGAGCGCCCACGTGGACGGAGACGAACCTCAAGTCGGTCGTTCAGATTCCCGGCGGCGATCTCAACGGAGGGACGCTCAGCCCGGAGCACGTCCGCTCCGTCGAAGGCTCCTTCGAGCAGCGGGTCGGCGCGCAGCGCTTCCTGGTCGACGTCTTCCAGTCGTGGTGGACCAACCTGGTCGCGTACCACCAGCTCACGGCGGCCGAGACCGCGCAGGCGGCCCGTGAAGGACTGATCAACGGCCTGTTCAGCGAGGTCGGCGCGACCGAGCAGTTCCGGAACCTCGCGTCCATCGAGAACTACGGCGTCGCCGCCGAGTACGCCGGCAGTGCGGGCGAGAGGCAACAGCTCCGCTGGGGCACCACGGCGACGGCCGCGGTGGCTCGCAGCACGGATCCCACCCTGCCCGGCTCTCCGAGCTTGCCCCTCACCGTGACTCCGCAGATCTACGGGAACGCGCGCTTCTCGTACGACCTGCCGGGCGACTGGCCGGTGCTGGCCGTCGCGATGCACTGGATGGGCAAGCGTTACGCGGACCGCGCGTGGGACGGCCAGTGGTCTCCCACCTACCAGGTGCCCGTCGCCCCCCCGCAGCTGGAGCTGCGTGGAACCATCGGTGGCCCCGTGCCCGGGATCACCGGGCTGACCTACCGCATCTCGGCCAACTGGGCGCTGGCCGGGACCTCGCCCTACGTCGTCGGGCCCTCCCAGAGCGTCGTCTACA
>Ga0335069_10013945_pt1 | contig 11270 bp, 7 predicted proteins | sample Lox_Sample_11_FD_206714 | JGI IMG/M metagenome (GOLD analysis project Ga0335069, IMG submission 206714) | Soil microbial communities from Loxahatchee National Wildlife Refuge, Florida, United States - Lox_Sample_1.1 | ecosystem: Environmental > Terrestrial > Soil > Wetlands | place: USA: Florida... | reverse complement strand
GGTCGGGGCCTGGCCGTCGCGCCGGCCGGCGCGGGCGGACGCCGCCGCCCCCTTCGGGGTGCGCGCGGCCGCGGAGGCGCGCCGGTGAGCCTCCTCAGCGCCGTCCTCGCCGTGCTCTCCCTGCCGGTGCTCGCCGCCGGCGCCTACCTGGCGCTGCTCGCGCTGCTGGCGCGGCCCCGGCCGGCGCCGCAACGCGGCGCCCCGCACCTCCGCTTCGCGGTGGTGGTCCCGGCCCACGACGAGGAGGCCGGGATCGCCCGCACCGTGGAGAACCTGCTCGCCACCGACTACCCGCCCGGGCTCCGCCGCGTGGTGGTCGTCGCCGACAACTGCGCGGACGCGACCGCGGAGCGGGCCGGAGCGGCGGGCGCGACCGTGCTCGTGCGCCGCGACGAGACCTTGCGCGGCAAGGGCTACGCGCTCGCCCACGGCTTCGGCGCGGTGGCGCGCGAGGGGTGGGCGGACGCGGTGGTGGTGGTGGACGCGGACACGCTCGTCTCCCCGAACCTCCTGCGGGCCTTCTCGGCGCGGCTCGACGCCGGGGCCGGGGCGGTGCAGGCGCACTACGGCGTGCGCAACCCCGAAGCGTCCTGGCGCACCCGGCTCATGGGCGTCGCCTTCTTCATCTTCCACGGCGTGCGCTCGCTCGGCCGCGAGCGCCTGGGCGTCTCCTGCGGCCTGCGCGGAAACGGGATGTGCCTCACGCTCCCGGTGCTCGCCGAGGTCCCGCACCAGGCCTTCTCCGTGGTGGAGGACATCGAGTACGGGATCCGGCTCGGCGAGGCGGGCCACCGCGTCCACTACGCGCCCGAGGCCGAGGTCTGGGGCGAGATGCCCTCCTCCGCCCACGGGTCCAGGCTGCAGCGCCGGCGCTGGGAGGGCGGGAGGCGCACCCTCTTCCGCGCCCACGCCGGCAAGCTGCTGCGCCGCGGCCTGCTCGAGCGCGACCCGGTGCTGCTCGACCTGTTCATGGACATCGCCGTCCCGCCGCTCACCCGGCTCGTGGCGGCGGCCGCGCTCGGGACGGCGGCGGCCGCGCTCGCGTCGTGGCGGGCCGGGCACTCGCTCGTCGCCCTGTGGCTGTTCCTCCTCGCAGACCTGTCGCTCGCCTTCTACGTGCTGCGCGGCGCCCACCTGTCGGGACCGCGCGGCCTGCGCGACCTCGCCGCCGCCCCCGCCTACGTCTTCTGGAAGCTCGGCCTCCTCGTCGATCGCCCCGGCCCGTCGAAGGGCACCTGGGTGCGCACGCCGCGGGAGGGGAAACCGTGAGAGGCCCATGTCGAAGCCGAAAGTGAAGATGCTCTCCACCCGCAAGCTCGCCACCCTGTCGATGGGCGAGCGCGCCATCCAGCGGCTGTGGTCGAGCGTCTCGCGCCGCGAGTGGTCGTCGCTCGTCCTCGTCCCGGTGAGCGCGCGGGGCTCGGGCAAGGCCATCGCCGCGGGCATGCTCGAGATCGGGGCGCTCTTCCGGCCCCGCCCGCGCGTCTTCGACGGCGAGGGGGCCCAGCTCCCCGACGGGCCGCGCATCGCCGAGGAGATGAAGGAGTACGCGGCCGGCGGGGGCACGGCGCTCGCCACGGTCGACCCGGTGGTGAGCAGCCTGGCGGGAATCCCGGTGGTGCTCGCGGCGGACGTCGCGGTGCTGGTGGTGCCCCTCGGGGAGGCCGACCTGGGCAGCGCCCGCAGCACCATCGAGATCGTGGGACGCGACCGCATCCTCGGATGCGTCGCGGTGGAGTAGACCGTGCCGAACGACCGTCCCAGGCTGAGCGTGGTGGTGGCCACCTTCAACCGGCCGGCGCTCATCGAGCGCCTGCTCGAGCAGCTGTCCGCCCAGACGCTGCCGCCCGCGGAGTTCGAGGTGGTGGTCGTCGACGACGGCTCGCGCGAGCCCGTCGAGCCGCGCCTCTCCGCCCGCGCCTGGCCGTTCGCGCTGCGCGTGGAGGCGCAGCCGAACGCCGGCCAGGCCTCGGCCCGGCACCGCGGCATCCTCGCCGCCCGGGGCGACGTGCTCGTCATCGTGGACGACGACATGCAGGTGGGCGCGGACTTCCTCGAGCGCCACCTCGAGCTGCACCCGGCGGGCACGCGGCGGGTGGTGCTCGGCCGCATCCGGCCGCCGCCCGAGGGCATGGCGCTCCAGGAGCGCTGGCACCAGCGCAACCTCGACCGGATCCACGAGCGAGGCCGGGCCGGCGGGACCGTCCACGGCAACAGCATGTACACCGGGAACGCCTCGCTGCGCCGCGCCGACTACCTCGCCGTGGGCGGCTTCGACACCTCGCTCCGCCAGGCGGAGGACGTCGAGATCGGGCTCAGGCTGGAGCGGTCCGGGGTGGAGTTCGTGCTCTCCGAGGACGCCTGGACGGTGAACGGGTCCGACCACACCAGCGTCTCGCGCTGGCGCGACCGGGCCCGCCGCTACGGCCGGCACGACCTGCTCATCTCCCGCAAGCACACCGACCTCGTCCACCAGCGCCCCTGGCGGCTCAAGCCGCCGCTGGCCGTCTCGGCGGTGTTCCCGCCGCTCGGCATGGCGCTCGCCCCGGTGGCCTGGGCCTTCGCCGCCGGCCTCGACCGCGCGGGCCTCGAGGGCCCGGCCCTGACGGCCGCCACCATGACCTACGGCCTCGACTACTACCGCGGGGTCCGCGACGAGCTCGGGTCGACCGGGGCGGTGGTGCGGGACTTCGCCGACTGGTGGCTCGACCCCGCGGACCTCCCCGAGGACCGGCGCAGCGGGCTCGTCCGCCGCTTCCTGTCCTCGGTGCGGGCCGACCAGGCCACCATGCGCCGCTACGAGTCGAAGTACGGCCACGCCGACGGCTCCCGGGGCAGCGTGGCCGCCGACGCGGTGAAGAAGATCGGGTTCCAGCTCATGCTCTCGGTGCGCTGGATGCACCTGCTGCGCGACGCCGGGCTGCGCGTGCCGGCCATGATGGTGTCCCGGCTCATCCGCCACCTCTACGGGTCGGACGTCCACTGGGGCGCCGAGATCGCCCCCGGTGTCATGGTCATCCACGGCATGGGCCTGGCCGTCAGCCACGCCGCCCGGATCGGCCCCGGGTGCATGATCTTCCAGAACGTCACCCTGGGCATGGGCATCGACCCGGTCACCCGGCAGTCGGGCGCACCGACCCTGGAGGCCGGCGTCCACGTCGGCCCGGGCTGCACCCTCATCGGCCCGATCACGGTGGGCGCGGGCTCGAAGCTCATGGCCGGCGCGGTCCTCAACCGGTCCGTCCCGCCGCGGTCGCTCGTCGAGCCCGCCGGCGTCGAGGTCCGCTCCCGCGAGGGACGCGTCGAGGCGGTGCCCGGCGGCCGGGCCGAGGCGGGCGGCTGAAGTGATGCGCGCACGGCTCGCGGGAGGGCGGTGGACCTGGGGCGTGCTCCTGCTCGCCGGGGGGGCCGCTGGCGCCGTGGCCGCCGACCGCGGCGCGGGGCGCCGGCCGGCCGGCGAGCCCGCCGTGGCCGAGGTGGCCTACCAGGGCAAGCTCGGGCCCCGGTGGCGCGACGACGGCTGGGCGCCGCGCATCACCGGCGAGGGGCCGGCGCGCTTCGACCTGTCGGGCAACGGCGGATGGATGCTGTCCTGCCCGGGGCTCAAGGGAACCTTCGGGGGCGTCGCCTTTCGCTTCCAGGCCCCTCTCCGCTTCGGCGACTTCCTCGAGGTGCGCCTCGACGCCGAGGGCGGGGAGTTCCCGCGCGTCGAGGTGAGGGGCGAGGACCGCGCCGATCGCCCCGACGGCTGGAGCGAGGCCTGGATCGCCATGTCGCGGCTCAACCCGGCCGGCGCCCCCTTCGACAGCCTGGTCATCCGCGCCTCGAAGCCGGTGGAGCCGGCGCCCGTCTTCATCGACGGCGTCGTCCTCACCCGCAACGCCCCCCCGGCGGCGCCCGCCGCGGCCGCAGTCCCGCCGCCTCCCTCGCCCGCCGCCACGAGCGCGGTCCCGCGGGAGAGGTCCGCCGCCAAGGCGCCCGCGTCGCGGACCGCGGCCACGCCGACCGCTGCCGCTCCCCTCGCGGCCGCGGCGGCTGCCGCCGCGGCGCCTCCGCCGCGCTCCTTCGCGCCGACCGCGGAGGCCCGGGTGTCGATCGACTGCGCCGGCCCGGCGCACCGGATCAGTCCCTTCGTCTACGGGATCGCCTTCAACGAGAGGCTCGACGGCAGCGACGGCCACCAGTTCGACCTCGGCGCGAGCGTCCGCCGCTGGGGCGGGAACTCGTCGACCCGCTTCAACTGGAAGAGCGGCCGCGCCTGGAACACCGCCCTCGACTGGTACTTCGAGAACATCAACTACACGGGCGACCCGGACTACCACTGGACGAAGTTCCTCGACGCCAACCGCTCCCGCGGCCTCGAGACGGCGCTGACCGTGCCGATCATGGGCTGGGTGGCGAAGGACACCTCGAGCTACTCCTTCCCGGTGTCGGCCTACGGGCCCCAGCAGGCGGTCGACCCGTTCAAGGTCGACGCCGGCAACGGGGTGGCCGCGGACGGGCACCTGCTCTCCGCCTCGGCCTCCGCCACCAGCGTGCAATCGCAGCCCGAGGACGTCGAGCGCTGGGTGGTCGCCATCCGCGAGGCCGACCGGAAGCGGGGGAGCCGCGGCGTCTGGATGTACATCCTCGACAACGAGCCGATGCTGTGGAACTCGACGCACCGCGACGTGCACCCGGAGCCGGCCAGCTACGACGAGGTGCTCGACAAGACGCTGCGCTACGCCGCCGCGGTGCGGCGCGCCGACCCCGACGCGCTCATCGCCGGACCGGCGCTGTGGGGCTGGCCGGCGTATCAGGGGTCGGCGGTAGACTCCAAGTATGGTTTCACGCTTCGCCCCGACCGCCGCGCCCACGGCGACGTGCCCTTCCTCCAGTGGTACCTGCGCAAGCTCGCGGCGCACGAGAAGAAGACGGGGCAGCGGCTGCTCGACGTGGTCGACGTGCACTTCTACGCCATGGGCCAGGGCATCGGCACCGGCGTCCGGGGCGAGACCGACCCCGACACGAGCGCGCGGCGCATCCGCGCCACGCGGGCGCTGTGGGACCCGACCTACGTGGACGAATCCTGGATCAACGAGTCGGTGCGGCTCATCCCGCGCATCAAGGAGTGGATCGCCAAGGAGTACCCCGGCCGCGGACTCTCGATCGGCGAGTGGAGCTTCGGGGCCGAGAACCACCAGAGCGGAGGCATCGCCACCGCCGAGGCCCTGGGCCGCTTCGGCGAGCAGGATCTCACCTCGGCGTTCTACTGGACCTACCCCGCCCGGGGATCCCCGGCCTTCTGGGCGTTCCGGGCGTTCCGGAACTTCGACGGCCAGGGGGGCCGCTTCCTGGACTGGTCCCTGCGAACGCGCGCCTCGGCGCCGGTGTCGGCCTTCGCGTCCCGCGACGAGGGAGCCGGCCACGTGACGGCGGTGCTCCTCAACCTCGACCCCTCGCAGGTGCTCGACGTCGCCGTCGACCTCGCCGGCTGCGGGTCGGTCTCCCGCCGCCGCACCTTCCAGCAGGCCGCCGACAGCGGCCTCGCCGAGGTCTTCGGGGGCGGCGAGAAGGAGGGGCTGCGCCAGGTGCTGCCGCCCTGGTCGATCACCGTCCTCGATCTCAACGTCGACCCTCCCCGGAGCAAGAAGTGACCCAGACCCAGGCGCTGGCGACCCGCCGCCTCCTCATCGGCCAGGTGCCGATCGACCCCGTCAGCTTCTCCGACGCCATCGCGCGCATCGAGGCGCTCGTGAGGGCGGGCCAGGGCGGCAACGTCTTCACCCCCAACGTGGACCACATCGTCCTCGCCGAGAGCGACGGCGAGTTCCGCGAGGGCTACCGCCGGGCGAGCCTCTCGCTCGTCGACGGGATGCCGCTCGTGTGGGCCTCGCGGCTGCTCGGCACGCCGCTTCCGGAGAAGGTCTCGGGCTCCGACCTCCTGCTGCCGCTCGCCGAGGCGGCCGGGCGCAACGGCTGGCCGGTCTACCTCGTCGGCGGAGGCCCCGGCGTGGCGGAGCGGGTCGCCGCCGAGCTCGCGCGCCGCTTCGGCACGCCCATCGCCGGCTTCGACTCCCCGCGGATCGACCTCGGCCCGGGCGGCGAGGCGGCGAGCCGCGAGGCGCTGGCGCGGATCCGCGCGGCGGGGCCGCGCCTCGTCTTCGTGGCGCTCGGGTCGCCGAAGCAGGAGGTCTGGATCCACCGCTACCTCGAGTCGATCCGGCCGGCCGTGGCGGTGGGGGTCGGGGCGAGCTTCGACTTCCTGGTCGGGGTCCAGAGCAGGGCGCCGCGATGGGTCTCGCACGTGGGCCTCGAGTGGTTCTACCGCCTCGCGCTCAACCCCCGCCGGCTGTGGCGGCGCTACCTCCTCAACGACCCGAAGTTCGTGGGCATCCTGCTCAGCACCTGGCGGGGGGCACGCCGCTCGCAGCCCGCCGGCTGACCGGGCCGCTCGCGCCCCGTCAGCGCGCCCATGGCATGGGCTCGGGGCGGTCGAAGGTGGTGGTGAGGTCCCGGGGAGAGCCCATCCCCGCCGGGTCCTGGAGCGCCAGGACGATCTCGTTCACGTGGAGGGTGAAGCGGGCCGAGACCCGGCTCGGCCGGCGCTCCGCGAGCGCCTCCGACTGCTCGGCGATGCCCCGGGCGAAGTCCATCGGGTTCGCCCCCTTCGACTTCCAGCGGAAGCGGACGGGGCGGACCGGGGTGACCCGGCGCGGCCCGACCCCGAGCAGCCGCCCGAGCGCCCTGCGCTTCTCGCCGCGGATCCCGAGCGCGCTGCGCGCGTGGAACCGCAGCGGGGTCCCGTAGTCCCAGCAGTCCTCCGCCGACATGACGCCGCCGTCGCCGACGACGTGCAGGCCGTGCTCGTGGGGGGCGTAGATGCTGCAGGTGAGCCGCGCCACCACCCCGTCGCCGAACTCGATGCACCCCACCGAGAAGTCCGGCGCCTGGCGCCCCACCGGGACGCCCTTGTCGGGCACCAGGCTCGCCGCGAAGGAGGTCACGCGCCGCGCCGGGCCGAAGAACCCGCACAGCCAGGTGACGTAGTAGCCGGCGTGCTCGAGCGTGCAGCCGGTCTCGAACTCGTCCTGGTACGGCCACGGGTTCCCCGACTCGGAGATCCAGTCCCGGTAGCCCATGAGGTGGACCGGCCCGTCGTCGATCTCGGCGTACGCGAGCCGGACCTTGCCGAGCCGGCCCTCGCGGATGGCCTTCCACATCGTCTGGGCGGCCTCCCCGAGCAGGCCGCAGGGCGCCCCGGCGATGGAGAGCCCGCGCGCCTCCGAGAGCTCCACCAGTGCGCGCGCCTCCTCGAACGACGTCGAGAGCGGCTTCTCCGAGTACACGTGCTTGCCGGCCTCGAGCGCCGCGCGCGAGACCTGGTAGTGGGAGGACGGGTTGGTCAGGTTGACGACCAGCTCCACCCGCTCGTCGCCGAGCAGCTCGTCGAGCCCGCCGTAGCGGTGCACGCGGTGGAACCGCGCGAACCGCTCGGCCTTGGCGCCGTCCCGGTCCATCACCCCGAGGAGCTCGAGCCCGGGGTGGTTCCTCAGCGTGGTCAGGTAGAAGTCGGCGACGTAGCCGGTGCCGACGATGGCGATGCGCATCAGCTTCCTCCCGTGAGCTCGCCGGACCTGCCGGAGGCGGCGCGGATCGTGTCGAGTGTCTCGAGGACGGCGAGCGTCTCGTCGAGCGGCATGACGGGACTCTCCCGCTCGCCGGCGCGCAGCGCGCGCATGGCCTCGATGGCCTCGTGCGCGTAGCCCTCGCCGAGGGCGGGGCGGCGCACGGTGCGGGCGCGTATCCGGGCCCGGAGCGCGCGCAGCGGCGCGGCGAGCGGGTGGCGCGCCAGCGCCGCGCGCGCCGCGCCGGCGGCCGGGCCCGCTCCCTCGGCCGCCGCGGGGACGATCGTCACGACCTCGGGACGCAGGAACGGCTCGCGGATGCGCAGGCGCCCCCTCGCGCCGGAGAGCGTGGCCTCGTTCGCGAGGAGGCACCGGTGGCTCGCCGCCAGCACGGCCTGGGCGCCGCCCGGGAAGGAGAGGACCGCGCCGAACTGGTCGTCCCCGCCGCCCTCGACGGCGGCCGCGACCACCCGCCCCGGGCGCCCGAGGAGCCAGTGGGCGAGCGACACGGTGTACACGCCCAGGTCGAGGAGGGCCCCGTCGGCCGGCGCCCTCCCTGCCGGCGGGGCCGGGCGGGGCCAGCCCAGGCTCGCCTCGAGGAGGAGGAGCTCGCCGAGCGCCCCGCCGCGCACCAGGGCCTCGATCTCCCGGGCCGCGGGCGTGAACCGCATCCACATGGCCTCCATGCAGAAGAGGCCCCGCTCGCGCGCCCTCGCCACCACGTCGCGGCCCTCCGCAGCGCCGGTCGCGAAGGGCTTCTCCACCACCACCGGCTTGCCGCCCTCGAGGAGCGCGAGGGCGTGCTTCCGGTGGAGCGCGGCGGGCGTGGCCACGTAGACGAGGTCCACCGACGGGTCCCGGGCGAGCTCCTCCACCCCCGCGTGGATCCGGGGCACGCCGCGCGCGGCGGCGAAGGCACGCGCGCCCTCGGACCGGCGGGAGGCCACGGCCTCGAGCCGAGCTCCCCGGGCGAGCCGGAGCGCGTCGGCGAACTGCCCGGCGATCCGGCCGGTCCCGAGGATGCCCCAGCGAACGGTGTCGGTCACGAAGGCCCCCTCGCGGCCGCCCGAGACTACACCAGGTCGGCCCCGGCCCGGTCCCCGGGGGTGCCCCACGATCCGGTGACCCGGGAGGCGCGCCGGCGCCGCCGGTTCACTGGAGGACGAACAGCGTCACGCTCAGCGCCGGAAGCGTCGCCTGGAACGCATTCGTGAGCGTGATGGGAATCGGCGAGAGCTGCGCCGGGCCGCTGCAGCCGGGCACCGTGGGGTCGCCCGCCGCCGATACCCGCCAGACCTGGGCCCCGGCGAAGCGCTGCGTGTGCGTCACCGCCAGGCCCGCCGTGAGCGGGCCGGTGGTCTTGTTGATGGCGACCACCAGCATCCGCCCCGGGCTGCCCTGGTCCACGCTCGCGTAGGCGGAGACGCGCTCGGCGGCGGCGGTCCACTGCGGATCGGTCACCGACAGCCCGATGGAGGTGTCGCCGAAGCGCGACCCCTGGCCGTCGTAGTTCACGTAGACGCGGAAGGCGTCGAGGATGCACGCGTAGCCCCCCGAGAACGCGTAGGGCCACAGCGCCGCGGCGAAGAGCCCCGTTCTCCCGAAGATGCCGAGCACGTCGGCCTCGGCGATGGCGCCGGAGATCTGGTTCCCCCCGCCGTAGTAGCGCTCGGTGATGGAGAACCCGGTTCCCGGGTAGTGCGCGTCGATGTGCTGCTGGACCCGGGGGATGAGCATGATGGGGCAGGTGGCCGACGCGCACCCCGGAACCGAGCTCGGGATCCAGCTCCCCTCGACGTAGCTCGGGTCCCAGAGCGACCGGGGGGCCTGGACGCGGGCCTGGATGACGCCGGCGGTCTCCGGGGGGTCGTTGCGGATGGGGTTGCCCTGCTCGCCCGCGTCTGGGTCCGTGACCTCACTGTAGAAGTGCATGTCGAAGACGTCGATGACGCGGCGCTGCTGCGCGGCGTCGGCCGCCCTGGCCTGGTCGAGGTAGTAGTCGAGGAACCAGCCGTAGCCGGCGGGCGTCGGCGGGGTCCATCCGAAGGAGGTGAGCTCCTGCCACCCCCACGAGGCCGGCCCGAGCACCAGCGCCTGCGGAGCCACGCTCTTGATGGCGACGGCGGTGGCGAGGTCCTTCGCCACCACCTCCTGCTCGGTGGGGACGGTCTTCCCAAGGAGCTCCGGGTGCGTGTACCACCAGAGCTGCGGCTCGTTGTCGAGGATGTAGAGCACGGTCCGCTGCGGGTCGGTCCTCGCGGCCGGGTAGGTGGTCTCGACCCACTTCACGAAGTCGTCCGCGTAGACCGCGCCGTCGGCGAGGGGCGGGCTCGCCGTCGGGCCGGCCGGGTCCACGGGCAGCATCGGCTCGAAGTACCTCGGGTCCGGGGTGGTCGTGGCCGGGGAGGAGGCGAGGCCCGCGACCGGGAGGGAGACGTAGCCCGCCACCGGCACCGTCAACGCCTGGGCGGCCCCGGCGGCGAAGGCGGCGTCGACGCGCGCCTTCACGGCCGAGCCCGGGACCGAGGCGAAGTTCGCCGGGCACGGGACGTTGAGGCAGAGGTAGTTGTCGTTCGAGAAGGGCCCGTAGTCGGACCCGGCGTTGGAGAAGCTCGTCTCCCAGTTGAAGGCGGTGAGCCGGTTCCCGCCCATGCGGGAGAGGGTGATGCCCGCCGGCGGGGCCGGGGACCAGGTGTTCGCGTCGGTGAGGAAGTTGAGACCGTAGATGAACCGCGAGATGGGCCGGCTCGCGAGGCTCGTCACCGCGAGCTGCACGTCGGAGGCGGGCGCCGGGCTCGGCGCCAGGTAGTCGGAGACGGTGACGGCCGCGGTCGCCGAGGCCTGCGGGTCGGCGTTGCTCGTCGCCACCACGTGGAACGACCCGGTGGTGGCGGGCGCCTCATAGGCGCCGAGGGAGTCGATGGTGCCCCCGGCCGCTCCCTCCGCGACCGACCACGTCACCGTCCGGTCGGCGGCGCCGGAGACGCTCGCGCTGAAGGTCTGGACCTCGCGCGGGAGCAGGGCCACCGCGGCGGGGCTCACCGCGACCACCACCGCCGGCGTCGAGGAGACGCTCACCACCGCCCGTGCCGACTTGGTCGGGTCGGCCACGCTCGCGGCCAGGACGTGGTAGGTCCCCTGGACCGAGGGTGCCGTGTACAGCCCCGCCGCGTCGACCTGCCCGCCCCCGGCCTCGACCACCGACCAGGTCACCGCGACGTTCGCCGTCCCGGTCACCGCCGCGGTGAACGCCTGGGAGCCCCCGGGCGCGAGCGACACCGACGCCGGGCTCACCGTCACGCTCACCGCCGGCGGGGCCGAGACGGTCACCGCCGCCTCGGCGGACTTGCTGGCGTCGGCCACGCTCGTCGCCCGCACGTGGTAGCTCCCGGCCGCCTGCGGGGCGGTGTAGAGCCCCGCCGCGTCCACCTGCCCACCCCCGGCCTCCACCACCGCCCAGGCCACCGACGTGTCGAGCGACCCGGTCACCGTCGCCGTGAACGCCTGCGACCGGCCGGGCGCGAGCGCGGCCGATGCGGGGCTCACCGTCACGTTCACCACCGGAGTGGCGGTGACGGAGACCGAGGCGGTGGCCGACCGGCCCGGGTCGGCCACGCTCGTGGCCCGCACGTGGTAGCTCCCGGTCGCCAGGGGCGCGGTGTA
>Ga0335069_10013944_pt1 | contig 11270 bp, 10 predicted proteins | sample Lox_Sample_11_FD_206714 | JGI IMG/M metagenome (GOLD analysis project Ga0335069, IMG submission 206714) | Soil microbial communities from Loxahatchee National Wildlife Refuge, Florida, United States - Lox_Sample_1.1 | ecosystem: Environmental > Terrestrial > Soil > Wetlands | place: USA... | reverse complement strand
GCGCTTCCGCACCTACGGTCCGGACGGGCAGCCGGAGACCGGCGGGCCGCGCATCCCGACGATCGTCGTCTCGCCGTACGCGGCGGCGCACACGGTCAGCCACGTCTACAGCGAGCACAGCTCGATGATCAAGTTCATCAACGAGCTCTTCGGCCTGACGCCGCTCGCCGAGCTCCCGGACGAGGCCGCAGCAATGGCGGCGGGTGCCGCGAATCCCGCGCTGAACGGCCCGAACGGCCCGCAGGCCGCGCTCGGCCCGGCCGACGCGACGGCCGGCATGGGCGACCTGCTCGAGGCGTTTGACAACGATCGCCTGCTCGGGATCGCGCCGCCGCTGCCCGCGCAGTACGCACACATCCGGGAAGTCCGCGCGCTGCCGCACTACGCAGGCGCCGGGTGCCGGGCGCTGCACATCACGCCGACGGACTACCGCAACGGCACGCTGATCGATCCGCCGCCACTCGACTTCAACCCGCGGCCGGTGCAGAGCCCCGGCAACCCGTACCTGAATACGAACAACAACACCGGCGGTGCGTCCACGGGGCCGTGGCCGAACTGACGTGCGGCACGAAATGATGGAGGGACCCGGCGCCCCGCGCCCTGGGTCCCTCCGGCGCAGCGGATGGCGCGGCGCAGTCGCGCGCCTGCTGGTCGCCGCGGTCGCGGCGATCGCTTTGCCGGCGCATGGCGGCCCGACGCTCGATCACGTCCGCTCCGTCGGACGAATCCGCTGCGGCGTCGTCGTGACGCCGGAAGACTGGAACAAAACCGATCTGCACGGGCCGCTGGCCGCGCTCGACATACAGGTCTGCACCGCGATCGCGGTTGCAGTCAACGGCGCGCGCTCGGCGCTTGACGTCGTGCCGTTCGCGTCGGAGCTCGAGGCCGAGGAGGGGCTCAGCACCGCGGCCGTCGATCTCGTCGTCGGCGTGACGCCGGATGCGACGTCGATGTGGCACTGGAAGATCGCGTTCGGGCCGCCCGTGCTCTATGACGGCCTGGGGATCCTCGTGCGCGGCGACTCGAGCGCCACGACGCTCGCAGACCTCGCGGGCTACAAGGTCTGCGTCGTCGAGGGCACCGACAACGAGAGGGTGCTGCTCGCGCGCACCGTCGCCCGCGGCATACGGATCGTGCCGCTGCCGTTCCAGGAGGAGGGCGAGATGGATGACGGGCTCGCCGTCCGCCATTGCGATGCGATCAGCGCGCAGCGCTCCCGCCTCGCGGCGATCAAGGGAGCGTATCCGAAGCAGCTCGCAAGGGATCGGATCCTGCCGGAGCTCCTGACGCTGTCACCGGTGGCACCGGCCTACCGTCGCGACGATCCCGAGTGGTCGATGATCGTCGACTGGACGGTCCACGCGCTGATACAGGCCGAGGCGAGCGGTGTGACGCGCGCCAACGTCGCCGCACAGCGCGCGAGCGAGGACCCGGTCGTTCAGCGGCTGCTCGGAGCCGACTGGGCGACGAGTCGCGCGCTGTCGTTGCCGGCCCACGACTGGGCTGCGACGGTCATTGCGACGGTCGGCAACTACGGCGAGATCTACGACCGGACGCTCGGCGATGACTCGCCGCTGCGACTGCCGCGCGGGCTGAATGCGCTCTGGTCGAGCGGCGGCCTGATGCGGCCGCTTCCGGTCCAGTAACGGCCCGCCCTCAGGCGCTCGCCCGAACCTCGTCGGCGGCCGGCTGCGATACCGAGCAGATGACCCGCGTGCCGCCGCCGCTGCGCGCCTCGATCGCGAACTGACCACCGATCGCGGCGGCGCGGTAGCGCATCGTGTGCATGCCATAGCCCGTCCGGCTCGTCGGCTGCGCGCCGATGCCGACGCCATTGTCGCCGACGACGATCCGGACCTCCGCTGTCGTGGACGTCAGCTCGACGTCGATGCGCTGCGCGCGCGCGTGCTTGAGCGCGTTTTGCACCGCTTCCTGCGCGATCCGGAACAAGTGACCGCGCACCTCGACCGGCAGGGTAATGGGCACGTGCAGTTCTGCCCTGAACGCGACCGCGGTGTCGGCGCGCGAAGCGCTCGTCGCAAGTTCGGCGAGCGCACGCGCGAGATCGCCAGCGACGTCCGACAGCGGCGAAAGTCCGCGCACGATCTGGTTCGCGCTCGCGATGCAGCGGTTGATGATGCTCTTGAGGTCATTGAGGTCGGCGGCCGTGACCTCCCGCTGGCCCTCGATGCGGTTCGCGAGCGCGGTGGCGATCAGCGCCGCGCCCGTCAGCTCCTGGCCGAGACCGTCGTGCAGTTCCTGCCCGAGCCGTCGCTGCTCGCGGCCCGCCGCACCGACGATCTCGCGCTGCAACGCCTTGATCTCCGTCAGGTCGCGCGCCGCGCAGTAGATGTAGTGGCGGCCACCGACCTCGAACGCCTTGACGGAAACCTCGACATCGATGGCGCGCCCGTCCCGGTGCCGGTAGCGCGTCTCGAACTGCAGCCGTGACTCGCGGATGACCTGAACTACCGTCGCTGCGACGGATTCCGGCGTGACCCCCACGTTCCAGCTGGCGGGGTTGCGGCCGATCATCTCCGCGCGCGAGGTGCCGAGCAGGGCGCAGAACGAGTCGCTGGCTTCGACGACCCGCCCGGTCTCATCGAGGATGTGCACGCCGTCGCTCGCGTTGCGCAGGAACTGGCGGTTGCGCTCGAGCTCGAGCTGCACCTGGGCCTCGAGCTGCTTGCGCTCGGTGATGTCGACCGCGGACGCCAGCAGTTGCGCGACCCTGCCCTCATGGTCGCGCAGCGGCACGATGGTCAGGTCGACGACGATCGACCGTCCGGCGTCAAGCCAGATCGTCTCGTCGTAGCGCACGACCGAGCCGCCGCGCGCCTTCGCCAGAGCGTCGCGGATCCGCTTCTGCGCCTCCACGGACCGGCTGAAGGCAATCGTGTCGGGAAGGGCGACACCGATCAGAGCCTCGCGCGGAACACCGATCGCCACGGTCGGTGCGCGGTTGACCTCCTCGATGACGCCCTGATCCGAGGTCAGCGCGACGAACGTCAGCAGCCCGTCGAGGATCTCGCGCTTCCGTTCGCCGCTGCGCTGAAGGGCGATGCCCCGCCGCCGGTGCTCGAGGCCGAGGGAGATGTCGCCGGCCATCTGCTCGACGAGTGTGCGCTCCGCCGCGTCGAAGTGGCCGCGCTGGCCGCTGTAGAGGCCGAGTACTCCGATTGGCTGTCCGTCGCGCGTCAGCGGCAGCGCCGCCGATGCGCGGATACCGTAGCGGGCCGCGCGCTCGACCCAGTGTACGGTCTGCGGATCGCGGAGAAAGTCGTTCGTGTAGACCGGCTGCCCGGTGCGCATCGCGATGCCGGCGGGGCCTCGTCCCTCGGGCAACGACGCATCCGGCGACAGGCGCAGCCCTTCGGCATAGCCGAGCGCCGGCCCCGCGAGCGCGAGCGGGTGCAGCACCGGCTCATGGTCGGTCAGGCCGATCCACGCGAGCGCGAAGCCGCCTTCGGTCACGGCCGCCGTGCAGATCGTGTTCAGGAAAGTTCGCGTATCCGCCTCGTTCAGCAGCGAGTGGTTGATGGCGGATGCCGTGCGATAGCGGCGAACCGACCGCCGGTGTGCATTCAGCAGGAGCGCGACGGAGACGACCGCCGCTGCGAGCAGCGTGTTTGCGATCCCGAGCTCGAATGTCAGGCGGTTGCGGCGCGCGATCACCCCCGAGAGGTCCGAGATGAGCGTGACGCGCCCGGGCTCGCCGTCGCCGTACGGGAGCGGGGCCGAGAAGGTCTGCGCCGGCGCCGCTCGCATCGCGCGCGAGAAATCCGCGAGCAAGGCGCCGTCGTGGGTCTCGACACGAATCACCGACACGGTGGGATCGCTCTGGCCCCACGTCGTCGTGATTTTCGGCACGTCCGCAGTTCGCGAGGCGTTGAGCGCGTCGGTGAGGAACGGTATCAGCTGCGCGACGCTCGTCCGGCCGGCGCGGTCGGCATCGGCGAGCTCGCTGCGCCACTGCTCTCTAATGAGGTAGGCGCTGCCCGCGGCAAAGGATCCCGCGACAACGACGGCCGCAGCCCAGGTCCGAAATTCACTGATCGACATCGGGCGTCAGCGCATCGCGCGGCCGCGGGCGACCGATGGCCCGGGGCCATCGCCGGCGATCTTGGCTCTGGCCAGCCGGTCGGCGTCAAGTGCAGTCAAGAACAAACCTTGCACGAATCAGCCTCTTGATCCAGCGCTCCGCCGGCCCGCGGCGGACCGCGTTCGGGCGGGCATTCAACACGTTCAAGCGGCGCGGGGGAAGCGCAGCCGTTCGCGAATTCGGCGCCACAGCGGCCGCCCGTTGCAGCGACATCGGAGGGCGACGCTTGCGCGACGGGTCGCGACCGATGTCCGGGCCGGGGCCCACTTTCGATGATTATCATAAACAACTGTTATATAGAGGAAATATTCGGGCTGACCGTGAGTTCCGGTCGAAGTGCCACCTGCGACTGAGAATCGTCCGCGGCGCAAGGCACTCTCCGCGACAGCGGCGGCAACCACTAGGCCACGTGCAGCGTGCCGAGACGGACGACGGTGAGACGCCCGGTCCGAGCGACCAATGGGTTCGCGAAGCGAGGGATCCCGAGTACGCTCGACCGACTGGCGGGAGGCTTCGTCGTGCCGTCGACGGGGCGGGCGATCGCCCGCGGCGGGCGGTCCGCCGCAAGTCGGTCCGCGGTTTCGGTGGATCGAGCCGTGATCGGCGTCGGTTACCGGCGGGAGGGCGGATGGAAACCGAGAGAAGGACCGGCCGGCTCGTCGGCGCGCTGATTCTCGCGCAGATGGTCGGCAGCTACGTCGTGAACTTCGTGCTGCTCGCGCCGCTCTCCTCGGCGCCGGGCGGGCTCCTCGTCAATGCGGCCAAGGATCCCCTGCGCGTCGGCGTCTGGGCGCTCGCCGGGCTCGTCGCCGGTGCACTGTCGCTTGCGATCGGCATCACCGCGTGGCCGGTGCTGCGGCGGCACAGCGCGCGGCTCGCGCTCTGGATCGTCGCGCTTGGCGCGGTCAGCCTCGCGCTGCTCGTCGTCGAGCACGCCGGCCTGCTCGCGGTGCTGTCGCTGAGCGAGGCGTACTCGTCCGCCCCAGCGCCACCCGCCGGTCTCTATGAGGCGGTCGCGCTCCTGGCCCGCTCGCTTCGCAACTGGATGCACTACAGCGGGCTCGTCGTCGCAGGTTCCATGTACCTCGTGTTCTTTGCGACGCTCTATCGCGACCGGCTCGTTCCGCGCCCGTTGTCGGGCTTCGGAGTGCTGGCGGTCCTGTTGCAGATCGCGAGCGTGTCGCTGCCGTTCCTCGGGCGCGAGGTGAGCTTCCCGTTGCTGATGCCGGTCGGTCTCAGCCACCTGGCGCTCTCGGCCTGGCTGCTCTGGCGCGGTTTCAACGACACGCCGGCTGGAGGTGCGTGAGCGCGCCGGCGGACGATTTCTCCGACGACGGCGTAGGCCGCTAGGCCGGGTGCCGTTCGAGCGCGAGGCGCTGCAGAACGCGTGCCGTTACCCGGTCGCAGCTCGTTCCGCCGAACTCGTAGAGCTCGTGCTCGGCGAGATCAAGCTCGAGCGTGAGCGCGTCGCGCAGCAGGCTCTTGGCGCGGAAGTGGCGGCTGCGGACCGTGGCCTCGGGAATGCTGAGCGAGAGCGCCGTCTCCTCGACCGACAACTCCTCGACCGAGCGCAGCACGAAGACCGTCCGATAGCTCTCGGGCAGCTCGTCGAGGCGGTGCTGCAGGATCGCACGCAGCTGAGCGCGGTCGAGCAGGAAGTCGGGACGCTCGCAATCGCGGGCCGGTGTCCGAGTCATTTCGCCGTCCGTGGGCACGATGGGCACGACGTTCTGCCGGCGCTGGCTGCGGCGGCGGCGGCCGAGGCACTCGTTGAGCACGAGACGCGTCAGCCAGGTCGCGAGCGCCGAATCGCCGCGAAACAGCTTCATTTGCCGGTAGGCCGCGAGATACGCCTCCTGCAGCGCGTCCTCGGCGTCGGCGTTGTCGTGCAACACCGCGCGCGCGACGCGATAGAGCCGGCGATTGAAGCGGCGCATCAGTAATTCAAAGGCCCGCTCGTCGCCGGCGGCGACCAGCCGCACGAGCGCGGTCTCGTCCGGAGGCGCAGCCGGCGCGGGTGCGGTGTTGAGGTTCACGTCTGCTTCTCCGCGCCCGTCACGATGAGCTTTCCCTTCATCGCCGGATGGTACGCGCAATGGTACGGGAGCTCGCCCGGCCGCTTTGCGACGTAGGTCCATGACGCGCCGGAGGCGATTTCGCCGGAATTGAACGCTAGGCCGTCGGCGCTCACCGTGTGGGGCACCGGGTCCTTGTTGACCCACACGATGCGGTCGCCCGGGCTGACGGTCAGCGCGACCGGGTCGAAGCGCATGTTCTCGATCGCGACGGCCACTGTGCGGGGCGCGGCGATGACGTTGCCCGCGAGCATTGCGCTCGCGAACAACGCGGTCGCTGCGCGGGCGTCAGGCACTAGCCGCGCTTCGCGAGCGAGGCCTGCAGCTGCTTGGCGTGCTCGAGGTGCGCCCCGAACGCAGGGCGGACCTTCACGAGCAGCGCCTTGAGCTCGGCGTTCTGCGAGCTCGGGATCAGCGTCTTGTCGATCGCGTCGATCACGGCCTCGTGATAGGCGACCTCATGGTCCACGTAGGCCTTGTCAAAGGCGGCGCCGCTGAGCTTCTTCAGCGCCGCGAGGTTCTCATCGCCGCCCTTCTGCAGACCCGCTGCGGTCGCGTTGGCCTCGGGCGTCACGTGCAGGCGGGTCACGAGATCGACCGCCGACTTGCTGACCCCGGTGTGGTCGCGGATCATCAGCTGCGCGAATTCCTTGACTCCCTTGGAGCTGCCGCGGCTCTCGGCGAGCTTGCCGGCGTCGATGTCGACCTGATCGGCGGTGACGACGATTTGCGCGATTTGCGGATCGGTGGGGGCGGCGGCAACCGCGAGTCCGCTGACCGAGAGCGCCCAGAGCCCCATTCCCGCGACATGCACGACTTTCACGACAGACCCCCTTGCTGATCGCCCGACGACCGGGTGTTCAACGCATTGGATGTCACGGGCGGCACGGGCGTTCCGCGCGCCCGCGCGTCGGGGCGAAGGCACGGATGCCCTGAACCGGTGCGCTCGCGCGGAGCTGTATCGCGAACAAGCAAGGGACATTCAATGGCTTGCGCGTAAAACGCACCAGGCGTCCTGCCGATCGATCTCCACCGCGTCAACGATCGACGGCGCGCGAGGGCGCCGCGATTTCAGCGTCAATCGCTCTGCAGTGTCGGCGGGAACTGCCACCACACGCTGTCGAAGCGCATGTGGCTTCCGATCATCGTGGCCCAGATCGACAACGACTCGCTGCGCCACTGAACAATCAGCGAGCCGTCGCTCGCCCTGAGCAAGAATACCAACGTGCCGCCGGCCTCCACGACGAGCGGTGATGTGCTGCTGTGGCTCTCGGGTTCCGCCATGAACCGCAACCGGGCGCCAGCGTCGGAGGGATAGCAGGTGAACAGGTCGTCATAGCGCTTCTCTTGCAAATTGAAGTGGTAGCGGCGAAAGGTCAGAGGGGTCTCTGAGCCGTCGTCGGCAATGAAACGCACGAGCAGGGATTCCGGATCGAGCCGCAGGATGACGCTCTTGGCGGGCGGCAGTTCCGGCCACGCGGGTCCTCGGGGCAGCATCGTGTGACCTCGACCCATGCGGGCGAAGACCTCGCTCAGACGGGCAGGGCCCGCCTCGGGCGGGACTCCGCCGGCGGAACTGTCGCTGTAGGTGCCGTCGATGACCGGGCAGCCATGCGCCGCCGTCGCGCGGTCGATCGCCGCCCATCCGCTCGGGTAGCGAACGGCTCCGGTCATCGACCCGCAGCCGGCGAGCGCGAGCGCGAACGCGATCGCGATACAACGCATTTGAAGTACCGTGTTGAACGTCATCGGCCGACGGGACGCATCATGGCGACGGTGCTCGGGTCTAGGCGGCTCTTCTGGTTGCTCTTCGGCGCGACGTCGTTCGGTGTGGTACTCGGTAGACTTGGCACGGATTTTCGTTCCGATCCGGCGGCGGAATCGCTCGTTCTGCGCACCATCCTGTGCGCGCTCCCGTGGCTCGTTGCGGCCTTCGTCGCGTCGTCACTCGCTCGGCTCTGGCCCGCGCCCGGCACGCGCTGGCTCCTCGCCAATCGCCGGTACGTTGCCATCGCATTCGCGGCTGGCATGGCCTGGCATTTCGCGTTCGGCGGCGACTTCATGTGGAAGATTGGCAACAGACTGACTCCTCGCGACCTCGCGCTCGACCTCACTGGACGTTCGTTCCTGCTTGCTCTGACGGCGACGTCGCTGCCGACGTTTCGCAGTCGACTGAGTCCCTCCGACTGGCGCCGCCTGCACACGACCGGCATCTATACGCTGTAATTCCTGCCCACGCTCTTCTTCCTTGACGACTTCATTCACGATTTCGATTTCCTCGACGCGTCGGCGGTCGCGGTTCTGCTGGCCGCGCTCGCGTTGAGGGATGGTGCCCTTGTCCGCGCACGGCGATCGCGCTCGCTGGCTCAGCCCGCCTGAGCCTCACCGCGGGGCTCGATCGTAGCCCACGCTGATCCACGCGACAGCCCGCAATCCTTGAGCGCCAGCGCGCGCAGCGTGAGTTCAAAGCGCACTGCGGTGTCGGCGCACTCCTATAGCCGCTCTCGAATCGGGATGTCCACGGAGAGTCTGTGCCCCTTCTGCCGCGTGTCGAGCTGATCACCCTTGCTGTAGGCCATCAGCGCCCACGGCCGCGGGTTCTTTCCGAAGCGCACGGCGCCGCCGCGCGTGACTGGCCGGCCATAGCGGCATTTCGCCTGGCGTTCCAGCGCGCGAAGGTAACTCCGAACGTCACCGCGGGTGCGAAGTCGCCACAGGCCCGCACAATCGAAACGGGTCACGTGATACTCGCCCGCGGCTCACGAATCCCGGTCGGATCGGGCAGACTCAATACTCGGCGCGAGCGTTGCCCGTCCAACCACGAGGCGACGAGACCGACCCCGTCGCTACTGCCGAACGATTGTGGCCTTGGAGCCATTTCGCCGCATTACCGCTCACGAGCGGGCGATCCTGATCCGCGGTCTGGAGCACGACCGTCGAGGCGCGGGACCCCAGAACCGAGCGCATGCGGTTGCTTTGCCGCCCACTCGAGCCGCCGGCATCCGTCATGACCGTTCGGCCGCCAGTGACTGGGTCCGCGTGGTGACACGGGACGACCGCGGTGATCCAGTCGATTACGGGCGCGTGATACCAAGCGCGGTGCCCTGGCCAGCTCTGGTCAGGTCCAGCCGAGACCGAGCGTGCCGATCGCCAGATTGGCCTAAGCCGTTTAGCCGATGCGTCTCGGCGGGTCTGCGGACGTCTCCATAAAAACGTGAATTTGGTGGAGCCGGGGGGAATTGAAGAAGCCTCCGCGAACCTCTGACATCGAAAAGCATCGAGAAAGACAGGCATTTCAGCCCAGGCTAAAGAGATGCTGTCACAGAGCTGCCAGAGAGAGGTCCATCTTCTTGGACTCCCCGGCGCGCAAGCTCAGTTCGCTGCGGCTAGCCCCACGCAGCGCGGCGGCCCCTCGTACGTCTCAGGCCGTCCGGGAACGTGGCGACCGCAGCGTGCTGAACGCGGCGAAGCAGTCAGCTCCGTCGGTCAACGACTGCCGGAACTGCCTCGCCTGCGAGAATCGTCTAGGAGTCTGTCTGAGTAACGTAGATCGCGTCAGAGCAGTGGGAATTGCGCGCAGCGTTGAGCGCTGTCTCCACCACAATGTGGTGGCACGGCGCGCGAGTACGAGCGAAGCGATAGCTGTGTGGCATTTCTCAACCCGCCAAATGATTACTCGGACAGGCTCCTAGGCGACCACCGAGTGGCGAGCTCCCCGGGATTCGCAGATCGCCGGCGCCATCGAGACACTCGGCGCCGCGGCAGCATCGCCGTCCAGTGCGCCCCTGCGGCGGGCGTTGACTGGCGGCTGTCGGCATCGATGTGCCAGGACGCTCTGAGCGCCAACCACCTGTGCTGCGCGCACGCCACGGCAGCGTTGCTATGCGGTATGAGCGACCTTTCTGGTCGCTCAAGCTCCGACGCGGACGCGCCGTGATTTGCCCGTGGATGAGGTGCAATTCGTAATTGTCGCTCGCCGAACTGATGTGTAGAATGATGTGTAAGAGGTAACACATGGCGACTAATCTGTCATTAGACCCGAAGTTGATCGAGCAAGCGGTGAAAGTGAGTGGTGAGCGCACCAAGAAGGCCGCGGTAACACGGGCGCTGGAAGAATTCATCGCCCGCCGCAAGCAGAAACACCTGCTCGATCTGATGGGCAAGCTCGAGTGGGATGCGGCGTTCGATTACAAGGCTGAGCGCTCGCGTCGATGACCCTGCTGGTTGACACGAGCGTCTGGTCGCTCGCGTTTCGCAGGGACTCGCCGGTGGCTAGCGCCGAGGTGGCAGCACTGCGAGGGGCGATCGCCGGCGGCGACGCGATCGTCACCACCGGGCTGGTGCTTCAGGAACTGCTGCAAGGCTTTGCCGGCCCACGCGACCGCAAGGAGATCGTGAAGCGATTCGCGGCCCTGCCTCTCCTCGTGCCCGATCGGCAGGATTACATCGATGCTGCGGAGATTCGCAACGTTTGCCGGCGGGCCGGGGTCCAGATCGGGACGATCGATGCGCTGCTCAGCCAACTGTGCATTCGCCACGAACTGATTCTGCTGACGACAGACATCGACTTCACGCTTGCCGCACGGCACTGCCCGCTGCGCGTTTGGAGTTCTGGGGTCTGAGGTGTGCCGGGACGAGCGCGCGCCCTTCAGCCGCTCCCAGCCGGCCGTCCGTGCTCGGCCTGCCCGGGACGCTCAGCGTGGTCGAGCGAGGAGTTGACCCGGCGACATCACCGCCTCGCGACCCGAATCGTCGTCGAGTGACCAAAAGAGCAACCCGACCGCCGGGTCGGGTTGGTAGTTGGTGGAGGCGGGGGGAATTGAACCCCCGTCCGCGAGCCCTACGCTTCAGGACCTACATGCTTATCCGGTCTATTGTTCTCACCGCGGGCTACCCGATCGGCAGGGAAGACCCGAAGCCAGCTCCGTCCTGTTTAACGCTGCGTTACCCGGAACCCGCACGCAGCGCGATCCTGTGATTGCGACCCCATCCCCACCCGCACAGGCACGGAGAAGGGTGGAGTAGGCGGGGCTTAAGCCGCCAGAGCGTAGCTGTTGTCGTTCGCAGCTAGAATTTGCAAATGGTTTAACGAG